>Ga0315294_10004457_pt1 | contig 15271 bp, 12 predicted proteins | sample YL17G13_40_MG_FD_203626 | JGI IMG/M metagenome (GOLD analysis project Ga0315294, IMG submission 203626) | Sediment microbial communities from Yellowstone Lake, YNP, Wyoming, USA - YL17G13_40 | ecosystem: Environmental > Aquatic > Freshwater > Lake > Sediment | place: USA: Wyoming | collected... | reverse complement strand
AAAGGAGGACGAGCGCGCCGAGTGGCAACAGCCCCCAGCCTCCGGCGCCGGAGGCGACCGCCTGCACCAGCACACCGAGCGTCACAGTCGCGGCGATCAGCCAGATCGAGCCGAGGTAGAGGAGGAGCGGTATGTGGCCCGCCGCTCGCCGGAGCCGCTCGAGGGGCGAAAGACGGACCCGGGCGGCGCGCTCAAAGAGCGGCACGCCCCGGTCGATCAGATAGTAGCCGATGTGAGCCGTCCGGTCCTGGGCGCCGGCCTCCGCCTGTGCGGTCGCGGCCAGGTCTACCGCCTTTTGCGCCACCTCCTGCTCCGAGAGGCCGCTCCGGCGGGCCGCGCGCTCGACGACGTGCCGGTAGCGGTCGCGTGTGGCGAAGTCCATCTGGCTGTAGATGCCGGCCGGGTCGCCGCGGAACGTCTCCTCGACGACGCTCATCGTCTCGACGAACTCGCGCCAGTCGGTAGCGTCGAGGAAGCGTAGACTGCCGATGCTGTTGCTGATCGAAACCTGGCCCTCCGCCTGCTGCTGGCCCTCAAGCTGGATCAGCCGCTCGATCGTCAGGCTCATCTCGGTGAGCCGCTGCTCCAGCCAGGTGAGCGGCATCGCCTGCGCGGGCCCCTGGCCCTGGAGCCGGCGCGCGAGCTCGGCTACGAAGGCGCTGGACATCTGCGGGCTGGACCGCGCCATGTCCGCAAGCGTGAGGACCAGGCTCGTCGGCTTCTTCTCCGCCACCTCGATCATCCGGTCGGCCCAGTGGTTCGCCTGGCTGCGCGCGAGTCGGTCGGCGGCGATGCGCGACGCGACGCGGCGGAGGTTGTTGATCAGCGCCAGGCGCAGCATGATCGGGATCGCCCAGAGCTCGCCCAGCTTCAGCGGCTTGACGGTCTGGTACGCGCGGACGAAGGCGCTCAAGCTGCCCGCGTCGACGCGGCCGTCACCGTGGGATACGAGCTCGAGCGCGATGTCGTAGACGACAGGGTAGCCAGCCGAGGGGCCGCCACGCAGGCGGGGGAGCTCCTGACTGTAGCCCTTGGGCAGGTGGCCCCGGGCCGCCCGTACTTGCTCCTCGATGAGATAGAAGTTGTCGCGCAGCCACTCGGCGGCTGGAGTGACGCGAAGCTCGCCTTCCCCATCGCCCGCGATAAGGCGGTAGGCATTGAGGAGAACGCACTCGTTCTCACTGAGCTGCGGGAGCAGAAGGTCCGGCCCCCGCTTCTCATCAACGACGTGCTTCGCCGCGAGCTCCCTCGCGTGCCCCTTGAGCTGCTCGAGGCTGAGCAGCTCGGCGCGCAGCGGCTGATCATCGCCGCCGGACGGGGGCTCGACCCCGTGCCCGCGGCGGCGACCCCAGATAGCGCGGATGGCGCTGAGAAAGCTCCTGCTGCCAGTGTTCAAGCCGATCCGTCCTCTCTACCCTTGGCGAACCCCCGATTGCATAATGACGCGCAGTCCAGCGAGCCGCAAGACGCAGCGGCCCTCCGTTGCTTCTCTGCGGCGTCTGGAAGGCGCGGTTGGGGTCGCCCTTCCGGCTCAAGATAGCGCTCGACAGGTGGATCTGGGCGGATGGCCAGCCTCACTTCGGGATGAAGCACGCGTGAGCGTACATGGTGACGTATCTGTGACCTGCTCCCGTCTACGGTACCACAATGCATGGTGGTTTCGCAGCCGTAGCCTATCCTACGAGGCGCCTGTTCGAGTTTCCGTTGGGGTGGTTGGCAACTGGACCCACGGAGCGGCTATTGGGGGCCGTTCTCGCATCGATCTCAGATTCAGACTGTGGGTCTAGAGGAGAACTTCGAAATCGGACGCTTTGGTACCCCCAGGGGAAATCGAATCCCCGTTTCCACCTTGAAAGGGTGGCGTCCTAGGCCACTAGACGATGGGGGCCCGACTCAGTCTAGCACTTACCTGTCTGGCCCTGCAATGGAATCGGGCGAGAAGCGCGAACGATAGACGCTGACTCGCGCCCTCCCTCGGACTTCCCGCCCGACCTGTGGGCTTCTCTGCTATCCCTCAAGCCCTGCTGGAGGGCAGAAGCAGCCGCCGATGGCGTGCCGACTACTCACTCAAGATGTCGAGACCCTGGCACTTCGGCTCGTTCTCGAACGCGTCTTGGTATTCCGACGGCAAGTCCTGAAGCGACCCAAACGACGCGTCCAGTCCCTCCAGCTCCGGCTGCAGATCGGTGATCCCAGCCATCGCCTCGTCCAGAGGCTTGTCTAGGATGTCTTTCAGCTTCCCGAACAGCTCCGCTGCCGTCGTCATGCCCGTCACCATGCCCTCATGCCAGTCCTTGACCTCTGATGGCGGCTCGATCTTGTCAAGGTCGTCGGCCATGCCTTGGATAAGAGGTTGCGCCTTGGCGATCGCGTCCTGTAGCTCCGCCGGGTCTTCCGCGTTCTCGAAAGCCGAACTGTCGCCGAACAGCGTCTCCCCCTCAGCGTAGTACTTCCCGACGGCGTCACATACCGCCTGAGCGTACTCCTCCGGGCTGTTTGCCGACGTCTTGGCGCTGTCGCCTCCACCTCCACCGCCGTTGTCGTCACCACCGCCGCAGCTCATGCTCAGCCCTACCATCAGCAGCGCCATGGTGGATATCATCAAGACCTTCGCCCACTTGCTGATCTTCACGGTCTATTGCTCCTTCCTTGTTTCGGTCCTCGTTCGTTAGCCGTTTTCTAAGGCGGATCGACTATCCCTTCGATACCGCGGGGTTAGCTGTCCTCAGCCTCCCACTATACGGCGAGAACGCTACCCAGTCCAACACCCGTAGTCTAATATCGGTCGTATCCCGCCTTCTCAAGATGCTACCGCTGGATGATGTCCTGCGCCCCTTAGGGGAGGCGCCGGGCCGGCGGGCAAACGAGGAAGCTCCTCGCGTCGACTTCAGCGGGAATAGCGCTCCTCTTTCCAGGGGTCGCCCCGCATGTGATACCCCGCCGACTCCCAGAAGCCCGGCTGGTCGTGCTCAGTGAACGTCAGACCCCATACCCACTTCGCGCTCTTCCAGAAGTAAAGGTGGGGGACCACAAGACGGAGCGGCCATCCGTGCTCCGGCGTCAGCGGCTCGCCGTTGTGCTTGTGGGCGAAGAGCACGCCCTCGGACTGGAGGTCTGCCAGCGACAGGTTCGTCGTGTAGTCGCCGTAGCAGTGCACCATCACGTGCTTCGCCGCGGGCCGCAGGTGGATGCGCTTCATCAGCTCAGCCGCGGCGACGCCCTCCCAATCGTTATCCAGCCTGCTCCAGCCGGTTACGCAGTGTATGTCCGAGTCCATCCTGACCTGGGGGAGGGCCATGAACTCGTCCCAGGTGAAGGAGACCGGCTCCTCCACGAGACCCGTCATCGTGAAACGCCACTCCCGGAGGTCGATGTGAGGCACCGGCCCGTAGGTCAGCACGGGAAAGCGGTCGACGTCCCGCTGGTTCGGCGGTATCCTATCCTTGCGATTGCCCGTCTGCTTGTCGCCGCGATCCATTCGTTTGCCCCCTCTCGAGGCCGGTGCTATGATCGTACCAAACCAAGAGAGGATGTGCCAGGCTTCCAGAGTTGACGGAAGGTAGAGCGACGCTAGAGAACGACGAGTCCCGCGGCCGGAGCTGGCTCCGGGCTCGATTGCGCAACGACCTCCTGTTCTTCCTGATAGCCGCCCTGGTTGTCGCGCTCGATCAGCTCACCAAGCACATCATCCGCTCCCACCTGGTCCCCGGTGAGACCTGGACCGACTGGGATATCGTCCGTATCATCCGTGTGACCAATACGGGCGCTGCTTTTGGCATCCTGCAGGGGCAGGGCGTCTTCCTTACCATCACCACCCTCTTCGGTCTTGCTGCCATTATCCTCTACTATCTCTATCCGCCCATGGAGCACGGGCTTCTCCGCCTCGCCCTCGGCCTGCAACTGGGCGGCGCCGTCGGAAACCTGACGGACCGTGTGCGTCTGGGTGGTGTCACCGACTTCATCGACTTCCGTTACTGGCCCGCCTTCAACGTCGCCGACTCAGCGATCGTGGTCGGGGTGGCGACTATCGTGGGGTTCTTCGTCCTCAGCGAGACGCTATGGCAACCAGAGAAGAGAACCTGAGGGAGCGGCTCTTCGATATCGTAGTCCAAGAGGAAGGAGCCGAGCGTCTCGACCTCTACGTGGCTCATCACTGCCCCGACGTGTCGCGCTCTCATGCCCAGCGCCTCATCGAAGAGGGCTTCGTAACCGTCAACGGACGGCCCGCCAAGCCTTCCCGGCTCCTCCAGCGGAGTGACCGTGTCGTCGTGCGCGTCCCGCCGCCGTCGCCGCTCGACCTGGAGCCGGAGGCGATCCCCCTCTCGATTGTCTACGAAGACCATGACCTTCTAGTCGTCGACAAGCCGGCGGGAATGGCCGTCCACCCCGGCGCCGGCCGGAGCCGGCACACCCTCGTAAACGCCCTCCTGGCGCGCTGCCCCGACCTGACCGGTGTCGGCGGGGTGCTGCGGCCGGGCATCGTCCACCGCCTGGACAAGGATACGTCGGGGCTTCTCCTCGTCGCCAAGAACGACCGCGCTCACACCGCCCTGTCGCAGCAACTGAAGGAACGGACGGTGGAGAAGGGATACCTTGCCCTCGTGACGGGCCGCCTCAAGCCGAAAGAGGGCGTGATCGAAGGCGCTATCGGGCGCGACCCCCGCAACCGCAAGCGCATGGCCGTCGTCGAGGGCGGACGCCCGGCTCGCACCGCCTACCGTGTCCGCGAGCACCTGGACGATTGCACGTTCGTCGAGGTCACACCTTCGACCGGGCGCACCCACCAGATCCGTGTCCACTTCGCCGCCGTCGGCCACCCCGTCGTCGGGGACGCCGTCTACGGCAGGCCCTCGGCCTTAGTGGGACGCCAGTTCCTCCATGCCTGCCGGCTGGGATTTCACCATCCCGCCGATGGCCGCTGGCTCATCTTCGAGTCGCCTCTGCCCGCCGACCTGCAACAGGCCCTGCGGTCGGCCGCCCGATGTCCCTAGGTGGCCCGTGCTTGTCTAGAAACATCGATGCCGCTCGCCTGTTGACTGCTGCCTAGTGTGTCCAACTGTGACTGTCTTGCTCCCAGGACATTGTTCGTCCTGAAGGGGGTGTCCCCCAGATTCATAAGACCAGGCCGCGAGCCGTCCTTCCGCGGAAGGACGTGCGACGTGGCCGAGGCGTCGCCGAAGGCGGCGTGCGACGTGGCCGAGGCGTCGAGGGACTTCTCCAGCAGCCTGCTGGATGCCCTTGAGGTTCGCGGTGCGATCCACTAGAATGAGCCCGCGTGCTGCGACGCGGCTGCGTTCCCCATTTCGGAGAATCACAGGGAGGTGATCCATGGATTTCTTGGTGGCCTGGATGCTTATAGGCGCGTTCATAGTGGTGCCGGGCCTTCTCAACTACTATACAAACCGATGGTTCAGCGCCGGCGGGCCCGAGCCCGACCGATGGGAGCTCCTCGTGGCCAGCTTCACGCTCTCCTTCCTGCTCCTGACGGTAGCCGCCATGGTCACCCTGCTCATCGCCATCGGTTGGCACGACCTGAGGGAGCAGCTCTCCGAGTTCATCAACAAGGGGTTCCGGGGATACGCCGCCGACCGGCCATTCGCCCTGTCGGGGGTGCTCACGGCGGTCGCCCTGGCGACGATGGCCCTGATGACCGCCCTCGGCTGGATGCGCGTTCCCGCCCGTTACCTGAGATAACAAGTGACTGTTCGCGTCCGTTTCGCTCCCAGCCCTACCGGCGTGCCCCACGTCGGCAACATACGCACCGCGCTCTTCAACTGGCTCTTCGCCCGTCATGAGGGCGGACAGTTCATCCTGCGTATCGAAGACACCGACCAGACCCGCCTCGTGCCCGGCGCCCTCGATGCCATCCTCAAAGGGCTCCGCTGGCTCGGCCTCGACTGGGACGAGGGCCCCGAGGTCGGCGGCCCCTACGGCCCCTACTTCCAGTCGCAGCGTCTCGAGCACTACGAGCGCGCCTCCCGGGAGCTGTTGGAAAAGAGCCTCGTCTATCGCTGCTACTGCTCCCCCGAGCGGCTCGAGCAGATGCGGGCCGAGCAGGCGCGCCGGAAGGAGCCTCCCCGCTACGACCGCCACTGCCGCAATCTGACCCCTGCCCAGTGCGACGAGCAGGAGGCGACGGGGCTGGCTCCTGTCGTCCGCTTCAAGACGCCGCTCTCCGGCCGGACCTACTTCGACGACCTGATCCGCGGTCGCGTCACCTTTGACAACGACACGCTGGACGACTTCGTGCTCCTGAAGTCGGACGGCTTCCCCACCTATCACCTGGCCAACGTCGTCGACGACCACCTGATGGAGATCACGCATGTCCTCCGCGCCGACGAGTGGCTGCCGAGCACGCCCCGCCACGTGCTCCTCTACCAGGCCCTCGGCCACGACCCGCCGCGGTTCGCCCATCTCCCCATGCTCTTGGGCAAGGACAAGGCGAAGCTCAGCAAGCGCCACGGCGCCGTCTCCATACTCGACTACGAGCGGGAGGGCTATCTGCCGGAGGCGATGTTCAACTTCCTCGGCCTCCTCGGCTGGTCCCTCGACGACCACACCGAGATCATCTCCCCCGAGGAGTTCATCAAGAACTTCAGCCTGGAGCGCGTCGTCAAGAACCCCGCCGTCTTCGACGTCGACAAGCTCACCTGGATGAACGGCGTCTACATCCGCGAGCTGCCGCCGAAGCGTCTCGCCGAGCTGCTCGCGGCGCGCCTGGAGGAGGATCTGCCGCCGGCAGTGCCACGGCCCCTCGACAGGGAGCGCCTGCTCAAGATCGTCCCCATCGTGCAGGAGCGCATCAGACTCCTCAACGAGGCCGCCGACATGCTGGGCTTCTTCTTCGTCGAGGGCACGCTTGAGTACTCGCCGGAGACCCTTCTGGGCAAGGCCTTCGCCGGGAAGCCGAGCGAGGCGGCCGCCGTGTTGGAGACGGTCATCCGCCGTCTCTCGGATGTCGGGGACTGGCGCCACGAGGCGCTGGAGGAGACGCTCCGCCCCCTCGCTGAAGAGCTCGGACTCAAGACCGGCGACCTCTTCATGCTCCTACGCGTCGCCGTAACCGGTCGCACGGCCACCCCGCCCCTCTTCGAGACGATGGATCTCCTGGGCCGCGACCCCTGCCTCGAGCGTCTGCAAGACGCCCTCCGCCGCCCCGACTGATCCTCGACGCTTCCCACCATCCCCATGCAGTGCTTGCCGAAATGTAGGGGAGGGCTTCAGCCCTCCCGCAGCGCATCTCTGCCGAAAACGGTCCCCTTGGAACGCCACACCTCCGCCTGCCCGCCGTCTCCCACCATCCCCGTAGGGTCGGGACTCCGTGCCCGACCCGAAACTGCGGGTGGGTGGGCAGAACCACTCCTCTCGGTTTACGCCATTCCCGCCGCATGCTAGAATGGGCTTTCGGGTTGGGGAGTCGTCTAGTGGTAGGACAGCGGACTCTGGATCCGTATGCGGGGGTTCGAATCCTCCCTCCCCAGCCATAACGATCCCCTGGGCGCCCGCTGGAAGGCCGTGCTCGCCTTCCAGCTTGCCCTGTGGGGTCGGTTCGGGGATAATCGGACTTGGCGCATTCGTCTAGCGGCCCAGGACACCGCCCTCTCAAGGCGGAGATCGCGGGTTCGAATCCCGCATGCGCTACCAAACGCACTCAGGAAGGCAGGAGGTTAGCCGCCCCTGCCTTCTCTCGCTATAATGGAAGCGTAGAATGAGGCTCGTGAGAGGACGTCGAGTCTGAGGTGCGACCATGAAACCGATCGATCTGCGCAGCGACACCGTGACCCTTCCTACCCCAGAGATGCGGGAAGCCATGTACCGCGCCGAAGTGGGCGACGACGTCCACCATGACGACCCGACGACCAACCGCCTGGAACGCATGGCCGCGGAGAAGATGGGCAAGGAGGACGCTCTCTTCGTCGCCAGCGGCACCATGGCCAACCTGGTCGCCGTCCTTACCCACAGCGAGAGCGGCGACCGCGTCATCGTCGGCAGCGAAGCCCATATCCACCACTACGAAGGCGAGGGAGTCCGCCGCCTCGCCGGCGTCGACCTGACGGAGCTGCCGAACGACGCGGATGGGCGCATCAGTCCGGCTGAGCTCGAGAGCTTTCTGTGGGAGAGTGAGGGAGCGCCCATCACCCTTGTCTGCCTGGAGAACACCCACATGCGCTGTGGCGGCTTTCCCCTCACCGCCGAGTACACGGCGAAGGTGGCGGCTGTTGCGCACGAGCGCGGCGTCCCCCTGCACCTCGACGGCGCCCGCATATTCGACGCCGCCGTCGCCCTGGGGGCGCCTGCCGATTCCCTCGCCCGGGATGCCGACTCGGTGATGTTCTGCATCTCCAAGGGGCTTGCCGCCCCCGTCGGCTCCCTCCTCTGCGGCAGCGGCGAGTTCATCGTCCGTGCCCGCCAGTCCCGCCGCTGGACAGGTGGTGGGATGCGCCAGGTGGGGATACTAGCCGCGGCGGGCATTGTGGCGTTGGAGACGATGATCGAGCGCCTACCCGAGGATCACGACAACGCGAGGCTGCTGGCAAACGGTCTGGCAACCATCGGCGGCATCAGAATCGATCCCGCCCACGTGCGCACCAATATCGTCATCTTCGCGCTGGAAGAGGGGGAGGTGCGGGATTTCCTGAACGCCCTATCGGCGGAGAGCGTCCTCGCGCTGCCGCTGAGCCCCGACCGCGTGCGGATGGTGACGCACTACGGCATCGAGCGCGGCGACATCGAGCAAGCCGTCGAGGCCATCCGCCGTGTGATGCAGAACCGCACATGAACGCCCCAGCCTTCGGATTAGCCGGCCCTCTGGCAGGGTGCTGAAGAACTCGGAGGAGCGGGGGTACAGGGGGCAGAGCCCCCTGTCAGGGGGTCTGGGGGGTGTCCCCCCAGATTCAGAAAGCCAGGCCGCGAGCCGTCGCCGAAGGCGGCGTGCGACGTGGCCGAGGCGGCGCGTCAGCGCAAGGGAGAGGCCGGCCCGGCGACCGCCGCAAGGCGGGAGGCGGCGTTCGCATTCAATGGAGGCAGGCGGACGGCGCTCAGGTCGTTGGGAGAGGCGGCGAAGACCAGCCCCCCGGCGCGGAACGGCTGTCGCTGATTGAGCGCCACGCCGACGCTGGCGCCCAGAAGCCTGCCGTTATCTGTATTCCCCGCGAGCTGCTCAAGGGCCGAGCGCACCTGCCAGTCGTACGTGTCGGGGCGGAAGTCCAGGCAGAAGCAGAAGGCCGCCCCATACCGCTCAGCCGGCCCGCCCTCAACCGCGACGTCCATGCTCACGAAGTCCTCGACCACGGGCAAGAAGAATTGCTGGAGGTACTTCATGAGCAGCGGGTGGGTGCCGAACCGCTCGAGGGCGGCGGCGTCCCGGAGGTAGACGAATAGCCCCAGGTCGTGGGTCGAGACGCCCTCCTTGCCCTCGACGCAGCCTATATGAAGAACACCCTTCAGCGACCGCAGGGGCGTCAGCCCTTCCACTAGAGCATCCCGCTGACCGGGGGCGACCGCCGGCCTCAGATGCACGAGCAGTAGGTGAAGTGCGGTGGGTCCTGCCATGCTATGTCTCTCCCCGCCGGAATCCTATCATGCCCCCGCCGTCGGAACCACAGGCCCACTCGTTCCTGCGCCGCCGTCCCCGGCGGTGCTATAATCGTCTCCATGGTCTCTTCTGAGAAGAAACCCCTGTTAGTCCTCCTCGACGGGCATGGCATCATCCATCGCGCCTACCACGCCCTGAAGGAGCCCCTCGTCGTCCGCAAGACGGGCGAGGTCGTGAGCGCCGTCTACGGCCTGGCGAACACGGTCCTCAGCGTGCTCGAGCAGCTTCAACCTACCCATATCGCCGTCGCCCTTGACCCCAAGGGCCCGACCTTCCGCCATGAGATGGACGACACCTACAAGGCGCACCGGCCCGAGGCCCCCGAAGACCTGAGGGCGCAGATCGACCGCTGCGTCGACCTCTTGGACGCCTTCAACATCCCCATCTATCAGGTGCCGGGCTTCGAGGCCGACGACGTGCTGGGCACCCTCGCCCGCGAGGCCGCGGAGCAGGGCATCGATACCTTCATCGTCAGCCTCGACAGCGACATGGTGCAGTTGGTGGAGCCCAAGGTGCGCGTGTTCATGTTCCGACCCTACCAGCGGGATACCGTCATTTATGATGAGGCCGCCGCGCGCGAGCGCTACGGCTTCGACCCGCCCCAGATGGCGGACTTCAAGGGGCTCAAAGGCGACGCCTCCGATAACATCCCCGGCGTCCCCGGCATCGGTGAGAAGACGGCGGTAAAGCTGATCGAGCAGTTCGGCAGCCTCGAGAACGTCTACGCGCACCTCGACGAGGTCGAGCCGGAGAAGCTGCGCGAGCTCCTGCGGTCGCACGAGGAGCAGGCGCGCCACAGCAAAGATATGGCGACGATCCGCACCGACGTGCCGGTCGCGCTCGACCTCACTGCGGCGGAGGTGAAGCGCTTCGAGCGCCGGAAGGTGCTGGATATCTTCCGTGAGCTTGAGTTCCGTAGCCTCCTCTCGCGCATCCCCGACTCAGATGCCCGCCTTGGGAGGGACGAGGGCGGCGGCGAAGAGCAAGCGACTCTAATAGAGGTGGAGGCCGCGCCGGCGGGTGCCTACCGCACCGTCTCAGATGAGGAGGGACTGCGCTCTCTGGCGCAGCGCCTGGCCGGTAGCGGCGTCTTCGCGTTCGACACCGAGACGAGCGACATCGCCGCCATGCGCGCCCATCTCGTCGGCATCTCCGTATCGCCGGCCCCCGGCGAGTCCTACTACGTCCCTGTGGGCCACCCGCCCGAGCTGGGAGGGATAGAGCAACTGCCCTTGGCGGCCGTGCTCGCCCGGCTCGGCCCCCTGTTCGAGGACGCGTCCCTCGCCAAGGTCGCGCACAACGGCAAGTACGACATGCTGATGCTGGCCAACCAGGGCGTCTGGGTGCGCAACCTGGCCTGCGACACGATGGTCGCTGCCTATCTTCTGGGTGAGGGGGGAGGTGGGGAGGGGTACCGCTCCAGCGGCGGCTCCCTCAGCCTCAAGTGGCTCGCCGCCGAGCGCCTGGGCGTGGAGATGATGGAGATAACGGAGATCCTCGGCAAGCGCGGACCCAAGCAGCTTTCCATGACCCAGGTGCCCGTGGAGAAGGTGAGCGATTACGCCTGCGCCGACGCCGACATGACCCTCCGCCTGCGCGAGGTCCTGGAGCGGGAGCTCAAAGAACAGGACCTGTGGCGTCTCTTCGCCGAGGTGGAGATGCCGCTGGTGCCCGTCCTCGCCCGCATGGAGATGGCGGGCGTCGCCCTGGACGTGGCGGCGCTCCGCGACATGTCCCGCCAGTTGGGCGAGCAGGTGACGTCGCTGGAGGAGGAGATCTACACCGAGGTGGGGCATCAGTTCAACATCGGCTCACCGCAGCAGCTATCGGTTGTCCTCTTCGAGGAGCTTCACTTGCCCAAGTCGCGCCGCACCAAGCACGGCGCCTCCACCGACGCCCAGGTGCTCGAAGGGCTGCGGGGCGCCCACCGCGCCGTCGACCTCATCCTCCAGTACCGGCAGCTCACCAAGCTCAAGTCCACCTATATCGACACCCTGCCCGCCCTGATCAACCCGCGGACCAACCGCATCCACACCACCTTCAACCAGACGGTGACCGCCACCGGCCGTCTCTCCTCCAACGACCCCAACCTCCAGAACATCCCCGTGCGGTCGGAGCTGGGCGGTCAGGTGCGCCGCGCCTTCATCGCCCGCGACATCGGCCCCGACCCCTACCTCCTCGCCGCCGACTACTCGCAGGTGGAGTTGCGCATCCTCGCCCATCTGTGCAAAGACCCCAGCCTCCTGGAGGCGTTTCACCGCGACGAGGACATCCACGCCGCCACCGCCTCGCAGGTCTTCGGCGTGCCTATCGACGAGGTGACGCCGGAGATGCGCCGTCGCGCCAAGGTCTTCAACTTCGGCGTCCTCTACGGCCTGACCGGCTTCGGCCTGTCGCAGCGGGAGGGCATCCCCCGCGAGGAGGCGAACGCCTTCATCGAGACCTACTTCCAGAAGTACGCCTGCGTCAAGGAGTGGCGGGAGTCGGTCATCGCCGACACCCGCAAGAATGGCTACGCCGAGACGATTATGGGCCGCCGCCGCTACGTCCCCGCGATCAGCTCCGCCAACCCCCAGGTCCGGGCCGCCGCCGAGCGCATCGCCGTCAACATGCCCACCCAGGGCACCGCCTCCGACATCATCAAGGTCGCCATGAACCGTATCGACGCCGAGATCGAGGAGCGCGGCATGAAGACGAAGATGCTCCTCCAGGTGCACGACGAGCTCATCTTCGAGGGCCCGGCCGCGGAGTTGGACGACCTGCGGGAGATGGTGCTGCGCATCATGCCCGCCTCCCTCGACCTGGCCGTGCCCCTGAAGATCGACGTCAAAGTCGGCAAGAACTGGGGCGAGCTCTAATTCAACCGGTAGGGTCGGGGCTCCGTACCCGACCCGATACCGTGGAAAGCAATCGATGCCTGAGCTCCCTGAAGTCGAGACCATACGCTGCGATCTCTACCCGCGCGTTTGCGGCCGCGCCATCACCGCCGTCCGCATCACCCCCGACGCCGTGCCCCTGGTCGACGGCGCCTCTCCCGCCGAGTTCCAGCGCCGCCTCAAGGGACGCCGCATCGAGGGGCTGAGCCGTCGCGGCAAGTACCTTATCCTCCACCTCTCCGGCGGCCTCCACCTCTCCGGCGGCCTCCACCTCATCGTCCACCTGCGCATGACCGGCGCCCTCCTCCATCGAGACGCTGCCGCCCCTGCCGACCGCTACGTGCGCGCCGTCCTTTCCCTCGACGACGGCACTGAGCTGCGTTACGCCGACCTCCGCAAGCTGGGGCGTCTCCGTCTTGTCGCTCACCCCGACGAGGCCGTCGGCAGGCTCGGCCCCGAGCCGCTGGACGCGCGCTTCACCGCCGCGCGCCTCCGGCAGGCGATAGGGAGGCGCAGGGCCCCCATCAAGGCCGTTCTCCTCGACCAGCGCGCCCTCGCCGGGCTGGGCAACATCTATGCCGACGAAGCGCTCTTCGCCGCCCGCATCCACCCCCAGCGGCGCGCCGATACCCTAAGCGAAGCTGAAAACCGACGCCTCCACCGCTCCATCCGGCGCGTCCTGCGTGATGCCCTGGACAACCGCGGCGCTTCCTTTCGCGACTACGTGGACGGCGGCGGGCGCGAAGGACGGCATCAGTTCCACGTAAAGGTCTTCCGCCGGACGGGTCAGCCGTGCTATGTTTGCGGCGCTGAAATCGAGAGGACCAAAGTGGGCGGCCGCAGCACGCACTTCTGCCCGCGCTGCCAGCCACAGGAGGTGGCAAATGGCCCTACCTAGTGATCGAGACGTGCAAATGGCGCTGCTTTCGGTGATCAATGATGCTGGCGGCGAAGCGAGGCCTCGCGACATCTATCCTGCCGTGACCGCTCGCTTTCCAGAGCTGACCGCCGAAGACCTTGCAGGAACGCTACCTTCAGGGGCGAACCGATGGACAAACCGTATTCAGTGGCTGCGTCAGAAGCTTGTAGTCAGAGGAGAAATAGCCCGCGAACCACGGGGGATCTGGCGAATAACGGAGAAGGGGCACCAGAGGTTGCAGCGAGGAGGTTCTCTAGAATCACAACCGGCTCCACCTAAGCCCGCTAAGGTTGCAGAGCCCCCCGTTGCCGAACTCGAGCAGGACAAACCCCATCGCCAACTGCAGAAGCAACTCAAAGAGACTGGGGAGATGCTAGGTTACTATGCCACGACCGAATACAGGCTGGACCCCTACCAATATGATGTGATTTGGAAACGGGATGAGTGGCAGCCGAGCCCCAGCAACGTCTTTGAGGTTCAGCATCACGGCAGCCTTGAGGCTGCCCTGCTGAAGCTGAAGCACGCGCACGACGTTTCCAGACCTAAGCTGTGCTTGGTGGTAACCGGTGAGCGAGATCAGAAAAAGGTCAATCAGATACTCGGACCTCTGTTCTCTGGCGTATTCCACGAGATACGGTCTGAGACTCTACTTCTGACGGCGGAGCAGGTAACAGAACTTCGTGACAGCCTAGCGAGACACCGTGACATTCTGAGAAGAATGGTGGCGAAGTAGGGTCATGAGCTGGACTGACTCCATCACCGATGTCCCCGGCATCCGCGTCGGCCACTGGACCGACCGCCGCGCCGCCACCGGCTGCACCGTCGTCCTCTGCGAGAAAGGCGCCACCGGCGGCGTCGACATTCGCGGCGGCGCCCCCGGCACGCGCGAGGCCGCTCTGCTGCGCCCCGAGGCCCTCGTCCAGCAGGTGCACGCCGTCTTCCTCACCGGCGGCAGCGCCTTCGGCCTCGACGTCGGCGGCGGCATCATGCGCTACCTCGAGGAGCGGGGTGTCGGCTTCCCCTACGGCGGCGCCGTCGTCCCCATCGTTACCGGCGCCGTCCTCTTCGACCTGAACGTCGGCCGCGCAGACGTCCGCCCCGACGCCGAGGCCGGATATCGCGCCTGTCAGGCGGCCAGGGGTGGCCGCGTGGCGCAGGGGAGCGTGGGCGCTGGCACGGGCGCGACCGTCGCCAAGGCCCTCACCGTCAAGCAAGGCATCAAGGGAGGGATCGGGACGGCGAGCGAGAGGCTGGGGCCGCGGGTAATAGTTGCCGCCCTCGTTGCCGTGAACGCCTTCGGCGACATCGTCGACCCCGCGACGGGTACGCTCGTCGCCGGCCCCCGCGGCGAGCCCGGCCGCTTCCGCGACAGCATGGAACTGATGCGCGAGGCGGGCGCAGCGGTAACGCTTCCTCTCCCCAACACGACGATCGGCGTCGTGGCCACCAACGCCGCCCTCACAAAGACCCAGGCCACCGGCGTTGCCCAGATGGCCCACGACGGCATAGCCCGCACCGTCCGTCCCGCCCATACCCCGGGGGACGGCGACGCCCTCTTCGTCCTGGCCACGGGGGAGGTCTCCGAGCCGGTCAATCACGGCATCGTCGGCGCCTTCGCCGCGCGCGCGGTTGAGAGGGCCGTGCTCGCCGCCATCCGCGAGGCGAAAGGACTGGCCGGCGTGCCCTCGGCTGGTGAGTGGCGGGAGCGCCTCTCTTGAGGCAAATAGAAGCGGAAAAGTCACCCTCTAGAGGTACTGTAGGGTAGCAGCTAGAATGTCCCCCTTTGTGTTGCAGGTAGAATGTCCTCCAGCACTTGCTCCACCGTCAGGGGCGCATCGCGCAATCGGCCTCTGTCCTCGTGCGGCAATTCTGCAACTAGAC
>Ga0315294_10004455_pt1 | contig 15273 bp, 12 predicted proteins | sample YL17G13_40_MG_FD_203626 | JGI IMG/M metagenome (GOLD analysis project Ga0315294, IMG submission 203626) | Sediment microbial communities from Yellowstone Lake, YNP, Wyoming, USA - YL17G13_40 | ecosystem: Environmental > Aquatic > Freshwater > Lake > Sediment | place: USA: Wyoming | collected... | reverse complement strand
CCCGGCCCGGCTTCGCCAGGCCCGCCTCGAGCGCGTGCTTCTTGAGCTTCTGGATGATCTGCTGGGGCTCGAGCGGGAAGCCCGAGTTCGTGGCCGGGCAGGCCCGGTCGCAGCGGCCGCACTCCGCGCAGGAGAAGCCGCCGAGCAGCTGCTTCCAGGTGAACTCGTACCACTTCGCCGCGCCCGCCGCCGACTCCTCGGCCGCGCCGGCGATGTCCAGGTCGCCCGCCGGGCGCAGGCTGCCGAAGAGGACGTTGAACGGCGACGCCAGCAGGTGCAGGTGCTTCGAGTAGGGCAGGTAGACGAGGAAGCCCAGAACGCCGAATGTGTGCACCCACCACATCGCCCTGGCGAGCCCCTCCGCCTGCCCGGCCGGCAGGCCGGAGACGAGCGGGACGAGCAGGCTGCCGAACGGGGCCCAGACGCTCGAGCGCGCGCCCTCGGCGGCCACCCGGAACGTGCCCCCGAAGAGCGAGCTGAGCATGAGGATGCCGATCCAGACCAGGATCAGGTTGGCGTCCGCGCTGAGGTGCAAGTGCGGCGGCGCGAAGAACGCGCGCCGCACGGCCGCCGCGAGCAGCGCGGCCAGCACGACGACCGCGAACACGTCGAGGAACAGGGCGACCACCCCGACCTCGTCGGGATACGGAACCGGCAGCACGGGGAACATCCCGCGCACCAGGCCCCAGTTGAAGCAGACGACGTAGAGCACGAAGCCCCAGAAGATGAGGAAATGGGGCAGCCCGATGGCCGGCTCGTTGAAGATGCGCGGCTGGAGGAACACGTTCTTGACCACGTGCAGGACGCGCTTCACCGGCTGGTCGAAGCGGTTCTCGGGGCGCCCCTTGCGCACGAGGCCGACGAGCTGGCGCACGCGCCATCCGAACACGCCGAAGGCCAGCAGGGTCAGGATCCACAGCACGGCCAGCCCCGGCAGTCCCAGCATGGAGACGGCGACCGGCTCCTGGGCCATGGCGCTCATCCCCTGCGGGCCTTGATCTTCTCGGTCAGCAGGGGCAGGAGTTCGAGCACGTCCATGCGCGCGCCGTACTTGGCCACGTCGAAGATCGGGGCCGCCGCGTCGGTATTGACGGCGATGATCGTCTGCGAGCCCTGCATCCCCTCGACGTGCTCGGGCGCGCCGCTGATGCCCAGCGCCAGGTAGAGCCGGGGCTTCACGCTCATGCCGGACTTGCCGACCTGCCGGCTGAGCGCCATCCAGCCCTGGTCGACCACGGGCCGGGAGCCGCAGACCGCGCCCCCCATCGTCGCCGCCAGATCCTCGGCCAGCTCGATGTTGTCCCGCGTCTGGATGCCGCGTCCCACGGCCACCAGCACGTCCTGCTTCGTGATGTCCACGTCGTCGGCCTCCGGCTCGATGAACCGCTTGAAGTCGACCACGGGAGCCTGCGCCGCCAGCGTGACCGTCTCCACCGTGGGCGCCCTGTCGCTCCGGCCCGCGTCGGCGGGATGGGCGCCGGCCGAGACCCCGACGATCCCCCGCCCGTCCGCGAGCCGGACGTCGGAGAGGATCTTGCCGCCGAATAGCTGGCTCGTCACTACGAGCGCGCCGCCCTCGGCCCGCACGCTGCGGCAGAAGTTGACGAATGGCAGTCCGGAACGCGCTGAGAGGATCGAACCGACGCCCATCGACAGGTTCGTCCATCCAAGCAGCACGATCGCTTCCTGCTTCTGCTCGATCAGCCCCCCGAGCAGCCTCGCGATCGTAGCGGCCGACGGGACTTCCGACTCGGGCGTCTCCACGACGAAGACCGCGTCGGCCAGGCCCAGACCCGAGGACACAGAGCCGGCGCCGCGACCGATCACCGCCACGTGGAGCGGCGCCTGCAGCGCGTCGGCCAGCTTCCGGCCCGCGCCCAGCATCTCGTAGGTGATGTCCGCGACCTCGCCCCTGAGGTGCTCCGCCAGGATGAGGACTCCGTTTGCCATGGTCATCGCCCCCTCTGGATCAGGCTCTGGTTCGCGAGCAGGTCCACAAGACGGTCCGCCACTTCCTCCGGCGTGCCTTCCAGCATCTCGGCCCGCCCGGCGCTCTCCGGCTTGTACAGCTTCTCGACCGGGAACCGGGCCGGGGCACCCGCCGGCGTCACATCGATGGTCTCGAGCTTTGACGACTTCATGGCCGCGCGGACCTTCGCGATCGGCACGTAGCGCGGCGGCTTCTCCGCGGACTGAATCCCGAGCACCGCGGGCATCGCGCAGGAGAGCTCCCCGCGCAGACCGCCGGCGAACTCCTTGCTGACCGTCACGCTGCCGCCCTCGGGCTGCACGCTGGTCACGACCCCCACGTAGGGAAGCCCGAGCAGATCCGCCAGGAACGGGCCGATCTCGCCTTCGAGGTCGTCCGTGGCCTGGCTGCGCACCAGGATCAGCGTGTCGGCGGACAGCGGCTGGCCCGAGCCCTTCAGGAACTCGGCGAAGAGGCGGGCCGCGGAGAAACTCTGAACGGCCGCCAGGTCGCCCGCCAGCTTCACGACGCGGTCGGCGCCCTTGGCGAACGCCATGAACAGCGATTCGTCCAGCTCCGGCGCATCCATCGCCACGACGGTGACAGTGCCGCCGTGCTTCTCCTTCAGCAGGAGGGCCTGTTCGAGCGCGTGCTCATCGGAGTCGCTGAGCTTGAATCTGAGCCACTCCGCGTCCAGCGACACGCCGTCCGCCGCGACCGTCAACTCCTCCACCGTATCGGGAACCGTCTTCAGCAGGACGAACAGGTTCATGGGACGATGCCTCGCCTTGGGCTATCTCTCTACAACGTGATCCGTCGAACGACGTGCGGTCTTCCGGTCCCCGGGCACGACGGAACAGCAGTGAACCCGCGGAGGCCAGCGCCCGACTCGAAGCCGGACAATGGCAGCGCAGGCCGTGACGCCCTACCGGAGAGACGCCGACCGGGACATCGAGCTCCTGGTCGGCATCGAACCGGCGGCACCCCGCGGCCTGCACCATCAAGCGGGACAACAGTTCCGCGCCGCGAGCTTGCATGTAGGGTGCCAACCTCGGGACGGTCCTCGGAGACCTCAGTCCGGCTCCACCGCACGCCGGGAGCGTCGCGATCCGGGACCCGCCCGGCGCTCGCACTCCCCTCAAGCCGAGGTCTGCCACCCCATCGACCCTGCTCGGTGGAATCCGGCATCACGCCGGCCGCGGCCCCGAGAGCCTGGCAAAACCACCTAACGTGATGCCGTGCATTGGATTCCCCAGGCCTGCCATTCTCCGCGACCCCAACTGGCCACCTCCCGAGGTCTGCCGGGGCCCCGGGACGCCCGGCACCGCCATGCTCCGCCCCGCCGTTTCCCTCTGAAGAACACGGCGGCGCTTCAGCATGACGCCCCTGACAGACCTGGCAGCCAGGCCGGCCGGGCGTGCGGTCCACGATGCGCCGAGGATTGTGTGCGCCGACTCGCATCCCGTTGAAGGCTCCGGAGCTGGCTCGCTCCCGGTCGGCCTGCGGCCAATCTCGTTGCAACGAGAGCCCTGGGCTCGGGACCGTACACAATCCTCGGCGCACCACCCTCACGTTGACGCCACGACGCGGGGAAACGGATACTCCGGCGATGAGATGGGAGCCATCGCGACGATGGCACTACCACCAGGGGGGACTCATGGCATTCCAATTCGGGCCGCGCCGGGGCCGCTACGTCGAAATCGCCGACGCGACACGCGGTCAGGCTCCGGCTCTCTCACCGCAGGAGCTGGAACACTTCGAAGCCTTTGATCTCATCTACCGCTCGCTCTGCGCGGTGCTCTACAACTACGTCCCCCTCTCGGGACACCCCGGCGGCTCCATCTCGTCGGGCCGGTTCGTCGCCGGCCTGCTCTTTGACGCACTGGACCACGATGTCAGCAACCCCGATCGCGATGACGCCGACCTGGTCTCCTACGCCGCCGGGCACAAGGCGCTCGGCCTGTATGCCATGTGGGCGCTGCGAAACGAGTTACTGCGGTCGGGCGCGCCCGATCTGCTGCCCCGCGACGAGCGGCGCCAGTTGCGGCTCGAGGACCTGCTCGGCTTCCGCCGGAACCCTTCCAGCCGCACCCCCCTGTTCCTGAAGTTCAAGTCCAAGGCGCTCGACGGTCATCCCACGCCGGGCACGCCCTTCATCCGGCTCTCGACCGGCGCCTCGGGCGTGGGCCTGTCGGCCTCGCTGGGCCTAGCCTTCGGCGCGCGCGACTACTACGGCGCGGGCGCCCCCCGCGTGCACATCGTCGAGGGCGAGGGCGGCATGACGCCCGGCCGCGTCTCCGAGGCGCTGGCGGGCGCCGGCACCGCTTCGCTCGGCAACGCCGTGCTCCACGTGGACTGGAACCAGGCCTCGATCGACTCGAACCAGGTCTGCCGCGACGGCGAGAAGCCCGGCGACTACGTGCAGTGGACGCCGGCCGAGCTGGCCTACCTGCACGACTGGAACGTCGTGTTCGCGCCCGACGGCAAGGACTTCCAGCAGGTGATCGCGGCCCAGCGCCTGGCAGCACAGATGGGCAACTCGCAGCCCACGGCCATCGTCTACCGCACCGTCAAAGGCTGGCAGTACGGCATCGAGGGGCGCGGTTCGCACGGCGCCGGCCACGCGCTGTGCTCCGAGGGTTTCTACCAGGCGCTGCAACCGTTGCTCGGCAACGCGAAACAGGCCCTGCCCTGCTGCGCGGAGTTCGACAAGCATCGCTGCGCGGGACGGGACGGCCCGGCGGTCGCGGAGGCCTGCTACTGGGAGGCGCTGCAGGTCATCCGCAAGGCACTCGAGGCGAGACCGGAGATGGTGCGGCACCTCGCCGGCCGGCTGCGCGCCGCGCGCGAGCGGCTCGACGCCCGGGCGCGCAGCCCCCGCGCCGGCGCGCCCCGGGTCGAGGCGGTGTACGAGACCGTCGTCAAGGACGGCGGCGCGATCCCCGCGCCCCTGAGGCTCGCCCCCGGCACCGTGACCACCCTGCGCAACGAGCTGGGCCGCGCGCTGCACCACCTCAACCAGGCCAGCGGCGGCGCGTTGCTCGTGGCCGCGGCCGACCTGCTGGGCTCGACCAGCGTCAACAAGGTCACCGAGGGCTTCCCCGCCGGCTTCTGGAACGCCTCGACCAACCCCGAGTCGCGCACGCTCGCGATCGGCGGCATCTGCGAGGACGGCATCAGCGGCGTGGTCTCGGGGATCGGCAGCTTCGGCCGGCACATCGGCGTGGCCTCTTCGTACGCGGCCTTCCTCGCCCCGCTCGCGCACATCTCCGCGCGCCTGCACGCCATCGGCAACCAGGCGCGGCGCGGCGTGGACGGCGGGCCGTACCGGCCGATGATCCTGGTCTGCGCGCACGCCGGGCTCAAGACCGGCGAGGACGGGCCCACGCATGCCGACCCGCAGGCGCTCCAGTTGCTGCAGGAGAACTTCCCGGCCGGGACCGCCGTGACGCTCACGCCCTGGGACCCCGCGGAGCTCTGGCCGCTGGTCTCCGCCGCGCTCGCGCGCCGGCCGGCCGTGCTCGCGCCGTTCGTCTCGCGGCCCAACGAGACCGTGCCCGACCGCGTGAAGCTGGGTCTCGCTCCCGTCGAGGCGGCCCGCACCGGCGTCTACCGGCTGCGCGCGCCCAAGTCGAAGGCCGACGGCACGCTGGTGCTGCAGGAGAGCGCGGTGACTCTCGCGTTTGTCGCCGACGTGCTGCCCCGGCTCGAGCGGGAGGGCGTGGACCTGGCCATCTACTACGTGGCGAGCGCCGAGCTGTTCGACGCGCTGCCGGCCGCGGAGCGCGAGCGCATCCTCCCCGAGGCGTGCGGCCAGGAGGCCATGGGCATCACCGGCTTCACGCTGCCGACGATGTTCCGCTGGGTGCGCTCGGATCGCGGCCGGGCGGCCACGCTGCATCCGTACGTCAAGGGCCACTACCCGGGCAGCGGCCAGGGTGCGGCCGTCCTGCACGAGGCCGGACTGGACGCGGAGGCGCAGTACGCGGCCATCCGCGGCTACCTCGATGCGAAGGCAGGGAGCCGGTAGCGCGGGGCCCGCATCCGGCGGCCGGCCGCGCGTGGAAGTGCGGAACGGAAACGGCCGGGTCACGGCCGGAGAGCGGCGACCCGGGCCAGGCACGCGCGCGCGGCGCGCTCCCGGCCCGGGTCGCTCGTTCGGGACCAGCGCGGGCTACTCGGACTGGTTGGCCAGGTAGACCTGCAGGCCCATCTGCTGGATCTGCGTCCGCTGGACCTCGCCCCAGTCCACGTGGATCTCCTCCTCCTTGAGGATCTTCGTGAGCAGGTCGGCGGTGGCCTGATCCTCGGCCTCACGCGCCACACGGATCGCGGCATTGTACGCGCGCACCGCGCCCAACTCGGCCTCCTCGTCGTACGCCACCATCTGCGTGACGTCCTTGCCGATCTTCATGGCGTTGAGCTTCGAGACGACCGGGACGCCGTCGAGGAAGAGGATCCGCCCGATCAGCCATTCGGCGTGGTGCATCTCGTCCACCGCCTGCTTCTCGATGGTCTTGTGGAGCTTCTGGTAGCCCCAGTTGTCGCACATCTCGGAGTGCACCATGTACTGGCTGATGGCGGTGAGCTCATCCGCCAGCAGCTCGTTCAGGACGGCCAGTACCTTGTCATTACCCTTCATCGTTCGCCCCCTCCTTGCGGGTGTGAGCGCAGTGTACTCGCCAGGCGCCCCGGTTGAGAAGCGCCGCGGGGCCGATACCCCGCGGTCCGACGCGGGCGAGGCGGTGCATCGCCCCGCGTCAGCGCGCCGGGCGCGCCAGCAGCAGCCGGCGCGCGTACGGGATCAGGCCGCCCGCGTCGATGATCGCCTGCCGCGCCTGCGGCAGGGGCTCGATCGCGAACGACTTGCCCGAGGTGCGGTTCCAGACCTTGCCATCCTTGATCTCGAGCTCGTCGCCCTCCCCCGCCTCGATCGCCGGGCAGATCACCATGGCGAGCCCGACGTTGATCGAGTTCTGCAGGAAGATGCGCGCGAAATTCCGCGCGATGACGGTGATCTCGTAGCCCTTGATGCACGAGGCGGCCTGCTCGCGCGAGGAGCCGCAGCCGAAGTTGCCCCCCGCCACGATGAACGAGCCGGGCGGGATCTCCTTCGCCTTGAGCTTCCGGTTGAACTCCGCGTCGTCCACGAAGGCGAACTGCGGCGTCTCGGTGGGCAGCACCGTCGCCATGAACCGACCCGGGTAGATGATGTCGGTCGAGACGTCGTCACCGAGCTTGCGCACGACCTTGCCTGTGGCCATCTCAGTCCACTCCTCTCGGGTCGGAGATCTCGCCGGTGAGCGCGCTGGCCGCGGCGACCGCGGTCGAGCACAGGTAGACCTCGGCGTTCGGGTTGCCCATCCGCCCCTTGAAGTTCCGGTTGGTGGTGGCGAGCGCCGTCTCGCCGTCGGCGAGCGCGCCCTGGTGCACGCCCAGGCACGGGCCGCAGCCGGGATTGCACACCACCGCGCCGGCCGCGACCAGGTCGCGCAGGTAACCCAGGCGCAGCGCCTCGGAGTAGATGCGCCACGAGGCCGGGAACACCAGCAGGCGCGTGCCGTCCGCCACGCGCCGGCCCTTGAGGATCCGCGCCGCCACCTCGAGGTCGTCGAGCCGGCCGTTGGTGCACGAGCCGACCACGATCTGCTGCACCTTCCTCCCCTTCACCTCGCCGATCGGCTTGACGTTGTCCACCGCGTGCGGGCAGGCGATCTGCGGCCCCAGCGTGCCCACGTCGATCTCGAGCACCCGGTCGTAGATGGCGTCCGCGTCGGGCCCGAACAGGTCCAGCGCGTCCTTCACGCCGGCCTCGTCGCGCAGGTAGCGCTCGGTCTCGGCGTCGGGGGGGACGATGCCGGCGGTGGCGCCGGCCTCCACGGTCATGTTGCACAGCACCAGCCGGCCCGAGGTCGGCATGGCCTTGATCGCCTCGCCGTGGAACTCGATGGCCTTGTAGTTCGCGCCCTCGGCCGTGAGCGTCCCGATGAGGTGGAGGATCAGGTCCTTCGGATAGACGCCCGGGGTGAAGCGCCCCTTGACCACGACCCTGATGGTGCCCGGGACCTCGACGTTCAGGATGCTGCCCAGCGCCCAGACCGCGGCCATCTCGGTGGCGCCGATGCCGAAGGCGAAGGCGCCCAGCGCGCCGTGCGTGGTGGTGTGGCTGTCGGTGCCCACCAGCACGGAGCCCGGCCGCACGTAGCCGTTCTCGGGAAGGATCTGGTGGCAGATGCCGCCCACGTCGCCGCGGATGTCGTGGAACTTGGTGATGCCCTGCTTCGCGATGAACTCGCGGATCTTCTTCTGGTTGGTCGCCGTCTTCGAGGACTCGGCGGGGACGCGGTGGTCGAAGATGATGGCGATGCGCGACGGGTCCCAGACCTTCGGCTCCCGGCCGGTGCCCGAGAAGATCTCGTTGAACTGGTTGATGACGAGCGCGCCGTTCTCGTGCGACATCGCCAGGTGGACCGGCGGCTCGAGGACGTCGCCCACCGCCACCGCGGGCCTGCCGCAGGCGCGGGCCAACAGTCTCTGCACGTAGGTCATGCCCATCGCGTTCACTTCCTCCCTCGGCGGCCGTGTCAGACTATGCCCTTCGACTTGAGCGCCGCCAGCTCCTCCGGCGTCACCCCGACGCCCGCCAGCACCTCCGCGGTGTGCGCTGACAGGCGCGGCGGCGGGGCCGTGATGTCGCCCGGGGTCTTCTCGAACTTCGCGGTCAGCCCGAAGAGCGGCAGAGTGCCGAGACCCTCCACGGGCACCTGCTTGAGCGTGCCGCGGTGCTGGACCTGCGGCTGCCGCAGCGCCTCCTCGAGGCCCAGGATCTCCCCGCTCGGGACGTCCTTCGCGTTGAGCAGGTCCACCCACTCCTTCGTGGCGCGCCCGGCCAGCCTCGCCTCGAGCAGCGGCGTCAGCGCCTTGCGGTTCTGCTTGCGGATGTCGCGCTTCTGGAAGCGCTCGTCGGTCTTGAGCTCCGGCACGCCGAGCACGTCGCAGACCGCCTCCCACTGCTCCTGCTTGTTCGCCGCGATGTTGATGAAGCCGTCTTTCGTCCTGAACACGCCGGACGGCGCCGCGGTGAAGTTGTCGTTGCCCATCAGCACCGGCTGCTGCCCGCCGATCAGCAGGTTCGCCGCGACCCAGCCCATCAGCGGCATGATCGAATCGAGCATGGCGACGTCGATGAATTGCCCCTCGCCCGAGCGCTCGCGGTGGTACAGGGCCGCCATCACGGCGAAGGCCGCGTTGAGCCCGCCCACCGTGTCGCACACCGGGAAGCCGGCGCGCAGCGGGTTCAGGCGCTCGTCGCCGTTGACGGCCATCTCGCCGCTCAGGCCCTGGATGATCTGGTCGTAGGCCGGCTTGAAAGCGTCCGGCCCGGTCTGCCCGAAGCCCGAGATGGCGCAGTAGATGAGCCGCGGGTTGATCGCCTTGAGCACGTCGTAGCCGAGCCCGAGACGGCCCATGACGTCGGGGCGGAAGTTCTCCACCAGCACGTCCGCGTCCTTCACCAGCCGCTTGAAGATCTCCTTGCCCTCGGGCGACTTGGTGTTGAGCGTCACCGACTTCTTGTTGGCGTTCTGGGCGAGGAAGCTGGTGCCCATCAACTGCTCGTTCAGCTTGGGCACGATGCCCAGCTTGCGGGCCAGGTCGCCGTCCTTCGGGTTCTCGATCTTGATGACCTCGGCGCCGAGCAGCGCCAGGTGCAGCGTGCAGAACGGCCCGGCCAGCACGTTGGTCAGGTCGAGCACCCGCACCCCGGAGAGGATGGACCGGCTCATGGAGCCTCCTTCGTCCCGATGGGCCCCGTCCGGTGGACGTAGCCCTGCATGTCACGTCCGAAATGCGCCGCCACGTCGCGCGCGACCGCGATCAGCCGGCCGAGGTCCACGTCCGGACGCAGGCCCTGGCGGTGCAGGGCGTGCACGAAGTCCTCCGTGGCCACGTTGCCGGCCGCCACCTTCGTGAAGGGGCAGCCGCCGAGGCCCGCGAACGAGGTCTCGAACGAGGTCACCCCCGCGCGCATGGCCGCGAAGATGTTGGCCATGCCCAGGCCGTAGGTGTTGTGGAAGTGGCAGGTGCATTCGACCGCCGGGTCGAGGCCGAGCACCGCGCCGAACAGCCGCTCGGCCCGCTCCGGATCGGCGTGGCCCGCCGTGTCGGCGAGGCTGATGCTCCGGAGCCCCGCCTCGAGGTAGGCGCGCACCATGCCGAGCACGCGCTCCTCCGGGACCGGGCCCTCGAAGCCGCAGCCGAAGGCCGACTGCACCGAGACCTGCACCTTCCGGCCCGCCGCCACGGCCTGCTTCGCCGCGCCGACGATGCGCTGGGTGGCCTCGTCGGTCCCCATGCCGGTGTTCTTGCGGCTGTGGGTCTCGCTGGCCGAGGCGCCCAGGCAGAACATCTCGACCCCGCAGGCGAGGCCGCGCTCCAGCCCCTTCTCGTTCAGCACCAGGCCCGAGAGCACGGCCGCCGAGGTCTTGCCCGCCGTGAGCCGCCGGAACAACTCGTCCGTGTCGGCCATCTGCGGGACCTTCTCCGGGTGGACGAACGAGCCCACCTGGACGATGTCCACGCCGGCCTCCATCAGCCGGCGGATCCAGCCTTCCTTCGTCTCGAGCGGGACGACCTGCTTCTCCATCTGCAGCCCGTCCCGCGGGCCGACCTCGTGGATGACGATGCGCGTCATGGCGTCCTCGGAACGGCTAGAGCTTCGCCGCGATGGCCTGCGCCATCTCCAGCGTCTTGGCCGTGCCGCCCATGTCGTAGGTGCGCACCCTGCCCTCGCGCACCACCTCGGCCACCGCCTTCTCGACGCGCGTGCCGGCGTCGGTCTCGCCTAGCCAGTCCAGCATCATCCTGGCCGCAAGGATCGTGGCGATCGGGTTCACCTTGTACTGGCCCGCGTACTTGGGCGCCGAGCCGTGCGTGGGCTCGAACACCGCGAGCTTCTCGCCGATGTTGCCCGAGCAGCCGAATCCCAGGCCGCCGACCATCTGGGCGCACAGGTCCGAGATGATGTCGCCGTAGAGGTTTGGCGCCACCAGCACATCGTAGTTGAACGGGTTCTTCAGCAGCCACATCGTCATCGCGTCGATGTTGGCGTCGTCCATGGCGATGCCCGGGAAGTCCTTCGCCACCTGCCTGGCCGTCTCGAGGAACAGCCCGTCGGTGGCGCGCACCACGTTCGCCTTGTGCACCACCGTGACCTTCTTGCGCCCGAACTTCTGCGCGAACTCGAACGCTGCGCGGACGATGCGCTCCGAGCCCTTCTTCGTGTTGATCTTGGCGGAGATCGCGTACTGGTCGCCCGGCAGATCCTTGAAGGCCTTGAACGGCGGCGACAGCTCCGCCAGCGTGTCGCGCAACTTGTCCGGCACGGTGTTGAACTCGACGCCGGCGTAGAGGTCCTCGGTGTTCTCGCGGAACACGACGAGGTCGATCCCCTCCTTGAAGTTGAGCGGGTTCTGCGCGTAGCCCTTGCACGGGCGCAGGCAGACGTAGAGGTCGAAGAGCTGCCGCATGCGCACGATCGGCGAGCGGTAGACCAGGCCCTTGCCCTGCAGCTCGGGCACCAACTCCTTCTCGGCCGCCTTGACCGGCTTCGAGGTGATGGCGCCGAACATCGCGGCTTTCACGCCCTTCAGCAGCTCGATGGTGCGCGCCGGGAAGGCGTCGCCCTCCCTGCACCAGAACTCCCAGCCGATGTCGCCATGGACGTACTCGGCGTCGAGCCCGACCTTGTCGAGCACGAGCTTCGCCGCTTCCATCACCTCGACGCCAACGCCGTCGCCGGGCAACCACGCGATCCTGGACTTCCTGGCCATGCCGCGAACCTCCCCAGTCATTTGTCCCCCAGGCCGGCCCGGAGGGGCGGATCCGGCGAGCGCCACCGGACCAGAGTGCGAGGAACTCTACGGGCGGGGGAGCCCCCCGGGCAATACGATGATGAGGTGGGTTGATGAGGTGCTGAAACGAGCCCGGAACTGCGCCCTGCGGACCGTCACCGGTCGAGGCTGCGGCGGCATCCGCGTCCAGCCATCGCTCCCTCTTGCCCGAGGCGGCTCGCCTGCGGACCGGGCGGTGCCGCGCGCCCGACATGGACCGGGCGGCGCGCGGCACCGTTCAGCCGCCCTTCCGCCTTTCGGACTCCGCCAGCCACCCGCGCCGCAGCGCTTCCGGCGCGACGCTCGAGAGGTAGGGCTTGAGGTCGAGGATCGGCGTCCCATCCAGCATGTCGACCCCCTGGACATGCAGCCGCGGCCCATCCCGCCTCAGGAGCTGCACGACCGTCAGCCCCAGCGGATTCGGCCGCCTGGGTGCCCGCGTCGCGAAGATCCCGTGCGGGACGGTGTCCGTCGGCGGCTGCGTCATCAACTCGCAGCCCTCCGCCTGGTCGAAGACCCAGAGCACGAACAGGTGAGAGAAGCCCTCGATGTCGGTCAGGCCCTGCTCGTAGTCGGGCAGGATCTCGAGGATGCCGGCCGCTTCGTGCTGGGCGCCGCATCCCTTCGGGATCTGCCCCGTTTCGCGGTATGGACTCCGAACGAAACCGATCGGTCGCATCGCGTACTTGGCCGGCATGTCAGCGCCCTCGTCCTGCGAGTTGGTCCATCTCGCCCACCGTTTCCGCCGGAAGCCCGACGACCCCGCCCATCGCCCACGATGAAGTGCGGCAGGACGTGGACCGCCGGAGCTCCCGCGTCAGGCCGGCCTCGTCATGGGCCCCATGCGGGCAACACCCCGGCTGGTTCGGCCTTCACATCGCCTGATCGAACTCACCGCGGTAGCGCGCAACGCCAGATACGCCCGCCATGACGCATTCGTCGAGCACCAGCACCATCAACGCCTCGTAGGGCACGCCGTCCCACTGGCACGAGAGGCCGCGACTCGACGCCGGCGCGAACCCGAAACGGGGATAGTACTCCGGGTGGCCAAGAACGACGGAACGGACAGCGTCGTTCGCGGATCGCGGCGATTCCGGCTTGGACCAGCATGGAACCGATCCCCTGCCGCTGCCGCTCCGGCAGCACGGCCATGGGCGCAAGCCCCATGCCCCCGGTGACATCCTGCCCGCGGGCCACGGAGACGGGGCTGAAGAGGATGTGGCCCAGCACCCTGTCGCCTTCGACCGCGACCAGGGACACCACTTCCGGGCAGGCGTCGCGAAGCGCGTCCACGATGGACGCCTCGGCCGGGTCGCCGGACGGGCACGATCAGCGGCGGGCCGCGCAGCGGACTGGCTGGTGCATCCCGTGGCCATGCGGAAGCGCGTTGGCCAGCGATCGCGCGGCGGCCGTCACCTGGACGCGAGTCAGGCCCTGCCCTCCGCGTGAGCCCGCCGGAACGGTCTGTCCCTAAGAAGCAGATAGCCCGAGGCCGCGGTGAAGAACGCGTACACCGCAACGATGCCCCAGCCGAGCGCATTCAGTACCCCCGACACGACCACTTGGAGCGTCACAACCATTCCTATCGCGTCGTATACCAGCAGGTCGAGAAGGATGGCGCCTCTGGCGTCGAATGCTTTGACGTCTTTCGCAAACCACGTAAGCAGAAGGGTCCCGATGAGGGCCGCGCCGTACTCCCGACCCGTGAACATGCCGCCGATACCCAACTCCGCGCCCAACAAACCGAGTAGCGCGGCCGGTGCAAGAAGCAGGAGCACTCCGAAGACCAAACAGACTGCGGCCTTGACGACGAGCAGCGTTCGAAATGTCATTTGCAGCCTCCTTTCGCTCCACTATTGAAGGGGCCCGGCGCTGCGGGTCAGGCGCGCGGCTTGCCCGCGTCGCCCACAGCCAATGGTTCGGCAGTCTTGCACGCAACGATCATGATCTCGATCTCGTCCAGGTCGAGTGACCTTCTTCCCCAGTTCCCAGCGGTTCCGCCCCAGATGTTGAGCACGGACATACCCGCGATGCGGAAGAGCAGAAGTAGCTCCGTTGGGACGAACGCTCGCTCTCGAACGGCGACGGCGGGCAGTCCTTCTTGCGGTGCGCACTCCGACGACTCAACCATGGTGAGGGGGTCAAAGCGCCCCTCCGCCACGTCCTTGTTCTGATACCTGCGGAGCATGGATGCCCCGTTGAGAACGGTGAACAGAGCCTTTGCCTGTGGCCTCAGGCTCCGGGAGATGTTGCATAAGATGGACAGCGGCTGATCGATCGGATCATCACTTTGGCCGAGAAGTCCGAAGGCTCCTTCGCATAGACAGACTGCGGCATCGTACCTTCCTGGGAATACGAATTGGGTTGCATTCGAACGAACCCATTCAACATGTACATTCTCGGCCTTGGCTTTGTCCGCAGCTCTGGAAAGCATCTCCGAAGACAGGTCCAGTCCCGTCACGACATAGCCCCGTTTCGCCAGTTCAATGGCGTGGCGACCTGTGCCACAACCGACATCTAGAACCGCGCCGCCAGGGGGAATGAGCAGTTCATCAAGCAGGAAATCCACCTCGCGTACGGTGTTCTTCGTGAACACGTTGTCTTCGTAAATCGGAGCGTGGGCGTCGAAGAACCGCTCCCATGTGGTCTTCACGGGCATCCTGTACACCTCTTGATCTGCCGAACGATGACTAAATGACTTTCGGTGATTCGGCATTGAAAACGTGAGACCTCACCTGCGACTCTGGGGTTGCCTGTAGTGAACCCAGAGACAAGGAGGTCTCACGATGAGCACAAGGTTGTCGTTGCAGCGACCCGCGCGCCGGCGGGTCCAGAAGCTCGATCGTCGTAGCACGAGTGCCGATCAGCGCATCCGCTGTCGAGTGGTGCTGAAGGTGGCCGCGGGACGGAGCTGCAATGCGGCGTCGAGAGAACTGGGCTGCGCCCCTTCGACGGCGGTGCGCATCGTAGCGCGATTCAGGGCCGAAGGAGAAGCGGCATTGTTGGATCACCGGAACGAGAACGGGTGGCACAAGATCGACGCCGATGTGCGCGGCGGCGTCTGCGAGATTCTCACGGGAACGCCCGAGGATCACGGCTTCATGCGCCCGACCTGGACGCTCGAGATCCTGCGCTCCGTCGTCGAGCAGATCCTGCGGGTGCTGCTCTCGTTGAGCTCGCTGTGGACCCTGCTGCGCGAGCTCCGCGTGCGCTGGGGACGACCCCGGCCGATCGTGGCCTGTCCGTGGCGAACGCGGCGCCGGCAGCGGCGGATTGCGAAGCTCCGGCGGCTGGCCGCCTCCGCGAGCGAGGAGAACGTGGTGGTCTACGCCGATGAGGTCGACATCCATCTGAACCCGAAGATCGGGCCCGACTGGATGTTGCCCGGCACCCAGCGACTGGTGCTCACCCCCG
>Ga0315294_10004454_pt1 | contig 15273 bp, 15 predicted proteins | sample YL17G13_40_MG_FD_203626 | JGI IMG/M metagenome (GOLD analysis project Ga0315294, IMG submission 203626) | Sediment microbial communities from Yellowstone Lake, YNP, Wyoming, USA - YL17G13_40 | ecosystem: Environmental > Aquatic > Freshwater > Lake > Sediment | place: USA: Wyoming | collected... | reverse complement strand
ATAACCGGCTTTGAAGGGGCAACTGCCAGATATTTAGCCAAAGGCGGCACACCAGAAGCGGCAATGAGCACTTATTCGGCTCTCAGGTCTGTTACGTCTGTTACGGGCAGCGAAGAGGCTGCCTCATCTATTTTTAGACTGGCTGTTAAATTATCAGAAGGCGGGAATAAAAATTTTACAAAAAAAATCGAACGCAAATTGGGCGTTCAATGGGAAAATCTTAATGAGGACCAGCAGCTGGATGCGCTTTTGCGATATATCAATACTTTGCCGCCTTCACAGGTAACACAGGTTTTAGCAGAACAAGGGGTTCAAGGGGCTGGCAAAATAGGGCTGCTGGCAACGCCAGAAGCACAGCAAGTATTTAAAACAACTCAACAGAAAATTGCAGTTTCAAATACCGAAGAATTAAATCGGCAGACAGAAGCATATCGCGATTCGATGCTGGGAAAAAATATAGCAATCGCAACCAAATACGGAGAAAAGGATGTTCAAGAAGCACCGGAATTTGCAACCTGGCAGCAAAAAAAAGATGAAAAAAAAGAACAGTTTGAAGAAGCCCAAAAACAAGGCAAGGATTCATTGTTAATCAACGATAAGATTGAAGCTTCTGTAATGATGCTTAAAGAGGAGGCAGAGGATGTAAAGCAGTATATGAAAACCGTGCCTAAAGGCAGCAGGCAATGGAAAGAGGCTCGAAAATTACTATCAGATATTCAATCTGATATCGGCACAACTTCCGGATTTATAGCACAAGGATTGGCTGAAATTCCATATAATCCACCGTTCGTTGAAAAAGTTACTCAGAGCTATTACAACAGACTCGAAGGGATTAAAGCAGAGCCAAATATGCCTGCCGAACAGGGCGAAATGCCCAACCAGACTGTAATCATAAATAACAATTACGATAACAGTGTGAACTATCCGGCGCCGTTTAGCGATCCGAACAGCCGGGGGTTCGACCCTAATGAGATTTAATTATGAAAAAAATTATCAGTGAAGCAGGTATGGACAGGCTCACCTGGTTGAGCCTGATAATAATCAGATTTTATTCTGTTAATAATAAAGCCGTAAAAAATGCCTGAACCAAAAACAAAACGTTGCTCCAAGTGCGGTAAAGAAAAACCTGCTGATTGCTTCACAAAAAACAGCCATACCAAAGATGGTTTAAATGGTTCTTGTAAAGAATGTAAACATCAATTTGAAAATTCTTACAAAAGGAATCGGCGTATTCGTCCCTGTGATATTGACCCTCAAAATTCCCGCATCGGCATAAATAATTGGCAACAAATAGACAGTGTGCTCCGTGAAATGGCTGAATCACAAGTCGTAATTAACCGCGAAAATGCGATCCTTGAAAAAAGGCTCGGCCTTGTAAAATCCTATTCAGATGAAATTATCGAACCGATATTTTCACATCAAATCGCTTTACGAACTATACTCGAAATATTTTTCAAAAAAGAATTATCAAAAACAAAAACTACACGCAGGCAATTTAAGTTTGGCAATATTTTCTGGCACAAAGGGAAGATAAGCATAAAATTGAACACTGAATTAGCTGGAAATCGGATGGAAAAGCCGTGAAAAATCAATCTCTATTCCCGGCATTGTTTGACTTTTTAAAGGCCGTTGCGGAGTCCTTATTCACCTTTTTAAAAACGACTTCAATCTTATTATTTTTATGGTTGAGAAATCTTCTAATGATTCGCCTCGGCCTCTTGTCGTTTTTTATGCGATCCTCAAAAATAAATAGAGTGATGAAAAAAAGTCGAACGAAAATTCGCAAAACACTGAAAGCTATCGAAAAATTAGATAAAGCCCTGGTTGCTCATATTCGAGAGGCTTTTGAAAAAACCAAAACAGGTCAAAGAACTGTTAAGGCAAATCCTAACCGCAGGCTTTATGCTGTGTTGATTCCGACCAAAGAAGAAAACATTCAGCGGATAAAAAACGTTTTTGACTCTATGGACTATGGGGAAAAATCACTGAAACTTGTCGGGCTTAATTCTCTATTGCCTCATTTTCAGGATGTAACTCGTGTCGCAAAAAAAATGAGAAAATTATATAAGGCTGGTAAAATATCAAAAGATTATGCGATAGAAACCCTCAGGCAATCTGTGAGATTTTAAAAATGAAAAATACAAACGAAAAACCGTTAAAATATTGTCTGACGATAGACACCCCTTCCGGCAAGTGTCAAATTGCAACGGAAAGCTGGCAGATTTTAGTTGAGCTGCTTGACCCCTTTGCTTCTACTGATACTCAACAAAACATAAATAGCCTGGCTAAACGAGCGCAAATTGCATATTACAAAAGTTATAAGACGCATCGCAATAAAGGGGGTTTAAGCCGTATTTCTCGTAATGATATGGAGATTGAGGTAATTTTATGCTATATAAGAGGCTGGACTGGCAAGGAAACAATAGATTGGCTTCGTAAGCATAGAAAATATATTACGTCTAGTTCTGCTATTGGGCGGTACTGGAGAAGATTACGGGCTATTGGCGTTATCCCTGTTCATCGTTTAGATAAAGACGGCAATGGCAAAGATGAAGTATAAATATATCTGGTTTGTTTATGGGTAAAATAAAAGGTTTTTAAAGCCTTTTTAAAAATAGTTTAATATCGGATTATTTATGTCCGCTTAAGGTGCTAAATTGCCCCCAGCGGATATTTTCTGCGCAGCCAATGTGTATCATTTAGCTGCGCAGAGTATCATTTAGGTCGGCGGTCTACAGTCCTATAACAAAATTTTTATATTTTTTGAAAAAATTTGGTTTTGCCTATTGACTGTGGTGGGACAAAGTGGTAAGAGTTGGGACTAAATGTTTAAGAAAGTGGGAAAATAACCATGCTTTTACTAACAGGCGAATACGAAGGCACCGTTGATGAGAAAGGCAGAGTTTTCATTTCCAACAAACTCCGCAGCCAGATAGATTGCGATGAGCACGGTAACAATTTCTATCTGACACTCGGGGCCAATGGGATATTGTGCCTCTATCCTGAAAAATACTTTCAACAACTTGCCCTTGCCGAGTCGCCAGGGACGGTGGCCCCCGACGAGGCAGTAACCTTCGAGCGAATGAGCTTCGCTTTGGCCAGCAAGGTCGAGCTGGATCGGCAGGGCAGACTTTTAATAAATGAAAAAATCAGAAAACGGGCGAACCTGCAGGACAACCTGACGCTTGTAGGCATCCGCGACCATATCGAACTGTGGAACACCGAAGACTGGAACAAATACGTATCAGACAACTTCCGGCAGTTCCAGCAGCAAACAATGCAGGCAAGACAGGCTATTCTGCAGAAACAGAGCAAAGAGCTTTGAAATCTTAAAACTTTAAGGAGAAGGTTTATGCATACAATCGAACAGGACCATTGTGAAATTGTACGGGACAGTCTTGCGGGAAACAGAACCATCGACGAACAGACCTTTGCATCAATAAACGTCCTCGCAGAAAGCCTTGAAAACGTCCGCAAACAGCACCGTACATTTATCGACATCGAGTTTTCACCACACGTGCAGGCTCTTGCCGAACAGGAGCTGAAACTCGCTGTCAGCTGACCGGCATAATTATTTAAACTGTTAATTATTATGGATTTTTAAAAGTGAATAATACGCCGGCAGAACATATCCCAGTACTCACCGAATTTGCTGCCGGAATAAGCCTTAAAGACGACGCTATTGTTGTCGACGCCACAATAGGCAGCGGAGGACACAGCAAAATCTTCGCAAAATCTCTCGGCAAGGACGCCGTCCTGCTCGGCTTTGACGTTGACAACAACTGTCTGGCGATTGCCCGGCAGAATCTGGCAGCTTTGCCCTGCAAGGTACTGCTTGTTCGCGAAAATTTTGCAAACATCGCCCAAGTCCTGCGGCAGAACGGAATTGAAAAGGTCGATTTGATTTTTGCAGACCTGGGCGTTTGCTCCACTCAGCTTGCAGATGAAAACAAAGGGCTGAGCTTCGAGAAGGATATGAAACTTGATATGCGGCTGGATGACAGACTTACGATTTCAGCCGCTGATATTGTCAACCGCATGGATGAAAAGGGATTGGCTGACCTGATATACAATTTTGCACAGGAACGGGCGTCAAGGAAGATTGCCCGTTCCATTATTCAGGCCAGACAAAAGAAAAAAATCGACACAACCGCAGAATTTGTTAATATTATATGTCATGCCTTGAGGTGCAACCCGAAATCGCGAAAAAGCAGGATTCATCCGGCTACGAAAACCTTTCAGGCTCTGAGAATTGCTGTAAACAGCGAACTTGAAAACCTTGAAAAATTTCTTGCTGCGGTGCCAAACTTGCTCAAAAAAGATGGAAAAATCGCGGTCATCAGTTTTCATAGCCTTGAGGACAGAATCGTAAAAATGAATTTCAGACAAAACAAGGCGGCCGGCATTTACGAGATAGCTACAAAAAAACCAATAACCGCTTCGGCCGCCCAGCGACTTGAAAACCCGCGTTCAAGAAGTGCGAAATTAAGAATAGCTGTCAGGTTATAAAAAGAAAAAGGAGTTTCGTCAATGACAACGGACGCAAAAATTGGGTTACTTTTAGCGCTTATCTTTGTTGTAGCCATAACATTTGTAATTAACGGCCTGCCCGACTTTTTAAACAAGAACAAACAGGCTGTCGATACTGTCGGCTATGTAAGCCATTATAACCAGCAGCAGCCGGCACTTGTCGGGCCCAGCAGAAACATCGCCCCTGCCCTGAGCCACAAACCTGTTATAACCGTTATAATGGAAACTCCAAAGGTGGACCTGAACAGCCCGGCAGAAACGCGTTATCAGGCCCTTATGCCAGCCGCTCAGGATGCCGTAAAAACAACGCAATCAGCCGATGTCAACACTGTACAGAAAGAACTTGTCGAGATAAAAACTGCCGAAAATAAAACCACAGAACAACAATCACCCGTAGTCTATGTCGTTTGCTCGGGAGACAGCCTGGCAGAAATTGCAAAAAAAATGTACGGTCCCGAAAACGGCAAAAAACTTGCCTCCATCGAAAAAATTTACAATGCAAACAAGGACAAACTCGAATCAATCGACCAGATTCAGGTCGGCCAGAAATTAGTTATACCACCACTCGAAAACAAGACAAATGCACTTTTGAAAACAGGTCTTTTTGAAAAGGTTTCAAAAATTACATCCCCCCAAACCGCCCAGGCATCCAAAGAGCAGTACAGGCAATATGTCGTAAAAGAATCCGACAGCCTCTGGCAGATAGCCCAGGAACAATTGGGCAACGGCAACAGATTCTCTGAAATCATTCAGTTAAATCAATCAGTACTTGCCGACCCGGAGAAACTCGACGTCGGTATGAAATTAAAGCTGCCGGCGCGTTAATAACCTTGACCGCTTTTCGTTACATTTTTGCAGTTCTTGTCCTGTGCTTTGTTTTACTTGCGGCGATTTATCTGCGCAGGGGCCAAAACAGCGCCTTTTACAGATTTCGCACCTGTCAGGCAAGACAGGCAAGACTCAAACAGCAGCTCTGGCAGCAGCAACTGCAGCTTGAATTTCTCATCAATCCCGCTTCTGTTTCCGAAGCTCTCAAGAATAAGACTAAAACGACAGAGTAATATTTTTTAGACCGGTATATGCGAAACAAATTCGCCTTATTTCTGCTTCTGGTACTTGCGGCAGGTTTCCTCGCTGTTGCGGCCCGCTGTTTTTATCTGGAGCATTTTAAGGCGGATTATTACTATCAGGCCTCGATAAAGTCCCAGAAATCCAGCTTTCTCGAAAAGCCGCGCAGAGGGGCGATACTTGACTGTCGAGGCAGAATTCTTGCGGCAAACTATAAGGTCGATACCGTATTTGCCGAACCGCGAGCAATCAGCGACCTTAAAAAAACCGCTCAGAGCCTGTCGGCCATAATCGGTATCGGTCCTGTTGAAATCTCCAAACTGATTCTTACCGGCCGCAATCAGGGATATGTACCCATAGTTACCGAAGCAAAACTCAGCGACCAGCAGAGAAACCAGATACTCAAACTGAACGGCATCGGTATCGAAAGCAAATGGAAAAGGGTTTATCCTCTCGGCTCCGCCGCCGCTCACGTGGTAGGCTTTGTCGGTACGGACCAGGAGGGTCTTGCCGGGCTGGAATTAAAATACGACAAACAATTAAGCGGCTCTGCCGGCCGGAGCACTTTCTTTGCCGACGCCGCAAGAAGGCCGGTCCGGCTGGGCCAGTGTGAATCCTTTGCGCAGGACGGCTCTGATATAATATTGACAATCGATGCGACAATTCAGGAATTCACACACTCCGCCCTTCTGAAACAGTTTAAGGCCTTTGGTGCCGAATCCGCAGTTGCTATGGTTATGGACCCGTGCAGCGGTGCGGTCCTTTCAATGGTTTCCCTGCCTGATTTTGACCCGACAGATTTGAAAGATGTAGATGCAAAAAGTCTCGGTAACCATATCCTCAGTGACCCTTATGAGCCGGGCAGTATTTTCAAGCCGGTCGTCGTTGCTTGGGCACTTGAGACAGGCACAATCAACCCGAATGACACTATCTTCTGTGAAAACGGCAGTTACAGCGGCAAAGGCTTCGGCACAATCGGCGAATACCGAGAAGGTTTTGGAAATCTTACAATATGTGAAATTCTCGCCCATTCGAGCAATATCGGGATGGCAAAAATCGGTCAGAAAATGGGCGATGCAAAACTTTATGAGGGTATAAAACTTTTTGGTTTCGGCAGAAAAACGGGCATCGACCTGCCCGGCGAAGAGCCGGGAGTTGTATGGAATGTCAATAAATGGACAGGCTACAGCGTCGCGAGAGTGCCGTTCGGTCATGAAATTTCAGTAACTTCAATGCAAATGGCCTGCGCCTTTTGCGTCCTTGCCAACGACGGCAGAGTAATAAAGCCCCATCTTGTAAAGGGTATTGTTTCCGACGCCGGTAAAAAGCTCGAAATAACGGAACCTGCGCCAACCGGCAGTTTTGTCGTCAGCAGCAAAACAGCACAGTGGCTGGTCAGAAAGGCGATGGTCGAGGTTGTCAAGGACGGAACCGGCAAAAGCGCTGCACTTGAAAAATGGCAGGTCTGGGGCAAGACCGGCACTGCAAATATCGTAAATCCGAACGGCAGCTACGATGAGGAAAACTACGTCGCATCGTTCATCGGCGGCGCCCCGGTAGATAATCCGGCAGTCGTCATTACGGTCTCCATCAGAAAACCAAATAAAAGACTCGGCAAAGGCTACACCGGCGGGTCGGTCGCAGCGCCGGTTGTTAAAGAAATCCTCGAAAAAACGCTCAACTATCTGGAAATCTAAAGCCACCCTGCTTTATCTGCCAAGATACCCTGCTTCAATGCAAAAACTGATTATATCCCGCGCGATTGGTCCTGCATCGCTTGAGCCGTGCTGACCGCCTTCGATAAGGACCGCAATGGCAATTGATTTGCCGGAACTATCCTTTGCAAAACTCGCGAACCATGCATGATAAGGTTTTTCAGTCGAGCCGGTCTTACCGAATACTTTTATGCCCTTCTCTTCGAAACCGCTGCCGGCAAATTGTTTATACGCAGTGCCGTTTTCCTCGCTGACAACTGCGTGCATCCCTTCATAAATTACAGCAAGAGCATTTTCGCTTAAGCCCAGTTTATAACCTTCATCGACCGGCTGTGAGGCCAGGACCCTCGCTTTTTTAAAGACCCCACCTCTCGCCATTGCCGCAAAGGCATTTGCAACCTGCAGAACGTTTGCCCTGAAATTACCCTGCCCGATACCGAAGAACCTCCTCTCGGCGGGGTCAATGCCTGGCAATTGCTCAAAAGGCAAATTATCCCCTTGTGGCACACTGCTTGAGATAATTCCCGGAACCTGTCTGAAATTTTGCAGAGCATTTTTGCCAAAGCCGAAATTGTACAGCCATTTTTGAAGACTTTCAGGCAGAATTCTGTCTGCAAGATGAGAAAAATAAATATTACAGCTTCCCCTTAATGCATTCCTTGCCTTGTTGCCGCCTTCATAGGCCCATTGCTCATCGTGTCCGTAGCCGAGGCTTTTGAAAATCCAGCAGTTCGGCCAGCCTGTCGGCGCCGATTGTGTTGGGCAGGAAATTATCTCCTGACCGGTGATTTTATTTTCTGCCAGGCCCGCCGCAATAATAAAAGGTTTTGCGGTCGAGCCGGGCGGATAGTGTTTTTCGATGACACGATTGACAACGGGAATATTTTCGTCGGCAATAAGTTCTGAATAGTCCCATCTTGCCTTGTTCAAATCAAAATCGGGCATGGACACAGACGCAAGTATATCGGTCGAGTTTACGTCAATAACCACCACTGCCGCAGGACTGCCGAAGTTCGGATTGAGATTTCTGTTCTTAAGAACATTTTCTATTTTTCCCTGCAAATCGATATCTATGGTCAATTTTATATCGCTGCCGAAATGAGTTTCCTTTTTACTTATAATTTCCCTGTCAATGTCATAAACAACTCTGCCTCTGCTGCACCTAAGATACGACTCACAGACATATTCAACTCCGCAAAAACCGATTACGTCGCCGTGCATATATCTCTCGACATCATCCTTTAAATCCTGACTATCCGCAGGTACAGCCGGCTTGACCCAGCCGATGAGTTGGGCCGCCGAATTTTTAAAAGGATAATATCTTTCTGCGCGAGGTTGTACCTGGACGCCGGGCGTATCGAGAAATTTAAGCTGGGCCGCAAGAACTTCATCATCATTTTCAAGCTTGAATAATTCCTGACTCTGGTGCATTTCCGCCACGTCAACCTCTGCCGCGAGCCCAAGCCTCTGGTTTGCATCGGGTACTGCTGCTTCAAAATCCTGCTGCGGATACTTTCGCTTCCACGCGAGATAATACCTTAGTTGCCATATCGGCTCGTTTATCTGCTGGTTGATTTGCGTCTTAACCTGCTCGGCGGTAAGATTTTTGAATTGTGCACACTTATAGATAATCTCATTTAACGTATTAAAATCATCAGCAAACTTTTCACGTATTTTTTCACACGCACTTTCCATATCTGTATCGGCCCCGGCCCGCAGCAGCTGTACTTTCCAGAACCTTTCGTCCGCCAGCCTTGCAAGGCGATAATCTATGCACAGGGCAAATTTTGCCTCGTCTGTCGCAAGGACCTTGCCGTTTCTGTCGAGAATTTTGCCCCGAAGAGCGCCAAGCTCTTTGCTTTTTACGGCCTGGATTTTCTCAAGCTGGCTCTGCCATGCCGAATGAGGATTAAGCTGAATATACGCAAGCCGCCCGATGAACGATGCTGCAAAGAAACAGCAGAACAACACAAATATCTTCAACCGCCTGTTGTACATTTTCCACTATCTCTCGTTGATTTTTGCTGTGAACCGATGAACACCTACGCCAAGCCATTTGCCGACCTTCGTCACCGGCCATTTTATCAGGAACCACAGAATTGCCGAATAGGCGGCAATAGCAAAAATTTCAAACGCTCCGGTTTTCGTCAGCTCCGGGGGCTTGAACTGCGTGAGCATTAAGGCAACCGTTTCAGTCAAAACTGCCGTTATAAAAACAGCCATCGCCTGCTGGCGGGTGTTTTTCAAAAGGATTATTTTTTTTACATGAGTTACTGCGGCACCAATAATTCCATAACTGATAAAATGCGGTCCTAAAACCATCCCGGCCAGGTCTGCTGCAAAACCGATGGCAAACGAAATTATAACCGCATCATAGCTGTCACAGTAAACGGTAAAATAAACAAGCAATATCAAAAGTATGTCCGGCTTGATTCGTAAATTCGTCAGGCTAAATAGATTCATCGCCGCACTTGTCTGCAGGACGGCAACAAATATTATCAGAAATGTAAATCTCCACCATTTCATTACATCAATCCGGTTCAGTTTTGATGACAATCACCGCCACATCTGTTATGTCATCAAATTCGTAAGCGGGTTTAACAGTTATATCCCATAATACAGGATTAGTTTCATCGGCTGCGCATCTGGATATCCTGCCGATAATGCGGGGGCTCTGCAGAATACCGGCCTTCGGCGCGGCATAAACGTAATAGCCTTCCTTTATTTTATATTTTTTGGGAACATTGAGAATTTTTGCCGCGTTTTTGTCGTCTCCCTGCATCGTGCCGTTGAAATAAGAATTCACATCCGGCGCCGATATCCTGATATGCAGTTTGCAGGCGGAACTTGTAATCAGCTTAACACTTGATACATCCGTTGACACCTGCTCAATACAGCCGATAATGGCGTTATCTCCGAGTATGTATTGTCCCTTTTTCAGATTGTCTGCGCTGCCGCGATTTATGATGAACTCATTTTTTCTGCGATTGACGATATTTGCCAGCACAAGGCCGGCAGCCGGGTCCAGCTCGGTCATCCTGACCCGGCCGAGCTGGTCGATTTGTTTTTTCTGTTCCCCAAGCTCTGCCTGGAGATTCTCATAGGCGACCTGCAGCTTGTTGTATTCGTGCCGTGTCACAAAATCAGCCGAGTCTTTTTGAGAATTCCGATGAGAAATAGTTGTTGAAGAGCCGATATTCAAAAAAAACCTGAAAATGTCAATGAATGCAAAATTCAGCCTGGCCGTTACATTCTGCGGAATAAGCAGCAGGATAAAACCCGTTAAAAGGAGGCCGGCAAAAAGTGTAAGTTTTGACGGTTTGAATTTCGCCCGTGCCATTTAAATTCTCAAACCGCCATCGTTTGAGTTCCTATTACCATCCGTAGCCATTGTGGTCCATTGTATCCTTCCACATCTCAAGGTTCTCGAGATACACGCTGGTGCCTCTTGCAACGCACGTCATAGGTTCATCGACCCTTTTTACGGTCAGCCCTGTTGCATTTGCAAGAGTTTTATCTATTCCTCGAAGCAGCGAGCCGCCTCCGCAAAGATGCATTCCATTGTCGATGAGGTCCGCTGCAAGCTCCGGCTCGGCCTTTTCAAGCGTTCTGGTAACCGCTTCGATAATCCCGCTGATGGGCTCCTTGAGAGCTTCGCGGATTTCTTCGCTGGTTATGACAATCTTTCGAGGCAGTCCCGATATGGTATCTCTGCCGGCTATTTCCATCGTAAGCTCCTGCTCAAGCGGAGCAGCAGAGCCGATCTGAATTTTAACCTGCTCAGCCCTTGGCTCGCCGATAAGGAGATTATAAGTGCGTTTGAGATGATTTATTATCGCCTCATCCATATCGTCGCCGCCGATGCGTATCGACTCGCAGGTGCTTATATCGGCAAGACTCATTATCGCAACTTCGGTAGTGCCACCGCCGATATCGATTATCATAGACGCGGTCGGCTCGGTAATCGGCAGTCCCGCCCCGATGCCGGCAGCCATTGGTTCGTCAACAAGAAAAACCTTTCTTGCGCCCGCTCTTTCGGCGCTGTCGATAACGGCGCGTCTTTCAACCGCCGTTATTCCGCTTGGCACGGCAATGACCACTCGCGGCCGTATCAGCCGACTGCCCCTGCCGTGAACCTTGCGAATAAAATAGCTCAGCATAGCTTCGGTTATTTCAAAATCACTTATTACACCGTCTTTGAGCGGCCGAATCGCTGAAATGCTTCCCGGCGTTTTGCCGAGCATTTCCTTGGCCATAAACCCCACTGCTTCGCCGTTGTTGAGAACTATATTTGTGCCCTTGCGAACCGCAACAACGCTCGGTTCATTAAGCACTATTCCCTCGTTTCTGACACAAACAAGCGTATTGCAGGTGCCGAGGTCGATACCCATATCCATGCTAAACCAGCCTAATATCGAGTCGAGAAACACATCAAATCCTTTTAAAAAAATAGACCTGGAGCAAATCTCAGTCCTGTCAGTATCGCAAATTACCGAATATTTTCCACAATTTTAAAAAGCGTTTCGTAAACAAACAAGCATTTATAAGCAACAAAACCGGCTGTTGCCGCAACTGTACCGCAGGCCAGGGCCAACAGGGCCGTGTAAAGATTGCTTGATGCCTTTATTTTACTGCCGTTTGTCTGTAATGCACTCATCAGGCTTTCCATCTATGCTAACAACCACTTTACCATGTTGTAGAAGCAATATCACCAACCTTCGGCTGCTGCTGAACAAGCTGAGTCGTCCCTGCCGATGCTTCCGTATCGACGTCGGTTATCTTTATATCACACATAAAGTTGTCGTTGCGAATCACATGAAATATCATACCCTTTTCAACGCCGTCCGCACTTCCTATTGAAAGCGTTACAAGAGAGCCGTCAACTGCGGCAACCTTTCCCTGCAGCACGGCAGCAGTCGGCGGTTCAATCGCCTTTGTCGCAGAATCCGGTACAACCGTGACAGGCCCGCTAATCACAGATTTTGTCGTCTTTCCGGTAAGCTGCTGTTCCAGCTTCGTTTTTTCCTCAAGCAGCCTTTTCTTCTCCGCCTCAAGGGCGTTAAGCTGTGCCATTTTTTCTTCAAGACTTCCTGTTATCTCATTCAGGTTCTTGGCAAGCTTGACTCCTTCGGCCCTTGCCTTGTCAAGCTCTTCTCTGGTCTCCTTGAGAGAACCTTCCATTCCTTCGACAGTTCCCTGAAATTTCAATGCTGCCGCGGCGAGGGTCTTTGCCCTTTCATCAAGGTCGGTCTTGGCACGCTCGGCATCCTTCAAGTTCTGCTCGAGCTGAGCTTTCTCCGCCTTGAGTTTTGTCATCTCGGTATCCAGCTTGTTTGAAAGCTCGTCCATTTGCCGTTTTTTCTCTTCAAGCTGCTGCTGGTAGCTTTGATTCTTTTTCTGCACAGCCGCCAGTTCGGTATCCTTTTCCAAGTAAGCTTTTTTATAATTTTTAGCTGTGCTGACATAGGTTACGACTGTGCCGCACAAAAAAAGAGAGAATAGCGACAGCAAAACTATCAAAATCTTTGTAAGGGCACTCAAATTTTACTCCTTTCGACTTCGGCGAGCTCAATCGAGCCGCTGCTGGTTGTCAGGCTGATTACAAATTAAGCTCAACAGGGGCAAAAACTTCAAGATTACACAACTTACACAGATTTTACGAGTTGACAGCGTTAAGGTCAAGTTATTTTTGCCGTTACCCCGCACCTATTTGCATAGGGGCAGGGACTTTAAAAATTGCAAATCAGACTGATTCGGCTCTGATTTTAGCTAATCCTGCACAGTGCAAATAGGTGCGGGGCTAATTGCGCCCCGCAAGTATAAAAATGCTCTTTGCCGCCGCAAGCCGCACGGCTGGAGAATCGCTTTTAAGCAGTTTAGGCAGATATTCTGCCAGTTTCTCAGTGCCGATTTGTCCTATCGCCAGTGCCGCAAGGATATTGCATCTGTCAGCCTCGATTTTCTCCTGCTTGCCTGAACCAGCCAGATATTCCAGAACGACAAACTGACCGCTTTTATCACCCAGGGCACCGAGCTGCTCGGCCGCAACAAGCCTGACTTGAGGTACATCATCATCAAGCATGGTCAAAATAGTATCAATCCCCTTACTGCCGCCAAGGGCTCCCATAGCATAAATACCCATGCATCTATCGTCTGCATAAACACTTATGAGCATTGTCCATATTTTTTGATATATTTTTTCATCGCCTATCCTGGCGATAGCTTCTGTAGCATTAAAGGCTACGGCATCGTTTGAATTTTCGCTGTCTTTAAGCCTGTGTAGAATTGCAAGAGATTCGGTACTTTTGAGCTTTCCCAGTAGCCATGCGGCATTTGCCTTGACGGTCTGGTCATCAACGTCAACCGCTTTTTGAATAAAGGCAAGATGCTGTTTTTCTCCAATTTTACATAACGCATAAGCTGCTGCTATTTTTACATTTAAATCGGGGTCGTTCAGAAGCTGCCGCAGCTGATTTCCGGCCTTTTCATATTGCAGGTCCCCCAGCGCAACCGCTGCAGCAAACCTGACAGGCACTATATCATCCTTCAAAAGCTCGACAATTTTAGGTATAAAAACGCTTTTTTCCCCTGCCGCGGCTACTTCAACAGCATTTACCCGAATTCTGCCATCGGGACTTTTAAGGCAGGCCGAAACGGCTTTTTCCGCATCCGCAACAAGACCTTTTACAGTTTCAGACCCAGAGCAGTAACTATTGGCAAATAAAAAGGTTAAAACCGAAATAAAAGTAAATATCTTCAGTTTTTCTTTGGTCATCACTTCATTTCCATATTCTGTTTTTTGTATGTTGAATTCCGTGTTCTACTTTTATATATCGACACAACAGCGGCAAAAATCAAACTTACGCCGCAGCCAATTTCCAGATTCTGGCCTGTTTGGCTGAAAAACGTAACTCTTTTATCAATAAGGACTTGGTCTGAAAACCAGCCTCTTTGACCTGCCCTGTCAGTCGCTTGTTTTGCGACCGTGCCGGCAATATAATCGTTATGTATCCTGCCAAGCGAATCTATATAGCAGCTTATGCCGGTATTTACGCTGCGGACGACTGGAACGCGGTTTTCCACGGCTCTAAAGACACATATCGCCATATGCTGCCCCAGCTCAGTTGCCGGTTCTACCTTGTTTCTCTTTTGTCTTACAAACCAGCCGTCATTGCTTATATTGACAAGCCAGTCAATTTGTTTGTTTTTATTTATGGTGAGTTTATCGAATCCATTTGCGTCAAGCGTCAATTTGCGGGCGATTTTCGGCACGGTATCTTCATAGCAAATCATTACACCAAATCGATACACTTTATCGGAATTATTCATTTTAAAAACTGTATATTTATCGCCGGCATCTATGGTGTAATCGTAATCATATGGCGTCAATTTCATCAGATATTTGCCGAGAAACGGCCACACATCCGTAAAAGGAATATATTCGCCGAACGGCACAAGATGTATTTTGTTGTAATACTGCCGAGCGCCGGTCTGGTTCGGTTCATACAAAAAAGCGGAGTTATAGCTCTTTTTAAGTTTAATTTTTTCATCCACCCTCACGGCATTTCCTGCAAATGCCCCGACAAGAAGATAAACGCCTTCATTTGAATGACGCACAAGAGCATTATGAAATATTTTTGCAGTATCGTCTCCCGATACGAGCTTTAAGTAACTGTCATCCAGCACGGCCTCAACCATTGTCTCCGGCCAGATAATAAGCGCAGGCTCAGCCGTTAGTAAACAATCCCTGCTGTCGATAAGCAAATTCAGGAATGTTTGCTCAGCAGGCTCAGCCTCCTTGCCCGCCTCGACCGGCAAATTTGACTGTATCACACCGATTCTCGGCCCTTTTACAAGAAAATCCGCTGTCTGATTTATTCTATATCTGCCGTAAAGAATAGTCGCGATTACAGTGAAAATCGTAAGAACAATACCGACAAATTTAGCGGCCGCCGCTCGC
>Ga0315294_10004453_pt1 | contig 15277 bp, 17 predicted proteins | sample YL17G13_40_MG_FD_203626 | JGI IMG/M metagenome (GOLD analysis project Ga0315294, IMG submission 203626) | Sediment microbial communities from Yellowstone Lake, YNP, Wyoming, USA - YL17G13_40 | ecosystem: Environmental > Aquatic > Freshwater > Lake > Sediment | place: USA: Wyoming | collected... | reverse complement strand
CCGAGACAGTCCGTGTCCTGGCAGTCGATTCTACCGTCCTTATCGTCGTCTCTTCCGTTACTACAACGTTTGATGGTGTTCTCCGAGAGCGCGGCCGAAAGCGCTGGGGCGACTATTACCAGTAAGGCTACTGAAAGCACAAAAATGTTAGTTAACCGTTTGACTGTTTTTTCTGCCACGTGATGTTATTGGAATCCAATAAAAATAAAGGTTGCCCCGCTTGACGGCTGGGAAAAAGAACGTTGTGCCCCGCCCAAGGGGGTGGACGGGGCTTCTTTATCGGTTTATCCTCTTGTCCTCAAGGGCTTGTTGGGATTGCTTGTCCGTCTATCAAGACGTTGGGTATGGTGCCGCCGTCCATTTTCGGGAGGTTGGCGAGTAACTCGGTCATGTCCAGGAATTCCACGTCTTTTGGCGGGACGAATTTGCTGTCTGGGACCGCCTCGGGCATGCATTCCACGTTTGCGGCTGATTTGGCGATTTCGACCGGGTCTGTCGGCTGCTGCCCGGGGGCTTGTGCTTCTCCGAGCTTCTTTACCTCTGCGATGTTCATTTTTATGCCCTGCGGTTGTCCGCCACCCCATGTGTACATCCATTTGCCGTCACTTAGGGCATAGGATTTTTCGCCTTCAACTTCAGATTCGCTCATGAACTTTTCGCCCCTTATCCAGGAGTCGGTCTGGATGTTCTGGTAGGTGTAGGTGCACCTGTAGGAGAGGCCGGACGTCATCGCCTCGGCAATGTCGGTAATCTTCTCAGTAAGCCCCCCCGCTTTTTGAGTCGTTGGTGTGGCTTCGGTCTTTGGCGTCACTTTTGCGGTTGTTGGCGTCTTCTGGGTGGTTGCAACCTTCTGCGTCGTCGTAGTCTCTTCTGTCCCGCTCATGCAGCCGCTGACAAACAATATCAGCGCCACGAGGGGGATTATAATAGTTTTTTTCACTTAGTATCACCTCAAAAAAAACATACATGTTATTAGCACCTGCGCCTAAAAACAACACAATCCCGGTTTTTCAGGTAATACTACCGTTTAATATGCTGTTTTTTAAGCTTTTGCTGCAGGGGATAAGCTGGGGATTATGGCTGAGGACAGTAGACGGTTGATGCGGCAGCGCATTCGCAGGCTGAACAGTTCCAAGCCGCTGACAGGAGGCGGGTGGTGATGGACCAACTATGGGCCTGCGCGGTCTTGGCCTTGATTGCGTCGCCTGGAGATAGCTGGGATACGATGCTCGGAGGGAGCGCATTCTTCAGGCTGCTCCTATACAACGACACGGCCGAAGCATGGAATGCGAGAACAGAAGGCGCATTCGAACGCAACGGCACATACACCGTAGAGCGGGGAACATGCGGGAAAACATACGGTCTCCCATACGCCGGAGGAGTCGACGACACGGAAAACCTGGACTTGGGGGGCGTGAACGTATCGAAGGATGTGTTCGAAGACGGCTGCGGAATCATCTACGCCAGCGAGCCGACCTACTATGAGGAGGAAGGCAACCGCACATGGGCCTCAGGTAAAATCACATTCCATGTGGGGGCAGGATGCACCACCAGGGAGGTGAACGCCACATGGGATAACCTCCACCAGGAAAGGCCTGGAGGCGGTCGTCATAGGGAGTATCTGGCGCCGGTTGCTGAGGAGACTGTTGTTTCCGCGGATGGGAGCGTATGCTACAATGAGACTTTAGGTTATGGCGGGGGTTACCCTGTCTTTGCCCATTCTCTGAGGATGGTGGAGGCGAACTGTTCGCTTGAGAATGCGACCCAGGCTGAGGTGAGGCTTGCTCACACGTGCAGAGGATTCGTCCTGTTGGATTCAGCCTATTCGGTGATGGGGTGGCGGAAAAGCTGCAGGAGAGAGTATTACATCGAGAAGATTTGCATCCCGAATTGCGAGGACGCTAACAGGCAGTGCAAGGCTAAGGGCGGGGGGGAAAAGAATGGGGGCTGCGAGATAGTCGACTGCGGAGGGAGGTGCAATCAGATTGCTGACAGGATTTGCGATGAGACACCCCATATGGGTGCGAATTGCGAGACTCCGCCTTCCGGGGAGTACGGCAATCCCGGGGACGGCTCAAGCAAATCCTACGTGGAAAAACCAAGAAACGACCCGAACGACCCTTGCATGTGCCGGTATTTCTGGGACAGGAACGATGTCTGCTTCAACAATAGGGTGACGCTTGCGGCAAGCGAGGGTTATGTCTGCAAAGACGAGGAGAGGCTTCTCGTCGATGTCGTGCCGCGGGTCAGCTGCAACGGCAGCTTCAGGAGAATCGGCGAAGTCGCGAGCGGGAACGTGACCGTGACATCAGACCCCGACATCGCCACTGCCTTCATCTTCGACGACATACCCTTCCGCTTCCGGACGTTCACGCCACGACACAGGCTCTACAGGATGCAAAACCGAAGCGATGATGAGCCGACATATAAGGAATACCGGCTGCAGGATGGGGATTACAGGTTCAACGAGACACACAACGACACAGGCTACTTCGACTTCACAGACTACGAGACCGCACCGAACCACATGCCGCCGACCATCGGATCAAAGACGGTGATTAACGGATTCTGGAGAGGGAACGGCACATACAACTTCGAATTCACACACGCAGGCGAAATAGGAAACCTGACAGTCACGTTGCTTGGAGTCAAAGACCGGATAAGACCCCGGGAAAAAACGGATTGCGCAATGGATAAACCCTGCGCCAATGGATTCCCATGCGTAGACGGAACCTGCTTCGACCCAGGATGGGCGGCTAACCAGACGGTAAGATTGGGCGAATGCCTGAGCGAGGAAAAACCCAACGGCACAAAGGAGAAAACGGAGGCGCCGGCAGCGGAGACCGGATTTGACATACGGCCTTGGCTCCTCCTTGCCGCCGCCTTGGGCCTTCTTGCAGTCTCGTTCTCCGTCTCGGAGGGAAAATACAAGCTCTACGACTTCTACGTGAAGTTCAGGAGGCTCCTGAGATGAGAAAGACCGCGGCAGCCTTGGCGCTGATTTTATCGGCAGGCATGGCGTCCGCGATAGGGGAGAACCTTTTCCAGGGAGTCTACGACTTCCTGATAAGCCTCATGCTCCTGCGGGTGAAAGACACGATAGCGATTGTGGCAGCGAACCTGGCAGCCAAACCGGACCTGATAAGATGGCCGCTCCTCACAAGCCTGCATGACAGCTTCACATGGCTTGGCGGGTTCTTCACACTTGCCATGACATACCACGGCGTGAAGTATATCATGGCCGCGGACAGCCCGGGGGGCCGCGCGAAGTCGAAGGCTGACCTTCAGAGGCTCGTCGCTGGGATGGTTATCGTCACCTTCAACGGCCTCATCTACGGGGTGGGTTTGGACCTGTCGTCAGGGATGACAGACGCGTTCATCGGAAGCATAGGAGTTTCTGACAATGCGCTTTCAAAGGTTCTTATGCTTTCGACTGTGTCTTTTGCCTGCCTGATAGCGCCGCTCGGATTCCTCGTCGCAGTCCTCCTCCTGGTCATGTCCTTGGGAAGGTACCTGCTTTTGGTTTTACTCTGGGCGTTTTTCCCCCTCATCCTCGCCTTTTACTTCAGCCAGCTTGGAATCCTGCAGAAAATCGGGGCGCGGGGGATTAACCTGTACGTCGCCGCCCTCCTTTCAGGGCCGGTGATGGGATTCATCTTCAAAGTCAGCTATGAACTCCTGATAGCCGCCACAGACGGCCTGATGAGCACGCAACAGCTTCGAATCAACGGCTTCGAACCTTTGGTCGCCCTCCTCATGAGCCTCGTTGGGTTCATACTCGCAGGTTTAAGCCCGCTTGCGATGTTCGGGCTCATCGAGAAGATGGGGTCAGTGGCCGCGGTGGTGGGAAGCGTCGCTGGGGCTGCGGCAGGCGGGGGAGTCGGTGCCGCAGTCGGGGGGGCTGCGGGTGCCGCTCTGAAAGGCCTGACTATGCCGGCGGAAGGGAAAGGGCAGGTGGGGTATGCGGACCAGGGGGTGAAAAACAAGCTTGAAGACGCAGGACGCAATGCCAGCGAGAACATGAGGAATAATGCTGTGAAGGTCGCGGCGACAAAAGACCATGACGCGACCACAAGGGAGGGGAAGCTGAGGTTTATGAAGGATGTCCACTCAGACGATGAGCTCATCAGGCAGTACAAGACGCTCCTCAATAATGGGACTGTCAAGGAGGACGACAAAGGCAGAATCCAGGTCGGCGACGGAGGCAGATACATCGCGAAAAACACCAACCTCATGGAAGGCCGCCTTGAGTTCGAAGTACCCCACGGCCGCGGCTTCGGAGACGAAAAAAGCAGGGCACTGGCGGAAGAGCAGGGGCTTGTGTCGGACGGGAAGGTCGTATTGAAAAATGCGACATACACGACGGTCACGGCAGGAGGGCAAAAGTACACCGTGGCCGCAAGCGAAGGGAAATGCGGGACATACGACGTCGCAGTAAACGGGGATAAGATGATGGTCGCGAACATACCGAAAACCGGCGGATTTGACACGAGACAGGAGGTGATACAGAGGATAGTCCAGGAGGCCGAGGAAAGCGGGGAAAGCCCGGGGAACGTCGTCAGGGAAATCGTCAAACAGTATGAGACAAAAAAAAATAATAGAAAGGGCGGGTGAGGAATGCAGACGTTAGAGTAGTCTATCATGGATTGCAAGGGTCTTCCATGCTTTAAACGGCTCCTTTTCGAAGTCTTTATAGTCGGATGGAAGCTCCCTCAGGCCCATCGTCTTCACGGCATCGTCCAAGTAGGCGGTCAGCTCGTCTACAGTGACGGTCCCTGTCAAATCCAACGCGCTGACAAGGACACGCTTTGGGTGGATTGGTCTGCCTTCATAGGAGACTGTGATGCCGACGGGTATTCAGTCATCGTGCATGAGATGGTCGCAGAACAGGGTTTTTCCAGGCCGTCTGATGACTTTCTCGAACGGGGCCCTGTACCTTTTCAGCCCGTCTTCGATGTTGCCTTGCTCGCATTCCCCGAGGACCACTACCCCCGTCAGCTTCCCGGCCTTGTAGACATGCTTTGTCATTCATCCGCCCTTCCGTTTCTTGAGTTGTATGTCTATCTCTATTATCTGCTGCTGGTAGTTGCTGACTATCCGTTTGAAGTTCTTCTCCTCAAGCTCTCCGTTCGCATACCGTTCCTCGGCCTTTTTGATTAGCTCAAGTATTCGGCCCCGTTCAGAGGTGAGTTCGTCCCTTTCCTCTGGCGTCTGCTCCTGCCGCTGTCCCTGGGCGGCCTGCTCCTCCCCCCTCCTACGGAGGAGTATCCTCTCCCGTTCCGTGAGCTCGCTCACCCTTTCGGCCTTCATCTTCGCCTCACGCTCAGCAAGCTCCTTCTCCATCCGAACCAGACGTTGGGCTTCGGATTCCTCCACCGGCGGCCCGGAAGGCGTCTCCTGAGGCTTATCACCGTCATCCCCGCCAGAGGGGGCGGATTGACTCCCTGACGACGCCAAAGCCATGTCTCCGGAGGGCAAAGCAGGCTTAGAACTAAGGGCTTTGAAGATGAGAACGACAAGGACGACAATCACGAGCAACCCAGCCCAGATAAGAGCCTCCAAAACCAACTCCGCCATCATACTTTTCCCCTGCTCACGCCATATAATTTATATTAAGGATAATATACTTTAGTCGTAAAATGCGGTTGTCTTGCGTACTTTTGGCGGTGATTCTTGCCACAACCCCTGCGTTAGCCCTGGACTCCTGCACGAAAGACCTGCAGGACCGCGAAAAACGGGTCGACATCGTGGTCGAAGCCTGCGAAAACATCGGAACATACTCCGTAGGCGGCCTATACGACGGCGAATTCCAGAAGCTCACATTCCAGTACCCTGAGCCTTGGCAGGGGACATTCACGACATTCAACATCGATGGCCGATACTACTGCACATCAAAAGACCCTAAAAACTGCATCCAAACGGACGAATACACGACAGTGGAACCCACAGTCAAAGGCGACACCATAGCAGTCGACTGGAGCCTCGACAACATAACAGTCGAACAAAGGCATAAGGTAGTCGAAAACAAGACGGTAATACAGTACCTCATAAGGAACACGGACACAAAAAAGCACAAAGTGGCTGTGAGACTGCACATAGACACCATGCTCGGAGTGAACGACGGAGCCCCCATATACGTCCCAGGCGACGGCCTCAAAACCACGGAGAAAGAATACGAAGGAGAAAACCTCAACTTCGAATACTGGAAGGCCTACAACAGACCGGATGAGCCCACCATTGTCGCAACCGGGACCATAGACCCCAAGCTAGGGATGACATACCCCAGCAAAGTGGTAATCGCAGACTGGAAGAGGAGCAAAGACACCGCATGGGAATACGCACCCGAGGGGAGGGTGATAACTGGAGACAGCGCAGTCCTCCTCTACTACGAACTGGGGGTCATCGAACCTGGCGGGGAGAAAACGGTCGAGATGGGCTATGGAAACGAACCTCCAGTCCTCAAAAAGGAGCAAGGCGAATTAGGGGTCACAGAGATAACATTAAGCAGCGTGTCAGGGGAATACTGCCCAGGCGACACCGTCAACTTCAAAGTCGACGTCCTAAACACGGTAGCCCCGAGAAGCGGAGAGGTAGCCCTGATAGTCGAATACAACGAAACGGAATACTACAACAACAAAGCCCCCGCCACTTTCCCCACAAACCAGGTCAAAACAATGGAATACAGCTGGGTCATACCCCCGCAGGGTGAGAACAGGGCATACACGGTAAAGGCGGTGTTGTACAATGCCACAGGTGTCGTCGAACTCAAAACCAAAGCCGACGCGATAAAGGTGGATGGTGAAAAATGCCGGAGCACGATAGTGAAAGTCGGAGCGGAAGTCGTAGGAGGCCTACTGTTCATGATACTCTTCGGGATACTCGGCCTCATAGGCGCCGCCGGAGCCTATCTATGGTACAACAGGGGCAGCGTGGAATTCACCAAATACGTCGACGGAGAAAACGTGACCGTCAGGGTGCTCAACAAGACGCCGCGGATAATGAAGAACGTCATCTTGGAGGACGCCATACCCACCGGCGCGGAAATACGAATCCACACGTTGCATGCGCTCCGGAAGCAGAATGCGATAGTCTGGGAAACCGGCAACATCATGCCGAACGAAGACGCAACACTGGAATACACTGTCAAGGGCGGCCACGCGGTAAGCCAGGCAAGCCTGCGCTGGGACAAGGGCTCAAAAAACCTGATGTGACAGTTTATAACCTCTAGATAATATAGTGATGAAGATGACGGACATAGAAAAACTCATCGAAAGGGTGGTTAAGGAAAGCGGGAAGACGCCAGAGGAAGTCAAGGCAAAGATGAGCGAACGAAAGGAAAAAACCCACGGCTTATTGTCGGACTACGGGGCAATCTATGCAGTCGCTAAGGAATGCGGCGTCGACCTCAACGAAAGCGAGACGCATACTATAACGATCTCGAAAATCAAACCCTCAAACTCGGTAAGCCTGATTGGGAGGGTGAAGACGGTATACTCGGAAAGGGAGTTCAGCCGCAAGGACGGAAGCAAAGGCAAGTTCGCATCCGTAGTCCTACTCGACACGACAGGGGAGATACGGCTCGTCCTCTGGGACCAGAACACCGTGGTAGTCAGCAAACTGAGGATAGGCGACGTGCTCCTTCTGAAAAACGGCTACGCGAAGGAGAACCGGGGACAGCTGGAAGTCCACGCAGGCCCCCTCACAAACATGGTTGTGAACCCCCAAAACATAGATGTAAAACTCCCTGAAGTCGGGGAGAGGATAGACAACATCGGCTCACTCGAACCGGGCCTGCCTTCAGTCAACATCATATGCAGGGTCTCAAACCACTACCCCAGGACCGAATTCACCCGCGCAGACGGCAGCAAAGGCTCGAGGGCCTCGTTCATAGGCGAGGACGAAAGCGACCAGAGAAGGGTCGTATTGTGGGACAGGCTCTCTGAGATGGAAATCGCCGACGGCGACATAGTCAAGGTAGAGAACGGATACACCAAAGCCGGTCTAAACGGGGACGTCGAAATCCACGCAGGCTCAAGGAGCAGGATGGTCAAAACCGACGCTAAACTCAAATTAAAGCCACTGGAAAAAATGGCTGAGAACACCGTAAAAGTCGGGGAGATAAAGCCTGACATGAAGGGGTTCACAGTCGAAGGAAGGGTCGTCCAGGTTTACCAGCCGAGGGAATACTCTAAGGGGACGATGGCCTCCCTCATAGTCGGCGACGCCACAGGCAGCATCAGGGCCGTATTATGGGACGATAAATCCAAAATCGCGACAGAACTCAAGGAAGGCGACGGCATACGGATAAAAAACGCCTACAGCAAGGCGAACATGAACCAGGAACCGGAAGTCCACGTCGGGAAATACTCCCAGATAACCATGGACTCGTCAATCAAGGCGCCGACGACAAATGAGATAAACGAGATGAGGACCGAGGAGAAGAAGATAGCTGACCTCGACCAAAGCGACCGGTTCGTGAGAATACGGGGTAAGATAACCGCTGTAGAAGACAAACCCCTCGTCTACATGACCTGCAGTGAATGCGGGAAGAAAGTCCAGAACCTCGGCGGAGAATGGATGTGCGAAGAATGCGGCATGATAGACGGCACACCCAACATGATAGTCTCAGTCGTCGTCGAAGACGCCACGGGCAACATACGCGCCATCGCATTCAAGGACAAAGCCGAGAAGATACTGGGGATGGACCTTGAGGAGGCGATGAACCTCATGGGCGAAACCCAGGACGACACGTCACCCCTGAAACATGCGAGGGAGAGGATAGTCGGAGGCGAAGTCGCGCTCCTTGGCAGAGTCAACTACAACGACTACAGCGACCAGCTGGAGTTCATAGTGAGCGAAATAGCCTAAAGGTGGACATTCCGGGATACCTACTGGCTGCGGCTGCATTGGCGGCATCCCGCTACCTCTTTCCAGGCCGCATCGGATACGCCATCCTATGCCTTACTATGATGGCGGCACTTCCGGCTGCGTACATAAGGTTTCGGGGGAAAAAACAGGCTGACTTCCTGCTGGCATCTGGCGATGTCGGAGGAGGGCTTAGGATTTCAGCCATCCTACTTGCCATCGCCATGCCGATAATGTACTACGGCTCAACCCTCCCCGACTTCAAGGCCTACTATCCCACGTGGCAGCCGGCCGCCGCGAACCTTTGGAATTTCGCCCTATACGAACTTTACATGCTCGCTTTGATGGTCGCGACCGAAGTCTTCTACCGCGGATACCTCATGAACCTGCTTTCGGAAGACACGAAATACGGGAACCACATACACGCGTTCATCTACATGCTCGCCCACGTCGGAAAACCGCCGCTCGAGGTCATATACTCCCTCCCCGTCGGTTTCATATTCGGAAGGGTAGACGCAAAATACAAAAGCATACTGCCAAGCCTGACGATGCACTACGTCTCAAGCGTCATATTCGACCTCATGGTCATATATCAAGCCGGTAAATTTCTGATATAAGCCGCCAGGAGTAATTCATACCATGAGGCATGCGGCGTTAGTGGTCCTCTTGGCCGTTTTTGTGTCAGGGTGCACATTGCTCCCGTGTAGGGCGCCGATGAAAGATATCGGCGGCGAATGCTGCCTCGACAGCGACGGAAACGGGATATGCGACGTGAGGGAAAACAGCACCGCATTGTCCTGCGAAATCCCCTACATAGACTATAACGGCGAATGCTGCCTCGACGCGAACGGGAACAAAATATGCGACTACCTGGAGGCGACCAAGGAGACCATCAGGGCTGTAACGACCGTGAAATCAAAGACGACCACGACAACCACCGTAACGACCTCAACAACCCTCAACGCCACAACAACCACGTCAACCACGGTGAAAAGGAAGACCACGACAACGACGACAACCACAACGACCACCACAACCGACAAAATGCCGGTATGCTACGACTCAGACGGGGGAGAAATGCCAGAAATCAGGGGGATTGCAACCGGCAAAAACAGGGCCCCGCCGCACCTGAAGGTGACCGCAACAGACTTCTGCATCACCAACAGAAGCGTTATGGAATACAGATGCGACGGAGAGACAGTATACACTGATGAGATGCTATGCAACTCAAGACAGACATGCCACGAAGGCAGATGCTGCCTGCCCACAGGCAGCCAATGCGGAAGCTCAGGAGACTGCTGCAGCGGAAAATGCGAGAAAAAACGCTACTTTGGACTGTGCAATTGAGCTTTTTTTAAGCGCACACCCAATAGACCTAACATGCGAAAAGCGACCATCACACTAGCATTGGCAGCAGCGATTCTGATTGCAGGCTGCAGCACAAAGCCGCTGAACGCAGCCGACTGCGACAAAATAAAGGACAAGACGAAACAGGAACAGTGCGTATACAACATAAGCCTGACCACCTACAACTCAGGCGCATGCGCAAAAATAATGACAAAAGAGCTGAAAAACAAATGCATCGACGACATAGCCTTAGCCATGAAAGACTACCTCCCCTGCAAATCCCATGAGAAGATGCCACTAAGGGACAAATGCGAAGCCAAAGTCAGCGAAGTCAGAAAGGCAGTCAGGGATAACGCCAAGGAAGGAAACACCACGGCCTAGGCTGGAACGCGGAAGACATAGAAGATGAAAGCAGTCCACACCGGAGCCCCCATATTCTGCCTAATCCTCATAATTTCGGGCTGCATGGCGGAAAGCAAAAAAACACAGGAACCAGTGAAAGCAGCATGGAAGATATCGGCCGCAACGGACAAAAGGACATACCACAGCAAGCAGACTATGTGGGTGAACGTGACGATGGAATCCGACCAGGAAGGCGAAGCCGAGATTTACATCCATGGGATAAAATCCGGGAGACAGGAGCATCTCAGGATGAGATCCAACGAGACCATAAAAAGCGGATTCAACATGTTCGCGAAGAAATTCCGCGTCCCGGACTGCGCAACCTGCGCAGGCATACAACCGGGAGCCTACACAGTAGCCGTCGACGCCAGATTCCAGGGCGAAAAGCGGACAGTCACATTGAGGGTGGAGGTGCTGCAGTGACCGGCAAAGTCCTCGCACTTTTCCTAGCGATTCTCATGGCAGGCTGCATCGGAAAAACCCCGGAGAGGATAACGACGGAAGCCATGAACAAGACGAACATGACCGCCTGTGGGGGGATAGAGGACTTTAGGATGAGGTACAAATGCATGAAAGACGTCGCAATCTCATCAAACAACATAAGCTCGTGCGACGGAATAAACGCCTCCGAATGGAGAGACGACTGCATAACTGGATTCGCCACAAAAATGGGCGACCTCTCACTCTGCGAAAAAATCCCGGGGGACGCGAAAAAACAGGTCTGCTACAGGTCGCTTAATTAGAGGTCCTTCGCAGACTTGAACTCCGCCCGGAAATCCCCCCTCATAGGGTCACTGTCAAGGCAATGCCTGTCGTCAACCGGCACCTTCGCACCGCACACAAGACAATCCCTGTTCCTGATAGGCCGCCCAAAGGAATTTGCGGAAAGGTCATGCCTGAAGGAGTTACCACAGAGAGGACACTTTAACACACAATACTCCACCCTGCCAACACCCTCCTCGTCAATCCAAAACGTCTTCATAAAAGGACAACCCAGATACAATACACGACTGTTTTTTATATATACCCCCACCCTAATAATACCAGGTTCAAAAAGCAAAAAAAATACAAAAACGGGCCTATAGCTCAGTCCGGTTAGAGCGCTCGACTCATAATCGAGTGGTCTGGCGTTCAAATCGCCATAGGCCCAAAAACAGCCCCAATCCTTTTTTAATGGAGAAAATAACATGTTCGAAGTTATCCGAGACTTCATAATAAAAAACTATTTCGAGGGCGGCTACAACCTCATAAACACCATCACCTACGGCCTCATCCTCGGATACCTGACGTTCAAGTTTCTCATACCGCTCCTGCGGCCTATTATCGGAAAGATTGACAGGTGGTTTGTCCTGATGCTCCTGCCGTTCATACTCTACGGGGCGACAATGCGCGAGATGATAGACCAGGAGCTGGGGGTATATACCGGCCACACCAGCTATCCGGGCAACTGGTTCTTCGTATCCCCCGGCATATACTTCACCATGTTCGCGATAACCCTTACCTGCATACTCGCCGCCAAGGCCGTGCAAAAAATCGCCGGGGTCGACTATCACAAGACCGTCGCAGCCCTAGGCACCTTCCTATTCCTATATAACATGGCCCTCATAGTGCCAAATATACGACATCCGGACGTTTTCGAAAAAGTGTGCGTGTTCTTCGCATTGGCTGCGTCCCTCACATATGCGTTCAAGCGGCTTTTCAACGTCAAACTCCTGGATTTCGAAGGGAACATGGCCATAGTCTTGGTCCATCTCTTCGACGCGAGCACGACCTTCGTCGGAGTCGACCTACTCGGCCTTTATGAGAAGCATGTCGTGCCTACATACTTCATAAACCTCACCCACACCGCAGCCGTCATGTACCCCCTGAAACTCCTAGTCCTCCTGCCGGCCCTCTACGTCATAGACGACGAGATGAAAAACGACGAGTTCGGAAGGAGATTCATCAAATTCGTGATACTGGTCCTCGGAGCCGGCCCTGCAATAAGGAATAGTATTCTCCTGCTCTTGGGATAGTAGTATTTAACTGGATATTGCATAGTATTTGACAACTAAACGAACATAGTTTACGGCTTTTGAACGTGAATCTTGTTCTTTAGGCCCAGAGGCTCGTCCTGTGGGCGTTATAGGCCCATGCCCGAATCCTGCCTTGCGGCGGTTTTCTGACACACGGGCCATATAGGTATAAGGAGGTGAATGATATGGCGAAAGACTTCGGAAAAGGATTTGACAGGGGTCCCAGGGAGATGCATGACGCAGTCTGCTCAGAGTGCGGCGCATCATGCCAGGTACCATTCAAGCCGACAGAAGGTAAACCAGTCTATTGCAGGGAATGTTACAGCAAACGCAGACCAAAGCGCTTCTAAGAACATATCCTAGGGTAGAATAGACCTCCTTAACACAGCAATATTTCCTTATTCTTTTTATTCTCTGTTCCTGAACGCCCTCACACCGCCCGCCATCGTCACAACCGCCGCAAGCGAGAGGACGAATATGTCGAATAATATGCCGTATTTTCCGACGCCGACCAGAATCTGCCGCAGCGCATCCACACCGTAGGTCAGCGGGTTCAGTGAGACGATCGGAGTCATCCAGGAAGGAAGCTTGTCTATCGGGAAGAGCGCGCCAGACATGAAGAACATCGGCATTATGAGGAATGTCATTATGGACTGGAAGCCTTCGAACGTCTTCATGATTGAGGAGACTATCAAGCCGATGCTCACCAGGCTGAACGATATCAGGAACATGAAAAACAAGCAGGCCAAAACCCCGAATGCCGAAAGCTTTATCCCGAATAGAGGCCCCAAGAGCAGGATTATCAAGCCTTCCACAACCGCTATCGTGCTTCCCCCCAGCATCTTCCCAGCCATTATCGAGAATCTCGAAGCAGGGGAGACGAGTATCTCCTTCATGAACCCGAACTCCCTGTCCCAGATGACGGATATGCCTGAGCGGATGGAAGTGAAAAGCAGTGACATCGCGATGATGCCGGGGAACAGGAACTCCTGGTAGCCGACCTCAAGGCCGCTGAACCTTGCCGCGCCGAAGCCGCCGCCGAACACCAGAAGCCAAAGCACGCTCCTTGCGACTGAGCTTATGACGTTAGCCCTGTCCCTCAGGTGTACCCTCAACTCCCTCACCCAGATGGTCTTCACAGCCCTCATGTTCATAATCCCCGCCTCCTGCGCATCAAACGCATCCTGTCCTTCCCGTCACCATGCTCCGCCCTGAGCTCCCTCCCCACATAATGGAGGAAGACATCGTTCAACGTCGGCCTGCGCAGCTCTATGGAGAGGATTTTTATCCCCTTGCTTGCGGCATACTCGAAAAGCTTCGGCAAGGTGCTCCCGCCGTCGTTCAACACCAACGACACCGATTCGCCAGTATAGACTCTCCTGACGAAAGGCGCTCCGTCAAACTCCGAAGCCCTGGAATTGTCCTCAATCCTCAAAGTCGCCAAGTCCTCCCCGACATCCCTGATAAGGTCAGAAGGCTTTCCCAAAGCCACAATCTTGCCGTGGTCGATTATCCCCACCCGGTCGCAAAGAAGCTCCGCCTCATCCATGTAATGCGTCGTTAATATTATCGTGATCTCCTCCTCAACTGTAAGCCGCTTTATGTAATCCCAAATTTTAGCCCTGGTCTGAGGGTCAAGGCCGATGGTAGGCTCATCCAAAAACAGCACCTTCGGATGGTGTATGAGGCCCCGTGCAATCTCAAGCCGCCTCCTCATGCCGCCAGAATAGGTTTTAACCAGGTCATCAGCCCTGAAATCCAACTCGACAAGCCTGAGAAGCTCCTCAATCCGCGAGAGAGCAAGCTGTTTTTCAACCCCGTAAAGCTCCGCATGCATCTCAAGATTCTCCCGCCCGGTCAGCCGGTTGTCGACGCTAGGGTCCTGGAAGACGATGCCAATCGACTCCCGCACCCTGTTCGGCTCCCTGTCGACATCCAAGCCGTTCACCAAAGCGGAGCCTGAGGTCGGCTTCAAAATGGTGCAGAGCATGTTCAAGGTTGTAGACTTCCCAGCGCCGTTCGGACCTAAAAGGCCGAAGACCTCCCCAGATTCCACTTGGATGCTCAGTTTTTCAACGGCGACGACATCCCCGAACCGCCTCGTCAAATCCTTGGTTTCGATGGCAAACAAAGTCCGCACCTAGGGGATATTATAGCATCCGGGAGTATATTTATCAAGTACCGGAAAATTGACAATGGCCCTAAGGTACATGGTTTTCCTCTTAGTGTTCGCAACCGCCCTATCTGGCTGCCTCAGCCAAAACCAGCCAAACTGCAATCCCCCATCAGGCGATGGATGCTGCCTTGACAAAGACGGAAAAGGAATATGCGACAGCAGGGAAACCACAACAACCACGGAGAAACAGGCTAAAGCAGACTGCATATCATACGAGGACGTCGATGCGCGAAGCATGTGTCTCATCATGAAAGCACAGGATATGGGGAACCCCTACATCTGCGACACATTAGATGAACCCCACTGGAAGAACGTATGCTACCTAAAGTTCAACCTCACGGAAAGGGTCATAACGACAACAACAAAAACCACTACCACGAGGCCGACCACTCAAAGGCCGACAACGACGTTGGACCCATGCGGAAACGGCGTATTGGAGCCGTGGGAAGAATGCGACCCGGGGGAGGTATGC
>Ga0315294_10004452_pt1 | contig 15278 bp, 12 predicted proteins | sample YL17G13_40_MG_FD_203626 | JGI IMG/M metagenome (GOLD analysis project Ga0315294, IMG submission 203626) | Sediment microbial communities from Yellowstone Lake, YNP, Wyoming, USA - YL17G13_40 | ecosystem: Environmental > Aquatic > Freshwater > Lake > Sediment | place: USA: Wyoming | collected... | reverse complement strand
CCGGCCGTCGCCATCGTCGGCACGCGAAAGCCCTCCCCTTACGGAAGGGCCGTCGCCGAGCGGCTGGCCGAGGACCTTTCCTCCCGGGGGGTAGTGGTCGTGAGCGGGCTCGCCTTGGGCATCGATTCGGCCGCCCATTGGGGAGCTCTTAAAGGAGGACGGACAGTCGCCGTGTTAGGATCAGGATTGGACAATATTTATCCGAGAGTGAACCGCAAGCTCGTCGATAAGCTCGCCGAGAGCGGAGCGGCCCTCTCCGAATTTCCCCTGGACACGGACCCCTTCGCGGCCAATTTTCCCCGGCGAAACCGGATCATCAGCGGGCTGGCTCGGGCCGTCGTGGTCGTCGAGGCCGCCGAGCGGAGCGGCTCGCTCATCACGGCCGGATTTGCCCTCGACCAGGGCCGGGAGGTCATGGCCGTTCCGGGCAACGTCACATCGGATATGAGCCGGGGATCGAACGGGCTGATCAAGAAGGGGGCTAAGCTCGTCGAAAGCTGGGAGGACGTAGCCGAAGAGCTGGGCTCTCCGCTACGGGAAACGCTCTTGGCCCAAAAGGAAGGCGAAACGCGGCCTCTCCCTTTGATGACCGACAGCGAGGCGGCCGTGTATCACTGGTTGAAGCCGGACGAGCTCACCCATATCGACGAACTGGTCGAAAAAGGAAGCCTGTCGGCTTCCGAACTGCTCGTCCTCCTGCTCGCCCTTGAGATCAAGGGACTGGTCAGGCAGAGCCCGGGCATGAATTATCAGAGGAGAATTTAGATGGACAAGGCGCTTTTCATCGTCGAATCGCCGGCGAAAGCGAAGACCATAAACCGCTATCTCGGACCGGACTACAAGGTCATGGCTTCCATGGGCCATGTCCGCGACCTGCCCAAAAGCAAGCTGGGCGTCGATGTGGACCACGGGTTTGAGCCCCAATATGTCGTCATCCCCGAGCGGCTCAAGGTCGTCGCCGAGCTCCAGGAGGCCGCGGCGAAGGCGAGCTCGATCATCCTGGCTGCCGACCCGGACCGCGAAGGCGAGGCCATCTGCTGGCATCTGAGCGCCCTGCTCGAAGGGGCGAACAAGAACATCTACCGGGTCATGCTTCACGAGATCACCCAGCCCGCCGTCGAACAGGCCGTCCAACATTTGGGCAAGCTCGACCGGGACATGTTCAATGCCCAGCAGACGCGGCGCATCCTGGACCGTCTCGTCGGCTACCTCATCAGCCCGCTGCTGTGGAAAAAGGTCGGGCGGGGATTGAGCGCCGGCCGGGTCCAGTCCATCGCCCTGCGCCTCATCTGCGAGCGCGAGAAGGAGATCAAGGCCTTCGTCCCGGAAGAGTATTGGACGATCTTTGCCCATCTCTCGGCGTCGAATCCGCCGCCGTTCCGGGCCGCGCTGACGAAGATCGACGGCAAAAAGGCCAAGATCGAAAAGGAGGCCGGCGCGACGGCGATCGTGGCCGACCTCAAGACGGCCGACTTCATCCTGAACAAGATCAAGGTCCGGGAAAAGAAGAGGACTCCGCCGCCGCCCTACATCACCAGCACCCTCCAGCAGGACGCCTACCAGCGCCTCCACTACCCGGTCAAGCGGACGATGTCCATCGCCCAAAAGCTTTACGAGGGCATGCCCATCGGCGAGCGCGGGCCGGTCGGCCTGATCACCTATATGCGCACCGATTCGGTCCGCGTCTCGAACGAAGCCCAAGCCTGGGCGCTCCAATATATCCAGACCCGGTTTTCTCCGAAGCACGTGCCGGCCAAGCCTCACTTTTACAAGAACAAGAGCCGGGCGCAGGACGCCCACGAGGCGATCCGGCCGACCTCCCCCGACCTCGCCCCCGAGGTCGTCAAGCCTTATCTCAAACGCGAGGAGTTCAGCTTGTACCAGCTCGTCTGGAACCGGTTCCTCGCCTCGCAGATGAGCGCCGCGCTTCTCGAGGAGACCGAGTTCGAGATCGCGGCCTCGAAATATCTCTTTTCGGTCAAGGGCGAGGTCCTGAAGTTCGCCGGCTACCTCGACCTCTATCCCAACCGGGAGAACGGCGAAAAAGAAAACCTGCCTGCGGCGCATGAGGGCGAGAAGCTCCGGCTCGCCGGGACCGGTCTTGAACCCAAACAGAACTTCACCCAGCCCCCCGCCCGCTATACGGAGGGCACATTGGTCAAAGAGCTCGAAGCCAAAGGCATCGGACGGCCTTCGACGTACGCGCCGATCATCACCACCCTCCAGAACCGCGTCTACGTCGTCAAGGACCAGGGCAAGTTCGTCCCGACCGACCTGGGGATGTTCGTCACCGACTTCCTCGTCCGGAATTTCCAGGACCTGATGGAGATCAAGTTCACGGCCCAGATGGAGGAGGAGCTCGATCGGATCAGCGAGGGCGGGCAGGACTGGCGCGTTTCGCTCAAGGGCTATTACGAGCGACTCGACAAGGACCTCAAGGCCGGGATGAAAGTGGAAAGCGTCAAAGCGAGCGGCATCCCGCTCGACGGCGCCTGCCCGAAATGCGGCAAGCCGCTCGTGCTCAAGAGCGGCCGCTTCGGCCAGTTCCGGGCCTGCTCCTCCTATCCGGACTGCGACTTCAAGGAAAGCATGGTCAAAAAAGAGGTCGTCCTGCTCGAGGAGAAGTGCCCGACCTGCGGCTCCCAGCTTGTCCAGAGGTGGGGCCGCTTCGGCCAGTTCATCGCCTGTTCCGACTATCCGAAGTGCAAATACATCAAGAAGGACCAGACGGACACCGGCATCGCTTGTCCGAACCCCTGCGACGGGACGATCCTCAAACGCAAGACGCGCCGGGGGAAGTATTTCTACGGTTGCAGCCGTTTCCCGAAATGCCGCTTCGCCACCTGGGACGAGCCGGTCGCGAAGCCGTGTCCCAAGTGCGGGAAGCCGTTCCTGCTCCAGAAGACCTCCAAGAAAGAGGGGACGTACCTCCACTGCTGGGACGAGACCTGCGGATATAGAGATCCGGCCAAGGCCGAGGCCCCCCATAAAAAGGACAAGGAGAAAGCCGCCAAGGGAAGCCCGGCCCAGACCCCGGTGCCGGCGGAGAAGCCGGCCGGCGGGGAAATCCCGGGACCGGAAAAGACCGATCCCGGAAATCAGTCCGAATAATCCCCCTCTATCCCCCTTTAGAAAAGGGGGAGGCTAAAGGAGGGGGAAAATTCCATTGTGCCCTCTCCCTCTTGAGGCTAAAATGAAACAAAGATGAAAAAGGAGCTGGACGCGTACCTGGCCTATCTGCGGCACGAGCGGAACGCCTCGCCTCACACGATCTCCAGCTACAAGATCGATCTCAGCCAGTTGGCCGCGTATCTCGAAGCCAGAAAGCTGAAGCTCCCCCAAGTGGACAACGTCGTCCTTCGCGGTTTTCTGGTCGAGCTGTACCAAAAGAAGCTGACCAAGACCTCGGCGGCCCGCAAACTCGCCGCCATCCGTTCGTTCTTCGAGTACTGCGTCCGCCGGAAATGGGTCGAGGACAATCCGGCCAAGGTCGTGTCCACGCCCCGACTCGACCGGCATGTGCCGAGATTCCTGTCCGAGGACGAGATGGTCAAGCTGCTCGAGGTCCCGCCCTCGGACGACGCCCTGGGTCTCCGGGACCGGGCCATTCTCGAGTTTTTTTACGCCACCGGCATCCGGGTCAGCGAACTGGTCGGGGCCGATCTCGACGACATAAGCCTGGACGAGAAGATGGTCCGCGTGCGCGGCAAAGGCAAGAAAGAGCGGCTGGTGCCGTTTGGGCGGAAGGCCGCGGCGAGCCTCGAGGCGTACCTGCGCGTCAGGCCCTCGTTCCCGCTCGTCCTGGGCGAGCCGGCCGTGTTCTTGAATTATCAGGGAACGCGGCTGACGTCCCGCTCGGTCCAGCGGCTCGTGACCAAATATTTCAAGTTGGCCGCGCTCCGGACGAAGATCAGCCCTCACGCCCTGCGTCATTCCTTCGCCACGCATCTCTTGAGCCGCGGCGCCGACCTCCGCGTCATCCAGGAGCTCTTGGGCCACGAGAGCCTGGCCACGACCCAGAAATATACGCACGTGGACGTCAAGCATCTGCTCGACGTATACCGCAAAGCCCACCCCCGGGCCAGGGGCTCGGGGTAGACGCAATAGTCTTTAGTCGACGCGACGACTATCCTTAAGTCAACTTTAGGAATCCCGGCGGACTCGTTCAGTCAACTCCGGTAGTCGGGCCTTTGCGTGAGCTGTTCATAACAAATTGTAAATAAATGAAATACTGGCATGGGTGTCCTGGCATGGGACTTGCATTAAAAAAGGCGAAAGGAGGTCATCATGAAAAAAATCATCGCGAAAGGAGTGGCGCTCAGCCTCGTCCTCGGCCTGGCCGTTCTTCCCGTCCTCGCCCAGCAGGCTCAGCAGACGCCGCCGTCCCAGGCCGGGAAGCCCGCTGTCGAAAAGGTCAACCTTAACACCGCGACGCTCGAAGAGCTCCAGAAGCTGCCCCAGGTCGGTCCGAAAATCGCCCAGCTGATCATCGACTACCGGAAGCAGAACGGGAACTTCAAAAAGATCGAGGACATCATGAAGGTCCGCGGCATCGGGGAAAAGACGTTCGCCCGGATGAAGGACATGCTGGTCGTTTAGGCCGAGGCTCCCGAAAGCGCTCAAAAGGCGCGCCCTCCGTCTTCGGCCATCCCCCTTCCGGGCGAAGGGGGATGGCCCTTTTTATCCTTATAAATATCCGCGCAGGAACGCCTCCATCTTTTTCAGGGCGCGGCCGCGGTGGCTGACGGCGTTCTTTTCTTTAGGCTTGAGCTCGGCGAATGTCTTTCGCAGAGGCCTGTAGAAAAAGATCGGGTCGTAGCCGAAGCCGAGCGACCCTTTTTTTTCAAAGAGGATATCACCCCGGACGCGCCCGGTCACGGTCTTGACGGCCCGGCCGTTCCTGGCCAGGACCATGGAGCAGACGAAACGGGCGCGCCGTGCGGCGGCGGGCGTGTTCCTCATCAAGCGAAGCACCTTTTGGATGTTCTTCTCGTCCGTCGGCCGCCGCCCGGAGAATCGGGCCGAGAAGATCCCGGGCGCTCCGTCCAAGGCCTCGATTTCGAGCCCCGAGTCCTCGGCCAAGGTCAAATAGCTCGATTTCCGGCTGTAGAACCGGCATTTCCCCTCGGCGTTTTCTTTGAACGTCGCTCCTTTTTCCGGGGACGGAGTTCGAATGCCGGCCTCGGCCGGGGTGATGACCTTCAGGGGCAGGCCGATGAGGGCCTTCCGAATCTCCCGGGCCTTCCCCTCGTTCAAGGTCGCCAGGACGAGGACGGTCTTTGGGGAACGCACCGCGGAGCCTTTATTGTCCGATCGTGTCCTTGAAATAGGCCAGGATGAAGAGCAGGACGAGAAAGATCGTATAAATGGCGAACTTCGGACTGGCCAGCATCTTCTCCGGCTCTTCCATGACCTCGGCTTCCCGGAGCGTTTTCCGGAGGATCAACAGGAAGAAGAACAGAAGGAAGGGGGCGATCAAATAGAACGTCTGCAGCTTGAGGGAATAGCCGAGATAGAGAAAGGTGCACAGGCAGATGACGGCGCTGAAAGCCAGGCCGAAAAGAAGGTAATTACTGGTGTATCGCTTATGGGAGCTGCGATAGTCACCGGCCTTGTCCTTGAGGTAGCGGAATTCGGATAGCCGCTTGGCCACCATGAGGAAATTTCCGAACGACCACCAGCTGATCAGGAGGCTCACGGGCGGAAAATTATGGAGGGGGGCGAAAGCGTACCAGCCGATGAGGAAGCGGATGGGATTGTTGGCCGACTCCGAGATGGCGTCGAGAAAAGGGATGTCCTTGGTCCGGATAGGTCTCACGTTGTAGATGATCCCGGCGGCGAACAAGGCCAGGATCGAAAAGAAAAACTCGGCGGCGAAGACCGCGAGCGAGACGGCGAGGCTTACCCCGATGAGCAGAGCGCCGAGGAGCGCGAACGGGCCCATGCGGATCTCGCCCTGGACGAGCGGGCGATGGCGCTTTGTCGGGTGATGGATGTCGGTGGGAAGATCGACGATCTCGTTCAGGATGTAGTTGGCCGTCGACACGCCCCACGTTAAAAGAAAGGCCGCGGCCAGGCGCCAGACGAGGGAGCCGAGGGAAAAGGCGCCGAGCGCGTCGCGGTCGAAGAAGAAAAAGGACGCGCTGCCCAGAAAAATGGCCAGGCTCCGGGGCCAACGTTCCAGTCGCATGGCCTTCAGGTAGGCGTTCATGATGAGGCGCTCTTTTTGGCGTAGATCTCGAACGAATCGCCGAGGGCCAATTTTATCGGAATTCGTTTTAAAAAAGAAGCCGATCGCCCCGGCCGGGTCAGGACGTCGAAGGTCTTTTTTCGGGAGAGGAGATAATGGGCGCTGAACGTCCAGGCGTATCTTCTCTTCTTGACGATCGCGAGCCCGGCGCCTTGAAGAAGCCGGGTCAGACTCCTCCCGGAGAAGTAGGCGAGGTGCCCGGGCCGAAGATGCCACCACCGCTTGCCGGCGGCCCGGGCGGCGAAACTGTGGATATCGGGAGTGACCAGACAAAGGACCCCGCCCGGAGCGAGGACTTCCGCGGCTTTCAAGACCGCTCGCCGCGGCGCCGGCGTGTGCTCGATGAAGTCGACCATGGTCAAAGCCTGATAAACGGCGGGCTCAAGGCGAACCTCTTCGAAGGCCCCTTGGATCAGATGAAGGCCGTAATTGTCGGCGGCGCGTTTCACGCTCCAGGCGCTCGCTTCGACGCCGGCGGGGGACCAACCGCGCTCCCGGGCCAGGCTGAGGAGAATGCCGGTAGCCGCCCCGACGTCGAACAGAGAGCCTTTGGCTGGCGATAACTTTTCGAGGTTTTTCAGGATGCCGAGGAAATTCCGCGAGCGGCCTTCGGCCTCCTCGTCATAAACGGGATCTTCGACCTGGCCGTAGAGGGAAAGAACGAATTCCGGGGCGGGGGAGGGATCGGCGAAAACGTGCCCGCAGTCCTCGCATTCGCTCAAGTCCCAGATCTTCCCATATTCACTGTCCGTGATCTTGACCTGGTCCCAGCGCAGCCGGGCGTAGTCGAACGTCCCTTTCTTGAAAGGATGAAGCCGCGGGCTTTCGCATATGGGACACGCCGTTACGCGGGCGAACTTATCGTTCATGGGACTATATCATAGCGAGGAAGGCGGGGAGGACACAATAAAAAAGAACGGACATCGAAAAAACAACATCGAAAAAACTATTGACAAGCCGCTTCCGGCATGATAAATCATATAGTCTATTGAGATTGTCGACTATTAATAGATCGAGCTCATGAGGCTTTCAACCAAAGGCGAATATGCCAGCCGGGCCATGCTGGAACTTGCCCTTCGCTACGCCGAAGGACCCCGCCACATCCGCGATATCTCGGCCGCCCAGGACATCCCCGAACGCTTCCTCGAGCAGATCCTGCTCCTGCTCAAAAGGTCAGGTTATCTGCGGAGTAAAAAAGGCCCGAATGGGGGGTACTTTCTGGCGAAACCTCCGACTAGGATCTCCGTGGCCGAGGTCATCCGGGTCATAGACGGCCCCCTGGCCCCGATCGACTGTGTCAGCGTGACGGCGCGGGAGTTCTGCTCCCGGGAGAGAACATGCGGGCTGAAAGGGCTCTGGAAAGAGGTCCGGGACGCGATCGCCGGGATCCTGGAACGAACGACCTTCGAAGACCTCGCCGAGCGGACGAGAGAGGCCAAGAAGCTCGCCGGACACGGCTAATATTTTTTGTGAATAGTCGACTGATGCAATCGACATTCTAAACAAAATAGAAAGGACGGCGGTTGATCCGATGAAAAAAAAGTTGAGAAAAAGGCGTTATCGGCTGAGCGTCCTCGCCGCGATCTTCCTGCTTTGCGCGATCGGCTCTTCCGCGCAGGAGGCCAAAGAGACTCCGGCCGTGACCGCGGCAAAAGCGCTCAAGCTCAGCGGCTACACGCAATTCCTTTACACAACCCAGGACGCGGGCCTTGACGGCTTTTCCATCCGCCGAATGCGGCTGGCGCTCTCGGGCGAAATTCTGAAGAACGTCCGCTTCAAGCTCGAGGTGGATGCGGTCAAAAGCCCGATTTTCTTGGAAGGCCTGATCGAATTCGCCTTTCACGAGGCCGCGTCATTGAGGATCGGGCAGTTCAAGGTTCCGTTCAGTCAGGAAAGCGTGACCTCGGACGCCGATCTCGAGACGATCAACCGTTCGCAACCCGTCCTGAAGTTATCTCCGGGCCAGGATATCGGCGCCTCCGGCCGCGACATCGGCGCCGTCGTTTTCGGTAAAACTTCGATCCTCGAATATACGGTGGGCGTCTTCAATGGAGCGGGGATCAACAAGGCCGATACGAACGAACAAAAGGACTGGGCCGGGCGAATCGTCGTCCATCCCGCTTCCTTCCTTGCTTTTGGCATCTCCGTCTATGACGGCAAGTACAGCCCTTCGACCAACGTCCAAGCCGAGAAACGGGACCGAGCGGGTTTGGAAATGGCCGTTCTGACGGGGCCCGTATCGCTCAGGGGAGAATACATCCGAGCTTCGGACGGATCGATCTTAAAAGAGGGCTGGTATCTTCAGGGCGGATATTTCCTCATGCCGAAAAAACTGCAGGGCGTCATCAAGGTCGATTCGTTCAACCCGGACACGAGCGCGGACTCAAGCTGGGTCGGCCAATGGACGATCGGGCTCAACTGGCTCTTGGCGGACAGAACGAAGCTGCAGCTTAATCTCGAGATCACCAGAGACGTGTCCGGGAAGACGACCAACACGGCGTTCCTGGCCCAGTTCCAAGCGGGGTTTTGATAATTCAATGGGGACATGTACCGTGGGAACGTCGATCTCAGGGATCATACGTGGATCTGTTTTTTCCCCACGGTACGTGTCCCCGATTTGCATCGTGGAAAGAGGTCACGAATGAATAAAGCCATAATATCTCTCTTGGCCGCCATTTTCCTTATCGCTCCCGTATTCGGGCAAACCGCTTCCAAGCCGCTCGAGGGCTCGATCAGCATCTCCGGCGCCTGGGCCCTCTATCCCATGGTCCTCAAATGGGCCGAGGAATTCAAAAAGATCCATCCCCGCGTCAAGATCGACGTGCAGGCCGGCGGCGCAGGCAAGGGTATGGCGGATGTGTTGGCCGGCATGGCCGATCTCGGCATGGTCTCCCGCGATATCAATCCTGAGGAGATGAAGAAGGGAGCGTTCCCGTTCGCCGTGACCAAGGACGGCGTCGTGGCGACGGCGAGCGCCAAAAATCCTTTTCTCGGGGAGCTCCTGAAGAAGGGCCTCACCCGGCAGCAGTTCATCGATATCTGGATTTCGGGAAAGGATATCGCTTGGGGCCGCCTTCTGGGAACCGGTGACAAGTCCGTCGTTCACGTCTTCACGCGGTCGGACGCCTGCGGCGCGGCCGAGACGTGGGCCGCCTATCTTGGGAAAAAGCAGGAGGACCTCGGCGGCATCGGCGTCTACGGGGACCCGGGCCTGGCCGAGGCGGTCCGCCGCGATCCGCTCGGGATCGGATTCAACAACATCAACTTCGCTTACGACGCCAGGACGCTGAAGCCGGTGGAGGGGATCGCCATCGTCCCGATCGACCTCGACGGCAGCGGCGGGATCGAGGACGCCGAGCGGTTCACCGCGACGCGGGACGATATCACCGGGGCCATCGCCCGGAAGGTCTATCCGTCCCCGCCGGCCCGCGACCTCTATCTCGTAGCCAAAGGCAGACCCGCGAGCAGGACCGCGGTCGAATTCCTGCGCTGGGTCCTGACCGACGGCCAGACATATGTGCCCGAGACGGGATATATCCGCCTCGGCCCGGAGAAATTGAAGGAAGGATTGGATAAACTGAAATAGGACGGAGGGGTGACGTGCGGCGCTTGAAGGACCTGCTCGCCCGGCGGGCGATGTTTTTACTGACCGCCGTCCCCGGCCTTCTCGTCTTTCTCATGCTGTTCGGCCTTCTCCTGAGATCGCGGGCCATTCTCGCTTTCCACTCCTTCACCGGTCTTCTCTTCGGCTCGGGCTGGCATCCCCTCAAGGGCGAATTCGGGTTCCTCCCGTTCCTCGCCGGAACGCTCTGGGTGACGCTGGTGGCCATGGTCATCGCCGTTCCCGTCTCCCTTTTGACCGCCGTCTACCTCTCCGAATACGCCCCGCGATCCGTCCGCGAATTGACCAAGCCGGTCGTGGACCTGCTGGCCGGGATCCCCTCCGTCGTCTACGGCGTCTGGGGGGTGCTCATGGTCGTTCCCTTCGTCGGCAAGGTCCTCGCCCCCTTGTTCGGCGTCTATTCGTCGGGATACAGCGTCCTGTCCGGCGGGATCGTGCTGGCCATCATGGTCTTTCCGACGATCATCCACGTCGCCCTCGAGGTCTTCTCCGCCGTCCCCCACGAGCTCCGCGAGACTTCACTGTCCCTGGGGGCCACGACGTGGGAAACGGTCAAACACGTCGTCCTGAGAAAAGGGCTCCAGGGCATCTTCGCCGCCGTCGTCCTCGGCCTGTCGCGGGCGTTCGGCGAGACGATGGCCGTGCTCATGGTCGTCGGCAACGTCGCCCGGCTGCCGAAGTCGGTGTTCGACCCCGCCTATCCGCTGCCGGCTCTCATCGCCAACAATTACGGGGAGATGATGTCCATCCCCCGATATGACTCGGCCTTGATGTTCGCGGCGCTGGTGCTGCTGCTCGTCGTCCTCGTCTTCAACCTCGGGGCCCGCTTTATCCTGGTCAAAATCGAACGGAAGGTCGAATGAGGACGTTTCGACGGCGCAAGATCGAAGAGCGGATCTTCAAGGTCCTGATGCTGGCCTCGACCGTGGTCGTCACCGCCAGCCTGCTCGTCATCGTCGGAACGATCGTCGTCAAGAGCCTGCCGGCCCTCCGCCTGTCGATGCTCGTCCAGACGCCGAAGGGCGGCTATTATCTCGGCAAAGAAGGGGGAATCCTCAACGCCATCGCGGGGTCCCTCTATCTCGCATCCGGAGCGACCCTGCTCGCCGTCCTCTTGAGCCTGCCGGTCGTGCTCTATCTCAACCTCTATACCAGGAAATCATCGGTCCTGGCCATGTTCACCCGCTTCTCCCTCGACGTCCTCTGGGGGATCCCCTCGATCGTCTACGGCGCGTTCGGATTCATCGTCATGATGACGCTCGGCCTGCGGGCCTCGCTCCTCGCCGGCATCATCACGGTCGGGCTGCTCGAGATCCCGATCATGGCCCGGGCCATGGACGAGGTCATCCGGCTCGTCCCCCCCGCGTTGAAGGACGCCTCCGATTCGCTCGGCGCGACGAAGCTCGAGACCGCCCTGAAGGTCGTCGTGAAACAGGCCCTGCCGGGGATCCTGACGGCCGTCCTGATCGCTTTCGGCCGCGGGATCGGCGACGCGGCCTCGGTCCTCTTCACGGCCGGTTTCACCGACAGCCTGCCGGGTTCCCTCCTCCAGCCGGCGGCCACGCTCCCCCTGGCCATTTTCTTCCAGCTCGGAACTCCGTTCCCGGAGGTCCAACAGCGGGCGTACGCCTCGGCCGCGGTCCTGACCTTGATCATCCTCGTCATCAGCCTCGTCTCGCGCGTCCTGATCAAGAGATTGACAAAACACACCTTGAGGTGATTTTGATTATTAAAGATGATCGTTTTGTCATCGCGAGCGACCGCAGGGAGCGTGGCGATCTCGTTCAAATCGCGCGAGTCTGCCAGATCGTCAAGTTCCCTGCAATAACCGTGTCATAGGAGACAGCCATGGAACCTCAACCGCACCTCCGCATCCGGAACCTGAGCGTGTCCTACGGCGCTCAGGAGGTGTTGAAGAACGTCTCGCTCGATGTCCCGGACCGGAAGATCACGGTCATCATCGGGCCTTCGGGTTGCGGGAAAACGACGCTCCTGAAATCCCTGAACCGGCTCCTGGATTCGGTGGACGGCGTCCGGATCGAGGGCCACATCTTCATCGACGACGAGGACATCTACGATCCCCGCGTCGAAGCGACGCACATCCGGAAAAAAATGGGACTGCTGTCCCAAAAGCCCCAGGTCCTGCCGATGTCCGTTTTCGACAACATCGCCTACGGGCCGAAGATCCACGGCCTGCGGGACAGGAAGAGATTGCGGGTTCTCGTCGAGCGTGAGCTCAAGGCGGCCGGGCTTTGGGACGAGGTGAAGGACCGGCTCCACGAGCCGGCTTCGCGCCTGTCGGTCGGCCAGCAGCAACGGCTGTGCCTGGCCCGAGGGCTGGCCGTTGAGCCGGAGATCATCCTGGGCGACGAACCGACCTCGGCCCTCGATCCTCAGTCGAGCCGGATCGTCGAGCAGCGGCTGATCGCCTTGAAATCGGAATATACGGTGATCGTCGTGACCCACATTCTCCGCCAGGCGCGCCGGATCGCCGATTACCTGGCCTTCCTCTATCTCGGAGAGCTGGTCGAGCACGGCCCGGCCGCCGAGTTCTTCGCCAACCCCCGGGATCCGCGGACGCGGGCCTATCTCACGGGCGAGATCAGTTGACCCGAAGGGTCATCCTGAGCGAAGCGAAGGATCCGACCCTTTGGGTCGTCCCGAGTCTTTCGAGGGATCTCGTCTAATATGCCCGAAGGCCCCTAAAATTCCTTGATAAACTCGAAAAAGTTGATCTCGTTCGCGTCCAGGCCGTACCTATAGACATAAGCGCCGGCGAGACGCGAGGCGAACAAGGCTTTCTGGTAGGCTTCGGGCAGGCGCTTGAGGATCTTGTCCACGCCGACCTTCTCGACGAGAATCGGCGGGGCGCCCTTGGCGATGACCTTTTTCACCAGGACCTTGTTGGCGAAGAGCTCGGAGGCGGCGATGGCGTCCTTGATCTGGTTGATCTTTTCGGAGACGACGTCGGTCAGGACCGCCCGCGGGATGCCTTTGGCCTTGTTCTCTTTCCAGATGATCTCGAACTCCTGGTCGGCGTTGCCCTTGACGGATTCGATGATCTCGTCGATGTACGTCCCGCGGAACTCGGTCAGGACGCCGTTCTTGACGCACATGAGCTCTTCGAACTCCTGGTCCGTCAGGGCTAGACCGGCCAGGACTTCGAGCGATGAGGACGTGACGCCGCCTTTGTTGGCCGAGGCGTCCTTGTACAGGACAACGCCCTTCTCTTCGAGCCGGAGGCGCGCCTGCTGGGTGATAAAAAGGTTCGCGCCTTCGACGATCACCTTGAACCGGGGTTCGCCGCCGTCGTTCAGATAGGTCGTCCAGTTGTTGATGGTGATCGAGGCCGGCCGTCCGCCGCAGGGGACGAAGATGTCGGCCTTGAAGAGCGGATGGAGGTGGAACATGTTGCGGAACTCGAGCCCGTTCTCGACCTTCTCGCCGTGGGGGAGGATGATGTCGCGGTCCTTGACGTGGACGAGGAAGCCGCCGTTCGACAACTTTTCCTTGGGGAAGATCTCAACCATTTTCCGGGCTTTGGCCAGCTTGACGAGTTCCTTGCGATTGAGGCCGTCGGGATCGTAGAGAACGCCCGAGCCGTCGACGATGGCCAGGATGCGATCCTTGGAGATGAGGATCTCGTTCGATCCGAGGTCGCCGTCCGGACCGCCGGTCATGACCTTCGTGATGGCTTCTTCCTTGAGCCCGAGCTTGTCCAGGCTGCCCAGGACGAACTGGTGGACCGAGTTCGTCGTCATGCCGTAGAGGTCGTGGGGGATGCCGCCCATGGCCACCGGCTTGCCCGTCGAAAAGGATCTCCAGAAGGCGTAGCCGCGCTGCTTGCTCCGCAGGGCGGCCCATTCCATCAGGTCGGCCGTCCATTCGTCCGGGCCCAGGAAAAGAATGACCGGCTTTCCGTAGTAATCCACGATGGCCGGGTGGGGCAGGATCAGGTCGAGAAGGCCGTCCACGTATTTTTTGAAGCAGGCGTGGGCCTTGTCCATAAAGCCCCAGTTGAGGAGGATCGTGCCTTTCGAACCGCCCTCGGGCAGGTCCTTGTTCTTGCGCTGCTGGGTCCAGGCCAGGTTGTAGTTCTCGTCGAAGATGAGATCGGAATTGTTCAGATACGTCTGGAGATTGGGCGATTTAACGATGCGGATGCCGCCGCGGGCGATGTCCCGGAAACGGATGTGGAATCCCCGGAACTCGGCGCCGACGACGTGGAAGATGCCGAAGGGAGTCTCGGGGTAATCGATCTTGTTCAGGAATTTCGGGTCGTACATAAAGGTCAGGGACGTCTTTTCCTTGATGTAGAAGTTCGTCCGCAGGGTCGTTTCGATGAACAGGCAGACCGCCAGGAAGATGTTCCGGTCGATGTCGGTCGGGATGTTGCGCAGGATGTCCTTCTTCAGATCGGCCATCTCGGAGTCGACGGCGTGTCCTTTGCGGGCCGGATTGAACTTCTTGTCGAAGAGGGTGAAGGCCTTCTTGATGAAGAGGGCGTTATCGCACAGGGCGTCCCAGACGCGGGATTCCTGGAAGGTGTCCTTGGCCAGCATGGTCTTCATCGTCCGGAGGATGCCGAGGAGCTCGGGCGAGTCCTTCAGGGCCGCGGACAGCTTGAGGTATTCTTCATTGAACCCGCTCAGGAACTGGTGGCTGAAGCTCCAGGCGGACACGCCGAAGACCATCTCCTGGGCGTTGATCCTTCCCTCGCGGAAGAGCTTCGACAGGGCGCTCTCCGGAATGGCGTAGACCAGGCTGATGTCCTCGACGATCTCCTGGCTGAGCCGCTCGTCGGCGATATTGTCCAGATAGATGGAGATGACGGTCTTGGCGTTGGCCAGCTGTTCGATGTATTTGCGGTTCGAGACGAGGCCGTGCGAGTTGAGCACGTCCGAGATGTTCGAGAAGAAGCGGCGGCAGGAGTCGCGGTGGACGATAATCATGATCCGCAGCTCCTTGGTCTTGTGGTCGTGGCAGATGTCGAAGAGGGGGCTTTCCCAGCCCCGGTGCTCCCTGACCAGCTTCTGGAAACGCTGGAGCGTTTCCTCGGGGACCGAGCCGAGGAACGCCTTGTCGGCGAGTTTGCGGATGTCCGTTTCGTCGGCGGGCGCCGGACCCGCCGCAAACTGGGGCCGGGTGACCAGATACATCCGTAGGTACTCGAGGCCGGCGGCTTTGCGCGAAGTCCGGTAGCATTGGAGCCTGTAATCCGGGTATTTCTCCTCGATCCGGTGCTCGATCTCGAGGGCCCGATAATGATAATCGTCGACCATGTAGATCGCTTCGTCGGCGAGCTCGGTCTCGAAGTCGATCTTGACGATCTTCTCCTGCTTGACCGTCGCCAGGATCTCGGCCGCCATCAGGGCTTCGATGTGTTTGGCCACCGTCTCGATGGGC
>Ga0315294_10004450_pt1 | contig 15281 bp, 9 predicted proteins | sample YL17G13_40_MG_FD_203626 | JGI IMG/M metagenome (GOLD analysis project Ga0315294, IMG submission 203626) | Sediment microbial communities from Yellowstone Lake, YNP, Wyoming, USA - YL17G13_40 | ecosystem: Environmental > Aquatic > Freshwater > Lake > Sediment | place: USA: Wyoming | collected... | reverse complement strand
CGCAGCAGTCTGACTTGCACATGCATTCAATGAAATTATCGCTGCCATAATGATGTAGTAAAGGTTTCTTGGTTTCATAATACCCCGGTTTGGTTTTTGTATTATAAATATAGGTTAATTATATGAATTACTTTTTCTCTATAACAACTCCTGTGGACTTATAAGTATACACAGGTTCCTTTTTGATGCCGGGTTCACGGACTTTTAATGACTTAAATGTTGCTACTGTCACGTCATCAAGAACTACGGCAGTCCGATAATCTTTTTTTGTACAGGTGAGATTCACATTTTCGAACCTGACTCCCTTCGCATGTCGGACATAAAATCCCCATGCAGGAAGTTCTTTAAACATAGAGAATTCAGGGTAGCTTGCCCCCATTTCAGGAACTTTATCCAGTTCATCGAGTCCGATTTTGGCATAGGATGGATTTCCTCCTCCCGGGTAACGGATCTCAATATTCTTCAAAGTGACATTTTCAATTGCAGCATCAGGCATTCCGACAATCGAAGAGGGAGAAATGTTCCTGGGCAGATCCTCAACCGGACCTTCATAATTATAGCCCGCATCTGGTTTGGTGGAAGGGACTTCGGCATACACGTTCGAAATAGAGATATTGATCATTTTCCCCATTTTGCCTGCCCTCCGTTCACCTATCCTCAGAAAGAGCACGTTACCGGTGTTTATTGATCGCAGGCTGTCGACAACCACATTTTCAACAATACCTCCGTCAACTGCAGCGAATGTAATGGCTGACCTGTATGTATCAAATACAAGATTACTGATTATCCTGATATTCCGGAATCCTCCGTAGGATGCGGTGCCGAATTTAATGCCATTGGCGCTCGTTCTGACAGTATTATTGTGGATATAAACATTCTGGCATATAAAGTCGGCTGAATGTGATTTCAGGCAAATTCCATCGTCGGCCGCATCAAAGTACGAGTTTGTGACACTTACGGAGTCGCAGTCAACAATGTCCACACCATCATTGTTCCAGTATGATTTGCTGTCAACCGTTATACCATCGATAATGACATTCCTGCACTGGTCGTACTGCTGATTCCAGCTTCCGGGATCTTTCAGCAAAATACCGCGGATAATAACATTCCGGCATCCGCGGAAATAAATATTCTGGGGACGAATAGTTTCCCGCGGCCTGTCATATTTAAGCGGATCGCTTATTACCCCTTTATGGACCAGGTCGACAAGATTGTTGGCAACCTCAAATCCGCGCCCGTCAATTACTCCCTTGCCGGTAATACCAATATTCTGCTGATTAAGTGCAAAGATCAGGGCTGTCCAGTTGTTATTCATTTCATAATCCAGGGGATTAAGGGAGCCTGCAAGAATGGCTCCTTCCTCGAGCTGAATTGTGACATTCGACTTCAGATAAATCGTGCCTGTAAGATACCGTCCAACATAAAACACGAGCCTTCCTCCGCCATTTTCACTGATAAAGTCGATGCCTTTCTGGATGGAGGTAGTGTTCAGTGAGGTACCGTTTGATTTGACTCCGAACATCGAAGCATTGTAATCCTTCGCCTGGATCAGGCTTGAAGAGAAAATAAGTATCAGGATTAAAGTAGTTTTTGTTTTCATATTGTAGTGTGTCTTATGGTCTTTCAGTCATGCGGTCTTGCGATCTGTTAAATCAATACAAAGTAACGGGCCCAATCATACCCATTGACTGCAACGGTTGAATTTTATTTTTTTCGTTTGTCCAGTACTGGGCGATCGGATTATCCGTAAGCGATTTCATATAGTTACCCATGGTAGTGGTAACTTTTATTTCGATCAGATTATCTCCCTCAACAAGATGTTCCCCTATCGGGAAAATCCTTTTGCCATACCATCTGACACCACAATCCTTCCCGTTAACTTTCAGTTCTGATATGCCATACACCTTCCCAAGATTAAGATAAGAAGGCTTTTGGTCTGTAATTACAATGTAATTACGATAAATAATTGTTCCTGCAAAATTCAGAAACTCAGGTATGTCCTTGATATCCTTAAGGATATCTGTTTTAAGAGCTTTTACCGATCCGTCGCGGCAGTGCCTGAATTCAAGGCTCCATCCGTTCAAAATGGAAACTGATGATGCGCTTTCAGCAGGCAGGGGCTTCCAATCGGCACCTTTCCTTTGTTTGTCAAATACGAACAGGAATGATTCGGCAGGGCCCATATCCAAAGTCAGGCTGTTGTCCTTATCAAGAGTGATCCTGTATCTTTTTCCATCCTCCGGAATCCATATCCAGCCCTGTTTATTCCTTATAATTTCCCTTGGAAAAGAGATTTTTGTCGTATGGGAATTGTGGATATGTGAATGGATAATGTAGAAGATCTCTGAACCATCATCAGCCTGGTAGCGGTTCTGCATAACATAGGGATCCGGATTTTCAATTCTTATATACGGAACGATATCAAATTTTTCCTGGATACCCCTGTACCAGCCTATAAAGTCCTTATCGGGTTTTCTGAGAAGAACAAACTGCCCGGGGTATGATTTCATCTGCTCTATCAGTACATTCACCTCTTTATCCCTTATTTCAGAATCCATCCATCCCAGCGACTTTGAAGGATACACCTCAATACAGAAGACTCTTCCGCCTGAAGCAATGAACTCAAAAAGCTTTCTTGCTGTTCCGGTACTCAGGCTGTCAATCCGGACGAGAAAAAGTGTATGATATTTTTTAGGACCATAATGCATGATCCCGTTTTTCATTTCAGCATCGTTTATTACCCTTTGAGAAACATAGTCACAGCCATTTCCATTTTTATTTATGGCTTCCCAGATCAGGGTGAAATAATCAACATTGGTTATAGAAGGAAAGGGTTCCATCTGGGAACCTATATTGCTCCACATATCATCATTCGGAGGCAGAATCGCAATATCAGTGAACATGGTAACATGCTGGAGCAATGCCGAAAGCCGGCCTTTGTACTCATTGTACAAATGAAAATATGGCCACCATGTATTGTTCTCATTAAAATATCCCCCATACCTTAGCCATCCGGGGTACGGAGCTTCGGGAGGAGAGTAATTAAATCCGTGGAAAACTGAATGTGTCACACCTGTTATTGCGCTCTGGTCACCGCCGATTTTCAGATTTTCAGGTGTGGTGTTGAATACGGTATAAGTGTCAGTCATCTCTTCACAGCTGACCAGCCGTTTTCCTGTAAGGTTAGCTGCCGAGGAGACATACTTGTTGATCATAGTATATGCTCTTCCGCGGCGGTAATCATCTTCAGGCATTTCTTCCCCGACCTTGTGCTTCAGCCAGTTCATTGTCCAGGATTCCGATTCAGGGATATCATAATAAAAGCTGCTCTCGAGAGGGAAGAAACTACGGCCGTAGGCTTGCGCACGGGATTTAACATTCAATCCCCTGCACCATTCAACATACGTTTTTATAAAACGTTCCTCAAGCAGTTCTGCTTTTATCAGCTCGAAGTCATACCTCATCCTGCATATCATGTTTTCAAGTACAGGAGACATAGAGACACCGTATTTAAAGTCGGTCACATTTCCCATTGCTCCGGTTTTAAACAGGATGAATGGCAGATATAGTGAAAGGTCATATCCCTTTCTTTCCTTGAATTCCTGAAGCATATCAAATGTCCAGTTCGATCCTTCAAGCTCCATGCTGTCGATAAAGAGTGCACGGAGGTTTTCTGACAAAGGACCGGTCCTTTTTTCGATGGCATCCGACATGTGGTTAAGGTACTGTTTTACAAATGCCCTGTTATAGTGATTCAATACCGGGCCGATGGCTCCCGGAGCTCCATTTATCACCTGCATGAATCCGTTAATCTTTACAAGGGCATATAAAGCAAATTTCCCATTTGGAACAGAGATCTTCTGAACCTCCTTGTCAAGATTTTGATTCAGGGCAAAAACCTGTTTCAGATCTGTCAGCGGATCGGGAACAAGATTCAGTGAAAGGAGTTCAATGGTTCTCCCGGGAAAGGGAGAGCTTATAGCAGGATCGGATTCCTTAAAAATCTCAAACTTTGATATTTCGTAATCAACCGGCCCGATGATCTTTTTAACTGCGATGACAGCAATCTGAGCCCTCTCTTCTCCCTCAAGGTATTCTGCACCAAACGGCCAGCCTGAGCCAACTATGAGATCACAGGTCATGCCGAGCAACCTGGCTTCATCAAAGGCAACTTTAAGCATATCGATCCATTCATCGCTGAGCCATTTCAAAGATGGCTTGCCAAGGTCATCACCCTCAAAACGTGTTGGAAATTCAATGGGATTTATCTCCACACCGCCAATACCGGCATCTTTTAATAACCGGAGCTCCCTTACAAGCTCTTTTGCCTCTACCTTGTCCCCGTTCCACCACCAACGGACATATGGATGGTATTTCAGGTAAGGATTGTTGAAAAGTTCATACAAATCATTAGCATTGATCAAATCAGGTTTACTCTGTGTTACAGTACTGAAAACAGGAATTTCCCATGTTATAAGTGAACCTGAAGTCAGCAAAGCACCTTGCGAAATGAATTTTCGTCTGTTCATTTTATTTAAAATCTGAAATTAAACATTTAACTTCAAAAAAGAAAAAAGAGACAAGAAGGATATTCCGATTCATTTTAATTTCCAGGATATGAAAACACGTAAACTCACACGCCGTCAGGCAATTGCCGTTACATCAGCAGGTTTCGCAGGAGCAATGCTGGGATTTCCTTTCAGATCATTCGGGATAAAGAACAGCCGGCAGCTGAAAAAACTCGCTGTCAACGGAGGCGAGAAAGTCCATCCCGGTACATGGCCCCAGTGGCCTTACTGGGACCAATCGGCAGAACCGGGGATTCTTGAAATGTTTCGCTCTGGCCGATGGTGGCGGGGCAGTGGTGAAAATGTTGCGGAATTTGAGAAAAAATATGCAGAGCTTATGGGAGCAAAACGATGTCTGGCAACAGCAAGCGGCACTACAGCGCTTTTAACCGCCCTCCATGTGCTTGGAGTGGATGCCGGTGATGAGGTCATTGTGTCTCCTTTCACATTTATAGCAACCTATAATGTGATTTTTGGGAGCAAGGCTCTGCCAGTTTTTGTTGACACCGATCCGGAGACATTTTTGATTGATCCAAAAAAGATTGAGGCAAGAATCACCGACCGTACCGTTGCGATTGTCCCTGTGCATATATATGGATTACCTGTCGACATGGACAGTGTGAATAATGTTGCAAAAGCTCATAATCTTAAAGTCATTGAAGATGCCTGTCAGGCCTGGCTTGCAGAATACAGAGGTAAAAGAGTAGGATCTATCGGGGATCTTGGATGTTTCAGCTTCCAGAATTCAAAACATCTTGCTTCAGGCGAAGGAGGAGCTATTCTTGGTAATAACGAAGATATTATGGACCAGTGCCATGCATATCATAACTGCGGCAGACCTTACGGCAACATGAAAAAAATCCCGGGGAATCCTTATAATGGTATGAATTACAGAATGCAGCAATCGCAGGCATTGATACTGATGTCGCAGATGAAGCGCATAGAAAAAGATAATGATATCCGTTTGTCAAATGCACTTTATCTTGATAAAAAGTTGAAAGAGATCCCGGGAATAATTCCATACAAGCCGGCTCAAGGCGCCACGCGCGCCGTATATCATATGTATCCCTTCAGATATATTAAGGAAGAGTTCAACAACATTCCCAAAGACAAGTTTCTAAAAGCGCTGAATGCTGAAGGAATTCCATGCAGCGGTGGCTATGGCAAACAGAATATGGATGGATTGATAGACGAACAGCTTAATTCAAGGGGATTTAAAAGGCTCTTTTCAGAATCAAGGCTTAAGCAATGGCGCGAGGAAAATTACCTGCCGGGCAATGACCAGCTTTGTGACCAGGCAGTTACATTTTACCAGAGCATGTTATTGGGAAGCAAATCTGACATGGATGATATTGCAAATGCAATAACTAAAATCTATGAGAACAGGAATTCCCTAATTTTGTAAATTTACCCCGGATTACATTTCCATATGAGAATCACCGGATTAATTTTTACGGCTTTTTTATTATTGATGTCTGCTGGTTGCAGGCATACACCTGATAATAAACAGCTTGTCCTCAAATCTGACTCCCTTTCCCAGATAACTGAAAGGATTGCACTGGATTTTCCGTTCACAGAGAATGAAATTAATCTCCAGTTGAAAGAAAAGATCGGAACTTTTACTGCCGAAGAAAAGGCAGACTGGGAGAAGAAAAACTGGCTTGAATGGAAAATGATTAACGGAGAAAAAAGGTACTTCAACAGGGCAGTATCGAATCTTGGACTTACTAAGAGCTTTCACCTTCAGAGGGCACAAAGAGACAGCCTGGAAGCCAGTGACCCGGAAATGATATACCGTAAGAAGCACACCCAGCTAATAATTAAAGAATCAGAAAACAAGCCGGATCCGGTAATTCCGGTGAGTATGACGATCAATTACACAATAACCGTAAATCCTGATGCAGTGGCGGCCGGGGAAACTGTAAGGTGCTGGCTGCCATACCCGAAAGAAAATCATCCGCGTCAGAAAAATATCGAACTCCTGGCAACCTCGAATAAAGATTTCATTATTGCTCCTGATTCTGCAATTCACAGGACAATCTATATGGAAGCAAAAGCAGAAAAAGGACTACCGTTGATTTTCAGGATTTCTTACAGTTATGATTCGTACGGGCAATATTTTGATCCGGATAAAATGATTATTGCTCCATACGATAAAAAGTCAACGCTTTACAGGGAATATACCTCAGAACAGCTTCCTCATATATGCTTTACTGAAAAAGTAAAACACCTTGCCGACAGCATTGCGGAATCGGAAGAGAGCCCTTTTGAAATTGTAAGAAAGATATATACCTGGTTCACCAATAATATCCTATGGGCAGGTGCTCAGGAATATTCAATAATGCCAAATATTCCGGAATATGTGATTCAGAACAGGAGAGGGGATTGTGGAATGCAGACTTTCCTCTTTATGTCGGCGCTAAGGTACAAGGGAATTCCCGTAAGATGGCAAAGCGGCTGGAAGGTACCTCCTGATGCAAAGAACCTTCATGACTGGTGCGAGGTTTACTATGAAGGGACCGGCTGGGTTCCGGCCGATATGTCTTATGGGCTTCAATATTCAACAAGTCGGAAGACCAGGGAATTTTATATTTCAGGGATCGATTCATACAGGCTGATAGTAAATGAAGGAGTGGCAGGCAGACTCTATCCTGAAAAGAAGTTTCTGAGGAGTGAACCGTTCGATTTTCAGAGAGGGGAGGTAGAATGGAGAGAAGGGAATCTCTATTTTGACAAATGGGATTATAACATGGAAATAAATTACAATAAATGAAAATAAGAATAGACATTGGCTTTAGTCTCCTGATAGCTGGTTCAGTTTTTTTGATCCTGGCATCAGGATGCAAACAAAAACCAATTGCATACAACAAATACCAGAGCGAATTAGATTCGATAGGGATCGTTTATGTGGCTGATCTTCGCGATGGAATCTTCGATGCGGAGTTTGCCTCGAAAGGATCTGCCATGATACTTAAAGGGGAGACAAATGTTCGCGAAGCCAAAGACGCAATTACCGGTTTGCTGAGGCAAAAGGGTGTGGATTTCATTGACAGTCTTAAGGTGCTTCCTGACACTTCTGAGATAAAAGAACCCTGGGGGCTGGTAAATGTAAGCGTCTGCAACATCAGATTTATCTCATCTTATGATGCCGAAATGGTTTCCCAGGCACTCATGGGAACCCCGGTTAAGATTCTGAAAAAAGAAAATGGATGGCTCCTTATCCAGACGCCTGATATGTACCTCGGATGGGTTGACAGTGATGCAATAGCAGCCAAAAGCGTGCGTGAGCATGATAACTGGAAATCTTCATCGAGATTATTCTATACCGCGAAGACAGGGGATATTTACTCTGACTGGTCAATGGTGAAAGTGATTTCTGATATCGTTGCCGGTTGTATACTTGAGATGGCAGGAAATCAGAAAAGCGGCTATGAAGTAAAACTACCTGACGGCCGTGAGGGATATATTCCCACGGAGAAGGCAATTCTTCTTGATCAGCTAACCGTTGATACCTATCTCAATCCCAAAAATCTGGTATCAAGTGCAGAATCATTCATGGGTATCCCTTACCTGTGGGGCGGCACCTCATTAAAAGGATTTGACTGCAGCGGCTTTGTTAAAACAATCTATTTTCTCAACGGAATAATCCTCGCCAGGGATGCATCTCAGCAGTTCCAGAACGGGATGAGGCTGAGAAGAGGTTCATTTCCCGACTCACTTAAAAAGGGGGACCTGCTGTTCTTTGGTACCTCACGCCGCGGAAGGCCAAGAGCAACGCATGTCGGAATGTATATCGGCGATACGGAATTCATACACTGCTCGGGAATGGTAAAGGTAAACAGCCTCGATTCAACACGGATTAATTTCAGCAGATTCCGCAGGGATTCTTTTCTCGGGGTCAGAAGGGTCATCGGGGCAGGATATGGAGAGGGAATACAACCTGTTCTAAACCACGGATGGTATGAATAAAAGGGATTTTATTAAATACAGCAGTTACCTGATCGGAGGCACTTTTCTGAGCGGACAGGTTACAACCGCAGCTCCATTTTTCGCAGAAAAGAAAGGCAAAAGAAAGAACAGGAGCAGACTGGAACTAAGGTTTACTCCATTTACTCTCCAGCTTAAGCATGCATTCACTCTATCGACGAGCTCAAGGACAACGACTCCGGTGATGCTTACCGAAATTGAATATGATGGTATTACCGGATACGGTGAAGCTTCCATGCCTCCATATCTTGGCGAGAGTCATGAATCCGTTGCGAAGTTCCTTTCATTGTTAAATCTTTCACAGTTCTCTGATCCGTTTCTTCTTGTGGATATCCTGCAGTATGTCGACAGTCTGATGCCGGGCAACTATGCTGCAAAAGCATCTGTAGATATTGCCATTCATGACCTGATCGGCAAGCTTGTGGGAGAACCTTTTTACAGGTTGTTCGGTCTGAATCCTTCCAGGGCACCACTTACAAGTTTTACCATTGGTCTGGATACACCTGAAATAATAAGACAAAAAGTTGCTGAGGCTGAACCATATAAAGTGCTTAAAGTAAAACTCGGCAGGGATAATGACAGAGAAATGGTGGAGGTTATCAGATCACTGACGGATAAACCATTGTGCGTGGATGTCAACCAGGGATGGAAAGACCGTTCATATGCTCTCGATATGGCTGGATGGCTAAAAGAGAAAGGAACAATATTTCTTGAGCAGCCAATGCCAAAGGAGATGAAGGATGATATTGCCTGGCTTACCCGAAAGAGCCCGCTGCCAATTGTGGGTGATGAAGCGATTCAGAATATCGGTGATCTGTTAAGCAACAGGGATGTCTACTCAGGGATAAATGTCAAGCTTATGAAATGCGGCGGGTTAAATGCTGCAATGAAGATGATTAATGTAGCAAGGGCTTTTGGCATGAAAGTGATGATCGGATGCATGACCGAAACTTCATGTGCCGTAACTGCTGCGGCACAGCTCTCACCTCTTGTCGACTGGTGCGATCTCGACGGGAACCTTCTCATAAGCAACGATCCGTTCGAGGGGCTGAAAATTGTTGATGGCAAGGTGACATTGCCGGAAAAGCCGGGCATAGGTATAATAAAAAAATCCTGAAATATGAAAAAGTATCTTACTGTATGTTTGTTAACAGCTTGTCTTATAGGTTCATCCATTGCACAGAATAACAATTCAGAAAAGCTTGACACTATTTTACCAGTCCGCGGATTCTGTATTTCTGCTCCCCAACCGGCAGTTTTACAGGAGTTTGTTAAATTTATAGATGAAGAACTGGCTACACGAAAGATCAACACACTGATCCTCAGGGTAGATTATAATTATCAGTATGAAAGCCATCCCGAGCTGAGGGATTCAATTGCCCTTTCGAATCAGGATGTAAAAAAGCTGGTGGCTGTATGCCGGGAAAACAATATCAGGATAATTCCCCAGGTTAACCTGCTGGGACATCAGTCGTGGGCCGGAAAGGTTGGAAACCTGCTGAGGGTATATCCTGAATTCGATGAAACCCCTCTTGTTAAAATGCCTGAAAAATATATCTGGCCCAATGCCGACGGATTGTATTGCAAAAGTTACTGTCCGCTTCACCCGGAAGTTCATAATGTTGTTTATGCCATTGTTGATGAGATCTGTGATGTATTTGAAGCGGACGCATTTCATGCAGGAATGGATGAGGTGTTTTATTTAGGTGAAAGAGAGTGCCCAAGGTGTTCAGGCAAAGATCCGGCTGAACTTTTCGCCGGGGAAATAAGAACTATACGTGATCATCTTGCTCTTGAAGGGCGAAAATTATGGATCTGGGGTGACAGGCTGATCGACGGAAAGACAACCGGGATGGGTGAATGGGAAGCAAGTTACAACAATACTTTCCGGGCAGTTGATATGATCCCGAAAGATGTCATAATATGCGACTGGCATTATGAGCGTCCGGATCAGACTCCGGTTTATTTTGCGATGAAAGGCCTGAGTGTCGTTACCTGTCCGTGGCGGATGCCTGAAAATGCGGTGCTCCAGGTTCAGGATATGGTGAAATTCAGAGAGCATTCAACTCCGGAGATGAAAGAAAGATTTATGGGAATGGTCCAGACTGTCTGGTCAGGTGCGGGGCAGTTCCTCGACAGCTATTACGGAAGAAGAAAAGAAGAGGGTAAAAACACTCCTGTTAACTGTTTTAAAACATTATATACTGAAATAGGGAAAATGGAATAAGTTAATAGGAGTAAAACATAGAGGAACCCATTAACCGCAAAGGTATTCATATAAAAAGTTACTGAACTGTGCTTCTATAGGTTCTGGTCATTGATGACGGGACGACTATTACAAAGTCAGCTTTACCGAGGGATTCATCTTTCAATTTATCAGTATCGTCCTGGAGAATTGTTGTAATAGTCACAATTTTTAAGCCCGGACTATATTTATTAAGATACCAGATTATTCCCATATACCTGTCGGAATGGTAGCTTCCATTATAGTGAATTACCGTTTGTGAAGGCTGCAGGTACTTACTAACCGAGTAAGCCATTGTGGCATCCTTTATTGCCTGAGCCATAGGAAGATTTTGGTTAACATTTTTGGCCATTGGTCCGGCTATTTCGCCACCCATCGATAACATATCCTTATAGCATGGCAGCTCCGGATCATATTCTACAGGAAGTGGAGCTATATAATTCAGCGCCTTAGGTGATAATCCAGATAATGCTTCGAATCCCCCGGAAGCAACTGATGAAGCATATCTTCTTGGAATATTCGATGCGACGAACTTCAAACTCTTCTCCTTTGCAAAGTTGACAAGAGGCTGATAATCGGTTTTATAGTTTGTCCATAACTTTGCTTCACTTTCAAACGATGTTTCCTTTATTCTTCCTGCTAAATATTCATCAATAAGAAGCTGGTTGTCGGTTTCGAACATTTCGGCGGCAAGAATTAGATCCTTTCCCTTTTCTGAATACAGGTCCCTGGTAATCTCATACTCTAGCCAGTGGGCAATAGGATTATCGTGGAGTTCTCCAAAGAATACTACATCAGCTTTCAATGAAGCCTTCAGGATATCTCCATAATCAGCTTTTTTCCCTTCACCGGTAAAAACTCTGTACGCTGGTTTTTCCTGTGCCGGCATGTTCAGGGTAAGAAAAATAAAAATAAAAAAAAGTGCAGGTTTCATATACGGTAAAAGATTTATGACGAAGGTTTCTCAGCACAAATGAAGCAAAATATCTTCAAATGGGAATATTATTTATAATGAATTTAAGGAAACAGGCGATGTAAGTCTTCCTGATACATCGCCTATAATACATAATACATAATACATTATTTCAACCCGAACCTGTAGCTGAATTTAATGAGAAATATATTATTCGGTTTGTTTTTTTCATTATTAAAAAGATCACCCATATCATCGAAATAATCCATATTACCTGAGGGATTATATCCGCTTCTGGTTTGGTTCCAGACCAGGTAAACTGTTGAACCGGGGGAATATTCCCATCTGAAAACCATGTTGGAGAGAAATTCCTGGACATTGAAATCCCGTTTTCCAATTTCATAATCTACGATCCCGTCGAGGTTTTCATCTATTTCAAAATAGTCGGTAAGCTCCGTTATCTGGTTTCCTGAATAAGCATGAAAGCGCCCCTCATAAGTGTCATTCATCGGATCGAGGATATATTTATGATCATAGTATGTACCTGTTGCTATAAATGGCTGGCCCCAGTATTGCAGTGTAAGATCGGGAGTAAGGTTGAAACTGACCCTTAGGGAGGCGTTAATGGTTTTTCTGTCGATGCTTGCAAATACGTACCTGTCTCTACTGTTATATGAGGTTTGCATAACATACTGAAGCTCACTGAAGGATTTAGAGTATCCCGGACTAATTGAGAATCTCAGGAAGTTAAAGGGCTTATATGTGGCTCCGATTTCTGTATAAGTGCTTGTAGAATAGCCCTGGAATCCCTTATTAATATTTGTGAAGAAATTAAATTCAAGCTTATTCCGGGAGTCGGTCGAAAAACCTATGCGGCCACTAATGGTTCCGGGAGTTTTCATCATTGGTCCGCCGCGCAGCATGCCAGCAGAGACGGAGCTGGCGCTTATGTTTCCTCCGGTCCAGATACTCCAGTAATTTTTAAGGTTCATATTCGCATTTGCCTGTATTCCTTTTTCCACATTATCACCTCCAAAATTCCAGAATGAATATAAGCTACCGTTAATATTGTAGCTTCTGTAAATCCCTTTAGGTTCCCACTTTTTATAACCTGCCCAAAGTAAAGCCATAATCTGGTCAGCAGTCTGCATGTAACCAAGGTCATTAATCTCAAATCCCGGCGTTTTCCAGGAGATGGATCCCAGCAAATTTAGATGGCCATCAAGTTTCATTAATTGCATTCTTCCTCCTGAACCCAGCAGTGATGTGCGATTGGGATCCAATTCAGTATAGTCATTGTCAGGACGCTGGAAATATCTTGCTGATGATTTTTGAGTATACTCCAGGGCCTGTTTTGATCCGTTTACCTGACTTAATGCGGTATTAAGGTTGAACTGCCATTTTTTCTCCTTAAAATACTGAGTAAAATCAATCCCGCCTGAATAGGCCGATTTATGCATATACTGGCCGAGATTCTCATCCAGATTCCTGTTCGTGCTTGTTAGAATTCCCCCAAAAATTGTTTTACCTTCGTTATAGTCTTTCTGAACCCTTCCGACAAAGAAATTGGTAAGAGGCTCCACTGTTTCAAAAGTCCTTTCACCGTTATTGTCAATTTCTGCTTTTTCCTCGGCAGTAAGCGCTTCAACAAAACCAACTGAAAGTCCGTTCTGAGTCTTGCCGGTCAGTTTGGCTGCTCCAAGAATTGAGGAGGCTACAGGAATATCTGCATGCATTCCGGTACCAAGATCCGGACTACCCTGAGGCCTTCGGCCTATACGTCTTGAGTAGAACAGGTTATCATCATTATCCTCTCCGTCACCGATACCAAATGAGAAACTGGTTATATTTTTCCCTTCAACGAAAAAGGGCCTTTTCTCACTGAAGAAAGTCTCATAAGCCGTGAGATTCACCTCAGATGGATCTGCCTCAACCTGGCCGAAGTCGGGATTTATAGTAAGGTCCATTGTCAGGTTGTTTGTAACACCTATTTTGGCATCAACGCCTCCGTTCATCCGGAATTTTCTTCCTTTTTCAGTAAAGGGATTTTCAGGATCGGCTTTAAATGTTTCCATTTTTCCGACAGCATACGGAGTTACATCAAGAATCTTTCGTGGTTTAATCTGTTCAAACCCCGATAACTCTCCAAAAAGGTGAACCAATCCCGGTGCGTCTGCCGGAATATGCTGCCAGAGACTCTGTTCATGTTTTCTGTATAGCATTCTGATCACTTCCAGGCCCCATGTATCACCAGAATTTTTTTCAAACCTCACCTGGCTAAAAGGGATCTTCATTTCGGCAACCCAGCTATTGTCATTTATTGAAGTCTTTACCCACCAGTTAGGATCCCATGAAGAATCTTCATTCATTCCATCATTTGTAAACATTTGATCATATTTGACTCCGCCTGAGCTGACGCCGAAGAAAAATGCAGTACGCAGATCATGAAAACTGTCAAGGAAAATCCCTAAAAGATCACCGTCAACATTATCACGCCTGGTTAACCTTCTTACTATGCTGTCGGGACTGGTATCGTAAGCTTTAAAAGCAACGAAGAGGTTATCTTCATCAAACAGGATCTTAAACTCTGTCCTCTGGGATGCCTCTCTGCCGTTATATGGATTATATTGGGTAAAGTCATCAATCCAGGTTCCCTGGTTCCATGCTTCATCGTCAAGAATACCATCTATATCCGGGGCAACAGTCAGTCTCTCGGCTTTATATTGTTTTTTTTCGGGAGTCTGTGCGGTTGTAACAGAGATTATCAGAATCAGCAGAAATAAGAGGATCAGGGTTCTTTTCATTTGTCAATGCATTTTCATGAACGGGTTAAATAGAATCGCTTAATTCAGTCCAAACCTGTAGCTGAATTTGATAAGAAATATGTTGTCAGGAAAGTTCTCATCGTGATTGAACAGGTTTCCCAGATCGTTGAAATAATCCATATTGCCTGTACCATTAAAGCCGCTTCTGGTCTGGCTCCATACAAAGTAAACCGAGGATCCGGGAGAGTACTCCCATCGCACAACCAGGTTGGACAGAAATTCCTGGACATTAAAGTCGCTTTTCCCGAAATTGTAATCTGTAGTCCCGTCCATATTTTCGTCTATATCATAATAACCGTTTTGCGGAATAAGCTGTTCTTCCGAATATGTGTGAAATCGGTCACGGTATTTATCAGCTATCGGATCCAGAATATATTTGTGATCATAATATCTTCCTGAAGCCACAAACGGCTGACCCCAGTACTGGAGTGTCAGATCGGGGCTGACATTGACATTTATCCTCAGGGATGCGTTTATTGTGGTTCTGTCGATGCTTGCAAATATATATCTGTCATTTCCATTTAAGGATCTTCTTGTAACATACTGAAGCTCACTGAATGATCTGGAGTATCCCGGACTGAAAGTGAGTTTTAAATAGTTTGTCGGCTTATAAGAGATATCTAAACCTGTATATGTGTTCTTATAATAGTCTTCAAAACCATTGTTGAAATTAGTATAGAATTCCAGTCCCAGTTTTTTCCTGCTGTCGGTTGAAAAACCAACCCGGGCATTATATCTTCCGG
>Ga0315294_10004448_pt1 | contig 15283 bp, 19 predicted proteins | sample YL17G13_40_MG_FD_203626 | JGI IMG/M metagenome (GOLD analysis project Ga0315294, IMG submission 203626) | Sediment microbial communities from Yellowstone Lake, YNP, Wyoming, USA - YL17G13_40 | ecosystem: Environmental > Aquatic > Freshwater > Lake > Sediment | place: USA: Wyoming | collected... | reverse complement strand
AATTGTTGGAAAATCCTTTATTTCTTAAAGGTGAAATATCAACCCATTTTGTCCAAGAAATGTTAAAAGAAGAACCAAAAGGAGAAGATTGAAACCGCAAAGGACGCAAAAGTAGCTTGCAAGAGATAATCTCTTGCAAAAGCCGAAAAAAAGAAACTTTGCGGTATTTGCGAAGATTTTGCGGTCTTGGCGGTTGCAAAGGAGAAAAGTAATGCATAAAGAAGAATCACGTACCGACTTAGGTACAATTAAGATACATAAAAATGTTATTGCTTCAATTGCTTCCCTTGCCACAACTGAAATTGAAGGCGTAAAACGCGTGGGAAGAGATTTTAAAAGCGGAATTTTAGAATTAATCGGGAAAAAATCTATCTTGGCAATTAAAGTTGAGATTGATAAGAATGAAGAGGTCAAAATTGAAATTCCGCTGGTGATCAAATACGGTTTTAATATCCCGGGTATAGCCAATAAAGTCCAGGAAAACGTGCACAATGCCTTAGAAAAAATGACTAACTTATCCATAAAGGATATTGATATCAGTGTGCAAGGCATAGAGAAAGATTAACCTAAATGAACTTAAACCCTAAACCCAAAACAAGTCATTTTTGGATTTTGAGTTTGGAATTTTGATGGTGAGCGTAGTCGAACCATTAGAGTTTAGTGTTTAGAGTTTATACCTTAAGTTAATAGAAATATAATCTACAGGGAGGAAATAATGAGGATATTTACCGTTTTGGGGATAGTATTTTATGCAGGAATTCTCATTTTAATCGGCGTAGCGCTAATAGTTCTTTCTCTAAATCTATTGCAGCCCCAAGATATAAATAATCTATTTGTATATATCCAATACAGCCCTAACTCGAGAATTATTATTGGGCTTTCCGGACTTTTATTAATATTAATTAGTTTTTCATTTGCCCAATTAATCTTGGGTCGTTTTCAACGCGAAAAAACAATCGCCTTTAATACCTCCTCAGGCCAAGTCACTATTGCCCTTTCTGCGGTTGAGGATTTAATCAGACGGCTTGCAGGTATTATGCCCGAAATTAAAGAACTCAGGCCTGACGTCATCGCAACTAAAAAAGGAATTATGGTTGACCTAAGGGTTGTCTTAAAGTCAGAGGCAAATATACCAGAGTTAACTTCTCGCCTACAGGAAATAACGCGCTCTAAAATACAAGAAGTATTAGGCATAGAAGAACAGATTATTATTAAGATTCATGTAGCTAAAATTATCTCGCCAGAAGAAAAGGAAAGAAAGAAAAAAGAATTAGAAAAAGAACAACCTACGATACCATTTAGTGGTTATGGTAGAGTGTAAGTTCGCAGACGCCCCACGCCCAGATGGGACGATGCTAAATTAAATTGTCTGCTCATTAAAAGGAGGGAAATAACTTATGGCAAGAATAGGCATACTTACGGGCGGAGGGGATTGTCCAGGTTTAAATCCAGTAATTAGGGCAGCGGTCAGAAAAGGCATCAATGAGGGGTATGAAATTATTGGTATTAAGAATGGCTGGAAAGGCCTGATTGAAAATGACACCATAAAATTAGACCTGGCAGCTGTTTCGGGAATATTGCCTAAAGGTGGCACAATATTAGGTACCAGTCGGACAAATCCATACAAAAAAGAAGGCGGCTTGCAGGATGTAAAAGATAATTATAAAAAATTAGGATTAGATGCCCTTATTGCCGTAGGTGGCGAAGATACCTTGGGGGTAGCCGTAAAATTAATGAAAGACGGCATCACTAATATTGTAGGCGTGCCTAAAACTATAGATAACGACATTTCCTCTACAGATTATACCTTTGGTTTTGATACGGCAATAAATACCGCGATGGAATGTATTGATAAACTACATACCACTGCCGAGAGTCATCATCGGATTATTGTTGTGGAAGTAATGGGCAGGCATGCAGGTTGGATTGCGGTAGAAGCAGGAATTGCGGGTGGAGCAGATATAATTTTGATTCCTGAGATACCCATTGATATCGCAGAGGTGTGTTCTCTATTAAAAAAGCGACACCAGCGCGGCAAGACATTTAGTATAGTTGTAGTGGCTGAAGGGGGCAAATTTAAAGAAGGAACTATGGTTACTCAAGAAGAAAGATTGGATGAATTTGGCCATGTAAGATTAGGGGGTATAGGTGAATTAATTGCAAGCGAAATAGAAGAAAGAATGGGTTATGAAACCAGGGTAAGCGTCCTTGGACATATTCAAAGAGGAGGCACTCCTACAGCTTTTGATAGAATCTTAGGTACAAGATTTGGCGTAAAGGCAGTGGAATTAGTGAAAAATAAAAAATTCGGCAGAATGGTCGCCTTAGTCGGTAATAAGACTGTAGATGTATCTATAGAAGGGGCGGTCTCTGTCTTAAAGACAGTAGATATGGATCTCTACGAAATCGCAGGGGTGTTCTTTGGGTAAGTTCGCCCCCATTGTTTCGTTTTGTTTCGCTTTTGTCCCCAGAAATCGCGAAGCGATTTCGGGGATTTAATCCCGGAAATGCTTCGCATTTCACGGAACGAAGCAAAACGAAACAAAACGGTGAGGGAGGATATAAAACCATGAGAGACAGAATTAAAGATATTTTCTTAGAAAGCATCCAAATAAAAGAAGAGCTTATGCGTACAAGCATCGTTCAGATCATAGAAATAGCCGATCTTATAATCGATTGTCTAAAGAAAAATGGGAAAGTAATCCTCTTTGGTAATGGCGGCTCAGCCAGCGACTGCCAGCATATCGCGGCTGAACTTATAGGTAGATTTAAAAAGGACAGAACGGCCTTGGCTGCCATTGCCCTTACCACCAATACGTCGGTAATAACGTCGCTGGCTAATGATTATGGTTACGAAATAGTTTTTGCAAAACAGATCGAAGCATTGGGGCAAAAAAATGATATTATTATTGGAATATCTACCAGCGGAAAGGCCAAAAATGTTGCTTGCGGTATCAAGCAAGCTAAAAAAATGGGATTAAAGACAGTTGCGCTTACCGGTGGAGATGGCGGAGAATTAGCTAAACTTGCTGATGTATCCTTATTAGTTCCATCCGCAGTTACCGCACGAATTCAAGAGGCGCATATAACCATAGGCCATATCATATGCGAACTTGTAGAGGAGTCTCTCTGTTAATGTCCCTCAAGGATAAAACAAATGGAGACCTTTTCCCGTTTTAGCGGGATCCCGCTATATGTATTTTTAGTTTGGTGCGGGAGAATCGGTGTAATCATAAAAATAAACTCTTAGGGAGTTCTTTGTTAAAAACAAAAATAAAAAATTTAACTGAGTTAAAAAAAATAATTGCCAACTTTAAAGCAAGGGGTAAGAAGATAGTATTTACTAATGGCTGTTTTGATTTATTACACTATGGACATATAAAATATCTTGGAGATGCTAAAAGCATGGGTGATATTCTGGTGGTAGCAATAAATAGCGATTCCTCGGTAAGGAAAATTAAAGGAAGTAAACGGCCAATTATAAATGAGCATGACAGACTAAGAACAGTGGCGGCTTTAACAAGCGTAGATTACGTAGTGCCATTTAATGAAAATACGCCCATTAAGGTCATAAAATTATTAAAACCAAATGTGCTGGTTAAAGGCGCAGATTGGAAGAAAAACGATATAGTGGGCAGTAACTTTGTTTTAAGTTATGGCGGTAGTGTCTCTACGGTAAAATTAGTAAGAGGTCATTCTACCTCCAATCTTATTAAAAAAATTGCGAAAGTCTTTTAAAGTAAAAGGTATTGATAGAATTATTGATGCGAATATCAATCGAGCAAAGGAGGGGTTGCGCGTTTGCGAAGAAATAGCTCGATTCATTCTTGATAGCCATAAACTTACCGCTCTATTTAAACAAAAGCGACATCAAATAGACAGCCTAATTAAAACCCTTCCGGATACTTCATCAGATCTACTAAGAGAGAGAGAAAGCCTAAAAGACGTAGGAAGAAATATTTATATAAATGAATTAAAAAGAGAAAATTTTAAGGATATCTTTTTTGCAAATATTCAACGGGTTAAAGAGTCGATTAGGGTTTTGGAAGAATTTACTAAACTTAAAAACAGAAACTTTGCCATCAAATTCAAAAAGATAAGATACGAAATATATGAAATCGAAAAAAGGGTTGCTAGAAAAATCTCGGCTTTATCTGATCATTGATAAAAAGGTAATTAAAGAAAAGCCCATATTTAGCGTAGCTCGTAAAATAAAAGGCTGCCCTATTGATATAATCCAATTAAGAGACAAGGAATCAAAGAAGGAATTTATTTTAAGTGATGCCTTTGTCTTACGTAAATTATTTTCCAGAACTAAAACCATATTCATTATTAATGACTATTTAGATATTGCAAAAATTGTAGATACTGACGGGGTTCATCTCGGGCAAGAAGACGCATCAATTGAAATAGCAAGGAGGGTATTAGGCCAAGATAAAATTATTGGCGTCTCCTGCCATAATTTAAAACAGGCCATTGAGGCAGAAAAAAAAGGAGCGGATTATATAGGCATTGGTCCGCTATTTTCTACCCCGACAAAACCAGAATCTAAACCTAGAGGTTTAGATTTAATAAGGCAGTGTAAAAAGATAATTAAAATACCCTTTTTTGCTATCGGGGGAATTAATCTCAGCAATATAAATCAAGTATTGCTTGGAGGCGCAGAAAGAGTTGCTATTTGTAGCGCTATCTGTCAAGCAAGGAATATCTCTTTAGTAACCAGAGGGTTAAGTAAGGCCATGACTTACCCCCCACCACTTTCAATATAGCGTAGGTTAAATACGAAAGTGGTGGGGGGCTCATTCAATATGACTCAATTAGGGTACGCAAAGAAAAATATTTTAACGCCTTTAATGAAAAAAATTTCCTACCTTGAAGGCATAAATCCAAAATTAATCCTAAAACATGTTAAAGAAGGCAAGGTAGTCATCCCTTTAAATAAAAGACATAATATAAAAAATCCCTGTGGTATAGGCCAGGGTTTACGCACAAAAGTAAATGCCAATATAGGCACCTCCACGGATAAATCAGAGACCGGTGATGAATTAAAGAAATTAGAGGTGGCGATAAAATACGGCGTGGATACCGTAATGGACCTAAGCGTAGGTGGCGACCTTAAAAAGATAAGAAGGAAGATTTTAAAATATTCTTCCGTACCGGTGGGGACAGTACCTGTCTATGAAATAGCCGTAAATGCTAATAAAGATAAGGGTGATTTCTTAAAATTTAACGTAAGTGATATGCTGGCTGTTTTAGAGTCGCAGGCGCAAGAAGGTGTAGATTTTTTTACTATTCACGCTGGAGTGACAAAAATAAGTTTAAAGACCCTGAAAAAATATAGAAGAATGTTAGATATTGTCTCAAGGGGTGGAGCAATTTTAGCCAGCTGGATGACTAATCACAAAAAAGAAAACCCCTTTTATGAATATTTTGATCAGATTCTGGACATTGCCTATAAATATGATGTCACCATAAGTTTAGGGGATGGCTTAAGGCCGGGGTCAGTAGTAGATGCTACCGATAAAGCGCAAATTTCCGAACTTAAAATCCTAGGACAGCTTGCTCTTCAGTGTAGAAGAAAAAATGTCCAGGTAATGATTGAGGGCCCCGGACATATACCTTTAGATGAAATTAAAAAGAATATCCTCCTAGAGAAAAAAATCTGTCATCAGGCACCATTCTATGTTTTAGGGCCATTAGTTACAGATATCGCCGCGGGTTATGACCATATTAGTGCTTCTATAGGTGGTGCCTTAGCCGCCAGCTATGGTGCAGATTTTTTATGCTATGTAACTCCATCGGAACATCTTCGTCACCCATCTATAGAAGACGTAAAAGAAGGTGTGATTGCCTCAAGAATTGCTGGCCATGCCGCGGATATAGTAAAAAAGGTAAAATCAGCAATAAAATGGGATAAAGATATATCCTATGCCAGAAAGAGGCGCGATTGGAAAAAACAGATTGAATTATCAATAGACCCGGACAAAGCAAGATACTATCGACTTTCTTCGAAACCGCATTTATTGGATGCCTGCACGATGTGCGGCGAATACTGCTCTATAAAAATGTCGGAACAATGTCTGCGGGTGTAATTTCCCGCCAATCTATTTAAGCAACTGGGCGGGATCCCGTCTTCTATTAATAGCTTGGCGGGACAATGGCAAAGGTTATGCGGGCGTAGTTCATCGGTAGAACACCAGCTTCCTCCCGACGTTCGCTTACGATTTAGTCGGGATCCCGACCGAGCTTTAAGATGAGCATCGGGACAAGCTGTATTGATAAAACACGCGGGTGTAATTCAATGGCAGAATGGCAGCTTCCCAAGCTGTATATGGCGGTTCGATTCCGCTCACCCGCTCTTAAAAAATGCAAAACTCAAAAGTAAAAAACATTTCTGTCTCAGGTCCCAGGTCACAGGTCGCAGGCTTTATCTTTAAGCCTATAACAGGTAACCTGCGACACGCAGCCAATTATTGTATTGTAGCTATAATTACTCTCTATCTTTTGACATTCATTGGTTGCGCAACTGCCCCTTACGTAACCCCGGCTATAACCCCAAACATACCCGGTATCTACCATCAGGTCGAAAGAGGTCAAACCTTATGGAGAATCTCTAAGTTATATAATATTGACCTAGATGAAATTGTAGACATTAACCGCATCTCTGATGCTACCAATATAGAAGTAGGTCAGCTTATATTTATACCCCATCGCAATAAAGTACAATACTCAACCTATAAACCCTCTAGCCATGAGGATTTCATTTGGCCGCTCAAAGGAAAAATTATTGCGTCTTTTGGCCAGACTTTTAATAACATGGTTAACCGAGGCATAAACATACAACCATACAAAACACAAGATGTAGTAGCTGCTGGCGGCGGAAAGGTTGTTTTTTGCGCCGATAATTTTGAAGGTTTTGGCAAAACAATAATCATTGACCATGGTAATGGATTTTCAACCGTTTATGCCAGAAACTCTCAAGTCTTTGTTAAGGCTGGCGACTTTGTGCAAAAAGGGAGCCTTATTGCTAAGGCGGGTTCGGCGGGTAGAGATAAAAATGCATTTTTACACTTCCAGATAAGAAAAGGATATGTTCCTCAAAATCCCTATTTTTATCTTACTCCTTAGAAGATGATAAAAGATAATTTTTTTGACCGAAAACAGTATTTAGATATCTTAGAGAAACGCATAGGTAATCTAAAGTACGGCTATCGCCAAAATCTGGCTATCATCGGGGATGAACTTGTAGGAAAAACCTCGATCATATTTAAGTTCCTGAATAAATTTTATGATAATCATATCATCATATTATATCTAGAGATAAAACCAGAGTCACTAAACTCCTTCGCGAAAAGGTTTATTGGCGTATTGCTCTATAATTTTTTAATTAATAGCGCTATCCCTTTAGAGGAGGACCTTGATTTCCTCATTAAAAAATCGGGAAAATTTATACCCAAGACCACAGAGAAGATTAGATCTATCTTAGGCGCTCTAGATAGAAGAGTGAAAAATAATATCTTCACGGAATTATTATCACTCTGCGAGATATTTAATAATGAAACCGGTAAGCTCTGCGTGGTGATATTAGATGAGTTCCAACACCTGGAAAATCTAGGCATTAAGAATCTATACCGCGAGTGGTCTAAGTTGTTAATCTTACAGAAGAATACAATGTATATCATTATAAGTTCAATGAAATTTAAAACCAAAACCACGCTCTCAAAAAATCTGTCTTTATTATTTGGCAATTTTGAACTAATTTTGGTTGAGCCATTTGACACAAAAACAAGTGAAGAATACCTTAGACACAAATTACATGGATTGAATATAAATACAGGTTTAAAAAACTTTATAGTCCATTTCACTGGTGGATATCCATTTTATCTGGAGGTAATAAGCGATGCGCTATTAAAGTCGAATCCAACGAATCTAATTGATATCCTGGAAAATCTACTTTTTTTACCTTCCGGGATATTGAACCAAAGATTTTCTAATTATCTTAAATGTTTTTTAGACTCACCATACAGCAATGATTATATATCGATCTTATATTTAATCTCAAGCGGCCACAATAAACTTAAAGATACTGCACATATTTTACATAAGACAATAAAGGAATTGACACAGCGAATAACCCATCTCTTGGAACTTGATGTAGTAACTCGTAGCGGCGATTTCTTAAAAATTAATGATCGGGTATTCGGTTTTTGGTTAAGATTCGTCTATCAGGGAAAACTTCATTCTTTAACTTTTGATGCTAAAAGCCAAAAATCACTATTTAGAGAAAATATAGAAGGCATGATTCAGGAATTCCTCTTTAATGCCCAGAAACCGATGATAGAAAGGATGACGGAATTACTTCGTCTTTTTGAAGACGAGGTAATACAAATTGAAAAGAAAAGATTAAGGCTTACGCACTTCAGAGAAATAAAGCCTTTAGAGTTTAATCATAGAAGCTTAAAAGAAGGCCTCATTGGCCGTTCCCGTGATAGCCTATGGATAATGGCATTTAAATATGATGCGTTGACCGAAGATGATATTGCGGAATTCGCTAAAGAATGCAAGAAATATCGCCATAAATTACAGAAAAAAATTATCGTGGCATTTCAGGACATAGAAGCAAATGCCCGCTTAAGGGCGCTGGAAGAGAAAGTCTTGACCTGGGACGTAAATAATATCAACCAAATCTTAGACCTATTTTCTAAGCCACGAGTCATAATTTAAATATGATTAAAATTCAGATTACACTGATTATCCCGCACCAACATAAAATACATACAGCGGGATCCCGCTTTGCGGGAAAATGCAGATTACACAGATAGTTTATCGACGAGACAATCTGTGTAATCAACATCAAGGGATAAGATATTCTTAATACATTGGCATATAATAAGTTATAATAATTTCATCTCAAAAAATAGCCAAAATTTAACATTGTACTGATTATAACATGGAAATCGGTGTAATTTCAGATACACATATACCTGAGCGGGCAAAAGATATACCAAATAAGATATTGGAAGACTTTAAAAATATGGATTTGGTTATCCATGCTGGCGACCTGTTAGAATTAAGTATCTTGGATAAATTAAGAACGGTCTGTCACGATGTAAGGGCGGTTTGGGGCAATATGGACCCAGACGAAACAAGGGAAAAATTATCGGAAAAAGAAATTTTCGAAATAGCAAATTATAAGATCGGGGTGATGCATGGATACGGCCATCCCCATAATTTAATAGAACTGATGGAAAAATCTTTTAAAAATGATAAGGTGGATTTAATTATTTTTGGGCATTCGCATACAGCTCTTTTTGAAAAGAGGGGAGATATCTTATACTTTAACCCCGGCAGCCCTACTGATAAGATATTTTCACCTTATAATTCCTATGGAATAATAGAAATTAGTGATAAAATAGAGGCAAAGATTATTAGAATATAAGTAAGGGCATAAGTTATGGAATCCGCCGAAGGCGGAGACATAACTTATATGCCCGAATCCTTCGACTCGCGCTTAAGGATGGCTCGAAGGATGATGAGCGAAGTCGAACCACTTACCCCACACCCAGTCAGCATAAAAAGATGGCTAAGGTTTTCTGGGTGTGGGGGTTAAATTCGCAGACGCCCTGTGGGCTACAACTTACGTCGCAAGACGTAAGAGTAGGCTCCGTAAGTTGTCTGCTCATTAAATATGGATAGGCTCTGGGCACCATGGAGAATTAAATATATAACAACCAAAAGAACAAAGAAATGTATATTTTGTAAGAGCTTGAGATCTAAGGGCAAAAATTATGTTATATTTAAAACAAAATATTCATTTTCTTTACTGAATATTTTTCCTTATAATAATGGCCATATGATGGTATCACCGATAAGGCATATACGAACACTTTCGCAATTAAAAGAAGTCGAGGTTTTAGATTTATTTAAAACTTTAAATAATACAAAAATTCTTTTAGATAAGGTCTTAAAGCCGGACGGATACAATATAGGCATCAATGTATCGAGAAGTGCGGGGGCAGGGGAGACGCGCCACTTACACATACATATCGTTCCGCGTTGGATAGGCGATGTAAATTTTATGCCTACTTTATTTGATACCAAGGTGATTTCGCAGTCCTTGGATGAATTATATAAGAGATTAAAACATGCTAAATCAAAAACAGATTAAAGAGTTCGAAGACAGTTTTTTTGTGCCTTATGCCATGAAAAGTTATAATACTCGAGGCCGGGCCTACAAAGAAGAAGAACATTCTTATCGTTCTCCATACCAAAGAGACCGTGATAGAATTATACATTCAGCAGCTTTTCGAAGATTGGAATATAAAACTCAGGTATTCGTCAATCATGAGGGGGATTATTACCGTACCAGATTAACCCACACCTTAGAAGTTGCCCAAATTGCCAGAACCATCGCCTCCGCTCTGCGCTTAAATGTAGACCTTACCGAAGCAATAGCCCTGGTTCACGATTTAGGTCACACCCCTTTTGGACATTCTGGAGAAGAGGCACTTAATAAATTAATGGCTAAATTTGGCGGTTTCAATCATAATCTACAGAGTTTAAGGGTAGTTGATATCTTAGAAGAAAGATACGCCGATTTTCCCGGCCTTAATTTAACCTGGGAGGTAAGAGAGGGTATCGTGAAACATTCTTCTCGTTTTGATAAAGCAGCCAAAATTAATGAACTGGCGCCTCGAGAAATGCCAACTTTAGAAGCCCAGATAGTCGATGTTGCCGACGAGATAGCCTATGATAACCATGACCTTGATGATGGGCTCACATCAGGATTAATAAAAGAAGGGGATTTACAAAATTTAACCGTATGGAATAATATCTATCGACAACTCAATAGGAAATGTGCTAAAATAGAGGAAGATATAAGAAAATATTTAATCATTAGGTCATTAATTAACCTGCAGGTTACAGACTTAATCCAGGAAACAGAAAAAAGGATAAATAAACTAAAACTTAAAACTGCTAGAGACGTAAAAAAATTAGATAAAAAAGTGGTCTCTTTTAGCCAGGATATGTTAAAATTACGAGCGCCGCTGCGTGAATTCCTAATGGATAAACTGTACAATCATTATCGCGTGATAAGAATGAGCAATAAAGCTAAATGGTTTATAGAACAATTATTTAAAGTTTACATAAGCAAACCTCAGGCCCTACCAATTCGGATACAGAAAGGGCTATCGACCTTTGGCGTGCGGCGCGTGGTTTGCGATTATGTTGCCGGAATGACAGATAGGTATGCCTTAGATGAATACAAAAAATTATTTGACCCATACGAAAAGGTATAAAACATTAATCTCGGCCATCCACAGCATCTACCGATTAGTTAATTCTACTTTTGAAACCAAAGACCTAATTTTGCGCTTAGCCAGACTAACCTGTCAAATATTTAATGCCCGATACTGCCTAATTCTATTATTGGATCCTACCAAAAAATATTCTGTATTAAAGTGCCAAATCAATAACGATAAAAGATGCGTTATCGATAAAAAAAGAAAAATTTCAAGTGCAATGGAAAAAAGAATCATCAAAACACTTGTCTCTATAAGACACGATAAATTATTAGCCGTACCATTGGTTTCTGAAGATATCATGGGTTTAATTATTATAAAACGCGATGAAAATAATATTCCATTTGATAGATTCGATCAAGATACGTTGATGACAATGGTCGAGCAGGCAACTATAGGTATAAGGAACTTACAACTCTATGAAGAACAACAAAAAATAGTCTTGGGAAGCATAAAATCACTGGTAATATTATTAGATACGCGTATACCCCAGGAATATACCCATTCACCGTATTTTAGCCGCCTGGTAACCACAATCGCTCAACAAATGCATCTGGATGAGAAACAAATCGAAAGCCTAAAATATGCCAGCCTCTTACATGACACTGGAAAAGTAGACATCCCTTTGGAGATACTTACAAAAACTACAAAACTAACTCCCCGAGAATATAGAATTGTCAAATGCCATCCGGTTAAAGGTGCGCAGATATTAAGACCGTTACAAATATTAAAACCCGCTATACCGATAATAATGCATCATCATGAAAAATATAATGGCACCGGGTATCCTTCAAAACTAAAAAAAGGCCAAATTCCCCTAGGGGCACGAATTATGGCGGTTGCGGATGCCTTTGAGGCAATGGTATACGGTAGGCCCTATCGCGAAAGAAAGGATATATATTCTGCCATAAAAGAAATTAAAAAGAAAAGTGGCACACAATTTGATCCTAAGGTTGTAGAGGCCTTTTTAAAAATCATTAAAAAAATAAATTTAAAAAAATACTTGCAACCGGATAAATAAAAGATATATAATAACTGAGGCTATAAGTTATGGAGCTCGAAAAGCGACATCCTGCTTCGCTCTTTAAATATTAATAGATGGTAGAGCTTCGCAGGGATAGTTTCTCCGAAGCCCGACCATCTATAGATGACTGAAAGGGCGAAGGAGAACATAACTTATACGTCCGAATCCTTCGATTCGCACTCAGGATGGTTCGAAGGATGGTGAGCGAAGTCGAACCACTTACCCCCCACCACTTTTTGTAGATAGCGTGGATTTGTATATTTAGGGTGGGGTAGCGAGATTTGCCTTTTGCTTACGTTTAAGCACTTTGTCAAAAAGTGGTGGGGGGTTAAATTCGTCCCGCCTCTTGTCCCGCAAGATGCGGGACGGCGGGGCTCATTTAAGATGGAAAAAGGAAGAAATTCACAGTTAGAGCTTTTTTCGCGAGGACAAAAGGGGTTTGGCGAAGCAAAATCACAAACAACAAATAATTCCTTTTTTAGTTATATCTGGGGTTACGAAAAGGTAATACTTATAATTATCGGTTTAATGATTACAGGGGCTGTCTCATTCTCCTTGGGAGTTGAAAAGGGTAAAAGGTTAACGCATTCAGATTCAGAAACTATCACGGTCCCTGAAACTATTACGGTCCCTAAAACTATTATAAATCCCAAAACACAGATCCAGCCCACAATAGAAAAAGAGAATATTATTCAAGAGCCAACTCCCAAAGATTCCCTACAATACTATACTATTCAGTTGGCTAGTTACCAAAGCAGAACGTCTGCACAAAGAGAGGCTCAAGAATTAAGAAAAAAAGGGTTCTCGCCGTTAGTTCTAGCTAAGGGCAAATATACGGTATTATGTGTAGGCAATTTTTATAATAAAGAAACTGCGCAATCTTCATTATCTAAACTCAAGAAACAATATCAAGATTGCTTTATAAGGAGGCTATAAAAATATGTCTATACACCCATCGCTAAAACTATCGGAAAAAGATAAAAAATCCAGGTCGGTATTGAAGCGCACGGAGCGCTTAAGAATAATGATGGAAAAGGGGCAATGGAAAGAAGGGGACGATGTTTATAATCTGCCTAAAATTAAAACCGTAAGGATTAAGATTAAGAAAGAAAAGGCGGCAGAAAAAATAAAGACCGCTGCAGTTGCTGAAGGTGCCACCGCCACCACTGCTGCAACAACCGAAACCAAAGAGCAAACCACGACTAAAGGAGCTGCGGCTAAAAGCCAAGAAAAAAAGTAACCACTTAAAGCACTGAATATGTCTTAAAGCACTAAAGTGTCCAATGTCACAGAAGGTAGGTTTTTAGGATGCGTTTAATAAATAAATTATCTATATTATTATTTGTATTTACGCAATGCGCTTATTATGCTTGTCTTGCCCAAGAGCAAGGCCAGCCTAAAGAAAATATTGATACCGAAAAGGCTAAGCAAACTATTGCTTCTGATAATCCCTCTGAACCAAAACAATATTTATTCCATGGCGAGGTTAAAGAAGATAACATAAATATACGCTCGGATTCAACCACGAGCGCCGAAATAATCTGCAAAGTTAACAAAAATGAGCCTCTAGATGTATTGTCAGAACTCTATGGCTGGTATAAAGTAAGACTGCCCCCTAACGCACCTTCATTTATCAAAAAGGAGTTTGTTGCGCTGGATGAAGAAAAAACCGCTAAGGTATCAAAAGACAATGTGAATATCCGGCTGCGCCCCGATATATCATCTCCGATATTAGGAAAATTAAACCAAGATGAACCGGTGAATATCTTAAAGGATTTTGGAGAATGGTACAGAATAGAACCGGTTAAAAACAGCTTCGGCTGGATTCTTAGTAATTTTGTAAAGAAAATTGAAAAAAAGAAAATTAAGTTAGCTGCTGAAAAGAAAAATGAAACTACTCAAGGGCAGATAACCTTTGAGGGTATCATAAAACCAAAAACCGTTACTCACCTAGCCACACACAAACTAACTACCGAAGATAATAAACTATATTTATTAAAAAGCAGCAAAGAAAACCTCGATTCCTTTAACAACCGCAAAGTGAAAATAATTGGTAAATCAGAAGACCCCGCCAGAAAAAATCCCATTATAGAAGTAGAAAAAATAGAGGCCTTGAATTGATTGTAGTGGTTTTTTTGATATCATTTGTATTCCTGATGATAGCGATGACAGCGCATGAATTCGCTCATGGCTGGGTAGCATATAAATTAGGGGATACAACTGCAAAATATTCCGGGAGATTAACGCTTAATCCTTTAGCGCACATAGACCCAGTGGGCACATTTCTCTTGCCATTATTCCTTTTTATTACTACTCAGGGCCGGTTTGTCTTTGGGGCAGCAAAACCTGTACCCATAAATTATCGGGCTTTAAGAAATCCGAAAAAAGATATCATCCTGATAGGGGCAAGCGGACCAATAGCTAATTTTATTTTTGCGCTTATCTTAGGCACACTATGGAGATTAATACCCTCTTATTCAATCACAGATCTTATCTTTGAAAATCTAATATACATTAATATACTATTAGCCGTTTTTAATCTTATACCGATTCCACCATTGGATGGCTCGCGCATTTTAATGGGATTATTACCTGCGGACCTATCTTCTAAATACGCCACGATTGAACCCTTTGGCTTCATTATAGTAATATTACTTATGGGGGTAATATTCAATAGCGTAGTCTTTCCTATCGTAAGAATCATATTCGGATTATTTACAGGCCATGTCTAAAATGAAAACTATAAAACTCGATCTAAAGAAACGCTCATACAACATAATTGTAGGCAGCAATATCATGAAATTTTTAGGCACACATATTGCTAAATTAAATATTGGCCGTGATGCATATATAATTACTAATGCATCTATAAAGAATAAATATGGTAAAACATTAGATAGGACGCTTAAACAATCTGGCTTCACTACGAGATTTAAACTTATCCCTGATACCGAAG
>Ga0315294_10004447_pt1 | contig 15284 bp, 3 predicted proteins | sample YL17G13_40_MG_FD_203626 | JGI IMG/M metagenome (GOLD analysis project Ga0315294, IMG submission 203626) | Sediment microbial communities from Yellowstone Lake, YNP, Wyoming, USA - YL17G13_40 | ecosystem: Environmental > Aquatic > Freshwater > Lake > Sediment | place: USA: Wyoming | collected... | reverse complement strand
CGTGACAGCTACCCGTCTTCACAGATGATCACAGATAGGGTTATCTGTGTGAATCTGTGAGGACGTATATTTGGCGCGGGATCTGTGATTATCTGTGGTATAAAAGTCAGTATAGTTCTTGACAGTATCTCCTTTTCCCGACATGAAGAATTTTGCGCGCTTCTACAAAATACTCAATGCATTGCAGCGGCAGGCCGTTGACACGCAGGAGGGCCCCCTCCTGGTGCTTGCCGGCCCCGGCACAGGCAAGACGCAGCTCTTGAGCGTACGCGCAGCCGCGATACTTGAGAATAAAAAGGCAGAGCCGGAGAACATCCTGATCGTCACCTTTACCAATAGCGCGGTCAAGGCGATGAAGGAACGCCTCGCCGAGATCATCGGGCGCGCGGGGTACGATATCGAAGTCGCCACCTTCCACAGCTTTGCCAATAGCATACTCCAGGAATCCGACGAGGCGGTCCGTTATATAGGAGAGAAGGTGCAACTCGGCGACGTGGAGAAGGTCAGGGCGATCGAATATATCCTCGACCACACCTCAGGCATCGACGAGATCAGGCCGTTCAGGGCGCCGTACTTTTACGCGAACGAGATCATACAGCGCATCGGCGATCTGAAGAGGGAGGGCATCTCTGTCGATGAATTCGAGGCCTACCTTCGCGTGTCTCTGGCCAAAAGCCCCTATGTCCAGGAGAAGCACAAAGTCCGTCTCGAGGCGCTCGGCCGCGTCTATGCCGCATACGAGGAGCTCAAGGCGGGGAAGGACCCGCACATATTCGACGGGCGGGGCAGGTACGACTTTGACGACATGATCCTCTTCGCGCGCGCGGCGCTCGAGAACGAAAAGGCGCTTTGCCGGGAGTACCGGAAGCGCTTCCGCTACGTCATGATCGATGAGTACCAGGATACGAACGAAGCGCAATTGAAACTTCTCTTCGCGCTCTTCCGCTCAAAAACCGACAACCTCTGCTTTGTCGGCGACGACGATCAGTCGATCTTCCGCTTTCAGGGCGCGAACATCGGCAATTTCAAGATCATCCGCGCGCGGTTCCCGAACTTGCGCGTTATCGAGCTCAACGACAACTACCGCTCTTCGCAGGAGCTTCTGCGGATATCCGGCGACCTTATCAGGACGATCCCCCCGAAAGAGAGGGTGGGCGAAAAGACCCTCGTCGCCGCGCGCAAAAGCGGCGACACTTCCGTCGAAGTAGGTGAGTTCACGACCGCCAGCGAAGAGGTCCTCTCGATCATCGAGAGGATAGGCCATCTTAAGGAATCTATCGAGGGGTCCGCCCTTTTGACCGATGAAGAGAAGGCGCATCCCTATAATAACATCGCGATCATCGTCAGAAAGCGCGACGACATACTCAGGGTGATCGATGCCCTGCTCCAGGCAGGGATCCCTTACGCAACCGACGGAAAAGAGGATATCGCCGGAGAGCGGAGGGTGGCGCAACTCCTGGGCGTCCTTGAGCTTGCCCACGCGGATATCGGCGACTTCAGGGCACGGGACCTCGCCCTTTTCAAGGTCTTGTCAGCGGACTATTACGGCATCCCTTACCAGGAGATAGTGAAGTTCGTCGCGTCCGTCGAAACAACGCGACGCACACCCGGCATGCAGGATACAACGCTTCTCGATGCGTTCCTCGCCCGGTACGCGCCCGCCGCCGCCGACGGCGCCCATGGCGGGACGTCCGACAGGATGCGCAAGGCCGCATCCGCGATCTCGCGCCTGCTTTCCGAAGCGCCGACGAGCCCTGTCCACACATTCCTCATGCGCTATATACAGGATTCCGGCATGCTTACGTATCTTCTCAAAGAGTATCACGATAACGAGGTCCTTAGAATACGCGATCTCCGCGCCGTGGCCTCATTCGTGACGATGATCAAGAACCAGGAAGTGGCGCGCCCGGGCCTGGGCCTTCAGGATCTGATGGAAGAGCTTAAGCTCCGGAAGGAGCACGGCCTGCCCGTGCGGGGAAACCTCGTCACGATGACACAGGACGGCGTACGGGTCCTCACCGCCCACAGCGCGAAAGGGCTGGAGCACTACGCGGTCTTCATCCCGTTCTGCCTGCAAAACAAGAACTGGCCGGCACGCCGCATCGGTGAACTCATTCCTCTGCCGCCGGACCTCTTTAAGACACGCGAAAAGATCAAAGACCATGCGCGCGCAAAGGAGCTCTTTATCCACGATGAGACGAGGCTCTTTTATGTGGCGCTCACCAGGGCACGTGCGCATCTGGTCTGTACGTCAAGCCCTACGGAGGATGCCATCACCAGCATCTTCCTCAAAGGCATAGGACGCGAAGAGCGGCTGCCGGCGACGGTCGATGAAGAGGCGCTCCTGACGCGCGCCGTCACTCTTGCGCCGGGTGACGATCCCCTCGCAAGCTCCTCATCGGTGATCAGGGACATGATCGCATCGATGGCGCTCAATCCGACGAGGATCAATACGTATCTTGCGTGCAGGAGAAGGTTCTTTTACAACGACGTGCTGAAATTGCCGGGACCTAAGAAGAAGAGCCTGGTCTTCGGGAACTGCGTCCATAAAGCGCTCGAGGATACCTACCGCGAATTCCAGGCGAGCGGCGCCTTTCCGCCGTTCTCGGTCTTTCAAAGTTCTTTTATGAAAGAATTGAAGTACCAGGGGGTCGACCGCTCGATAGAGCTTCATTGTACCGGTGAAGCGCAGATGGCAAAGTTGAAAGGATGGTTCGATCGCGCGGCGAAAGATCCGGTCATGCCGATCGATCTCGAAAAGAAGATCATGCTCACTATAGGCGACGGTATTATTTTTACGGGAAAATACGACAAGGTCGAATGGGAAGACGAACAGCACAAGGCCGTACGGGTGATCGATTATAAATCGGGCAAACCCGACAAACATCTCAAGGCGCTCGAGACGCCCTGCGCGCTCTCTGATGAGCGGTGCGACGGTTATCTTCGGCAGCTCGCCTGCTACAAACTCCTCTACGACCGGGACAAAAGCCAGTCTGCATTGGGCAGGTCGGTAAAAAAAGGCGCGCTCGTCTTTGTGGAGCCGGTCTCCAATGATATTGCGAAGAGCGGTTATCATAAAGGCGACTATGTCACAAAGCCGGTCGAGATCACGCAGGCGATGGTCGATGAGATGGAGCGCCTCATCATCAACACCTGGGACAATATCAAGGACCTTCACTTTGAGAGGCTCGCCGCGCGCGATAAGGACAAATGCCCTTCGTGCGATTTTCATGACATCTGCTGGAGTTAGCCCATGCGCCGCCGGATAATTATCATATTCACGGCCCTCCTTGTGACCGCGGCCGTCATCGCGTATTTCGCGCCACGGGCCGTCATAGCCGTTGTATCCGCGCGGCATGGCCTTGCCACGACGTACCGCGACTTACAGGTGCTCGATCTCCGGACATTCCGCTGCAAAGACCTTAAGGTCCTCGATAAGAAAAAGGGCGTAGGGATAGTGGCCAACGATGCACGTGTGCGCATAGACGCGCTCTCGCCAAGGGCAGGAATGTCGGCGTTCACCTTCGAGATGAGCCGTGTCCGTTTCACCGCAAAGGCGCAGGGGCGAGGCAACCATGACGACACTCTGCTCGGCATCGTCATGACCCCCTTTAAGAGCAAGTGGCGCTACAAGACCATACGCGGCTCGATCGTCAATACCCCCGAAGGCACCATGCTCAAGGACTGCAGCGCTTCCGGCGATGAGATAGAGCTTGCGATCAGCGGCCGCCTCTTGTCGAACGAGACCATAGATGCAGATATCGCTGTTGCATTCTCCCCGGATACAGCCGAAACGATGCCGGACATGGTCTCTCAGATGGTATTCAAAGAGAGGCCTGACGGGTGGCGCAGTTTCTCGGCGCGGCTCACCGGTGACGCCCGGACACCGTCCATCCAGATGACCGGCAACCTCTTCCGTCTCAACATAGGCGCGGTGACGCGCCGAGAGCCTGCCAAGTGACGAGAAATCATTGTCAATGTCATCGCAGCATGATAAAATGAGCGACTTCTTTGGTGACCTTATGGCAGTAACAAAAATACTGAGAGTTGTGGCAGCGTCACTTATTCTTATCGTTCCCCGATGCCTATACGCCCAGGAAGTTCCTCGTGGCGAAGAGCCTGCGGCGCAGGCAGAGCGTTTTAAAGAAACATCTGGGCGCGATAAGGAACGGCCCTGGACAAAGAAGAAAGAAATTTCCCCGATCGAAGTCTCCAAGGAAAAGGCGGCCCCGCTTCCGTCGGCAGGGACTTTTGTGCTCAAGGAAGTCGCCATAGCGGGCGCGACCGCCTTACGCCCCGCTGAGTTGCAGCGCGCCTACGAACCGTATCTCAATAAAGAGATCTCCATCAAAGAGCTCGAGACGATCGCCCTGGCGGTCGAAACGGCCTACGAGCGTAAAGGGTATCTCACGACGGGCGCATACATCCCCGAGCAGGATATCAAAGACGGCAAGGTCGAGATCAAAGTGAGCGAAGGGAGGATGGGTGCGCTCAAGATCGAAGGAGGAAGATGGTTCTCTCCATCGCTGATCGAAAAGTATTATCACGCAAAGAAGAGCCACATTTTGAACGTCGACGTGTTGCAGAGGGATATCCTGCGGCTCAACCAGAATCCCGACCTTGAGGTGAAGGCGGTGCTCTCTCCGGGAGAGATCTCCGGGACGTCGGATGTGACGCTGCAGCTGCAGGATAAATTTCCCTGGCATGCCGGAGTTGGCGAAGACAATCAAGGCACCCGCCTTACCGGCAAGTACAGGACCTCGTATATCCTGCGCAGCACCAATCTGACGGGCCTGGCAGACACCCTGTTCGTCGACGCCCTGATGAGCAGGGATTCATTTGGCGAGTCGGTGAGCTATAGCGTGCCGATAGGGACGTACGGCACCAGGGTTTCCGTTGACGCGTCGTATTTCACCATGACGCTTGGCGAAGAGTTCAGGGATTTTGACATAACCGGCCAGGCCCAGATCTATTCTCCGCGGGTCACGTTCGAGGTCGCCCTGCAGGAGAGCTTTCAGGTCTTCGCGAACGCCGGCATCGACATCAAATCGATCATCAGGAAGATGAGCGGGAGCACAACATCCGATGACCAACTGCGCCTTCCCTGGTGCGGGCTCGACCTCAAGATCGTCGACGCGTTCGGCGGGCGGACAGAGTTCTCGCCGAAACTCGTCTTCGGCAGAGACGATATTTTTGGGGCGTGCCGTAAAGGCGATCCGTTGGCAAGCAGGGCCGGCACCGGCGGGTCATTCGTCGCGTATACCCAAAACCTGAACCGCATCCAGAAGATGCCGTTTCGCAGCTATCTTTCTATTCGCTCGCGCTGTCAATTGGCGTCCCATTCTCTGCCCTCATCGGAACAGCTGCAGATCGGCGGCGCGTATTCGGTGAGGGGCTATCCGGAAGGAGATTATCTCGCGGATGAGGGAGGGTTCATAAGCACCGATTGGATATTCCCGCTCTATGTTATTCCCGAAGACTGGAGGCTCAAAGGCCAGACAGTAGCGTTGCGGTATCAGGTGCAGCCGGTGATCTTTGCGGATTTCGGAGGCGGCAGGATACAGAAGGTGATGCCCGGCGAAAGGCGGTCCCGGTTTCTCATGGGAGCCGGCGGCGGCGTGCGGCTCAATTTTTCACTCTTCTCGCTTCGCGCGGAGTGGGCCGCCGCCATGGGAGGAGACAAACCGACGATGGGCGCGGGGCCGTCCTCCTTTTATTTGACTTTTCAATCAGAAATATGATATACTTACTATTAAATTAGGTTTTATTAAATATATACATCGCGGAATATATATTGCGGCCAAAAACATTTTCATTCAAGGAGCTTGCACTCTTTCTCGCTTTCAATATTCTATTCTCTCCTTCCTTATCGGCGCTTCCTGAAGGCGCGCACGTCGAATCAGGCAATGTCAGTTTCGAATCTCCCGATCAGTCCACGCTTAATATCATCGCAGACGATAAAGCGGTCATCAATTTTAATTCTTTCAGCATCGCGCCTAACGAGACAGTAAATTTCATCCAGCCTGCAAACGTCGCGAGCGTATTGAGCAGAGTCATGGACGGCGCCAGGAGCGAGATATTCGGTTCTCTTGTCGCAAACGGAATTCTCATCCTCGTAAACCCCAGCGGCATCCATTTTGGGTCCTCCGCGAATGTCAACGTCAGTACACTTATCGCATCGACACTCGATATCTCCACGGAAAATTTCATCAAGGGCGCCCATGTCTTCGCGCGTTTACAAGACACGCCGCACGCGGCCATCATGAATGAAGGGATGTTGAGCGGCATCGATATCGCGCTGATAGCGGGTGCAGTGGAAAACTCAGGCATCATCCAGGCCCGCGCAGGTACCGCGCATCTTGCATCGGGAGATAAGGTCACCGTCAGTTTCGATACGCAAGAACATGTGCAGGTCGAGGTGAACGAAGCGACAAGCGCGGGCGTCTATGACAAAAACGGTGTGAGCATAAAAGACGCGATCGCCAATTCAGGTACGATAGAAGCTTCTCACGTTATTATGAGCGCAAAGACCGCGAAAGGTATTTTTAAGAACGCGGTCAATCATACAGGCATCGTGCGTGCGAACAGCATCGTGGAAGACGGCGGCATCATTCGTGTCGTGGCCACGGGTAAGGTCGCGGTGTCGGGAACGTTAGAAGCTTCTGGGTCGGGGGTCAAGGGTCAGGGGTCAGGGGTAGAAATTAATACAAAAGAGTCTATGCGTATTGAGCAACCACTTGCCACAAAAGGTGACACTGTACTTGAAGCCGATAAGGATATCACGATAAACGCCGATATCACAACGGAAGACGGTGACTTAAGCCTGATCGCTGATGCCGACCTTGATGGCACCGGCTCGTTCACCCAGGCACCTGATACTACCATAGCCACGATAAGCTACGGAGATATAACGATCCAGTCTTCTGGTGTCTCCACATTAGCCAATATCATATCTGCCGGCGACCTTACACTAAGACAGGGGGGAAGCCCCGCAGTCTTCACCCAACAGCCGAATTCGCATATCGTGACGCAGGGCTCCATCACTATAAATCCAAACGTCACCTTGAAAGCAGCGAATACCATCTACCAGATAAGCAAAGACTGGATAAATCTCGGTCTCTTTATCCCTGACCTATCGACCGTATCCCTCACCTCAGACCAGCCGGCCATAGTAAGAGGAGATAATACCTTTAACGACTTCACTATTATCGTACCGAATAAAGAGGTGAAGTTCGACCCGAGCGCCACCCAAACGATTATTGGTGTCTTAACCCTTAAAGGTTCTTACGGTAAACTCTTAACGCTCTCATCCATGACGCCCGGCATGCAATGGACCATGTTACCGACAGCTGAAACCGATATTCAATACGTTCGCGTAGGGGATTGCATCAATATCCGCGGCCCTCCGCTCGAGGCACTTCATTCCGATTCTTTAGGAAATAACGTGAATTTGACCATCTCTGTCCGATGGGCAGGGAATGGTTTTTCTGCATTTTGGTCCGACCCAGATAATTGGGATACGGGTACTGTCCCAATTCCTACATCAGATGTAGTATTCGATTCTTCGGCAGGCAATAACCCCAATAAAGTCTCTTTAATAGATCCATTATTCCAGGGATCTATAAACTCGCTTATCTCGCACGGGTACACAGGTATTATCATTCTTGGCCGCGACCTTACGGTAACAGGCGATTTTGCATTTATTACCGGCACATTCAATCCAGGAACCTCTGCAGTAATATTCTCCGATGCTTCGAAAATATCGAATATACGCGGGAATAACACCTTCTATGATTTTAGCTCCCTGACACCTTCAAAAGTCATCATCTTCGAAGCAGGGAAGACCCAGACTATTTTAGGTAGTTTTAGAATACAGGGAACTGATTCAGCGCATATCCGGCTTGTTTCCTCTAAAAGGGGGAGCCACTGGTTTATAAATCCGGTTAGCCAAGGAGATACTGATATAACCTATGCCTGGGTGCAGGATTCCTATAATCTAAGCCCGGATAAAATTGTAATGACCGATTCATCAAGCAGGGAAAATAATGTGAATTGGGATCCTGTTGCGACCTGGACAGGGGCTGTGAATGGCAACTGGTCTAATGTGGGTAACTGGAATGGCCTTGGCGGCGTAGCTCCCGGGGCGGGGGACGACCTCGTATTTCCGGCAGGGGCAGGAAACCTTTCCACGACTAATGATCTTACTTCAGGAACCAGCTTTAGCTCAATTACCATTTCGGGGAGCGGTTATACTCTGGCAGGTAACCCTGTCATCCTTGGATCCGGAACTGCCGGTTTAACGGCCAGCAACTCTTCAGGGTCCAATACGATCAGCCTCGATATTTTGTTTACTGCTCCCCGCACGTTTACGGTGACTAATAGTGCGGCGACCTTGACTATGAGCGGAGCATTAAGTGGCAGCGCTCTTACCAAGGCAGGCAGCGGTACGTTGGTTCTTAGCGGTTCCAATACTTATACGGGTCTTACCACGGTAAGCGCCGGCGTGCTCAATCTCCAGAATAATTCCGCCCTGGGAACCACTGCCGCCGGAACCTCCATCACCAGCGGTGCTGCTCTTCAACTGCAGGGAGGCATTACGATAACCGGCGAGGCATTATCCTTAAATGGGACAGGAATCTATGTTGATGGCGCTTTAAGGAATATAAGCGGTAACAATATCTGGACCGGAGATGTCACGTTAGTAAGCGCTGCGAGAATAAATTCAGATCTCAACACTTTGACTATCAGCGGCGGAATCTCCGGCCCCTGGGGTCTGACGTTAGGAGGCGCGGGCGATACTTCAATCTCCGGCGTCATTGGTATTGCCGCGGGTACTCTGACGAAAGACGGCGCAGGCACTTTGACTTTAACTGCTGCCAACACCTTTACCGGTTCAACTGCCATTAATGCTGGTACCATTGTCTTGAGCGGATCGGGTTCAGCCGTCAACTCCACATTCACTATTCAATATGGCAGCACGCTTACGCTGGATAATAGCGGCACCAATGTTGCCAGCCGTCTGGGGGATGCGCTGGTTTTGACCATGGCCGGTGGAAATTTCAACTTTATCGGCAGCTCCGGTGCTGCCGCATCTGAGACAGCAGGCACTCTTTACTTAAGCGCAGGGGAGAATATAGTAACCGTCGATCCTCGAGCCGGTGGATCTACCACCATGACCTTTGCCGGCTTCTCCAGAACCGCGGGCGCTACAGTTCTTTTTAGAGGAATCGACCTTGGCTCGGCACCTAATCCCGGCGTCTCAACCCTCATGTTTACTGTTGCGCCCACCCTTACAGGGGGAGGGGGAGCGGCTGGTAGCACCGTCGTCAGTATCATCGCAGGCGCCTTTGGCGATAACTCTTTAGCCGGAACCGGCACGGATATGGTGACCTACAATGTCGGCAATGCCAATGGGCTGCGGCTCCTGAATGGCGCCGGATATACGACCGAATACGCAAATGACCTCGGTACCCTCAATGCCAACGTTAGATTGACGGCCGCGACTACAGCAGCTACCTCAACCATTAACTCATTAATATTAGGATCAGACGGAGCCATTACCGACACCGGAGGCGCCCGAACCATCGGTTTTACTACGGGCAATATACTGAGTCTTACCGGAAACGCTGGCATGGGCGGCGCCAACACCGCCATCTCCATCGTCTCTGAAGCCACAATCCGCGCTCTCGGCAGCCTCACCATCTCAGCGGTCATTACCGGAGGGGGAAGCCTTACCAAGGTCGGTTCAGATACTCTCACTCTCGGTGCTGCGAATACTTTTACAGGCACTACAACTATAAATACGGGAAGCTTAACTTATGGAATAACGGATGCGCTCTCATCGGGGGCTGTGACCGTCAATGGCGGAACGCTCAATATAGCTACTTACTCAGACACCGTTGGTACCGTCACTCTTATGAATGGAACGATCACGGGCACCACCGGAGTGCTTACCGGAACTTCTTATGCGGTGCAAGCCGGTACTATCAGCGCTATCATTTCCGGCGCGGTAGCGCTCACCAAAACCACTGCAGGCACCGTTACCATTACCTTGGCCAACACCTATGCAGGCCTCACCACCATCAGCGCCGGTGTGCTCAATATTCAGAATAATTCTGCTTTGGGGACTACTGATGCCGGAACATCCATCACGAGCGGCGCTGCTCTGCAGTTACAGGGAGGTATTACAGTAACCGGTGAGACGTTGGCCTTAAATGGAACCGGCATAGCTACCGACGGAGCCTTAAGGAATATAAGCGGTAACAATGAGTGGACCGGGGCTATCACCATGGGTGCTGCAAGCCGGATCAATTCAGATAGTGGGACATTAACCATATCAGGCGGGGTAGGTGGTGCTACATATGCTCTTACGGTAGGAGGGGCCGGTAATGTAACGGTAAACACGGTTGCTATCACCACGACCACAGGCGGTCTGACGAAGGACGGCACAGGTACGCTTACTTTAAATGTGGCCAATTCTTTTTCCGGCACCACTACTATCAGCGCAGGGAGTTTAATCTATGGAATAGATAATGCGCTTTTCTCGGGGGGTGTCACCGTCTCCGGAGGAACACTGAATATTGGAAGTTATTCGGACTCCGTCGGAACTGTCACCCTCACAAGCGGAACCATTACAGGCACTTCCGGAGTGCTTAGCGGAACTTCTTATGCGGTGCAAAGCGGCACAATTAGCGCCGTCCTTGCGGGCGCAGTGACGTTGACAAAGAGCACAGCCGGCACAGTCACTATAACTTCAGCCAACACCTACACCGGTCTTACTACCATCAGCGCCGGCGTGCTCAATATCCAGAATAATTCCGCCCTTGGTTCCAATGTGTCCGGAACCACTATCACGAGCGGCGCCGTTCTTCAATTGCAGGGGGGCATTACAGTAACCGGTGAGGCCTTAACCACCTTAAATGGATCGGGCATCTCGAGCACCGGAGCCTTACTTAATATAAGCGGTAACAATACTTGGACCGGAGATATTACGTTGGGTGCGGCCAGCCGCATTAATTCTGATAGTGGAACCCTAGCCATTAGCGGCGGATTCTTAGGTGTTTTTACTCTCACTGTGGGCGGTGCAGGCAGTACTGCAATTTCAGGCATCATTGCAACGACCACAGCTGGTTTGACCAAAGATGGCACAGGTACACTTACTTTAAGCGCAGTCAACACCTATTCAGGCACTACCACCGTCAGCGCCGGCACCCTGGTCTTAAGCGGCTCAGGTTCAGCCACAAGCTCCGCCTTCACCATTCAATCCGGCGGCACGCTTACCTTGGATAATAGCAGCACGAATGTGGCAAGCCGCTTAGGCGATGCCCTGGCAGTAACCATGACCGGAGGCAGCTTTAACTTCATCGGTAGTTCAAGCGCCGCATCTTCCGAGACGGCCGGAGCTTTAACGCTAAGTTCAGGCAGCAGCACCGTGACTGTTACTCCGGGCACCGGCGGGTCCACTACGATGACGTTTACCAGTTACTCTCGCACAGCAGGTGCGGCCGTGCTCTTTAGAGGCACGAGTTTAGGTTCTGCGCCAGCCGCTAATGTATCCACGCTCATGTTCACTACCGCGCCCACTCTTACAGGAGGAAGCGGAGCAGCCGAAACAACCACCGTCAGTATTATCGCAGGTGCCTTTGGCGATAGCTCTTTAACTGGCACCGGTACCGATATGGTAACCTACAATGTCGGCAACTCTAACGGTCTCAGGCTTCTTAACGGAGCCGGATTCAGCGATGAGTATCTCTTGAATAGTTTTGCTACTACCAATGCGAATGTGAGATTGACGGAAGCGACCTCCGCCGCTCTCTCAACTATCAACTCTTTAATATTAGGCTCAGGCGGAGCCATTGCTGATGTCGGATCCTCCAAGGCCATCACTCTTGCGACGGGTAATATCCTAAGCCTTACCGGCAACTCAGGCATTAGCGGCGCCAACACCTCCATCTCTATCTCATCCGAGACCAGTATTCTCACCCTTGCAGGCCTCAATATTTCGGCAGGCATTACCGGAGTGGGAAGCGTTACTAAGTATGGCTCGGACACTCTCACTCTAAGCGCTGCAAACACTTATACCGGGCTCACCACCATTGGCGCCGGGAGCCTGACTTATGGCGCAGACAATGCGCTCTATACAGGAAGTATCACCGTTTCAGGAGGCACATTGAATATTGTCAGCTATTCAGATACTGTAGGAACTGTCACGCTTACCAGCGGAACAATTACAGGCACCACAGGAGTGATCACCGGCACTTCCTATGCGGTTCAAGCCGGTACCATTAGCGCTATCCTCTCCGGTGCTGTAGCTCTGACTAAAAGCACATCAGGCACCGTCACCATTACATCAGTCAACACCTATGCCGGCCTTACCACCATCAGTGCCGGTGTGCTCAATATCCGCACAGGCACCGATATTAATAATAACTCAGCATTGGGCACCACCGCCGCCGGAACTTCCATCACCAGCGGCGCTTGCCTTCAATTGCAGGGAGGTATTACAGTAACCGGCGAGACATTGGCATTAAATGGGACCGGTGTCTCCACGACCGGTGCCTTAAGGAATATAAGCGGTAACAATGAGTGGACCGGGGCTATCACCATGGGCGCTGCCAGCCGGATCAATTCCGATAACGGAACCTTGACCATTTCAGGCGGGATCAGCGAAGTAACATTTGCTCTTACTGTCGGAGGCGCAGGTAATACAACGATCTCAAGCGTCATTTCATCGACTGCTACGACGGGTACGCTGACCAAAGACGGTGGCGGCACATTGGTCCTCGATGCTATTAATACCTACTCTGGTACCACCACCATTAGCGCCGGGGTACTCAATATCCGTAATAACTCATCCCTTGGAACCACGGATAACGGAACTTCAATCACCAGCGGCGCCTGTCTTCAATTGCAGGGAAATATCACGGTAACGGGCGAGGCATTGAGCACTCTAAACGGATCCGGCATTGCGACTGACGGAGCCATAAGGAATATAAGCGGTAACAATGAGTGGACCGGGGCTATCACCATGGGCGCTGCCAGCCGGATCAATTCCGATAGCGGCACATTGACCATCTCAGGCGGTGTAGGCGGCGCTACATTTACTCTTACTGTCGGAGGAACTGGCAATGTGACGGTAAACACTGCAGTTATTGCCACTACCACAGGTGGCCTGACGAAAGACGGCGCAGGTATCCTCACCCTGAATTTTGCCAATTCTTTTACAGGCACCACGACCATTAACGCCGGTACTCTAAAATATGGAGCCACTGACGCTCTATCTACCGGAGCGGTAATCGTTAATGGCGGCACACTTGATATAGTTACTTGGACAGACTCTGTAGGAGCTGTTACACTTACCACCGGTACTATTACAGCCGACTCTGTAGCACCAGGCACGCTCACGAGCACTGGCTTTACAGTAAGTAGTGGCGCAGTAAACTACGCCATACTTGCCGGTGGTGTAACGCTGGCTAAAAGCACGGCAGGCACCGTCACTATAACCTCCGCCTGCACCTATTCAGGCGCCACTACCATCAGCGCCGGTACCCTGGTCTTAAGCGGTTCAGGCTCAGCCACAAGCTCCGCATTCACCATTCAATCCGGTGCCACCCTGACTTTAGACAACAGTAGTACCAAGGTTGACGATCGTATTGGAAATGGACTGGCTGTTACCATGACTGGAGGGAACTTTAATTTTATTGGCAATCCTGGTACATGGGTTTCGGAGATAGCCGGCACTCTCACGCTAAATTCAGGTGAGAATATCGTAACCATAACGCCGAACATAGGCGGATCCACCACCATGACCTTTGCCGGTTACTCCCGCACCACGGGTGCAACGGTTCTTTTTAGAGGGACCAGTCTTGGTTCGACGCCTGCCGCCGGTGTCTCGACACTCATGTTCACGGGCACCACGCCTCCTCTTACGGGAGGAAGCGGAGGCATAGGCACCACCACGATCAGTATCATCGCAGGCGCCTTCGGCGATAACTCTTTAACCGGCTTCGGCACGGATATGGTGACCTACAATGTAGGTAACAGTAACGGCCTAAGACTTCTCAGCGCAGGCGAGTATCTTTACGGTAGTTTTGCCGACAATGCCAACGTGCGATTGGAATCATCCGCTACCGCTGTGGCCTCAACCATCAACTCGTTAATCTTAAGGCCGGGCGGGGCTATAGCTAACGATGCCGTAACGCCCCAAACCATCACCCTGACTACAGGCAATATCTTGAGCCTGTCTGGTAACTTAGGCATTAGCGGAGCCAATACCACCATCTCCATAGCATCCGAGGCGAATGTCCGCACCATCGGCGATCTTACCGTCTCAGGAGTAATTACAGGGGCGGGAAGCCTGACTAAATATGGCATAGGCACCCTTACGTTGAGTGGAGCTAACACGTTCACCGGCCTCACCGCCATATATGCCGGCAATTTAAAATATGGAATCACCGACGCATTATTTACCGGAGCTGTAACAATCGATGGCGGCATACTTGATGTAGTTACTTTTTCAGACTCTGTAGGTGCTGTGACGCTTACCAGTGGCACCATTACCGCTGACTCTGTAGCACCAGGCACACTCACGAGTACTGGCTTTACAGTTAGTAGCGGTGTGGTGAACTACGCCATCCTTGCCGGCGCAGTGACGCTGACAAAGAGCACATCAGGCACCGTCATCATTAATTCAGCCAACACCTACTCAGGCACCACCACCATCAGTGCCGGTGTGCTCAATATCAGAAATAATTCAGCGCTTGGCACCAATGCCGCCGGGACCTCCGTCACCAGCGGCGCTGCTTTACAGCTACAGGGGGGTATCACGGTAACCGGTGAGACGCTGGCCTTAAACGGAACCGGCATCGCTACCGACGGGGCATTGAGGAACATAAGCGGTAATAATGCCTGGACCGGAGCCATCACGCTGGGTGCAGCCAGCCGTATCAATTCCGATAGCGGGACGTTGACCATTTCAGGCGGGATCACCGGAACTACAAATAATCTTACGGTAGGAGGCGCCGGTAATGTGACAGCAGATACCGCTAATATTACCGCCACCACAGGCGACCTGACAAAGGATGGCACAGGTATCCTCGATATAACCACTTTATCAGTCACCGTGGACGTTGTCACGCTTACCAGCGGCACTATTACGGGCACCACAGGAGTGATCACCGGCACTTCCTATGCGGTTCAAGCCGGTACCATTAGCGCTATCCTCTCCGGTGCTGTAGCTCTGACTAAAAGCACATCAGGCACCGTCACCATTACATCAGTCAACA
>Ga0315294_10004446_pt1 | contig 15287 bp, 8 predicted proteins | sample YL17G13_40_MG_FD_203626 | JGI IMG/M metagenome (GOLD analysis project Ga0315294, IMG submission 203626) | Sediment microbial communities from Yellowstone Lake, YNP, Wyoming, USA - YL17G13_40 | ecosystem: Environmental > Aquatic > Freshwater > Lake > Sediment | place: USA: Wyoming | collected... | reverse complement strand
AAGCGGATGATGAACCCGAAAAAGGTTTATCTCACGGATACAGGTTTCTCCCTGCTCGGCGGCGCGTTCACGGAGAATCGAGGCCGCCTGCTCGAAAATGCGGTCGCTATCGAGCTTTTCCGAAACCGGCGCCGGGCGATGTATTTCAAAGGCAAGGGCGAATGCGATTTCGTCGTTCAGGAAGGGACGCGCCCGGCCGAAGCCTGGCAGGCATGCTGGGAACTCAACAGGTCGGCCGAAAAGCGGGAAATGAGGGGCCTTCTCGAAGCCCAGCGGGAACTCGGAATCAAAAAGGGCGCCATCCTGACCTACAACCAGGAAGGGACGAGGACGTTTGAAGGCGAAACGTTAGAGGTCGTGCCGGTCTGGAAATGGCTTCTGGGCTCCCCGGCCGAAAAGTAGGCTGAGGGAAAGAGGCAATACCCCTTAAAGAGGGTAATAATAAGGGTAATACCGCATTAATGTAGGAATAAATATGGGAATAAAGATTAGCCCATGAAACTCTACGCTGGCGTTACAGATCACGAATGGTTCACCTACCTTAGGGCACTCCCAGGCATAGACGAAGTCAACTTCTGGCAACCTTCGCCAAATGCGGAGTTCCGTGCGCTTAGCAAAGGCGACGTTTTTCTCTTTAAGCTCCATCGGAGCCCATTGACCCGAAATATGGATCTCATCGCTGGGGGAGGAATCTTTGCCTCATTTTATACCCTCTCGATAAGTTTAGCCTGGGAAGCCTTCGAGAGTCGTAACGGGGCCGCTTCTTACTTTGAGATGCGGCAACGACTCCTCCATTACCGGAGAATCCCCGACAATCCCCATGAAGATTTCCAGGTCGGCTGCATCATCCTGACCCAGCCCTTCTTCTTCGATGAATCGAGGTGGTTTCCCGCGCCGGATTGGAGCGCTTCGATCGTCCGGGGCAAAGCCAAAGGCTATGAGCTGGATAAAGAAGCCGGCCAATCCATTTGGAAGAACCTCCAGCGAGCTTGGGCACACCAGAACGTTTTTGACCTGGATAGGGAAGCCCAGCATGTTGAGGAGGAACGAGCCCGATACGGAAAAGAAATCACTATTACACCACGCCTAGGCCAGGGGGCTTTCCGCGTCCTTGTAACGGATGCCTACCACCGTGCCTGCGCAATCACGGAGGAGCATTCCCTTCCCGCTCTCGAAGCCGCCCACATCAGGCCTTTCAACGAGAGCGGCCCGCATGCCATAAGCAATGGCTTGCTCTTGCGTAGCGATTTCCATCGCCTCTTTGACCGTGGCTATATCACTGTTACTCCCGAATATCGTATCGAAGTCAGCCGCCGCCTAAAAGAAGAATTCGAAAACGGCCGGTCATATTATCCATTTCATGGCAATAAGCTCCATCATTTTCCGCCGAACCCGCAGGATTGGCCCGCGAAGGAACTCTTGTCCTGGCATAATGAGACTGTCTTTAAGATTTCATAAGGAGGGTAATTGGATGACCTCTGAAATTTGGCGTGTCCATACGGAAAAGGTAGGCTCTTTGGAAGCTTTCAAGTCCGAACGAGATATGGAATCTTTTCTTCTTAACAATTCGGCAATCCTAGGATGCTGGGATCCAGAAGCCGCCTCTTCGATCCCTGCGCTCATGCGTGACCAAGTATCCACACTTACAGACAATATGGGCAAAGGACGAATGGACCTTGTTGGAATCGCTAGAACAGAAGAGGTCTTTGAGCTGAGGATATTCGAACTCAAGAATGTCGAGATTACAGAACCTGCGGTAATTCAGCTCGACGCATATATTAAAGGCTGGGGCTTGCAAGAATCTGCAAAAGAAAAGGTCAGCAAATGGATTATGGCCTTGCAATTGGACGACGTGGATGAATCAGACGTACAGAAGATAGTTAACAAGCCTGTTGGTGTCTTGGTCGGGCCTAAGTTCTCACCCGATGCCATCACAAAGGCACAGTCATTGAAGATCCGTGGGGTTCGGCTGGCAAGATTCAAGTCGGGGCCCAGGTCCGAATACTATGTCATAATCGAAGACCAAGTTGGCAAGGTAATCGAATCAGCGAGAAGAGGCTGGAGTTGGCAGCACCTAATCCAGAGGGGGCTGCTTAATAAAGGTGATTCACTTGCCATTTGCCATGAAGACAATACGCTGCGTGCTACCCCGGATCCAAGCACCTTGGCGTGGTACAAAAAGAAGGTTATCTTTGATCCAGTTTCCATGGCGATGCTCTTGGAGAAAGAAAAGGAAATTGCTGCGAAAGCGGCCGATTCCAACCTGAAATGGCCAAGTAAGGCGCTGGAATCCTTGAAAAAAAGCGAAGGCATATTCCTTTCAAATGCGACTGGACTTTGCTACCTAGCATTTGGAGGGCCCACCGGAACATACTGGGTGCCGAATTGGTGGTGGGTCCATGAAAAAACCGGCCAGCGGCTCGATCTCTTAGTCAATTTATTCTATGAAAGGCAAGCTTCCGAAGCCGAGGAATGAAAAGCGGAGGGCCTACGCGACCGAGTTCAAGCTATCTGGATTCGACAATGACTAGTGACAACAAGCCACATTTCCATGGCCACCGGCAGCGTCTTCGCGAGCGCTTCCTAAAGGCCGGACTCGATGGGCTAGGCGAGCACGAGGTCATCGAGCTGCTGTTGACATTGGCGATCCCACGGTCAGATGTGAAACAGACCGCTAAACGCCTGATTAAGCACTTCGGCAACCTGCGTGGCATCCTCGACGCCCCCGTAAACGATTTGAAGATGATCGATGGCATTGGTTCGGTCACGCCGGTTGCTCTAAAGATCATCCGCGCGGTAGCGACCCTCTACCTACAGCAATCCGCGGAAGGCGCGGAGATCCTCTCAGAACCGTCGCGCCTTTCGGCTTTCTGGCGCATGCGCATCGGAAGCCTCCCCAACGAGGTATTCCAGGTCGCCTACCTCGATTCCGCCGGCCGCCTCCTTAGGAGCGGCGTCGAAACGCTCGAAGAAGGAACGATCGATCGCGCCGCTGTGTATCCCCGTCGAGTCGTGGAGTCTGCGCTTAAGCGTGGCGCTGCCGCGCTCGTGATCGCCCACAATCACCCCAACGGTCATGTGCAGCCGAGCGGACAAGATAAAATCCTAACCCGCGCACTTGTACTCGCGGCGGAGACCGTCAATCTCAAGATCGTCGACCATTTGATCGTGTCACCCGACGAGGTATTCAGCTTCCGGAAGGCGGGGCTACTGTGACTATCGCCCCGGCCATCCTCGAAAATTACCCGGACCTGAATGGCACCCAGCGTGAGATCATAGCCCATGCCGATGGCCCGCTACTCGTGGTCGCCGGGCCCGGATCGGGCAAAACCTATAGCATCGTTCTTCGCGCGCTCAATCTGCTTCTTCTGGAGAAAGCCGCGCCAAAGGAGATCATCCTCTGCACATTCACGGAGAAGGCCACGTTCGAGATGCGCGACCGGCTATCGGCTGCTGCCCAGAAGGTCGGCTACCGGGGTGATCTGTCGGAACTGCGCGTCTCTACCATACATGGGCTATGCAACCATATACTCGTACAGCTTCGCCACCGAACAGAGCTTGGGAATAACTATGAGACCCTAGACGAGCTGACACAACTCCTTTTCATCTTCGAGCACTTCGACGAGATCATCGGGCCCGAAGTCAACGGCCTGTACCTCGGGCGCTGGAAGACGCGCTGGACCGCCATCGAAGGCGCCCGCGGCTACTTTGACAAGATCACAGAGGAACTGATTAAGGCCGAGCGCCTCGCCGCGTCGTCCGACCTATTTCTACAAGCCATCGCCCGTGCCTATCGCGCCTACGAGACCGCTCTATTCACCAACAATCGGGCCGACTTTGCGCACCTGCAGAGCATCGTCCACGGGCTTCTTCTAAACCCCGCGCACAGCCGTGCGCTCGTGAACGAGATCCGCTACATGCTTGTCGACGAATACCAAGACACCAACTATGTACAAGAGCAGCTCCTCATTAAGCTCACTGAGCGGACTGGCAACCTCTGCGTCGTGGGCGATGAGGACCAGAGCCTCTACCGCTTCCGCGGCGCCACGGTCCGGAACATTCTCGAGTTCCCAAGCCGCTTCCCGAAATGTCGTATGGTTCGGCTGACGACCAACTACCGCTCTCACCGGTCCATTGTTGAGCGCTACGATCGCTGGATGGCCTCGGCCGACTGGTCGAACCCGCATGGCGTGTCGTTTCGCTTCGACAAGACCATCGAGGCGGACCCGGACGGTGGACATCCGGAATATCCGGCGGTCATCAGCATCTGGGGCCGCAACGCGCGCGACGAGGCCGAACGCTTCGCAGATTTTGTCGCGTTCCTCAAGTGCAATGCGGTCATCGAAGACTACTCCCAGATTGCCCTGCTCCTGCACAGCGTCCGTGCTGATCATAGCGGGCAGTACCTGGTCGCTTTGGAGGCGCACGGCATTCCGGCTTTTTGCCCCAGGGCCCGCGCATACTTCGAGAACGACGAGATACGACTCATGGTTGCCTGCTTCGCCGTGCTCTTTGGCTGGCATAGCGACGAGCGGGGCCAAGTAGCAGGCTCCGTGGCTGAACTTTCCCGCTATGTTGACCAGGGCATCATCGATCTGGGCCGAAGCTATTCACCGCCGAATCCGCTGGCAATTGCGTTACAGGCGTGGGTCGCAGAAATCGCTGCCTTGGGTGAAGGTGACTCGCTCGACCTGCGTCCGGCGGACTACTTCTATCGGCTATTAGCCCTCGACCCATTCTCTAAAGCGGTGAAAAATGAGAACGCCGCGCGCAATCTCGCGATCTTCTCCCAGCTCCTGAACGTCTTTCAGAGCTACTACCACTACACAGTCGTCACATACCGAAACCGCGAGTTCTTGCGCTTCCACCTCTTCAATAGCTTCCTACGGCTGCTATACGACGGAGGTATCAACGAGTACGAGGACTCGGATCAGCCATTCCCCAAGGGACACGTGCAGGTGATGACCATCCACCAAGCAAAGGGCTTGGAGTTCCCCGTGGTTGTGGTAGGTAGCCTCAGCACGCAGTTCTCGAGCCCCAAGAAGATCGACCGCGACCTCGGGCTGTACTACCACCGTCCGCCTTTCGAGCCCGAGAGTCGGCTTACCCTCTTCGACAGGATGCGGCTGCACTACGTCGCGTTTTCCCGGCCACAGAAGGTGCTGGTCCTCACCGCGCACGATCCCCCTAAGGACTACTTCGCCCCGATCTGGCAGGGCCTGCCGCAATGGCCCTATGTGCAGCAGGAGATTCTGGCGGCACAGCATTTCGTCCTGCGCGAGCGGATGCCGGTCAAACGTGCCTACAGCTTCACCGGCGATCTCAAGATATACGAGACCTGCCCGCGCCAATATCAGTTCTTCCGCGAGTACGATTTCACGCCGTCCCGTTCGGCGGTTATATTCTTTGGCTTGCTCGTTCACCAGAGTATCGAGGAGATCCACCGCATTGCCCTCGACTGCAAGCTCGACACGCTGGACGAGCCACGCATTCGCGATCTGTTCGACCGTACCTTCCGCTTCCTCTGCCTCAGCGATGTCCGGCCCATCGGCGACACCGCAAGAGAGTCGGCCTTCCGTCAGGTAATGAACTACTTTCGCCAGAACCGAGATGAAATGCGACGGGTGATTCAGACCGAGGTGGATGTCTCCATAGAGAAGGACGGCTACATCCTGGTCGGGAAGGTTGACCTCCTGCTCGGTGGCGACGGCAAGCTAGAGCTGCTCGACTTCAAAACCTCGCCGCGCCCCAGCGGCAGCCCCGTGCTACTCGACGCCTACGAGCGTCAGCTTTCCACTTACGCCCATATCCTGGAAAGGCGCCACGGGCAGCATGTGGACCGCTTACTGCTCTACTGGACTGCTGAGGAGGAGAAGGAGAAAGCGCTCATGGCGTTTCCGTACCGCCCGGAACGGATTAATGAGGCTGGGTGTTACTTTGACGATGTGGTCAAGCACATCCAGGCCGAGGAGTTCCGGGTAACGCAACCACCCGAGCCGGCTATCTGCAAAGAGTGCGACTTGCGCAATTTATGTCAAAATGACGGAATCATCAGAATAAAGGAGTAATAAAACCCCATGGCAAAGATAGAGATCACCAAGACCGAGCTGGTTTGGCCAGGCAAGTACAACGAAGACGGCACGCTCAAGGAAGTGCCGCGCGTGAGCCTGCCCTTCCAGGTCATCGAGACCGTTAATGAAAGCCGGGCCACGCGCGAAGCCCAAAAGGGCAAAACGATGTCGCTTTTCGATACTTATGCGGGTACTGAGGGCGACACGTTCGAGGCGGGCTGGAGAAACAAGCTAATCTGGGGCGACAACCTGCTCGTGATGGGGTCGCTGCTGGAGAAGTTCGCGGGGAAGATCGACCTCATCTACATCGACCCGCCGTTCGCGACGGGGGCGGATTTCTCGTTTACTGCCCATATCGGCGAATCGGGCGAAGAGATCGTAAAGGAACAGTCCGTAATTGAGGAGAAGGCTTATCGAGACACGTGGGGGGCGGGCACAGCATCATTTCTTCAAATGTTGCGGCCACGAATTGAATTGATGCGCGACCTGCTGGCGGACAACGGAGCGATCTACCTTCATTGTGATCACAGAGCTTCTCATCTGATTCGCGGCTTGATGGAGGATGTGTTCGGTGCAGAGAACTTCTTGAACCACCTGATATGGATGTTCTCCACACGGAGCTCGATTAAGTCGACTTGGAAGAGAAGTCATCACGATATTATTTTCTTCAAGAAGAACGGCGATCCAGTTTTCAATTGGGACGATGACATGGTTCTTGAGCCATTATCGGAGGTGACCATCAAAAAGTACCGCTTTGAGGACGACACCGGACGATATCGGCTCAGTGGTCGAAACATCAAAGGTAGTCCAATACGAAGCGCCAAGGACGTCGACCCGTCTTACGAGAAGACCCATCCCGAGCTGGTTGTTCGTGACTATCTCCGTGAAGGCAAGGTCGCAGGTGACTATTTCTTCTTAGACATCGAGAACCAATCTTCCGTGGCGAGGACGGGATACCCAACGCAGAAGCCTGAGGAACTACTATATAAACTTGTTGCGGCTTCATCACGACCTGGCTCTCTCGTCGCCGACTTCTTCTGCGGCTCAGGCACGACGCTCGCGGTCGCCGAGAAACTCGGCCGCCGCTGGATCGGCTGTGACCTGGGCCGTTGGGCGATCCACGTCACCCGCAAGCGGCTACTAGGCATCGAAAAATGCAGACCCTTCGAGGTGCTGAACCTAGGGAAATACGAGCGTCAGTACTGGCAGGGCGTGACATTCGGCGAGACAAAGGACAAGCCGCTCACGGAGCAGGCTCTCTACGAGTATCTCGCCTTCATCCTCAGGCTTTACGGGGCGCAGCCCGTGGCAGGCCTAGCGCACTTGCATGGCAAAAAAGGCAAAGCTCTGGTGCACATCGGCGCAGTGGACGCGCCAGTGACGATCTCCGAGATCGACGCGGCCGTAGACGAATGCGCGAAGCTCAAACAGACCGAGCTGCACGTCCTCGGTTGGGAGTGGGAGATGGGGCTCTACGACCTGATGGTCGAGGCCGCCAAGAAGAAGGGCGTGAAGCTGCTGCTCCTCATCATCCCGCGTGAGGTAATGGAGCAACAGGCCTCCGCCAAGGGCGACGTGCGTTTCTTTGAGCTGGCCTACCTGGAGGCCGAGATTAAGCAGCCGAAGAAGCTCACCGTGCAGGTGGCGCTCAAGGACTTCGTCATCCCCAACACCGAGCTGATCCCCGAGGACGTGCGGAGCAAGGTCAGGAAGTGGTCGGACTACATTGACTACTGGGCAGTGGACTGGGACTTCCGCAGTGATACCTTCATGCAAGGCTGGGTCGCCTACCGTACCCGCAAGGAGCGCAAGCTCCCGCTCGCCTGCGACCCGCACACCTACGAGAAGGCAGGCAAGTACCGGATCCTCGTCAAGGTGATCGACATCTTTGGGAACGACACCTCGCAGGCCTTCGACGTGGAGGTGAAGTAGCCATGGCCAAGGCCGTTATCGCCTACGACAAGGATCTGCCCGAGATCCCCGGCCGCCGTCCGTGGGAGAAGCCGACCTCGTTCCTGGTGAAGGACGACGTGGCCCCGTCGGGCTGGCGGGAGGACACCTCGGGCCGGCGTCCGAGCCGCCTGCTGCTGGTGCCGAAAATCCGCGCGGCGGTGGACGCATGGCGGGAGCAGGACTACCCTGGCGCGTCGGTCGTTACCCGGCGGCTGTTTGAATACTGGTTCGACGAAGACCACGAAGTGGCGGACTTCCCAGTCCCTTTCCGGTACTACTTCTGTCAGCGCGAAGCGATCGAGACGCTGGTCTGGCTGCTCGAGATCGCCGGCCAGCGCGACGCGCAGAAGCTAATTCAATCCTACGCCGAGGTCTACAAGAAAGACCTATACACGGATAACATCGTCTTCCAGACGACCATGGACGGCCAGCGACAGATTCGCCGCTACGTGCCGGAGTTGGATGGCGAGGGCCTGCAGGATCTGCCTCCTGAAAACTTACGCCGGTTCGCTTTCAAGATGGCTACCGGCTCTGGTAAGACGTGGGTATTGGCGATGGCGGTGGTCTGGTCGCACTTCCACAAGAAGCGCGTGCCTGGCTCAGATCTCTCGACTAACTTCCTGATCGTCGCGCCGAACGTCATTGTCTACCAGCGACTGGAGAAGGACTTTGCCAACAATAATATTTTCAGGCAGTTGCCCCTTGTTCCTCCGGAGTGGAGGCCATTCGAGCCAAAGGTAATCCTGCGTGGTGAGGCGATGGAGCCTGATGCATCCAACAACCTCTTCCTCACGAATATCCATCAACTTTACGAGTCGCGCGACAAGGAGTGGACACCGCAGAACGCGGTGGACGCGCTGCTGGGCAGGAAGCCGGTCAAGGACCTGGCGGCTGGCCAGCGCTCCATGCTGGAGCGGGTCAAGTCGCTCAAGGACCTCGTGGTCCTCAACGACGAGGCGCACCACGTCCACGACGAGGACCTTGCCTGGAGCCAGTCGCTGCTGGCCATCCACCGAGCCCTGCCCAAGGGCCTTAGCCTGTGGCTCGATTTTTCCGCGACCCCTAAGGACCAGAACGGGATGTACTTCCCCTGGACAGTATGTGACTACCCGCTTGCCCAGGCCGTGGAAGACCGCATCGTCAAGGCGCCGCTAATCGTCACCAAGGAGGATGATCCAAAGCAACCCAAGGAGGATCCGGAGCACATCAACAAAGACAACGTCTCCAAAAAGTACGGCTATTGGCTGCAAGCTGCCGTCCAACGCTGGAAAGACCACTGGAGTATATACAAGAAGCTTAACACCAAGCCTGTACTCTTCATCATGGCGGAGAAGAATGTCTATGCCGATGCGTTGGGCGAATACCTCTGGAAAACCAAGGAGTTCAGATTTAAGGAATCCGAGGTTCTCGTAATCCACACCGACTCTGCGGGTGAGATCACCAAAGGAGACTTAGAAAAAGCGCGGGAGGCAGCTCGTGACATCGACAAGGCCGACAACAAGACTAAAGCAATTGTCAGCGTGATGATGTTGCGCGAGGGCTGGGACGTGAAGAACGTCACCGTGGTACTCGGATTGCGTCCCTTCACCGCGAAGGCCGAGATCCTGCCCGAGCAGGTCATCGGCCGAGGACTTCGTCTCATGCCACTGGAAATCGGACCTGATCGCACGCAGACGCTGGAAGTGCTCGGCACCCGAAACCTGCTCAATGTCTTGCGAACCCAACTCGAGGCCGAGGGAGTAGGTGTCGCTACTACCAAGGCAGACCCGGCGCGGCCAATCATCATCGAACCCCTGCTGGAGAGGACAAGTTTCGACATCGCTGTGCCGCTCACCAAGCCAAGGCTTGTGCACGACATCCGCAAACTCTCGGAGCTGAAGGTAGATGCGCTTGAGGCAATCTACGAGCAGGAGGACCTAGCAGAGATTTTTCGAATCCGGCTAAGGCAGGAGTTCGCCATCACAAAGACGGAGGTCGGACAGGTCGAAATTGTAGCAATCGATGTTCCTGCCTATGAACTGCTTGCAAGTATCACCAACAAGGTCATCGACCGGGCGAAGCTCCCGAACCGATTCGCGGAGCTGTATCCGACCGTGCGGGACTATGTCGCCGTAAGCTGCTTCGGTAGGAAGGTTGATCTGGAGAAAGATGCGATTCGCTCACATCTGTCTCGGTTCGAAATCCAGGAAGGCATCGTTAAGTACCTCGCCCGCAAGATCGGCGAGCTAACTCTAGATCGCCGTGCCATTGAATTCGAGCGGACTGATTTCAGGCTGTCAAATACCAGGCCGTTCAGCTGGAGACGGAACCTTCCGCCCCTTGTGGCCACAAAGACGATTTTCAATTATGTCGCTACCTACAACGATTTCGAGCGGCGCTTTGCCGATTTCCTTGACAAGGTACCTGATGTTTCGCGCTTCGCGGCACTTGGCACAACCGAGCAGGGTGAGTCTGGGACACAGTTCCGCGTGGACTACCTCAAGCCCAGCGGTGCGATCGGATTCTACCACCCGGATTGGGTAGTTGTGCAGAAGACAAAAGCGGGCGAGGTCAACTGGATAATCGAGACCAAAGGTCGCGTCTGGGAGGGCACATCTGCTAAGGACGACGCGATCTGCGATTGGTGCGAGCGTGTTACTGATAAACTTGGCGGCATCTGGAAATATCGTCGAGTCAATCAGAAGGAGTTCGATGCATCTAAATGGACAGCATTTTCAGAACTAGTTTAGAAGAATCGGAATATGGGCTATTTTTGTGCGAAATTGATAACCATCGGTAGGGGGTCGGATATATATTGACTTTTCGAGAAGAGAACTAGGTGGTAACGAAAAATGCTTGAGCGACTATCATACAGTCAAATAAGGTTGTTAGCCCAGCATATGGGGATTACCATAAAGGCGAATGCTAAGAAATATGACGTCCTCGAATTAGTTATAATGCATGACTGTGATATTCCAATTGCCCTTTCGATAATGACCATTAATGAGTTGCGCGCTATGGGGTCTTGCCAGCGGCCAGCTATAAGGCTAAAAAATAGAGCAGCCCTCATCCGTAAGCTAACAATAAGCTATGAAGAATACTCTGAAGGAAGAGTCCTATATGCAACTCGTCTTGGAACATTTTATAGTGGAGATTCAACAAAGCTTCTTTCTGGAGATTTAAAAAGGGAACTTATAGGAAAAATCAATCTGATCTTGACCTCCCCTCCATTCCCTCTCAACCAGAAAAAAAAATATGGAAACCGTCAGGGTGAAAAATATAAAGAATGGTTTATTAAACTTGCAGAATGTTATTATCCTTTGCTCGCTAATGATGGATCTGTTGTCATTGAGATCGGGAATGCCTGGCAGCCTGGTCGGCCGGTTCAGTCGCTCCTGCATCTGAAAGCACTTATCGGATTTGTTGAGAACCATAACGCCGGTTTTAGGCTGTGTCAGCAGTTCGTTAGCTACAATCCGTCTCGCCTGCCTAGCCCAGCACAATGGGTTACGATCGAGCGCATTCGGACGATTGACAGCTTTACGCATGTATGGTGGATGGCCAAGAATGATAGGCCAAAGGCTAAAAATGAGCGCGTTCTCCGCCCATATAGTAAAAGCATGATTAATTTGCTCGAACGTGGAAAATTCAATGCTGGGCGCCGTCCGTCAGAACATGTGATTAGCGCGAGGGGTTTCCTGAAAAAAAATAGAGGTAGCATTATGCCAAACGTAATAGAGCTAGAACAGTATGATCCACTAAGGCCGCTGCGTTTGCCCCAAAACATGTTGCGGTTCTCAAATACAAAATCCAACGATGAATACCATAGACAATGTCGAAAATTCGGCCTGACACCTCATCCAGCTCGGATGCCCCCGGAATTGGCGGCTTTTTTTATCGCGTTCCTGACCGATCCTGGTGATATTGTTCTTGATCCTTTTGCCGGCAGCAATACAACCGGATATGTTGCGGAGAGGATGGGGCGGCAATGGAAAGCGATTGAGATCGACCGCGTTTATGGTGAGCATTCAAAAATCCGGTTTGGCCTTAATCCAAAGATATAATAAAGGGGAGATCATGAGCCTAAAAGCCCAGATTGCAGAATTATCGGCAGTGGACCTTTTTAAAGAAGCCCGTCAGAAAGAACTGTTTATTGGCAGGCCGTTTTCTGTGGATTATCAATCTGCAACATTGCTTGTGGCAGATGCTTGGAAAATGCAGGCGGGAGGCATTCCCCATGGCACCTTCCTACTTGCCTTTTATGATAATGAGCCCATTGTCTCGGAAGCACTGCTTATGCGAGCAATTGAGCCGACCAAATTGCCTACTACAGATGATGTAATACGATCAATGATTGAGTATTTCAAGGATAACTTAGGGACCACAGGCTCCAAAAGCCAGCTTGATGATTTTACACGTTATGAGTTTAGTTTTTCAGGGCTTCTTTGCCATGTGCTTGGCACATTTTATCGTGATTCAACTGGCAAATTACACTTTGGAGCAGATGTGGAAAATTTCTACTCACCACATCATTACAATGTCTATAAGCCGACTGGAAAAGTCTTGGAACTTATCGCTAACTACCATGATGAGACCTATATCATGGGTGGTTTGGATACGGTGAAAATAGGACGGGTACGATACAGCTCGAGCATTCGTTTCCAACAGAGCGCAGAGGTTGTATCGGTCTATGTCCGAGCCCAGGATTTTCTTGGGAAACGCACGGCACTTTTTGGCATGACTCGTACAGGAAAGTCCAATACAGTTAAAAAAATCATCCAGGCAACTTATGATCTCAGCCAGAAAGCGCCTCGAAAGCTGACCAGTCTAGTCGACTCAAACGATGAAGACTTCTATCAGGCTTTAGATAAAAAAGGGCTTCCTAAATATCCTGTCGGCCAGATCATTTTTGACATCAATGGTGAATATGCTAACGCTAATATGCAGGATGAAGGGACCGCAATATTTGCGTTATACAAGAAAGATGTAGTCCGTTATAGCGTCCAGGAGAAGCCGGAATTCAAGGTCATGAAAGTAAATTTCTTTAATGATCTAGAATCGGGCTTCAATCTTATTCAAAGTAGCTTGTTAGCCGAGACGGGAGATTATGTGCAAAGCTTCGTGGCCGTGGACATGAGCACCCCCGATCCTGCGGATCACTCGGCGACTACGCGATTTGAGCGATTGAGGGCTGCTTACTTATGTTGTCTCTACCGAGCGGGCTTCAAGCCTCCCAAAAGCTTCAAGGTAAGATTTGAAGGTAATAAGGATATTAATTCTCAGGTCAAAGAAGGGGGACTTGATCCTTCAAGGGGGATCACGCTGGATGACGCGGTTATGTGGTTCGAATGGGTTTGGGATAATTGTCAAAACGACTATTTTTCTAATTATCGAAGAAAAACTGGCCATGAATGGGCAGACGAGAATTTGCAGGCCACGCTTATCTTCTTAACACGCAAACGTAAGCCGGGAGGGGCCGCAAATGTCAGCGGATACCAAAAACTTCGGCCGATGGTCAAGCTTCATACTGATTCGGTTGACGATCCTTTCACAAAAGAAATCATTAAGTCACTTCGCGATGACAAGATTATCATAATTGATCTTTCGCAAGGTGATCCTATGATTCAGGCATTGTATTCTGAACGTATTTGTCAAGCCATCTTTGCTGATGCTATGGACCGCTTTGTTAATACCAAACCTAACAACTTCATTCAGTTTTATTTTGAGGAAGCCCATAATCTCTTCCCTAAAAAAGATGACAAAGACCTTAGCCAAATTTATAATAGAATCGCAAAAGAGGGTGCAAAGTTGAACTTGGGCTTAATATACGCAACCCAGGAGGTAAGCTCTATAAGCGCTAACATCCTAAAAAACACACAGAATTGGTTTATCGCACACCTCAACAATGAAGATGAGGTCAGAGAGATTCGGAAGTTCTATGATTTTGGGGATTTTTCAGCATCGTTGGTGCGCTTTAGCTCCGATAGCGACAAGGGATTCGTGCGCATGAAAACATATTCCAATCCCTATGTTGTTCCCGTACAGATCGATCGATTTTTAGCAGAAAGGGATAAATAGGATGGGGTACGCTAGCAAATACGGGCGGCGCCCGCAAGAATATGCAAGCAAAGCAACACACCATAATATTATTAATGACAAATCTGTCGCGTACTTCCTTCAACACTGTGATCTGCCGAAGGCTGCGGGCGCCGTAGATCTTAATACGTGTGAACAGATCACAATCGATGAGACTGCGCCAAACCCAATTCGCTCCATTATCGCGATCGATGGAGGATACACCGATGTCTTTGTCCGAAAAGAGTTTCCTTCATCGACAATTGCTTTTTTTCAATTCGGAGCCCTCGCTTTCAATCTTGATGATCTTAGCGAGATAAGTAGGTCAGACTTTATTTATCCGGAGCAAATGGCTAAACTGAAGCAAATTGAGCGAATCAAGCTCGTCCTGCCCACCCGGGCAGTTACGGCTTTTCAGGCTCCCACTCTCACTGCGTCAATTCGAAGGACACTTCATAATTTTTTTTCGCGTGAGCCTGACGATGAATACTTATATGAGACATTAAAGTGGTTTATATTCCATGAGTATTCGGAGCCTCTGAATCAGTGGACTCTCGCAGGATGTCCCCTATGTAATGCGCGCAATGTCGTAATTGAAAGGTCAGCCCTCACTGCCAGGTATACAATGCCTTGCACTAGCTGTGGAGGCGAGCTTTTTCTCATAGATGTATTCCGGCTGCACGAGGCTATAGACGATGAGTTGGGGGCGGGAGGCATCCTAGGGTATGTCGTCGTACTAATCGAACAAATGATTATTGTAAACTTGATTAAGATCATGCTTGACACCAAGCCTATTCTGCTTAAGGAATGCCTGCTAATAAAAGATGGGCCCCTCGCATTTTTCGGGCAAACGGCTAACATGTACAAACCCATGAGGAATTTAATTGATTGGCTCATCCGAAAACATGATCTGTTTCTTGTTGGCGCAGAAAAGAGCGGTTCTTTTGTCGAGCATGCTGATGAAATCGCGAATAGGATCCAACCAGGGAATGCCATAGTCCTCAACAACGATTATATCTATAAATATATTATTCCCGGGACCGCGGACCCAAATCGTCCTTATGGAGCTACGACCTATTATGGTTCAAAGATCATTTATAAAACATCTTCTAGCCATATGTATGTTTTAACACTACCTACCACGCGAGCCCTAGCCAATCCGGTTCCCGTTGATTTTCATAACATGGCTTCGATATTGTTGAATGTGGC
>Ga0315294_10004445_pt1 | contig 15290 bp, 31 predicted proteins | sample YL17G13_40_MG_FD_203626 | JGI IMG/M metagenome (GOLD analysis project Ga0315294, IMG submission 203626) | Sediment microbial communities from Yellowstone Lake, YNP, Wyoming, USA - YL17G13_40 | ecosystem: Environmental > Aquatic > Freshwater > Lake > Sediment | place: USA: Wyoming | collected... | reverse complement strand
GTGGTAAGGGGTTAGAGCAATATAATATCGTGCCAGAAGTAATACTGTGCCAATTGATATAATTCTGCTCTGTGAAAATAATCTTCAAAATAATCGGTTTCGCTATTGCAATTGCTTAGGAACGTCGATATAATACATATATGAAAAACATAATCATTGAAGAAGAGTTGGAAGGGTACGAAGCTTTCTTGGTTGGGGTTCCGAAGGGTGATAACCCTTATGGGGACAATGGTACTCGGCTAGCTGAGGATAGCTGGTTCACTGGTTGGGAAAAGGGTTGGGTTGAAAAAAATTGCAAATAGGTATTGACTTGCTCTTGCAAAGTCGATATACTACATATATAAGAAATGAAGTTAGTTAGGAGTTTGAAATGATTGTTTCGAGTCGTATGCGTGAGAGTTGGAATGCTTTTCGGTTGGGTCAACGTGCGAAGTTGACGGGTAAGGATATTTCAGAAAATCCTTATATTGGACAAAGGGAAAAGCAGATTCTTTGTGGTTTTTCTGACCATGAGATGTCGGTTTTTCAAAAAAGCTGGATTGATGGTTGGAACAAACCGAATAAGAAATAGAGCGAATGGCTCTTGACAGATACAAGTTTTTAAGGTAGAATAAGGAATAAGGAACGAATCATGAGCCTAGCATATCAAATCGGATTCGAGGACGGCCAAGAATCTTGGGAATGCCTGCCATTCGAGGGGTGGTATAAAACTCAGGATATTCTGGATTATCTCAAAGGATTTTACGCGGGCAAACTGGTTCGATTGAATAAGGAATAAAAATGCTACATTCTTCAATTGTTGGGAAAATCTGGCGAGCAGGGTTTGAAGATGGGTTTGCAGGTTGCGTAGCTCGCACAGTTGGCCTATCTCGCCAAGAACGGGCTGTCTATTTCACCGGATTCCATACAGGATGTAAAGCTAGGAGAGATGCGAAGCCTAGCTAAATGGCACAGGATTTGCCCCCCGCAATCGACGTAAACCTATACACCATAACACTTTACGTCGAGAAAATACCATGCCAGAAGTAATATCGTGCCAATCAGCAAAAATCTTTCTGGAAAGTATTTTGACAATATTTGAATGGCTAACAAGCGTATTTTTTATGCTATCGAGCAAAAAGAGCTATTGCAATTCGCTGAGGTGGTCGATATAATTCATATATGAATAAAACAATGAGCTTTGAAGAGAAGAGAGAAGAGATGCGAGCTTTTAATCGGATGATGAAAATCGTTCGGATTGCGGCTCAAGATGATGTGGAAGCTGGTCGGGATATGACCATGCGAGATGAATGGAAAGATGAACATGGAAGCTTTGGAGTATGGATTAAAGTTTATCGGTCGGCTTTCTTGGATGTAAAATACAAGAAAATTGATTTCAAGAAATAGAGCGAATAGCTCTTGACGAAACAAAGTTTTTAAGGTAGAATGCTGGAATGATGAACGAACAAGAAAAACAAGCGGTTTGGCAAGAAGGTTTCGACGCCTATCATTGGGCGGAATTTGAAGAGCGTCCATTTATTGAATGCCCATATGATGATTGGGCGGACGAAGAAAAGTACAATCTTTGGTATGAAGGTTTTGAGTGTGCAACGGAGGAAGTGTAATGCGTAGGAAACGTGGTCGCCCCGCGTGGGATGCGTTCGCAATGGGACATTGGAAGTGGTAAGATAGAGAAGCTTGGTAAGATAGGTAAGAGGCCCCCCGGCGCTCGACGTAAAGCTATACATAGTAAGGACTTACGCTAATATAATTTCATGCCAAAACAAATATCGTGCCGGGCATGATAATTCTTTGGAGAAAGTATTTTGAAAAGTTTCTCGATTTGCTATTGCAATGCTCTGGACATGTCGATATAATACATATATGAGAAACGCAAGCAATTACGCTAAAACGCAAAACATCCTCAATCAAGCCGTGAAGGTTGCAATTATGAATCAAGCTCTGTGCCGTGACCTGTTTGGATACATCGCCAACTTTTTTGACAGCGAGAGCGATTTCGAGGGCATCGTTAAAATCATGGACTCGCACCCTGACGCCAACGGCGAGGTTTACGTCCACATGGTTTCGGGTGGTACGAGTGCAGCCATGCGAGGGGTTGGTGAAATGGTCAAGCTGAAAGATTTGTCAAATTTTCGCAAGCCCTCTTGACAACTCGCCGCCGACCTGCTACAATTCGGGTAACACAAAGGAATGAAACAATGACTATGCAAGATTTGAAATTCGCAACCTTCGGTCGGTATCTTGGCAAGGCCGTCGTGCTTGGAACCCGCGTGAGCGAAAGTGTAGTCTGGGTACGTTGGGCGGCTTCGGATAGCTGGTTCAAGTTGAGTGCTGAGGAGATTTGTGAGTTCTAGGCGGTTTCCGCCAAGTAAGTAAATATGCTAGGGGATTGGACCGGCGACCAGGGTATAACCCAGGGCAGTCCTACATGACCCCGCGAAACAGAGATAGTCTGACTACTCTGGGCAGTTTGAACTTGCTTGCTTGGCGAAAGTTGCTTAGTAGTCTCAGACTACTTCGATACAACTGTCATTTTTCTCTCAAAGGATTTAGTGTAATGATTAATCAAACCCGCCTTTTCGTCATTAGTCAGATTCTCGTTTCCTACGCTCAGAGCATGAGCGAAAATGGGGATGAAACGCCCGGCGAACGGCTCATCTGTAGTCTGGCCCGCGAAATTCAGGAAATGTTGCCTGAAAATCCGCTGGTAGTCGAACGGATTGTTCCGATTATAGTGAGCGATTCGATTAAGATTGTGGCTCGTGAACAGGGTAAGATTCCCGCAATCAAGAAAATTCGTGAGCAATATAATTTGAGCCTGCTTGACGCAAAGCGATTGATTGAATCGCAATGTGAGAAAGAGCTTAATACATACAATAATCGTCCTACTCCTGCCCCTTGGGACCAATCACAATAGATAACATGCGGGTGCTGGGCAACTGGCACGCGGCGTGCCCGCCGCCCTTGATGTAACCCCATATGTACTAACGACTTAGAACTATTTATTTTTCTTTGAGAATTGCTATTGCAATTTAGGGCTGAGCCCGATATACTGTGTAGAGTAATTGAATCACTAATCGAGAGAACAAATGAAAACCATCGCCATCATCCTTTTGCTCTGCGTTTCTTCTATTGCGAATGCAACCACGTTGAGCTTGCCGAATGCACAAACTACATTGCCTTATGTGGTTCAGCAAGATGTTGTGCGAATCTGGCCCGATGGTGCCATTGGTTCGCCGCACTATCAACCGACTAATGGGAGTGGGACGTACTTCCAACCCGATTATGAGCAAACCAACTTCGGGCCGTTCGTGCTAGGTCAAGGCAACGTAGGAACTACTGGCGTAATCGTGCATCAATTCAACGTGACTGGATTCATTCAGAATCTACAGATTAAGGTGAGCGGCTATCTCATTCCGCAATTATATCCTGACTGGGATTACGGTACGATGTTTGCATACGTATCGCCCGACAATCATACTTGGCAATCGCTCGCACTTAACACTGTGACCACGTTTGATAATGCTTCAATCTTCCATGATAAACAAAGCATTTTTGTCAAGGCTGAATTGTGGAGCCATTCGACGCCGTTCATTGTTCGATACATGGAGCAGGGATTAATCTTTACCACAATCGAAACGGCAGTTCCTACACCAGAACCCACAAGCTTCCTACTCGCTATAATCGCCCTATGTTTCCTGGTCTACGTAAACCGCCACAAGCTGGCATGATTGTCCAACCCTATGTAGGTTGGTACGCTGTGGATGGCCTCAGCTAGCGTAAGCTACCGCAGGGCGTAACCCTATGCTGTATATGGGTTTATGGCTACTGCGGGCGGCACGCGGCGTGCCAAATCGTAAAGCTTTACAGCGTAAGGACTTAGAACTATTTTGGATATTTTTGGAATTGCTTATTGACGGGGCTTGATTTGCCGATATAATACATAGACAAGAGCGGACAACAAACAACAACACGCGAGACTTGACTATGTGCCAAATCGTGACAAAGAAAGCTGCAATTCTCAAGGGCTTGAAGGCTCTTAAGTTTGATAAGCGGTCAGCTCTAGACTGTTGTGAGCGGCAAAAGTTGAATGATTGGCTAAGAGCCAAATATGAAAATTGGTGCGTGACCGACGTTCACATTCTCATCGTTGTGCGAGAAAATTACAGAAACTTCATCAAACAAACTGTTGTTGATGCCCTGAATGACGCTGGCGTCGATATGGATTTCTTTTGGAATCGCGTTACTGCTTCGGACGTATACGGGCAGCACGGTGCTGAAATTACAATTCGAGTTTGTTCGCTGGAATAGTTGTTGACAACACTCCACCATTGTGCTACAATTCGTCTATCAGAAACAAGAACAAAGGATAAAAAAATGAGTCGGAAATGCTATTCGGTCGCTGAGTGTGCCAAGGTTCTCGACGAGCTTTCGCCGGGCTGGGAACACAAGATGCCAGCTAATAAAGCTCTCTTGGACCTGTCGTATTACGTCACCTGCATCGTCGGGAATATGTTGGGCAAAAGCGAAAAGAATCGTCGTGCGGCGTCGGAGTTCGTCAATCGACATTTCGAGGTGGAAACGCAATATTTCTTTTGCGATAACACGCATCTGCCAGCGTGGCTCGTCGAAATTGATGCACGACTTGGGCAAAACATCTCCATCTCCGTCGATGCGATTAAGGTGACTATCGGCACCAACGTCGTTACTCTTTCACAGAAAGAAGCGAAAAAACTTGTCGACCTGTTGACAAAGTTCATCGCTTAGTATATAATCGGCCTATCAAGACACAAACGAGTTTTTAGTTTCAAGGAAAAAGGAAAAGACAATGAGCAAGATTACCACGAAGATTCGGACCCCGCGTTACCAAGTGATTTCGACCTTCATTCACCCGTCGCGTCCGTTCTCGCGTCCGGCGAATTTCTCGAATAAGGCGGTCGCCATCGGCTTCGCCAAGGTGCAGGGTCACACGGCCATCGTGTTGGACCGCAAGGACCAGAAACAAATTTATGCCCGAGGCTTGACAAAGGTTAAAGCCTAGGGTATACTGGTCGAAGTTCACAACAACACTCTTTCTTGAGGAATACGCGATGGCTACCAAGCTTGACACTTCAAAGATTCTGACCGGCGTGGGCGTGGTTAAGCCCGTTTTCGAGGTGGTTTCGGCTCGTATCGGGCCGTTCACCGGGAAGCGTATGAAGCATGGAAGTGCTTCGGCTGAAGCTGTGGCCGGGTTCTGGGAACGTAATAAGCCCAAGGAGAAGCAACAGCAACTCCAAACCGTATAAATGAGACGGAGGCCGACGCTAACTGGTGGGGTCCAGTATAATAACCCCTACGGGGTGCTTAGGCTAGTTGGCGAGAATTCCGAATTTCGCCTATTTGGGTTCGAGTCCCATTCACTCCACTAGTTTCGTTTCACTCAACAAAGGATATGGTATGAACATTGCAGTAGGCCAACACATTCGATTTGCGTATAACAACCTAATGCGGAATGTGAAGGTGGAGAAGGTGGAGAAGACCTATATCACCGGCATTGTGACCAGTGAAAATAACGTGCCAAAGTCGTTTCGGCATGAGAAAATGTTTATGACCCAGGTAATTCCTGGATAATGAGCCCTAAGTGCTTATGCCGTATAGGTTTGCGGCAGGGCCGGGCCGCACCGCGTGTGCCATAAAACTTCGCTTATGCGTTGAACTATTTTTCTTTTTTCTGCTCAACCTATTGACATAGAGCAGCCGATTCTATATATTACCTGAGTTGGTTGTTGGTGGTACATCGCAGGAGAAAGAAGATGATTGAACAAGCCCAAGCTATTCTGGCCGAAACGCCCCATATGAATTTTGAGACTGGCATTCATGCCCGGTTCTTTCGTATCAACCAAAAGTGGGGGTTTAAGTTCTACACCTATCGTGGGGGTGCTGAGTCAAACCTGAAGTCGCAACAGTTTGCGGCGAATGCTGGCGTCGGGTGCAAGTGTGGCGATGAAGTTGCAGAAATTTTCTACGGTGTTGATATTGACGGCCAGCCCCGAAAATGGTATGGTTTCGTTACCGAATGCGTGGCAGTCACCTGCAAGGAAATGGTTCGGCGACGTTACTACCCGCAGCTTATACTTGACAGAATGCCCGGTATGTATACGTGCTGGGAACAGATGAATGCGATTTTCAGCCCGAAACGTCAAGAAACTTTTAAGAAAAAATGCCGAAGGGTCGGCGTAAAAGTGTCCGATTGGCACTGGGGCAATTACGGTTGGTTGGGTTTCTACAAAAATGGGAACCCAAAAGGTCTGCGTCTTATTGACTTCTCTTGCGATTAAAGGTACAATGCGACCATGAAGAACAAACAAGAAAATATGTCGGGAATGTTTCGCTCGCGTGTTGACGTAATGGACGGCCCAAAGCGTCAATATGACCCAATGGCAGATACGGCGAACCCGCTACGTATCGCCCGCGTGAATCAGCTACGCGAATTGTATATAACCGAACAACGACTTGAATGGGAAGTTTCCCCATTTGATGACGGTTCGGCGGACATGGACAAGTTTTTAGAAAAGGTGTAGTATGTCGCTGGTTCAGCTTGCTAAGTCGAAAGTTGCCAATACCTATGCTGTCGATTATATCGACGATGATAGTATTGACTTCGGCGAGGGTGTGGATGCGAAATTCCTACGCTTAAATAGCGAATGGGGTTTCAAGTTCTATCGCTATGACTATAAGTGTCGATATTGTTGGCTTGCCCAAGGTGTCGCCGCTCGTCATGGCATCGGCCCGCGTGTTGGTCATATGTTTAAATTCGAGTGGCGTGGTAATGACCATTGGGGATATATTACCGAACTTGCTAAGCCTCTTAACTTTGTAATGGATTATCCTACCTTTAAGAAGGCACAAAAGGTAAGGGAATTGATGAACAAGTTTAAGGCACTATTCGGCCACCCCGAGGACATTAAACGCGGTAACATTGGACAAATCGGCAACCGATACGTATGGCTTGATTATGGCGAAATTGCGTGGGGTCGTCGTGAGAATTTTACGCAATCGGCTCGTAGCTTATTGCACACTGAGAATGAGAACTATTAACGTGGAGAAGGAAGGTATGTTGTTTCTTGTTTTGATGGCCGTTTACGTTGGTATCATCGCGGCAACTGGCGGCGTTGTTGGTGTCGCTCTGACCTGGGCTTGTGGTTGGGGATTGTGGTGGTTCAGTATTTGGGCGGGTGTGATTATCGCCGGTGGAATTGTGGCAACTATCGCTAGCCTATGCTTTACTGGCTACGGTGCGGTTGCAGGTGAGGCCGGGCCATTTCTGGGCGGTGTATTTGGATTGTTTCTCAGCCCATTGATTACATTGCTAATCGCCGGCCGCTCTATTCTTATGGCTGTTGCGTGCTGGATTGGAACTAGTACATATACAGATGGAGAATGGGACACTAATAAGCTGATTGTGTTCGGCGTATTAACTGCCATTTATCTCTGTACGCGAATCAGTGCAACTAGTTCCTCATCTAGTAAGAGCTAGAAAACGTGGTCGTAACCCCTTGCGGCGTATAGGTTTACGTCGCCTGGGGGCGGCACCGCGTATGCCAAAACTATTTATTCTTTTTCTCATGCGTCTGTTGACTTCTTGCCGATGATATGTATAATGAGGGAGAGCAAGGGAGAAACAATGCGACACATTAAACGAACAAGCCAGACAATTCGCAAGTACCCCACTAATGACTGGTGGGCAAGCCGCGAACGTAAACTTACAATTCTTGCCCGTCGAATCGAAAGAGGGATTGACAAGCCGCTATTTTTGTTTAGAATAGGCGTAGTCAATACCGGCGAGCTTTATACGCTACAGAGGATGCTCAAATGCACGTTTCAAATCAACTCCGACGCATTCTTAATGCCTTAGTCAAGTCTGGTGGGCGACCAATGCTAGTAGGTGGTTGTGTCCGTGACTACCTAATGGGCATGGAACCCAAGGACTTCGATATTGAGGTATTTGGATTAAGTCAGAACCAGATTGTCGCCGCTGTCTCCGAGTTTGGTGCCGTTTGCAATGTTGGTCAAGCTTTCGGCATTACCAAAGTTCGTGTAGATGGTATAGAATACGACATCTCGGTTCCGCGTCGTGAGAACAAAGTCGGCGTGGGTCATAAGGACTACAATGTAGTCTGTGACCCTACGATGACGCCTTATGAGGCTGCTAAGCGTCGTGACTTCACGATTAATAGCGTCTACTATGATGTGGTCAATGGTCAAATTGTGGATAACTTCCATGCTATTGAGGATATGGATGCTAGTCTACTCAGACCGACGAGCGAGGCGTTTAAGGAGGACAGTCTACGTATTCTGCGAGGTATGCAGTTTGCTAGTCGCTTTGATTTAGACCCGTCTTGTTCGTGCGTCGGGTTTGCTATTGATATGCAAGCCGAGTATCACAATTTGCCAAAGGAGAGAATTTGGGTAGAATGGGAGAAGTGGGCAAAGGGCCAGTATCCTAGTCAGGGTCTTAAATTCTTACAGCAATGTGATTGGATTAGTCTATATCCTGAGATTGACAACCTTAATTGTTGCTGGCAAGACCCCATCTGGCACCCTGAAGGTGATGCGTTTGTTCATACGTTAGCAGTCTGCGATGAAATGGCAGCTATTTGCCAGCGTGATAACATCGTCGGCGATGAGCGTACTGTGATGATGTTTGCTGCTCTGTGTCATGACTTTGGTAAGCCATGCACGACGGAAATGATTGATGGTAGGTGGAGAAGTCGCGGCCATTGCGAGGCGGGTATTGATTTAGCTGAGAATTTTTTACAATCAATCGGTGCCCCTAATTGGGTAGCCCCTAAAGTAAAAACTCTCGTAGCTGAACACCTGACGCATGTACGCGAGAAACACACGGCCAGGGGTGTACGTAGACTTGCTGTAAGATTGCAACCTGCGAACATTCAAGAGCTACTGTGGTTGATTGAGGCAGATATGGGCGGTCGTCCCCCACTACCAAAGGGGCTGCCGCCGCAAGCTATCGAACTTAAGGAAATGGCAGACAAACTAGATATTAAGTTTGACATGCCAAAGCCTATCGTTATGGGCCGCCACTTAATTGAGCAAGGCATTAAGCCATCGCCCGAAATGGGGGCATTGTTAAAGTTGCTCTATAGTGCCCAGCTTAACGGTGAGTTCGATACGCTTGAGGGTGGTATTAGTTATGCTAATACGTTCGATAAGGTAATGCCATAGTGGCTCGCCCTAACTCCTTAAGGCATATAGCTTTAGGGAGTTGGCGGCGGGGCCTGCTTACCCAGGCTGCGCAGCTTATGTAGATTGCCTAGCTTACTTGTCCTACCTAAACAACGCGAATGCGGCCGCATGGGCGTTCAGCAAGCCAAAATATATTGTCGGATTTTGAATTATGTTGTTGCAATTGGCTGGCCGATATGTATAATGAGGGAGTTGTTGAGAACGAATCACGCAGATGGAGATAGCCATGAGCAAGGCCGTAGTTAAGAAGGTAAACCAAACCCCGGCACATGCTTTCGAGCGGGGAGCCGCAGCCTATTATCTGCAAATCAATAAGCTGTGGGGATTCAAGTTCTACCTCAGCAAGCGTGCGGCAAAGCACACCTACATGCTTCAGAACCTCGCCCATAGTCTAGGCTGTGCCCCGGCTGTTGGCAAGTTCATTGATACCAAAATCACGTTTCAGGGCAATGAAAATACGCAAGTCTACGGGTATATGACCCGCCACGTTTCCAAGTTGCTCTATCAAGTCTCTGGTGTCGCCCGTCAAAAGGCATACGATAAAAAGTATGCAATTCAGAAAAAGATGATGGCGGCGGGTTTCGATTGTTGCGACATGCACGACCAAAATGTGGCAATCTCGCCATCTGGCAAGGTTCTCGCTATTGACTTTTCGCACATGATGTTGCAGGTTGATGGTAAGCACTACTATCGTGGTCCTGAAAAGCATGAAGCCGACTACAAGGGGCCTGATGACCGTTGCGACGATTTCCCCACGTTCCAAGTTGAGAGCGTTGCTTATTTGAGAAAGGTACGAAAGCAAAATGTTCCAGTTGAAATTAAGAACAACTCGCCCGTCGTGGCAATTCCACTCGGATGCTAATGGCCGCGTGACGTTCGAGCGTGTCGAGTGTATGTCCACACTTGTTACGAACGTAACTATCGTAGCAACCGCGAACAGGTTGCAGGGTATACCATTGTCATTTTGCTCCGTGATAGGCGATAGCCTTAACCCCCTACCACGTATGACTTTATGTGGTTTGCGGGCGGCACCCCGCGTGCCAATTGACAATAAAAGAATATCGAGATTATTTTGCTAAGGTTGTTGACTTTATCTGTCGATACTGTATAATAGGCGAGTAAGGCATACGAAACACAAATGAGGAAACAAAGATGGAAAACCACGGCATCGAGATTAACGGGCGACGTTTTGAGGCAAGTGTTGTGCCGTCGAATAGTCACCCCCAAATGGTGGGTAAGCTGCTTTTGCTCACCGATTCGACCACTGGCAAGGTAGTCTGGAAACATGCGAATTTTTAAAGTCAGGGCCTTGACAAAGCCGATGATTATGGTAGAATGAAGAAGTCGAAGGGAAACAAAGGGTGACAGTCAGGGGTTCTGACGGCCCACTGAGTTGTTCTAATTTTTGGAGAGTTTGAGTTATGGAAACTGTTACTGCGAATGATGTTGCTACCATTGAAGCCACCGAAGTCGCCGCTGTCGAAACGTCGGGAACCGCTGTGAAGCGTACCAATGTGACCCGCGATGTTTTTATCAATGCGTGGGAATCGAGCAATTCGGCTCAAGAGGTTGCTGAGAAGATTGGTCGCCCGAACGGCGTCAATTCGTGTCTGGCCCGTGCGTCGAAGTTGCGTGGCGAAGGTTTCCCCCTGAAGAATATGTCGAAGGGTGGCGGACCTAAGTTGGACCCTGAGAAGGCGTTGCAGTTGCTCGCCGACATTCGCGGGGTGTCTATTGAGGAGATTCGTGCCCAGGGTGCGAAGCTCAAGGCGAAGGCTGAACAGCGTGCGGCTGAAAAGGCCACCGCTCAAGCGGCTAGCTAGTTGACAAAGGGGCGGCGGGGTGGTATAATCTACCTCGTCGCCTCTTTTCTTTTTTCTTTCTGAACTCAAACGGAGTATTTACTTTGAAGATTTTGACTTTTTTGTATGATGGCAAGCCTGAACAGCGTGTTGCGTATTTCCACGAATATAAGGAAAACGGCACGAACTTGGCACACGATTTCATTCGTGAGGCTCCCCGTTATTTTTGTACTAGCAAAATGACCAACGTGGTCCAGTTGCAAGGTTTCGCCGTGCAGCTTGCTGGTGTTCCCTCTGGCTTCGTTGCTGAGGATTTCATCGACGGTTTTGAGGAGGATGGAAAGTATGCTTATCACGATGAGGATAACGGCCTTGTCGTGGCTTGTGATGTTCCGGCTCCGATTAAGCCACCGGCAAAGAAGTTTCAACATAATATGCAGTTTGGTCAAAAAAACGGCTACTATGTTGAATCGACCGCCGGGCGTGGCCGCGTGACTATCCGTGAAAGCAAATCTCACAATGGGGAGATTGTGCTAATTGACAGGGACTGGAAGGTGACGTATAGCCCCACCGCTCAAGACGTTATTGACGCCTTGCAGAAGTTGGGCTAAATGGATAATCTATACGGTGTGCTTGTGGCATCGTCGGTTATCCTCTTCATGGTTAAATTGTGGAGAAACACTTAAGGCGTAGCCCCGTAAGGGGTTACGTCTTTTTTTACGTACATGATGAAATGCTGAACGTAAAGCGTTATGGCGTAAGGGTTTACGTCGAGGGCGGGCGGCACGCCTCATGCCAACTCCTAACCCCTTTGACTGTATGGACTTATGCGATTAAAGATTATGGTTGACAACGCCGATTTATATAGTATACTGAACGAGCAAGCAACGGACACCAACAAACGAGGCTCGAATGAAAATTAAATTGATTAAGGCGAACAATAAGCTCAAGGGCTTAGAAACTAAGATTGGGGGCAAAGTCTACGCTTTCTCCCTGCTTTCCGGTTGGTCCTGTCCATTCGCTAAGGAATGCTATGCCAAAGCAGTCAAGACCGATGCCGGGTATCGTATTCAAGATGGGCCGGATATGCAATTTAGGTGCTATTCGGCAAGTGAGGAAGTCAGGCTGCCTTCGGTGTTTAAGTCTCGAAATGATAATTTTGAGGCACTGAAGTCGTGCGGCAATAACGTCGATAAGATGGTTGCGATGATTCAAGCGGCATTGCCGAAAAAAGTCGCCTATATTCGTATCCATGCGGCGGGTGATTTTTTCACAAAGAACTATTTTTTGGCTTGGGTCAAGGTAGCACACAATAATCCTAAGATTGTGTTCTATGCTTACACTAAGTCGCTGCCATTTTGGGTATATGCCCGCGACAATGGTTTGCTACCGAACAATCTCATTCTCACGGCTAGCTATGGTGGAACTCATGACCATTTGATTAGTCAAGAGAATCTGCGTTATACTAAGGTAGTCGAATCGGTTGCCGATGCTAAGGCGTTAGGTCTGCCGATTGATAAGAACGACATTGCAGCAGCTTTACCAAGTCGCCGTAATATCTCTTTCGCTCTGTTGGTTCATGGTCCTCAGCAGGCGGGTAGCTTGTGGGGCAAAGCAGTCAAACTATTAAAGGGAGTCGGCAGCTATGGCCCTAAGTCAAAATCTTAAAAAATTCTACGTGTCAATGGGGGGCTGGAAGTATATAGCTCTGGCCCCCGATGAAAAAGAGGCGATTTGCTCGATGATACTGGCCGCAGGGTATAAGGACAGCACCGACATTCCGGCACGCCGTCTGCCTTGGGTTTGTTTTATTGTGGACGAGCGAGGACACCGAAAGTTTGACACGTATGATATGGAGTCAATCGAAGTAGAAACAGGTGAGGCACTCGATTACTTCGATGATAACTATCTCGAATATGACCCGTTCTGTGAGCGTGAAGATGTGGAACCCTATCATTATCACGATGATAAGATGACCGATAACTATTTTGAGAAACTTGAAGAAGATGACGAATGAAAGTAACAAGCCGACCGATTCCGCCGCGTGAACCTACTTATGTGTTCCATATGACACTAACGGACACTGAGAACAAAGCATTATATGCTTTTCTTGAGGATGCTGTTAGCAATCCTAAAGGTAGGTATATCGCTGGTGCCGATATTGCTTGCGAACTGAAGGAGCAGATTAGACGATTTGTGTAATCGCAACCCCTTACGTCGTATGAACTTACGGCGTTTGCGGGCGGCACTTTTCGTGCCAGACCCTAAACCGTTACCCACAAAGGCTTTACCCGTTTGCGTTTATAAACTCATGTGGTATAATGACTTATGCCGAATATAGACTTAGGGCGATTGTACGGGCGGGGAAAATCCGGCTCTACTTTCAGGGTGTCCTACCCTAACTACTTTAGTATGCTCGTGAATGTTCATAGCAAGTCTAATTTACGCTTACAGCAAGTGTAAATATTTAAGCGTATTTTTGGTGTATGATATGGCGAAAGGAGCTATATCATGTTTAAAAAATGTCATAAGTGTAATAATGAACTACCATTAGATAGTTTTGATACTGATGTAAGATACAGGCTAGGTAAGGCTAGTATTTGCAAAGAATGTAGAAAGAAGATAAATGCAGAGTATTACAAAGCTAATGGTAAACATAAAAGTAAAGTAAATGGAGACCTATATCTTAATAAGATTAAGTCAAAAGGGTGTGGGGCATGTAGTCTAGATAAAATCGTATGTTTAGACTTTCATCATACTAGAGACAAGTCTTTTAATATCTCAGAAAGAAAAACACTAAACCAACAGCTTATTGAAGAGGTTGAAAAGTGTATTTTATTGTGTGCTAATTGTCACAGGCTACATCACGCTGGGCAACTAGATATAAGCCAAATCCCAAACCTAACACCGATTAGCTTAGAACAATTCTATAAGTCTATTGAACCACCGGAGCAAGCGTAATGTTACCGATAGTTAAGTCAGAGACACTTCAAGTCATACATGAAACCCAAGATTACACAATCAAACACTGGAAAGACACATTAGAGACACTCAAAGAAGAGAATGAACTGTTGTTTGAATATGTGTCCGGAATGGTGATGGGCGAACATGCAAGCGAGGATGCGTTTCTAGCCTCTCATGCTTTTGTTCATGGTATGTTGGGAATGTATCGTTTATTGAAGATTCAAGACGAGGCTGATGATATGGAAAGGGTGTGGGGCAATGACGAAAGATAGGTTGGCGTTCCATTGGTTTGTCGGGGCGATTTTGGCTATTGTATGGTGGCCGCAGACAGTTGTTGGTTTCTTCTGTATGGGATTTTATTTTGGGTACGTTGTGGCGTGTACGGTTTATGCACGCAGAGAAGGAAAATAGATGGGCGATTTGTGGAAACTATGGTGTAGGGCGCTAGGCGAGAAGGCGTCTGATGATATATGGGAGGCGGATTGTGTTGCTGTTATTAGGACGGTGATAGTTCTGATTAATACCGTGACCTGTTTCTTCATAGTCGCCGGTGTTATTAGACATTGGTAAGTCTACGAAAAAACCCTCAACACGTCTTAGGTGCGAGGGTTTCTAAGTTTGATTGAGTTCTCTGCTGAACCAAACTCCTTAAGCTACAGGGATACGAATCGAACGTATGGCTAAGTTAATAGTGCGAGTTTCAAAGACTCGTTAGGGTTACCAACACCCTCACCCTGTATTGTTGTGCCGCTAGTCTGTACCGGGCGGCAAGTCCGCAGGTTGAGTCATCTTTACTAAGCGCCGACTAAAGCCTTCTTAGTGAGGGTAGTCTCCCGACGTTTGAATATGGCCGGGCACCTCGATAACTCAAGTAGTCCGTTGAGGAGTCGAACCCCCTACATCTATTGATAAGAAAGTGCCACGCGGCCGGCGTGGATACGGACCATGTTGAATGTTTTTAAGTGGTCATTCTCCACTAGCTACAGCGGCAGGAATCGAACCTGCGAGAACTTGATTCAGAGTCAAGCATGAATACCAGCATCCAATCCACTGTAATGTTGTTGCTATTTGCCAGGCAGGTTAGCAACGGACCTAGTGGGGGAGGGCCGAGTCGAACGGCTAATGTACAGCATATGAAACTGACCAGATTACCCTATCTTTTTACAACCCCGAGTACCAGTCAAGGGAATCGAACCCTCTTGCTAAGTCTTATGAAAACTTGCCGCAAACCCTGTGCTAACTGGCATGGTGCCCCGAATACCCAATGAAGGATACCGG
>Ga0315294_10004444_pt1 | contig 15290 bp, 14 predicted proteins | sample YL17G13_40_MG_FD_203626 | JGI IMG/M metagenome (GOLD analysis project Ga0315294, IMG submission 203626) | Sediment microbial communities from Yellowstone Lake, YNP, Wyoming, USA - YL17G13_40 | ecosystem: Environmental > Aquatic > Freshwater > Lake > Sediment | place: USA: Wyoming | collected... | reverse complement strand
CATCGGGGGAGGAACGTCGTATGCCGCCACGATCTTCGCCGGGGCTTTCAGGTGTGAGAACGCGATCTCCTGCGCGCGGTAGACGATGTGCTCGCCGAAGCATCCGGTCTTCGGCGCCTGGCACACGACCATGAGGCGGCCGGTCTTCTTGACCGAGTTCACGATCGTCTCGATGTCCAGCGGGATCAGGGTGCGAGGATCAACGACTTCCGCTTCGATGCCCTCCGCGGCAAGCATCTCCGCCGCCTGGAGCGCCACATCGTGCATCTTGAGGTAGGCGACGATGGTGAGGTCCGTGCCCTCGCGCCGCACCACGGCCTCGCCGAGCGGAACTGTGTACTCGGTTTCGGGCACCTCGCCTTTCTCGGTGTAGAGCAACTGGTGCTCGATGAAGATCACCGGGCTGTCGTCGCGGATGGAGGACTTCAGCAGCCCTTTCGCGTCATAGGGCGTAGACGGCGCCACCACCTTGAGGCCCGGCACCTGTGTGAGCATCGCCTCCAGGCTCTGCGAATGCTGGCCAGCGTAGCCCTTTCCGCCGCCGATGGTCGTGCGCATGACCATTGGCAGGCACGCTTTCCCGCCGAACATATAGCGCGTCTTCGCCGCCTGATTCGCGACCTGGTCCATGGCGAGCGGCATGAAGTCAATGTACATGATCTCCGCGACCGGCCGCAGGCCCGTCATCGCGGCCCCTGCGGCGACTCCTGCGATGGCCGCCTCCGAGATCGCGGTGTTGAACACGCGCTGGCGGCCAAACGACTCCAGCAGCCCGACCGTCACCTGGAACGCGCCGCCGTAGTCGGCCACATCCTCACCGAAGACGACCACCCGGCGATCTCGCTCCATCTCCTCCGCGAGCGCCTCGCAGACCGCGTGGCGGTACATGATCTGCCCCTTGCTGTCCCGCCGGAACGCGCGCATCGGCCTCAGCAGATCCTTCGTCCGCATCTCCTCCGAGATATCGCACGAGCTGGTGTCGGCGAACAGCCCCTCGCATATCGTGCCGGGATCAGGTTCCGGGCTCCGGACCGCGAACCGGAGGGACTCCTGGATGCGGGCGTCCACCTTCCCCCGCAACTCCGCGACCTCCAACTCGCTCATGACCCCGGTCGAGATCAGCGCGGACTGGTAGGTATCAATGCAGTCGCGCGCGCGCCAGGCCGCCTCTTCCTCCGGGCTCCGGTACTTCACGCGCTGATCGCTGAGCGAGTGGCCCATGTAACGGTAGGTCATGCACTCGAGCAGAACCGGGCCCTGCCTGGTGCGGCACAGCTCGGAGGCCCTCGACACCGCGTCCCACACCGCGAGGACGTCCATGCCATTGACGACCTCGGCGTGCAGGCTGTCAGGCGAGTACGCGGCCCCGCGGCGGGCGAGGTAGTCTATCCCCGTGACCTCTCCCCGCTGCTGCCCGGTCATCCCATACTGGTTGTTCTCGATGATATAGACCACCGGCAGGCCATACGGGAACTGGGACATCGCCGCGAAGTTCAGGGACTCGTGAAAGATACCGTTATTGGCGGCGCCGTCGCCGAACAGACAGGCGACGACGCGATCCATCCCCAACTCCTGCATCGAGAGGCCGGCGCCGGTGGCGATGGCGAGGGAGCCGCCGACGATGGCGTTCGCGCCGAGGTGGTTCACGTGGAAATCGGCGATGTGCATGCCGCCGCCGCGGCCCCGGCAATAACCCGTCTCACGGCCCAGCAGCTCGGCCATGGTGCGCCCCGTGTGGAGCTGCAAGGCCGCCGCGAGCAGCTCCTCACGCGATCGGCCCCGCGCCGGCTCGTCAATGAAGTCGGCGAGCTGGTCGGCCGTCATCGCGAGGATGGCGTAACCGCCCTTGGCGATGGAATGCCCATGCCCCCGATGGGTCGAGGTGATGTAGTCGTCGGCGCGCAGCGCCGCCATCGTCCCGACCGCCACCGCCTCCTGCCCGATGGACAGGTGCGTGGCGCCGGTGAACGAGAACCCCTCGTGCGGCTTGACCGTGCCCTCTTTCAGCGCGATGATCATCTGCTCGAACGCCCTGATGGTGAGCATCCACTCGAGCAGGCCGACGGCCTTCTCCTTGCTCAATCGCCGACCGATCTCATCCTTCAGCGAAGTCTGATACTGGAACCTAGGGATCTCGCCAAGGTACACCAAGCCGGGCGTGAAATCCGGGATGACTTCCAGCTCTTTGACCATCCGACGCTCTCGCTTTCTTGCACAGACACCAGCGAAGACGGCTCACGGCCCGCCCTATCTGTGGATGGCGACGCAGTTGTCTGCCCCGTCCGCGCCGCCTCACGAACAAGGCGGGGTACCGTAACCCTGCCCTGCAACTCACTTCGCCGCCGGCTGACCGGATTCCCGCGGCACCGCCGCTATTACACACGGGTGTGTCAAGGGTTGGCGCCGGCGCCAGGCCCAAGAGGAACAACACGTACTGCGACCGGGCACGGCGTCGCCAACCGGCCGAAGAGCCTCCGGCCACCGTGCGGGGCTGCGACACGCCACAGGCAGCGGAGGCCCGTCGCCCGAGGGGAGTCTGCCGCCTGAGGCGGAATAGTGATGGCCGCCGAAGGAGGGAACGAGAGTGGCCACTCGGGGTGCAGAGATCGCGGTCGCCGGGCACATCTGTCTGGACATCATCCCGACGTTCGAGGGCGGGGAGAGCAGCCTGGCCGAGATACTCGTCCCGGGCAAGCTGATCAACGTCGGCGCGGCGGTCACGGCAGCGGGCGGCACAGTGTCGAACACCGGGCTCGCGCTGCACCGGCTCGGCATCCCAACGCGCCTGATGGGGAAGGTTGGCGACGACCTCCTCGGGCACGCGATCCTCGAGATCCTTCGGGGCTACGACCCGGATCTGGCCGGCGGCATGCTCGTCACGAAGGGGGTGCCGACGTCATACACCGTCGTGATCAACCCCCCTGGCGTGGACCGGATCTTCCTGCACTGCCCGGGGGCGAACGACACCTTCGGCGCGGCCGATGTGCCGTACCGTGAGCTGCGCGGCCTCAGGCTGTTCCACTTCGGCTATCCCCCGCTCATGCGCCGGATGTACGCCGACGGCGGCGTCGAGCTGTCGAGCCTGCTTCGACAGGTCAAGGAGGTGGGAGTCACCACCTCCTTGGACATGGCCAAGCCCGACCCGGCATCGGAGGCCGGCAGGGCCCCCTGGCTTCAGATACTGGAGCAGACGCTGCCGCATGTGGACGTATTCCTGCCGAGCGTTGACGAGATCCTGTATATGCTCGACAGGAAGCGATTCGATGACATGGGCCCCGACGTGACGGCGCGCGCCGACGGCGGGCTACTGCGCGATCTGGCGGACTGGCTGCTGGACATGGGCGCGGCAATCGTGGTGCTCAAGCTCGGCGCAGAGGGGCTGTACCTGCGCACAACCGGCGACACCGGACGGCTGGCGCAGATGGGGAACTGCCGGGTGGCGGACGCGGCCGCGTGGTCCGGCCGGGAGCTGCTCGCGCCGTGCTTCATGGTGAGCGTTGTCGGCACGACCGGGTCGGGGGACTGCACCATCGCCGGCTTCCTCGCCGCCCTGGCGGCCGGCCTCGCTCCCGAGCGCGCCATGACCAGCGCAGTTGCCGTGGGCGCCTGCAATGTCGAGAAGGCGGACGCGACGAGCGGCATCCCGGCCTGGGCTCAGGTGCAGGAGCGGGTGGGGCGGAAGTGGGAGCGCCGGCCGACCGCGGTAGCCTTGCAGAGGTGGCGGTGGGACGAGGCGCAGGCGATCTGGCGCGGGCCGGGGGATGGGGGTCAGGAGCGATGACGCGGCACGAGGTGCGGAAGGCGCAGCTCCGGGCGGCCGAGATGCTCGCCGAGTCGAGCATCGTCCTGACTGACGCCGAGCGCGAGAACATCGAGGTGGCCGACTTTGGTCTGGGGGAGCTGGAACGGAGCGGCCTGGAGCTCGTCACATACATCAACACCGACCGCTACTGCGCGAAGGAACTGGTGCTCTTCCCGCGCCAGACGTGCCCGGAGCACAGGCACCCGCCGGTGGCCGGCGATCCCGGCAAGATGGAGACGTTCCGGTGTCGCCGGGGTCGGGTGTGGCTCTACGTCGAGGGTGCGCCCACGCCGACGCCGAGCGGACGCGTGCCCGAGGGAAGCGAGCAGTACTACACCGTGCGCCACGAGATCGAGCTGAACCCCGGCGCGCAGCATACCATCGCGGCGAACACATTGCACTGGTTCCAGGGCGGCGACCAGGGTGCGATCGTCTCTGAGTTCTCCAGCACCAGTCGAGACGAGAGCGACGTGTTCACCGACCTGCGGGTCGAGCGGGCGCCGGTGGTGCAGGACGAGTAGCCCGTTGTGAGTGGCGGCCCTGCGCGACAGACACGCCGCCGATCCCGGCGAGCAGCGCGTCTCTGTCCCGGCCCTCAGCCGCCCTTCTGCCATCTCCCTTGTCGCTCCCGGTATCCAAGCACACCTCTAGCTGGCTGGTATACTGACCTGCGTCCACGGTTGGGACCAGGGAGAATGGCATGACCCAGCAGATGTTCAAATACATCATTGTCGGCGGCGGCCTCACCGGCGCCAACGCCGTAAAGGGCATCCGCGAGCGGGATCAACGCGGATCGGTGCTGCTCATCGGCAGCGAGAAGCACATGCCATACGACCGACCGCCGCTCACCAAGAAGCTGTGGTTCGGGAAGACGACGGTAGAGAAGATAACCGTCCTCGACCGGGCGTATTGCGACCAGAATGGGGTCGAGGTGGCGCTGGAGACGGAGGTCGTGGGGGTTGATCCGGCACAGAAGAGCGTGACGGAGCGGGGCGGCAAGGCGTGGCGCTACGAGAAGCTCTTGCTGGCCACGGGCGGCACGCCGCGCACGCTCTCCATCGCGGGCGCCGACCTCGACGGCATCTGCTACTATCGCTACCTGGACGACTACCTGCGCATCCGGGAGCAGGCTGGCGAGGGCAGGTCGGCGGTCGTGATCGGCGGCGGGTTCATCGGGTCCGAGATCGCGGCCGCGCTAAGCATCAACAAGCTCGACGTGACGATGGTGTTCCCGTCTGAGTACCTGGTCAGCCGCGTCTTCCCCGACTACCTGGGCAAGGAGATCCAGCAGCACTACCTCGAGAAGGGCGTGAAGGTGCTGGCGGGAGAGAAGCCGACATCCTTCGAGAAGAGCGGCGCGAAGCTGGTCACGAGGACTGAGAGCGAAAAGCGGATCGAGTCGGACCTGGTGATCGTGGGTATAGGGATCGCCCCGTCGGTGAAGCTGGCGCAGGGGGCGGGATTGCAGACCGGCGATGGCATCGTCGTGAACGAATTCCTCCAGACGTCGAACCCCGACATCTACGCGGCCGGCGACAACGCGCTCTTCCCATACTCCGTTCTGAACCAGCAGGTGCGCATCGAGCACTGGGACAATGCCGTGACGCAGGGCGCATGGGCGGGGCGCAACATGGCCGGCGCTCATGAGCCCTACACCCACATGCCCTACTTCTACTCCGACCTGTTCGAGTTCGGCTACGAGGCGGTGGGCGCAGTCGACTCCTCCCTGGAGACGGTCACGGACTGGCTGAAAGAGAACGAGAAAGGCGTGATCTACTACCTGCGCGAGGGGAAGATCCGGGGGGCGATGATGTGCGACGTCTGGGACAAGGTCGACGCGGCGCGGGAGCTGATCTGGAAGGGCGAATGGGCGGACGCGCAGAGCGTTCAAGGACTGATCAGGTAGGCGCAACGGAGGCACATGATGGCCTTGGTCGAGGAGAAGTGCAAGCCGTGCCAGGGAGGCGAACCGACACTCTCGGTGGCAGAAGCCGAAGGGCTCGGGCGGCAGGTGCCCGAATGGGCGATTGAGGATCAGGCGATCGAGCGCCACCTGAAGTTCAAAGACTTCCGGGAGGCGATGGAGTTCGTCAACAAGGTGGCCTACGCCGCCGAGGAGGAGGGCCACCACCCCGATATCCACATCTCGTGGAACAAGGTGCGGCTGAGACTGACGACGCACAAGATCGGCGGGCTCTCGCGCAACGACTTCATCCTGGCCGCGAAGATAGACAAGCTGCTGGCGTAGAGGAGCTCCGGCTCCCAGAGAGGTGGGCGAAGGCATCGGCGTGCGCATGAACAAGAGCTGGCTGGAGGGAAAGACGGCGCTCATCACCGGGGCGGCCAGGCGCATCGGGCACGAGGTGGCTGTGGCGCTGGCCGACGAGGGCGTGAACGTCGTCGCTCACTACCGCGCCTCGGCCGACGAGGCGCGCGAGCTCAGTGCCGAGCTGCGGGAGCGCGGCGTGAAGTCGTGGCTGGTGAAGGCGGACTTCGAGACGCCCGAGGAGTACGAGACGCTGGTCGAGCGCGCGGCGCGCGCCGCCGGCTCGCTCGACATTCTCGTCAACAACGCGGCGATCTTCCCGCCAAGTACGCTTCAGGAGGTTCAGCTCAAGGACCTGGTCCAGAGCGTCCAGGTGAACGCGTGGGCGCCGTTCGTGCTGTGCCGCGACTTCGCCCGGCTGGTCGGGAAGGGGAAGATCGTCAACCTGCTCGACACTCGGGCGACGGGCTACGACTGGTCCCACGTCGCCTACATCCTGAGCAAGAAGATGCTGGCCGAGTTCACTCGCATGGCCGCGCTGGAGTTCGCCCCCGGCATCACCGTGAACGCTGTTGCGCCGGGGCTGATCCTGCCGCCACCGGGGAAGGACCAGAGCCACCTGGACGAACTGGCGAAGACGCTGCCGATGCAGCGGCACGGCGACCCAGGCGACGTCGTCCAGGCGATCATCTACCTGCTGAAGAGCGACTTCGTGACCGGCCAGGTCATCTTCGTAGACGGCGGGAGACACCTGATGGAGCAGACCGGTGGACCGCATCCTGATTAGCGACCTGACCGCTCGCTGCATCATCGGCGTGAACGACGATGAGCGGCGCGAGAAGCAAGACGTCGTCATCAACATCTCACTGCGCGCCGACCTCAGAAAGGCGGGGCAGACCGACAAGTTCGCCGACACGGTGGACTATCGGGCGATCAAGAAGCGCGTCCTGGCGCTGGTCGAGGACTCTCAGTTCTACCTCGTGGAAGCGCTGGCTGAGGCTATCGCCGCGGCCTGCCTCGAGCAGCGCGCGGTCCAGCAGGTCACGGTGACAGTGGAGAAGCCGTCAGCGTTGCGGTTCGCGCGCAACGTCGGCGTCGAGATCACCCGCGGCCGGGAATAGCGCGCGGCAAGAGCATCCGAGTGGTCCGGGCATTCGTTGCGGTCGGCTCCAACATCAACGCGGCCGAGAACGTGGAGGCGGCGATCAGGCTGCTCTCCGAGAGGGCCCGCGTTCTGGCCATCTCCACGGTGTACCGAACTCGGCCGGTCGCACGGCCCGAGCAACCCGACTACTACAACTGCGTCGTCGAGATCGAGACCGAGACGGCACCGGCTGACTTCAAGCGAACGGTGCTGCGAGGCATCGAGAGGAAGTTGGGGCGAACGCGCGGCCAGGACAAGTTCGCCGCGCGCACGGTGGACCTGGACCTGGTACTGTACGGGGATCTCGTGATCAGGACCAAGGGCCTGACGCTCCCCGACCCGGAGATCCTCTCGCGGCCGTTCCTGGCGGCGCCGCTGTGCGAGCTCGCGCCGGACCTGGTAATCCCGGGATCGGGCATGGCGGTATCACAGGTCGCGGAGTCCCTGCCGCGGGACGAGATGACCCCGCTTCTCGCGTACACCGAGCACCTCCGAAGGGAGATTGCGCATGGACATCCAGAGAGTTGAGGAGCTGGTGAGGGAGCTGCTCACAGAGATAGGGGAGGACCCTCTCAGAGAGGGCCTTCTCAAGACCCCTGAGCGATTCGCCAAGGCCATGGCGTTCCTCACCTCGGGCTATGGGACGGATCCCGATGAACTCGTCCACGGCGCCTGCTTCGCCCAGGACATGGACAGCATGGTGATCGTGAGGGACATCGAGATCTACAGCCTCTGCGAGCACCACTTGCTGCCGTTCTACGGCCGCTGTCACATCGGCTACATTCCCGACGGACAGGTCGTCGGCGTGAGCAAGCTGGCCCGCCTCGCCGACATGTTCTCACGACGGCTCCAGATCCAGGAGCGGCTCACCGAGCAGATCGCGCATGCCATCAAGGACAACACGGGCGCTCAGGGAGTCGGCGTCCTGATCGAGGCGCGGCACCTGTGCATGATGATGCGGGGAGTGGAGAAGCAGAACTCCCTGATGGTGACCTCGTCGGTGCTGGGCACGTTCAGGGAGTCGGTCGCAACGAGAGAGGAGTTCCTGACGCTGGTCGGCCGGCGGCAGGAGATCTAGCCGCCGCGGTACCGGCTGAGGCCTCCGGCGCCGCGCGTCATCTCTTCCCTATGAAATCGAGCTTGCGCTCGCGGTAGTAGCAGTAGTTCTCCCACGACACGTCCGGCGGCACCAGGTGATCGGTGTGCGGGATGAATCCGCCGCCATCGAGCATCGGCTGAAGCCGCTCGAACTCGCGGCCAATAGCGGCCTTCCCTGCGATCAGCGCGCGCTTGTCGAAGCAGCCGCGCATGGGAACGCGCTTGCCGAACTCCTGCCTGATGCGGTAGCCATCCGTGTGCGCCGCCTCTACCGGGAACATGACGTTGATCCCGCCCTCCAGCCAGAGCGGCACGAGCGCGTGGATGTTCCCGTCACAGTCCAGCATGTGGAACTCGCAGCCGCACTCACGGCGCAGGAATTCCGTGACACGCGCGTACTGGGGCACCATGTATTGGCTGAACCACCTCGGCGACACCAGCGGCCCCTTGTTGAAGCACATATCCTCCCACCAGCCGCCGTAGTCAATCCTGCACTTCCCCGCGACGCGCTCGAACAGCTTCAGCTTCAGGTCGGTGAGATGGGCCATCATCTCGCCGACCCAGTCCGGGTCCTCCGCGATCGCGATCGAGATGTTCGTCACGCCCATCCAGTTGCGCAGGCAGCCGTAGATGGACCCACAGCCGAGCGAAACGGGGTGATCGGCGTCAAGGCTGCGGCGGCAGATCTCGTCCAGATCGTCCGGCACGCGGCCCGGGGTGTCTGGGTTCAGCCGCTCGTCCCGCATCTTCTCCCAGTCCGCGCGCGTCCCCAGGGCATGGCGAAGGTAGCGCGGGATTGACGCCCCGAGCTCCGGCCGCATCATCTCGGCGACCGCGCCGTCCTCGTCCTGCACGATGAGATGGTCGCCCTTCTCCTCGAGCACCGCGTGCTGGAAGCCTGGGAGCAGCCCGATGTTGAGCCACGGGCTCGCGCCGTCCTCGTCGTCGTCGGTGTGGAAGTAGGCGCTGATGCTCCCCCACACGCCGCCGAACTCCTGCGGCAGCCCTTCCTGGTGCCACCGGCCAACAGTCTGCTGCCAGGCCCCGAACTCGAGATCGGGAGCGCGGTCGGTTTTCTCGAAGCGGAAGGTTGCGAGGAGGCGCTCGCGATGGGTCATCTCATCCGACTCCGGGACATCGGCTGTAAGCCGCGAGGGGAGCCCGCCTCAGCGGGCTCCCCTCCACCGTCGAATCTCGACGGACGTTACTTGCCCATGGACTTGAGGACCTTCAGACAGCGGTCCACGCACTCCAGCGGAGGGAAGGCGTAGGTCTCCTGCTCGACGATGTACCACTCGGTCTTGCCGACGCTCTCGCACAGCCGGAAGAAGTCGTTCCAGCGAATGTCGCCCTCACCGATGATGGCGTTCTCGTTGGACTTGGAGTACTCCTTGAGGTGCACCGTGAGCGAGCGGCCCGGGTACTTCTCGATGAACGGGTTGATGTCGGCCCCGCCGTGCAAAGCGTTCCCGTTGTCACATTGCATCACCACGTCCTGCTTCGTGTTGCCGAAGAGGATGTCCCAGGGCAGCTCGCCCTCCATCGGCTTGAACTCGGTGTGGTGATTGTGGTAGCCGGTGTACATGCCGAGCGGCTTCAGCTTGTCCGCAATCTCGTTGAAGATCCTGGCGGTCTCGAGCCAGGCGGCGCGGCTCTTCGTCCGCTCCTGCGACAGGCCCGGCACGATGAGAAACTTGTTGCCGATGGTCTGGTTGAACTCCACGGTCTTGGCGAACTCATCGCCGAGCAGCGTGTCCAGACCGATGTGGGTACCGGCGACCTTCAGGCCGAGATCGTCGAGCATGGTGCGAAGCTCTTTCGCCGAGCGGTCGTAGTAGCCCGCGAACTCGACGCCCTCATAGCCCGTCTTGGCGACAGCCGCGAGGCTGCCAGGGAGATCCTTCGCGCAATCCTCACGGATTGAGTACAGCTGCAGCGCGATCGGTATTCGTGCCATCCTCGCCTCCTTGGGGGTTCAGGTCTGCTACTTCGTGCCGGACCGAAGAAGTCCTTGCGGCCGAGCCGCGTTCCTCCCGCCGCGGCTGCTCCCAGCAGAGGTTGGGCGACGGCAGCGGAGAAGAGAGCCGCACCATGGAACCGACTCTCGAGCGGCACAACCAGGACGTGGCGGCGCTGTGGCAGGAGCTTGACGAAGGCCACCCCTCCCGTGTGCCGTGCGTCTTCAACATCAGCGGCCAGTTCTGGATGCTCACGCCGTGGACCAACACCCGGGGGCACACGTTCGAGCAGTACTTCACCGATCCGGCGGTCCAGTGGCAGGTGCAGCTCGAGAGGCAGAAGTGGGTGCGAGGGCAGCCCATCCAGGACACGCAGCTCGGCCCGCCCGAGCAGTGGGGCGGGCTCACGCCGGACTTCCAGAACACCTACGAGGCCGAGTGGTTCGGCTGCCGGCTGGTCTTCCACGAGGGCGAGGTGCCCGACTCGGTCCCCATGCTCCGGGAGTGCAAGGGCGATCTCGCGACCATGAGCATTCCGGACCCCCTGCACGACCGCGTGCAGGGCCGGGCGCTGGAGTTCCGCCAGTCCTTCGAGGACCGGCGACAGCGCGAGGGGTTCGAGGGACGGCCGGTTGGCGCATCGGCGCTCAGCGGCTCGGGGACCGATGGCCCATTCACGGTGGCGTGCAACCTGCGCGGGACGACTGAGATGTGCCTCGACCTGTACGAGGACCCAACGTTCGCGCGCGAGCTGCTCGACTTCATCACCGAGGCGACGATCGCCCGCATCAAAGCCGTGCTTGAGTTCAACCAGACCGAGTTCCCGCGCCAGGGGTGGGGGTTCGCGGACGACAGCATCATGCTCCTCTCCGAGGCGCAGTACCGCGAGTTCGTGCTGCCTCACCACGAGCGGCTGCTGGCGACGTTCTCGAAGGGCGGCCCGAACTCGATCCACCTGTGCGGGAGCGTGCAGCGCCTGCTGCCTTTGCTGCAGCGGGAGCTCAACATCCAGGACTTCGACCTCGGCTTCCCCGTGGACCTGGGACAGCTCCGGAAGGAACTGGGGCCTGGAGCGCTCCTGCGGGGCAACCTGCACCCACGAGTCCTGCGCGATGGCCCAGTGTCGCTCATCCAGGAGAAAACGGCCGAGATCCTGCGCAGCGGAGTGATGGAGGGCCGGCGCTACGTATTCTCGGAGGGCAACAACATCGCTCCCATGACCCCGGTGGAGCACATGAAGGCCGCCTATGAGACGGTCAAAGCCGTGGGGGTGTATTGATGGAACGCAGCGCGATTGAGCTGGTGGACGTCAACACCCGGTTTGGCTACGACGCGCGCTGCGGCGTGATGACCACGCCCGAGCAGGTCAAGCGCGCGGGCCAGAAGTGGGGCGTCGTGCGAGCTTACACCTGCAGCCTCAAGGCAATTCTGTTCGACTGCCACGAGGGCAACCAGGAAACGCTCGACCTGTGCGCCGAGGACGAGTACTTCCGCCCGGTCGCGGTCGCCTGTCCCACCGGCATGTACACGCCGACGCGCGCGCGCAGGATTCGCGACCTCGGCTTCTCAATGGTCCGGCTCTTCCCCGAGATCCACGGCTACGCGGTTGACAGCGCCGCCTGCGCGCGACTGGTCGAGTCACTCGCGGAGGCCGGCATGGCGGTGATGCTGCCGACCGCGGCCTCGGAGACGGCGCGGCTCGCGCACCTGCTGAGGGGTCGGCAGGGCACATTCATCCTCACGCACAATCGCTACGGCATCCTGGGCGAGCTGCTGGCCCTCGCCGACTTCCTGCCCTCCGTCTACGTGGAGTCGAGCGACCTGATGACACCCGACGGCATCGCCGCGGTGGCCGAGGCCTTCTCGCCAACCCACCTTCTCTGGGGTTCGAACTACCCCGTGCTGAATATCGGGTCATCGGTGGCGGTGCTGCGGGGCTCCGGCCTGCCGCGGGAGCAGATCGAGACGGCGGCATCCGGCAACGCCCGCCGCGTCCTGGAGGTCCGGCGATGAGGAAGTTCGACGTCCACTCGCACTTTGGGCCCTGGAACACCATCCCGATCAGGAAGTCGGGCGCCGATGACCTGGTGGACCTGCTGCGATCCGTCGGGGTCGAGAAGGCAGTGGTGAGCTCGGTGAAGGCGCTGCTGGACGACCTGGTGCTCGGGAACCAGGAGACGCAGGTTGCGATCGAGCGTCACGAGATGCTCTACGGTTACATGTACGTTGACCCCTACCGCATCGCGGACTCCGTGCGCGAGGTCGAGAAGCTCGCAGGACATCCGAAGTTCATCGGCGTGAAGAGCCGGGACGACTACCACGGACGGCCGTACAACCACAGCAGCTACCTGGAGCTATTCAGCGCCATCAAGTCGCGGCGCCTGCCCGCGCTGCTGCACACCTTCTCCGTCAGCTCGATGCGCGCCGCTATGGAGCTGGCGGCGGCGTACGATGCCCCGGTGATTTTGGCTCACCTCGCCGGGCCGGACTGGCGCGGGTGCGAGGTCTTCAGAAACGCGGACATCCCGGGGAACGTCTACCTCGACCCCGTGTCGAGCGCGGCCGAGCCTGGGCGGTATGAGCTTGCGGTGGAGCTTGTGGGCGACGACCGCGTCGTCTTCGGCACCGACTGCACCCTCTTCCATCCGGGAGTCTCGGTGGGAGCGATCGAAGCGTCGGAGCTGGGCGAGGCGGTGAAACTGAAAGTCTACTGGGAGAACCCGGAAAGAGCGTTCTTCCCCCAACATCAGCCGTAGAACGGCGCACAGCGATATAGGGAGGCACTATGAAGATCGGGATCGTGGGAGCAGAGAATAGCCACACCGTCGCCATCGCGAAGACGTTGAACATCGAGAAGGCGGTGTCCGGCTGCGAGGTGACGCACGTCTGGGGCGAGACGGCCGAGTACGCCGACAAGGCGGCCGAGGATGGCCGGATCCCCAACATCGTCCAGGAGCCGCCGGAGATGATCGGGCAGGTCGAGGGCGTCGTTGTCGATCACAGGCACGCCAAGCACCATCTGGCCGCGGCGCGGCCGTTCATCGAGGCTGGGGTGCCCGTGTTTGTGGATAAGCCCTTCTGCATTGACCTGAAGGAAGGGATAGATTTCGTGAACCTCGCCCGCTCGAAGAACACCCCGCTCACGAGCTACAGCGTGCTCCCGATGCAGCAGTCGGCGCGCGAGTTCGAGGAGGCGATGAAGGGCCTGGGCACGCTCCGCTCCTTCGTGACCGCCGGGCCGGTGGAGATCGAGAGCGAGTACGGCGGCGTGTTCTTCTACGGCATTCACCAGGTGGACTTCATGCTGAGCCTGGTCGAGGCAAAGCCGATGAGCGTATCAACCGCGCGGCAGGGCGAGGACGGCATCGCGACCATCACCTTCGACAGCGGCGCGTTCGGCGTCGTGCACTGCCTCAATGGATGGTCGGGCGGGTTCACGGGCACGGTGTACGGCGAGAAGGGCGCGCACCACGCGGCTCTCGCCTGGGACCAGAATATCTACCTCACCGGCATCAAGACCTTCTGCCGCATGTTCGAGACCAGGCAGGAGCCGCTGCCTCCCTCCAGCTACCTCCGGCCCGTCGCCGTCCTCGCCGCAATGCAGAAGTCGTTCGATACGGGCAAGGCCGTGGATGTGGCGGCCGTCGACGTGTAGCGCGCCCACCGCGCATGACAGGCCGGCGACCCGTTCACGCTGGATGCATAGGGCAGGAGTCTGCCTCCTGCCATCGGAGCGATGACCCTGGAAGGGAAGCTCATGGCACGTGCAATCAAGCTGGGCGTCATCGGCGCCGGGAGCGCGACGTTCTCAGTGGGCCTCGTGAAGGACATCTGCCTGACGAAGAGCCTGGCGGGCAGCCTGGTGACGCTCATGGACGTGGACCAGGAGCGCGTCCGGATCATGCACCAGTTCGCGGAGCGGTATGCCGCGGAGTTGGGCGCGGACGTGAAGTTCGAGTGGACGCTCGACCGCGAGCGCGCTCTGAAGGACGCTGACTACGTCATCAACACCGCTCAGGTCGGCGGTCACGCGCAGGTAGAGGCGCTGCGCGCCTGGCAAGGATCGCAGGGCTACTACCGCGGCATGTGGCTCCACCGCATCATCCAGGTGCGCATGATGGTCTCGGTGGCGCGAGACATGGAGCGTCTCTGCCCCGGCGCGTGGCTGATCCAGGCATCGAACCCGGTGTTCGAGGGCTGCACCGCCATGACCCGCGCCACGGGCGTCAAGGTGTGCGGGATCTGCCACGGCCATTTCGGCTATCAGGAGATCGCGCGCCGTCTGGGCCTCGATGTGAGCAAAGTGACCGCCCAGATGGTCGGGTTCAACCACGAGATCTGGCTCACGCACTTCGAGTACCAGGGGAAGGATGCATACCACCTGATTGACGACTGGGTGGCGAACGCGTCCGATAGGTTCTGGGCCGACTACCACCCGAGGTATGGCGACAACCAGATGTCACGGGCAGCCGTGGAGCTCTACAAGCTCACCGGCCTCTTCCCCATCGGCGACACGCCGCGGCGCGGGGGATGGTGGTACCACACCGATCTCGCCGCGAAGAAGAAGTGGTATGGCGAACCGATGGGCGGCTTCGACTCGGAGCTCGGCTGGAGTGAGTACCTCAAGAACCTCGAGCAGGAGGTCGCGTCCATTCACTCCGCCGTCGCCGACGCCTCGACCGATCTCACGCAGACCTTTCCCCCGCGCCCGACAGGGGAGCAGCACTTCCCGCTCATCGAGGCGTTGGAAGGGGAGCGAACGGTCGAGCTTCAGGTGAATGTCCTCAACCGCGGCGCCATCGGGGGCATACCGGATGACGTCGTGGTCGAACTGCCCGCGATCTGCTCGCTGCGCGGCATCCAGCCACTTCAGGTCGGCAGGCTGCCCGACGTGCTGATGCTCGCAGTCCTCTACCCGAGGATGGTTGAGATGGAGCGAATCGTGAGCGCATCCCTCCACCCGGACGAGCGCGTGCTGCTGAGCCTGGCGCTCGAGGATCACCGCACTAGGTCCTGGGAGCA
>Ga0315294_10004443_pt1 | contig 15292 bp, 10 predicted proteins | sample YL17G13_40_MG_FD_203626 | JGI IMG/M metagenome (GOLD analysis project Ga0315294, IMG submission 203626) | Sediment microbial communities from Yellowstone Lake, YNP, Wyoming, USA - YL17G13_40 | ecosystem: Environmental > Aquatic > Freshwater > Lake > Sediment | place: USA: Wyoming | collected... | reverse complement strand
AAGAAGCGGGAGGCTGAAAGCCTCCCCTACCCATAATCCAAACACCTGACGGGTAGGGGAAAATTCTATTTTCCCCTGAAAGCTCCCCTACCCATAATCCAAACACCTGACGGGTAGGGGAAAATTCTATTTTCCCCTTTATTCTACCCCCGGTCCTTTTTGAAGAAGCGTCCCACCGAGGCAAAGAAGAGCCGCGGCTTATACCTTATGGGGAAGATGCGAGCTTTTAGGGCTAAGCCATACCACAGGCGGTAGAGGAGATTGGTGAGGGGATTGGGGGGAAGGGTGCAGGCTTCCTGCACTAAGTCGCTTAAGCCGGGCATCGCCGCTCCCAGGGAGAAGAGCCGGTGCAGGGATTCTATGCGTCGCTTGTCTCCCTTCACTTTGAAGGTGAGCGGAGAGTGGGAGTGATAGGTAATCTCCAGGTCGGAATAGCGACCATCATAATAACCCTGGTTGACCGCATATTCGCCCAGACGAGTGCGGGGATAGGGCTGGAAGATGCTCGCCCAGGCGAACTTGGCCCGGATTCTGCTGTTCAATTGCATCGTGCCCAGCGCCTGTTTGAAGGTCTCACCGGGCAATCCCAGCATATTCTGGCTGTATATGCCGATGCGGTATCTGTGCAGGGATTGGGCGGCGTTTATAATTGTCTGGGTGCTCATTCTCCTGCCCAGCACTTTATTGCGCAGTTCCTCGTCGCCGGACTCAACACCCATCAATACCGAGAGACAGCCGGCACTTTTTAATAGGCTGGCGACCCCATCATTGACCAGATTGGCGCGCACATTGCAGGAGAAGGGCAGACCAATCTCTTTAGGAAATTTTTCTGCAAATTCCATAAGCCACCGGCGAGAGAGTATAAAGATATCGGAGACGAAGCGCACCAACTGCAGAGGATATTTTGAAGCGACTTCCTGGACCTCTGCTATCAGGTCATCTACACTGCGCCAGCGCACCCTTCTGCTATCGCCACCGGACTCCCGGGAATAAATCTGGGCTAGGGCATGGTTGAAGCAGTAGGTGCAGTCGTAGGGACAGCCTCGGGTGGTTATGAAGTGCTTGATGGGGTATTCCCGCACCCAGCGGTCCTGAGCATAGACCAACTGTCGGTCGGGGTGTGGAATGGAGTCCAGATTAGTGACCAGAGGGCGAGGGGGATTACGATAGATTTTATCGCCCTCCTTAACCCACAGGTTGCGTATTTCCCGGATGCTTTTGCCGGAGGAGAGCCTATCAGCCAGTTCCACCATCGCCTTCTCCCCTTCCCCGCGGCAGACGGCATCCACCCCCTCTTCCTCTATCATCTCCGGAAAGAAGGTGGGGTGGGGTCCCCCAAAGACGGAGAGAGCCTTGGGGAGTCTCCGGCGAAGTCGGCGGTTGAGCAGGAGGTAGTAATCCTGCAGGCCGGTGGTGAGGGAATATGCCAGGATATCCGGGGAGTAACTCTCTGCCTGGGCAAGAGGGTCCCGGCTATGCTCGGCGTTTATAAAAAAAGTATCGTGCCCGGAGGATTTTAGAGCGGAAGAGAGATACATTATCCCCAGGGGTTCGGTCAAGCCGACGCTTTTGGTGAGGAAAAGAATGCGCAAAGCTACTTGCCCCCTTCCGCTTTGGCGGTGCGGATGCGGTCAAAGAAGAGCTTGGGGAGAAGCAGGAGCGCCCGGGGGTTGTGCCAGAAGATTTTGAGGAGCATAATCGCTCTTTTGATAGAAAAATAGAAGCGGACATTTGCCTGGCGGAGCAGGTGGGTCAGTTCCTCATCCGAGACCTGGGACATATTGAACTTGGCACGGAAGAAGTCGTAGCTCTGCGGGTCGGTGTTGATGGCGATGCCCATAGAACGGGCCAGGTCAACCAGCTCGGTGCCCTCAAAGGGGTTGACCGCAAAGAAGGAGGCGGTGTGCACGGCAAGCTCCTCGGCGTAGCGGATGGTCTGGTGGAGTTCGGCTCGGCTCTCGCCGGGGAAGCCGAGCATAAACAGCCCGTGCAGGAGTATGCCCTGGCGATAGGCTTGGTCCACTACGGTCTTCAACTTGGGCAGGCGCAGGTTCTTTTTGATGAGCGACTGGATGCGGGGAGAGGCGGTCTCCACGGCTATTGCCACCCGGAAGACCCGGGCGCGCTTCCACAACCGAATGGTCTCCTGGTCAACCATATCGGTGCGCAAGCCGTTGGGAAAGGAGAGGACGGCATCTTTGAGGTCGCTATCCGCAAATCGGCGCAGGATTTCCTTACTGCGGGGGATGTAGGCATTGAAGCAGTCGTCGTATATTTCAAACTCGCGAATACCGTATTTTTGATACAGCTCACCAAGCTCAGCCAGCACATTATCCGGGGAGCGAAAGCGGAATCTTTTGCCGAAGATGTGATGGCAATATACACAGCGGAAAGGGCAAGCCCGGCTGGTGAAGACCGGCATATATTCGGCGTGCTTGTAGATGACCGACAGGCGCGGTGCCTTAAAATAAGCCTCTCGGTCAATCAAATCCCAGGCGGGAAAGGGGAGTTCGTCCAGATTGATGATATACGGTCGCGGCGGATTGACTTGCAATTTGCCGTTCTGGCGGTGGGCTAAGCCCAGTATTTTGTCGGTGCTTTTGCCCTGGGAAAGCGTTTCGGCCAGCTCCACCAGAGTGTATTCCCCCTCCAGATAGGCCGCCCAGTCAATATTTTTATCGGCAAGTATGGACTCCAGATTGGCCGAGGCGTGCGGTCCCCCGGCTATTATGGGAATGTGAGGAAAACGTTTCTTTAGATGACCGGCCAGGGAGTGCATCTGCGGGGCTTCCATAGTCAGCACGGATAGCCCAATCAAGTCCGGTGGATTCTGCGCAATCCAGTCGCCGACGGCGCTGTCGCTGAGATTTCCCAGGCGAGTGTCCAGAATTCTGCAGTCCGCGCCCAGCCTTTCCCGAAGAATTGCGGCAAGATACATACAACCCAGGGGAGGAGCGGCTTTGGAATCCGGCATATTCAGCAAGCCGGTCTTAATCAGGGCTACTGATATAGGCACTTTATTGAGGATTTTGGGCATATCAACTAAAAATTATACCAGTCGGCAAATAAATGTCAAGGGCTGGGGAGGGAAGGGTCTTTCGGTCTTTTTATTCGTCGGTAGATTCTATCCAGAAGCTTTAAAATTTCTTTCTCCCGCAGGAGAGTGAGCGCCAGTCCGTAAATAACTGCCGCGCCGACCAATATCCCCCCCAGTAGTAAGATATTTATCTCCCCGGGATGGCGATAGTCGTGAAATCCCCCGGGCGAGAGAAACCAGATGAAGCCAGCCATCAGGACGCTGGCGACCAGAGCCTTGCCCAGAGTAATCAACTCCGCTATTCCCAAAAGCCTTGTCTTGAGCAGCCTTCCCAAAACCATCAGCAACACTGCCGACCAGACTATGTTCACTATCACCGTAGCTAGGGCTATACCTAAGTGGTCAAACCAGCGGATGAGCAAAATATCCAAAAGCAGATTCAGAGCCATCATACTGGCGCCGACCGCGGTGAAGAAGCCCATCTTTTTGAGCGCATAGAGCAAGCTGGTGGCCAGGCTGACTATCCCCAAAAATATCAGCGACCAGGAATAGACCACCAACGCCTGGGCGCTCCACACCGAGCTCAGCAGGGTGAAGGAACCCCTTTCCAGGAGGACCCGCACCAGGGGCAGGGCTAGAAGGGATAAACCGATGGCGGTGGGAAGATAGAAGATGGTGAGCAGGCGGAAGCCGCTGGAGAATCTCTCCTGCACGCTAGCCCAGTCCTTGACCGCGACTGCCTGGGAGATGTGGGTATAATAGACTTTATTGAGTGGAATGGAGAAGAGCGCCTGGGCGTAGGCAGCCATCTGGAAGCCGTATTTGAGCGCGGAGATTTTGCCGGATGCCAGAGTGGAGGCTACCGCCCGGTCAATGAGCAGATTGGCGCGCTCGGTAGCCGCGCCCAGCAAAAGAATGCCGGCGAGGATGCCCATACTGCGCATACGCGAGTCGCTCAGAGAGAGGCCGGCTCGCCAGGAGAAACCACCCTGTCTTACAAGTAGCGGAATAAGGATTAACAGTTGGGCGGCTACGCCTAAGGTGACGCCCAGCAGAAGTGCGTTTATGCCCCAACCGGGCGAGAGGAACCAGACGCTGGCGGCGATGACCAGCGGTGGAAGAAGCCCACCAAAATTGGGCAGGAGAAAGGATTCCACGCTGTAGTGCAGGGTTAGCACCACTTTGTAGATAACTGATATTGCCATCATCGGCAGGAGCAGTCGCAGTAAAGTAGCCGCCAGGTTGGTCTCCTCAGCGGAGAAGCCGGGAGCCATTATCCGCACTAGTTGGGGAGCGAGAAGCTCCAGGAGGATTAAGATGATAATAACCGATAAAGTGATTATGTTGATAGTGGAGGAGGCTAACCGCCAGGCTGATTTCTTACCCTGCTGGCGCAGGGCTTCGGTGAAGGTGGGGAGGAGAGTGGCGTTGACCAGCTCGGTAGCCATAAAGACCAGAAGCTCCGGCAGGATAAATGCCACCAGGTAGGCGTCGTAGGTGCGGGAGGTGCCAAAGGCGCGGGCGACGACGACCGCCTGGAAGAGGGAGAGAAGCATAATGAGGGCGTTCAGGGCGCTCATCCCGGCGATGGTTTTTACGCCGGATTTATACTGATTACTCATAAGGTTTTTGCGAAATTACTCCCATTAAATCCAGGGGACGACCGGTGAAGAATATTTTGGAGAAGATGGGCAGAGTGAAGGGTAAAAAGAAGATTTGCCAGAGAAAGCCGTAGGCGGAGCTCTTTTTCGCCAGATATTGGATGGACCAGGACTTTTTGGGTCGTTCCCAATAGAGTGGTCGGAAGCCTGCCGAGCGGAGCATCCTTCCCAGTGTAGTTCGGCTGAAATAATGGGTATGGAAGCGCATAATATACCACCAGTTGCGTTTGAACATCCGCGCCGGCACCGAGCCTACATCCGGCAACTCCAAATAGAGGAAACCGCCGGGCTTGAGAATGCGAAAAGTTTCGGTGAGCAATTCTTTCGGCTTAGCCACATGCTCCAGCAGGTGGAAGGCGGTGACCACATCAAAATGGTTTTGGGGAAAATGGGCTTCCTCTAAAGTGGTGGAGTGAACCTCCACGCCCTTCTTCCCCGCCTCTCGGATGGCGGATTCCGCCAGGTCCAAGCCCACCTTCCGCCAACGGTTGGAGTCCAGCTCCTGCAGGAAGAAGCCGTGTCCACAGCCGATGTCCAGAATCCGACCGTGGTCGGCAAAGCTCTCCAGAGTGGCAACATTGTAGCGGAAGGTGGCTCGCTTCCAAGCCCACTCGCGAAGATAATCGTGGTCTTCCACCTGGCGATATATTTCTTCCAGTTCTTCGGTGGTTTCCCGAGGATTCTCGTAGACCAGCCCGCAGTGGGGACAGCGCACGATTTGCCCGGCCAGGATATTGGCGTCGGACTGGCGGAAACGCTGGGTGTGGCTGTGCTCGCTCTCTCGCAGACTATTGGGATAGAGCAGTTCAAAGTCAGTTGCCGAGCAGAGATTGCAGGGGTGGAGCTCTTTTTGGCGATTAAGGGACATAGATAAGATTAGGTTTTGAAAACGGATTTTCATAATAGCATAGTTTATATCAAAAACAAGGGGATTAAATGGGTAGGGTGGAGAGTAGGGGCTTAGCACGCTAAGCCCCTGCTGTAAGGACAAAATACAAAAAAATATTGTTAAGCCCTTGACAATAAGGATATGCTGTGTTAATATTTCCCGCTTTAGCGACCACCTCATAAAAATATAGTGGGGTGGAGAAGGGTATTTGTATCTTTAATATTTTAGGGGGTGTTCCCACTGGTCAGAAGCATGTTCTATTTGGAAGACGAAAAGAGACAAGAGTTTTCCACCATCACCATAAAGCTGGCCTCGCCGGATAAGATTCTCGCCTGGTCTCACGGCGAAGTGAAGAAAGCGGAGACTATCAATTACCGCACATTCAAGCCGGAGCGTGATGGTCTCTTCTGTGAGCGTATTTTTGGTCCTACTAAAGACTGGGAATGCTACTGCGGTAAATACAAACGCATCAAAAACCGGGGTATTATCTGCGACCGTTGCGGTGTGGAGGTTACCGAATCTCGGGTGCGTCGGGAGAGGATGGCGCATATTAAGCTGGTCAGCCCCTGTGCGCACATCTGGTTTGTAAAGGGTACCCCCAACCGGGTAGCGTTACTCTTGGGCATCTCCTCCCGTGATTTGGAGAAGATAGTATATTACGCCGCTTATATCGTTATAGATTCCGGTGACCCGGAAGTCACCGAACTGCAAAAATATCAGCTGTTGACCGAGGAGCAATACCAGCGACTGCGCGAGAAACTGGGCGACGAATTCAGGGTTGGTATGGGTGCGGAGGCAATAAAAGAGTTGCTGGAGGAAATAAACCTGGAGGACCTCTCCGCTCAACTGAAGGCTAAGCACGCCGAGGAGACCAGCATTCAAAAACGCAAGGTCTTGGTTCGCCGATTACAAGAGGTAGAGAATTTCATCTTCAGCGGAAATCGCCCGGAATGGATGGTTTTGGATGTCTTGCCGGTTCTTCCGCCGGACCTTCGCCCGCTGGTTCCGCTGGACGGAGGACGATTCGCCACCTCAGATTTGAACGACCTCTACCGCACAGTTATTAATCGCAACAACCGGCTGAAGAAATTGATGGAATTGCGCGCTCCCAATGTCATCCTGAAAAATGAGAAGCGTATGCTGCAAGAGGCTGTGGACGCCCTGATGGACAACGGTCGTCGGGGATATACTGTCAAAGGTGTGGGCAATCGTCCCTTGAAGAGCCTCTCTGATTCATTAAAGGGCAAGTTGGGTCGCTTCCGCCAGAATCTGCTGGGCAAGCGGGTGGATTATTCTGGTCGTGCTGTCATCGTAGTCGGTCCGGAGCTTTCCTTGCACCAGTGCGGTCTGCCTAAGAAGATGGCTCTGGAGCTATTTAAGCCCTTCATCATCCAACGACTGGAGGAAAAGGGGTTTGTTCATACTATCAAGAGCGCCAAGCGATTGGTGGAGCAAGTGCGCCCGGAAGTTTGGGATACATTGGATGAGGTCATCAAGGACCATCCAGTTCTTCTCAATCGTGCTCCCACCCTGCACCGTCTAGGCATTCAGGCTTTTCAGCCGGTGTTGATTGAGGGCAACGCCATTACCATTCATCCTCTGGTCTGCGCTGCCTTCAACGCCGACTTTGATGGCGACCAGATGGCTGTGCATGTGCCCATCTCTGTGGAGTCGCAGTTGGAGTCGCGAATCCTGATGATGTCCACCCGCAACATCCTCTCGCCGGCGCAGGGAAACCCGCTGGCTACGCCCAGCCGGGATATTATCCTGGGTTGCTATGTGCTCACCAAGCCGAAGAGCGGAGACCTGGGCGAGGGAATGCTCTTTGCGGACCTGGATGATGCCATTGCCGGTTACGAGCACGGTGTGGTGGGACGCAACGCCCGAATTAAAGTGCGCTTTAACGGGGAAATAATTGAGACCACCGCAGGCAGAGTTATTTTTAACCTGATGCTCCCCGAAGAACTGCGTTATGTTAACAAGACTCTGGACAAAAAATCTCTATCCATAGTGGTAGCCGATGCCTACAAGCGCCTGGGGAATGAGAAAACGGTGGAGGTTCTGGACAAACTGAAGGGAGCTGGTTTTCTCTATGCAACTTTATATGGTATCTCCATAGGAATTGACGACATCAAGGTTCCGCCGGAAAAGCTGGGCATAATCGACGCCGCTCGCAAAGAAGTCGGAACAGTAGAAAAGATGTATAAGCGAGAGGCTATTACCGAGGGCGAGAGGTATAATAAAGTCATTGACATCTGGACTCAGGCTACCGATGAAGTAGCCGACCGGATGATAGATGTTCTCGCCAAAGACGCCCTGGGGTTTAACCCAGTCTTTATGATGACCGACTCCGGCGCTCGTTCTACCAAGACTCAGATTCGTCAGATGGCTGGCATGCGCGGACTTATGGGCAAACCCCAAAAGAAAATTATCGGCTCGGTGGGAGAGATTATTGAATCACCGATCATCTCTAATTTCCGCGAGGGATTGACCGTTCAGGAATACTTTATCTCCACCCACGGCGGAAGGAAGGGTCTGGCGGATACAGCGTTAAAAACTGCCGACGCCGGCTACCTTACCCGTCGTCTGGTAGATGTAGCTCACGACCTGATTGTGGTGGAGAACGACTGTGGCACCCTGCTGGGTATAGATGTGGAGGCTTTGAAAGAGGGCGAGGAAATAATTGAGCCCCTGCGCGACCGTATTCTGGGTAGAGTCTGTCTGGAGGATATCTATCATCCCATCACCGGTGAGGTGCTGACCAAAGCCAATACCCTGCTTGATGAGGATACCGCTCAACAGATAGAGGATGCCGGAGTGCGTAGGGTGCGCATACGCTCGGTGCTCACCTGCGAGATAAAGCACGGGGTTTGCGCCTTGTGCTACGGTCGCAATCTGGCAAATAGCCAGTTGGTCAGTCGGGGTGAGGCCGTGGGAGTCATCGCCGCTCAGTCCATCGGCGAGCCGGGCACCCAGCTTACCCTGCGGACATTCCACATCGGAGGGACCGCCAGTAGAATTGTGGAGCAATCAATAATCAGCGTGAAATCGGACGGCAAGGCGGCTTTTGAGCGCGTCCGCTTTATGACTCGTCAAACTGGTGAGAAAGTAGTGGTCTCCCGCAACGGAGAAATTGTGCAATACGATAACGAAGGTCGTGAACGGGTCCGCTACACTATCCCTTACGGAGCAATTCTCCTGGTGGAAGATGGGCAATTATTGAAGCGCGGTGAAGATATTTATCACTGGGACCCCTACTCGGAGCCGATTCTCACCGATGTCACCGGAACGGTTAATTTTGTGGATATTATTGACGGTGTTACTATGCGCGAGGAGGTTGACCCCTCCGGCAAGCGTCAACGAGTTATAACTGAACATCGGGAGAAACGTCTCCACCCCAGCGTCGTGGTGGTCGCAGAAGACGACCCGCAGAGACAGATTGAATATGCGGTACCCACCGGCGCATATCTGATGGTGCGGGATGGAGATAAAGCCCGGGGTGGCGATATGTTGGTGAAGATACCGCGGGACATCGGTAAGACCAGGGACATCACCGGGGGCTTACCCCGCGTTGCCGAGCTCTTTGAAGCCCGACGCCCCAAGGACCCGGCAACAATCTCCGAGATTGATGGGACGGTGGAGTTTGGTGGTTTCGCTAAGGGCAAGCGCCGTATAGTTGTTCACGGCGAGGTGGAGGACCGGGAGTATCTTATTCCTCAGGGTAAGCACCTCAAGGTGCAGGACAACGATTATGTGGTCGCCGGACAACAGCTCTGTGAGGGCTCCATTGACCCCCACGATATTTTGCGGGTTAAGGGAGATTATGAGGTGCAGAAATACCTGGTCAATGAGATTCAGGAGGTCTATCGTCTGCAGGGGGTGCAAATCTCCGATAAACATATGGAGGTCATCGTTCGTAAGATGCTGCGCAAAGTGAAGATAGACGACCCCGGAGATAGCGCCTTTCTGCCGGAACAGGAAGTGGATAAATTCAGTTTCCGCGCCGAGAACGAGCGGCTGATTAAAGCCAGAAAGAAACCGGCTACCGCTCACCCCATCCTGCAGGGCATTACCAAGGCGAGCCTGTCCACCGAGTCCTTCATAAGTGCAGCTTCCTTCCAGGAGACTACCCGAGTGCTTACCGAAGCGGCGGTGGCTGGGAGGAAGGATTCGCTGGTCGGTTTGAAAGAAAATGTCATTATGGGTCATCTCATTCCGGCGGGAACGGGTATGGTGGACCGGGCAAGATTTCAGGCGGAATTTGACGCCGAGCATGATAAGCGTAAGAAAGTAGTGGAACGAGTAGCTCCGGAAGCTCCCGAGCCGGTAAAAGCCGTTGCTAAGAAAGGGAAAAAATTATCAAAGAAGTAAAAGGGATAGCCGGCAAAAGAAGTGAATTAGATTGCTAATTGGGTATAGATTGCTTCACATAGTTTCAACAGAAAAGGAGAGTATTTGCCCACCATTAATCAGCTAGTGCGTAAGGGTCGTAGAATGCCGGGAAGGAAGACCAAGACTCCGGCTCTATCGCGGTGTCCGCAGAGAAGAGGAGTCTGCACCCGGGTTTGGACGGTAACCCCCAAAAAACCCAACTCCGCCCTGCGTAAGGTTGCCCGAGTGCGCTTGACCAACGGCATTGAGGTAACCAGTTATATACCCGGTATCGGACATAATCTTCAGGAGCACTCAATAGTTTTGATACGCGGCGGCAGAGTCAAAGACCTTCCTGGAGTGCGCTATCATATTATCAGGGGTAGTTTGGATTGCCTGGGCGTAACCGACAGACGCAAAAGCCGTTCCAAGTATGGCGCCAAACGTCCCCGGGAATAGATTTTTAAAAGAACAAGCAACGAAAAGATTAGCAAGGCTATTAAAATTCCGGGTGATAAGGAAAGAATTGATATTAATTGCTGAAGAGATATAAGCCGTGTTACAGTGTTTTTCTTGTGCCACCAATAATTTGTTCTCAATTAACCGCAAAAGAGGAGAATTGATTTGCCCAGGTCGGGTTTAGTGATTAGGCAGGTGCTTCTGCCGGACAAGAAGTATAAAAGCGTTTTGGTGACCCGTTTCATAGATAACCTAATGAAATGGGGGAAAAAGTCGCTCTCCGAGCATATCTTTTATCAGGCGATGGACATTATCACCAAGAAGACCGGTAAAGAACCCCTGGAGGTCTTTCAGACAGCAATAAACAATGTCAAGCCGGTGCTGGAAGTAAAATCTAAACGAGTGGGTGGAGCTACCTATCAGGTTCCCTCGGAGGTGCATAAGGACAGACAGTTGGCGTTGGCTTTTCGCTGGTTGATATCATTTGCTCGTGCCCGCAGCGAGCAGGATATGGCTCAGAGGCTGGCCGGTGAATTGCTGGACGCCTACAACAATATTGGTGTCACTATCAAAAAGAAGGAGGATACCCACCGTATGGCTGAGGCTAATAAAGCCTTTGCCCATTTTGGTTGGTAAGAAAAATACTTCCCCCCATCCGGTTGGTTGTGCCCCCGTCTGGCAAATTTGGGGGGAGTGCTGTCTCCCAAGGGGAGTGCTGTTTCCAAATGAGAGTCGTCCCTCAGATAGCGAGAATTTATCTACTAATATTTCCTATTGCCTTGGCTTTTTGCGGTCTTTGAAATAGAAGCAGACCACCGATTAGGTGTCCTGCTTCATCAAAAAGGAGAGAGAATGAAAGCCGCACATCTGGCTTTAGTGTTAGCCATATTTGTAGTTTTTTGCATCGCCTGGTTGGCACTGGGATTGCGCATGGAACTGCGTGGCAAAGAAGTGTTGGATAAGAACAAGGTTCAGATTAGCAGTAATTGGGGTGGAAATGTGGTGCAGAATACGCCACAGGTCTATTATCTTCCGGGAGTGGAGACGGCAACTACAGTTACCCCACCAAAAGAAACTACCCCGCAGGCACCATCTCTAGCCCCGGAGGTAGTTACATCAGAAGGTGAGGAAAGACCAACGGATACCTCAACCGCTGAGAGCGCCCGGGTATATATCTCTCTCTCCAAAGAGGAGGTCTCCGCAAAAATTACTATGGATTACCGTAAGCGGGGACTTTTGTGGTTTAATACTTACATAATTGACTTTGATGCCTCCTACAGCTTTGAGAACGATACGGATAAAGCCCATCAGGTCTATTTTAGCTTCCTGCTTCCCCAGGGAGCGGAAACTTTTGAGGCTTTACTTTTCAAGGTTGACGGAGTCCCCCAGACCATAACCGATATCTCCAAAGGCTTGCAATTCAATAAGATGGTGGGCGTTGGTGAGAGTCACAATATAGAGATAAGCTATCGCGGACGGGGTGTGGATAGCTGGGTCTATGGATTAGGTGGTCTGACCACGCAACATAAGGATTTTGCCCTGACACTTAACACTGATTTCAAAGAGGTGGATATACTGACTACCTCGGTCTCTCCAAATATTCTGGAGACTACCGATAATGGAGCCACCTTGACCTGGCAGGCGGAGAACCTCATCTCCAAAGACGATGTTGGAATAAGCGTGCCGGAGAAGACCAATCCTTTACAGATAGCTAAAAACCTTTGCTACTTCGCACCGCTCTCCTTCCTGCTGTTTTTGGCGACATTTCTCATTCTGGTTTATGTTCGCAGAATAAACCTGCATCCTATGCACTTCCTGTTTGTTGGCGGGGCTTATTTTGTCTTCAATCTACTGTTGGCTTATCTGGTCAAAAATATAAATGTATATTTTGCCTTCGGTATTTCTTTTGTTGTTTCCGCGTTGCTCATCCTTATTTATCTGGGCAGAGTTACCGAGAAATGGCTATATACTCTGAGAGATACCGGGCTTGGTCTGGTGCTGTTTTTGGGAGTATTCCCGATAGCCTTCTTCACCGTTTATAGAGGTTTGATTCTTACAATCGGTATAGTAATCGCTCTGGCTGCGCTGATGATGCTCACCGCTAAGGTTAAATGGGGTGAAGGACGGGTGGAGAAGTCGGCAGCAATGCCTCCGCCGCATAAAGAGCCGAAGAAGAAGACCGCTTAATGGTAGTTTTTGAGGGATAGCACCTGCTGGGAAATATCCCGCAGAGGGATAAGAGCTTATGAGTAAGACCAAAAAGACCGCTAAAGAGGATATCCGCAATATCGGGATTATCGCTCACATAGATGCCGGCAAGACCACCGTCTCCGAGCGTATCCTTTACTATACCGGCAAGAGCTATCGCATCGGTGAGGTTGACGAAGGGACTGCGGAGATGGATTGGATGGCTCAGGAAAAGGAGCGCGGTATTACCATTACCTCTGCCGCTACTACTTTTTCGTGGAAGAAGCACCGCATAAACTTGATAGATACTCCCGGTCATGTGGATTTCACCGTAGAGGTGGAACGCAGTCTGCGAGTTCTGGACGGCGTGGTAGCCGTCTTCTGTGGTGTCGGGGGAGTGGAACCGCAATCGGAGACCGTCTGGCGACAGGCCGGTCATTACAAGATTCCCAGAGTCGCCTTCGTGAACAAGATGGACCGCATCGGCGCCAACTTTCCAAATGCTATCAAGCAAATGCGGGAGATGCTGGGGGCTAACGCCTCAGCCATCTGTTTGCCCATAGGCAGTGAGGACCGTTTCCGGGGTATAATTGATGTCATCAATATGCGGGCGTATTTGTATACCGTTGACCAGTTAGGCACCAAATACGAAGACCTGGAGATTCCCACCTATTATGATGAGCCGGCGATGAAACTGCGCCACGAGGTCTTTGAAAGGGTTGCCGAGGTTGACGATGAAGCTATGGAGCTATATTTAAGGGGTGAGGAACCCACCGCAGAACAACTTCATTCTGCCATCCGTCGGGTAACCATCAAGGCGGAATTTGTTCCGGTGCTCTGCGGTGCGGCGCTCAAAAATATCAGCATCCAACCATTGTTAGACGCTATCGTAGATTATCTACCCTCTCCCGCGGATGTTCCCCCGATTGAGGGAACTGACCCGCGAAACGGTCAGGTTATCAAAAGATATGCTGACGACGACGAACCACTCTCGGCGTTAGCCTTCAAAATAGCCAGTGACCCCTTTGTAGGTCGGCTGACCTATGTGCGGGTATATTCCGGAGTATTGGGCGGGGGCGACCTGGTCTTTAACTCGGCAAGAAATGGCAAGGAGCGGATTGGAAGGCTTCTGGAAATGCATGCCAACGACCGCAAAGAGGTGCAGGAGATTCGCGCCGGAAATATCGGCGCAGTGGTGGGGTTAAAGAACACCAGCACCGGCGATACTCTGTGCAGCGAAAAAAGGCATATACTGCTTGAGCCCATCGTCTTTCCCGAACCGGTTATTTCCGTAGCCATAGAGCCCAAAAGTCAGGCGGACGAGGAGAAGCTCTATCAGGCACTCTCCCGGCTGGAGGAGGAAGACCCCACCTTCCAGGTAAAGACCGACGAAAATACCGGTCAGACGATAATCTCCGGTATGGGCGAATTGCATCTGGAGATACTTTTGGACCGAATGTTGCGGGAATATAAAGTGCAAGCCAATATTGGCAATCCTATGGTGGCTTATAAAGAATCCGTTTCCGAAACCGCGATGAGTGAGGGGAAATTCATCCGTCAATCCGGAGGAAGAGGACAATACGGTCATGTGGAGATAAAAATTTCACCGCTTCCTCGGGGAGGGGGTTTTGAGTTTGAGAATAAGGCGCCGGCGAATAAGATTCCCGGTGAGTTTGTGCCGGCAATTAGACAGGGTTTGATAGATGCCACAGCTGCCGGAATTTTGGCTGGCTATCCGGTGGTTGATGTCCAGGTTACCTGCCTGGGTGGTTCTTTCCATCCGGTGGATTCGTCAGATATCGCCTTCAAAATTGCTGCATCCATCGCTTTCCGTGGTGCTATGGAGAAGGCTAAACCGATACTCTTAGAACCGGTGATGAAGGTGGTGGTAATCACGCCGGAGGATTATATTGGAGAGGTGATGGGGGATTTCGGCAGTCGTCGGGGGGATATTGCGGGGATGAAACGACGCGCCGACGCCCAAGCCATCACTGGTATGGTGCCTCTGGCGGAGACCTTCGGTTATGCCACCTGCTTGCGCAGTCGCACCCAGGGAAGAGCTATATTCACTATGGAATTTGCCAGTTATAACGCAGTGCCTAAGCCCATAGCCAGCAAGATAGTCTCCAGTTCTACCGGTCGGGCGATGCCTATTGAGGGGATAACGGCAAGCTGACCGTTGGCATTTAGGAAGAAGGAATTTGAGAGGATTATTAGTTAGAATGGGAAAGAGAGCCCAAAAGAAGCAACCGCACGCCGAGCAAATAGAGAAACCCAAGCACGCCGAAAAGACTGGAAAGCCAGAAGAGGAGGCGGTCGTTGGGGTCTACACCCATGTAGTCGTCCTGAAGGATGAACTGGCGGATTCTTCGGGTAAATTCTATCATTGGAATGTCAACTGCCCGGAGCTTGGCGAGAAGGGGGAAGACGAGTTTTTGATACTGCTGGAGGCGGAGGCTCGCAGGCAGGGATTTGTGGAATGCCCGCGTTGCCAGTGCTCGGAGTTTGAGAGTGTGGAGATAATTCTTAATCTGGAAGAATAAGTATTGGTAAATAAAAAGTCTCTTAAAGGAGAGGACTATGTCCAAGAAGAAGTTTGAGCGGAAGAAGCCCCATGTAAATGTGGGAACCATAGGTCATATTGACCACGGCAAGACCACCTTGACCAGCGCCATAACCTTTGTGCTG
>Ga0315294_10004442_pt1 | contig 15292 bp, 10 predicted proteins | sample YL17G13_40_MG_FD_203626 | JGI IMG/M metagenome (GOLD analysis project Ga0315294, IMG submission 203626) | Sediment microbial communities from Yellowstone Lake, YNP, Wyoming, USA - YL17G13_40 | ecosystem: Environmental > Aquatic > Freshwater > Lake > Sediment | place: USA: Wyoming | collected... | reverse complement strand
TCGATGATGAGATAACGGCCGTCGAGATAGCACTCTCAAAGGCGGTCACGGGCCTTGCCGAATCGCCGTCCGCGGAGCTGGCTCCCGCCCTAGAAAAGCTAGCGGCCGCGAGCCCGCTGGTCGAGCAGTACTTTTACCTCCAGGACTTCAAGGCTATTCATTTCCCTATCGCCAGGTTGTTGTATGTTCCGGACGGTCGTCGAGAAACCGGCTCCTTTCCTCCTGCCGATCCCGGCCTTTCAGCTGAAATCCAATCTGCCCAACAACTGGAGTTCCAGCAAAAAAACTATCCGAGGGCTCTAGCCGCCTACCGGCAGGCTCTGAAACGCGCGAACGACCTTCGCATCAAAGGGACGATCCTGAACGCGGTAGCCAGGGTGCAAAAGAAATCCTCGCTCCTAACGGAAGCCGTCTCGACCTACGAAGACATCGTTCAAGAATACGGTGGGGTCGTCATTTCGGAAGGCATCCCGCTGGGGCCGTCGGCCAGCCTGGAGATCTGCGCGCTATCCCGTGAGCTCAAGGACCTCGCAAAGTCCCTGCAGGCGTCCTTCGGGCTGTATAGATCTCTTATCCATCGAGAGTGGACCTTAGAGAGGGCCGAATTCGAATTTTTCATCGAGCGCGCCAGAAGCCATATCGAGACATTCTTTTCGAGTCCGCCGCCCGGCCTCGATCTCCAGCCCTTTAGAAGTGAATTCCAGGATCTTGGAGCGGAAGAGGCGGAGCAAAGAAAAAGAACGGAGAGAATGATCGTCTTCGAGCAGGGCGCGGCCCCGGCCCTGGAGGCAAAGACCACCGGCGGCCCGGAAGCGTCGAATTCTCCCTTGGCCAGGCTGGCCCTGGATATCGGGAATCTCCCCTATCTCGTCTCGATCGAGAGGCTGGCGGCGCGAGTAGGAAACGCGTCGGATACGGCCTGGGGGATTATCATCGACACCGAACGGCTCAGGGAGGATGTCCTCCGGCCAGCCCTGCGCGATCATTTCCCTTCCGGAGGGACGTCATGGGTCGTCAAGGGAAGGGACGGCTCGGTCATGCTGGCGTCGGAAAATCCGCCGGCGGGCCCGGTGACATTAAGGACGAATTTCGTCTCGAACACTCCGGACTGGACACTGGAATTCCATCAGCCGCCGCCCCGCCTCATCAAAACGTTTCTCCTGTCGCGGCGGGGCCTCTACTCTTTCGTGTTTCTCCTCATTGCCGGCATCCTCATCTTCGGCCTGGTCCTGACCATCCGCTCCGTCTCCCACGAGCTGGAACTGGCCCGGATGAAGTCGGATTTCGTCTCGACGGTCTCCCATGAGTTCAAGAGCCCCCTGACCTCGATCCGGCAGCTCGCTGAGATGCTCCAATCGGGCCGGGTGCCTTCCGAGGAGCGCCGGCAGAAGTATTACGATGTCCTGCTCGAGCAGAGCGAGCGGCTCGCTTTGCTCACGGACAACATCCTCAGCCTGGCCAAGATCGAGGAGGGCCGGGCGGAATTCACGTTTGAGACGACGGATATCTCCGTCCTTCTGACCGAGGTCGTCAATTCCATTCAAGAGCGGGTGCGTCATGAAGGCTTCGACATCGGTCTCGACGTCGAAGGAGGGCTTCCTTTTCTCGCGGTGGACCGAACGGCCCTGTCGCAAGCCGTGACCAACCTCGTCGACAACGCCATCAAGTATTCCGGCGATTCGCGAAGAATATCGGTCAGCGCCTCCCTTGAGGAACAAGCTGTGGCGATCGCCGTGCAGGACTTCGGCATCGGCATTAAAAAAGAAGACATCGACAGGGTTTTCGAGCGGTTCTACCGGGGCGGCGACGAATTGACGCGGACGGTCAAGGGCAGCGGCCTGGGATTGACGCTGGTCAGAGAGATCGTTGCAGCCCACCGGGGAAAAGTCCACGTCGAAAGCGAACCTGGGAGAGGGAGCGTGTTCTCGATCCGCCTGCCGCTTCCGCAAAGACGCAAAGAAAGGGGGCTGAGATGACGAAGATCCTGATCGTCGAAGACGAGGAAAGCATCCTCATGCCCTTGGAGGACAACCTCAAGCTCGAAGGGTACGAGGTCTCGTGCGCGAGGGACGGCCTCGAAGGCCTGTCCATGGCCGCTGAGCATCCCTTCGACCTCATCGTCCTCGACATCATGCTGCCGAAGCTGGACGGGTTCGAGGTCTGTAAGCGGCTGCGCCAGGACCGGGTGATGACGCCGATCTTGATGTTGACCGCGAAAAGCCAGGAGATCGATAAGGTGCTCGGCCTGGAGCTCGGGGCCGATGATTATGTCACCAAGCCGTTCAGCTCCCGCGAGCTCTTAGCCCGGATCAAGGCCATCCTCCGGAGGGTCAAGGAGCCGCATCGGGGCATCGATTTCTACCGGTTCGACGCGATCGAGCTCGATTTCGTCAAGTACGAGGCCACGAAGGAAGGCCGACCGGTCCCCCTGACCGCGCTCGAGTTCGCCCTGCTCCATTTTCTCGTCCAGAACAAGGGGCGCGTGGTCCATCGGAATGAAGTCCTGGACGGCGTCTGGGGCAAAGACGTTTATGTCGATGCCCGAACCGTCGACAAGCACATCTCGCTATTGAGAAAGAAATTCGAGGACGACCCCCAGGAGCCGAAATACATCCTGGGCGTGAGGGGCGTCGGATACAAGTTCGCGGGATGACCGATGTTCACGGAATCTTCATGGAAGGGTCGCCAAAGCATCAAGCGCGCGACGCGGCGCGGGCCTATCTTCCCTCATGGAGATAAACCATGAGGAGGCACGAACCATGAAAACGAGATTGATCGTATTCGCCGCTATCGCCGCGATCTTGGCCTTGGCCCTTTCTGGCGCCGGTCAGCAGAACGCCGAGCAGCTCTACAAATCGGGCCTTTATGAAGAAGAAGTGGGCGGGGACCTGCAAAAAGCCATCGGGATCTATCAGGACCTCCTAAAGCGGTTCCCGGATAACCGCGAAATTGCCGCAATGGCCCAGCTCCATATCGGCCTGTGCCATGAGAAACTAGGCACAAAAGAGGCGGAAAAGGCCTTCCAGAAAGTGGTCGACAATTACCCGGAGCAGTCGGAAGCGGTCCGGGAGGCCAAAGAAAAGCTCTCCCTTCTTCTCGGATCTCGATCTCTCATGAAAACGGGAGACGCTGAATTCAAACTCCGCCAGATATGGGCCGGGTCGGGAGTGGATACCATGGGAGCCGTCTCCCCCGACGGCCGGTATCTCTCGTTCGTGGATTGGGTGACAGGAGACTTAGCGATCCGGGAGCTCGCCACAGGGACGAACCGGCGGCTGACGAACAAGGGCTCGTGGGCGCAGTCCCCGGAATTCGCGTTGTTTTCGAAATGGTCTCCGGACAGCCGGCGAATCGTCTATCAATGGTATAACAAGGATGAAGTTTATGAGTTGCGCATCGTCGATATCGAGGCTTTGAATCCGCGCATTCTCTATCAGCCTCGAACAAAAGAGGACTATATCCATCCGTTTGACTGGTCTCCTGACGGAAAATCCGTTTTGGCAGGTTTCTTCAGGGTGGAGAACTCGACCGCCGCAGAGATAACCCAACTGGGCTTGATTTCCGTTGTCGAAGGTTCGGTGAAAGTTCTGAAAACTCAATTCGAAATTCATTCGACAATTCTCAAACCCTGGGGATTTGTATTCTCGCCGGACGGAAAATATATCGCCTACGACATCCCACGGGAAAACAAGGATGAAGAGAGGGATATCTTCTTGCTTTCGGCCGACGGAAGCACGGAAATTTCTTTGATCGAGCATCCCGCCGTTGATTCGGTCATCGCTTGGACGCCCGACGGCAAAGGCCTTCTGTTCTATAGCGACCGGACAGGGACACAGGATGTGTGGTTCATTCGCATCGCCGGAGGAAAACCTCAGGGAAGCCCCCTGTTGGTCAAGCCTGGCGTGGGCTCGATCTGGCCTATGGGCATCACCTCACAAGGAGCATTATTTTATGGGCTCCGGGGCGGCGCTACTGATGTGTACGTGGTCGGGATCGATCTCAGAACGGGGAAGATCTCAAGTCCTATAAAAAAAGCTGTCTTGCTTCAAGAAGGGTACAACGCCTACCCTGATTATTCCCCTGACGGAAAACTATTAGCGTATATCTTTAGCCCGAGCATGCCGGCAATTCAGCCTCGGCAGACCCTGCGTATTCTCCCTCTGGAAACAGGCCGGGTTCGTGAGCTAAATCCCGATCTGGTGACGTTTGGCTATCCCCATTGGGCGCCCGACGGCCGCGCCGTCTCTGTTGAGGGAACCGGCAAGGATGGTCGTCCAGGCATCTTCCGGGTGGATGTCCAAACAAGCGCCGTCGCCCCTATTGTGCTGATCGATAAAGGAACGGCGATATACTCACACCAGTGGTCCAAGGACGGGAAAGTTATGTTCTATTCGACCGGCGATCGGGCCGGAAAAACAGGTTCTATTTTCGTCCACAATTTTGAAACAAAACAGGAAGAGCGGCTTTCCGGCTCCCCTTCTAATGCCCAGTTTTTCGATATATCCCCAGACGGGAAATGGCTGGCCCTCGTGAACAGGGAACGCAACAGAGTGATAAGAATTATGCCGACTTCGGGCGGAGATCCTCGAGAACTATACAGCTTCGAACAAGAAGGAGGTCCCGTTATAACGCCGACCTGGAGCGCCGATGGACGCTTTATCTATTTCTCCAAGCTGCAGAAATCCACCGAAGATATGTGTGATCTCTATCGTGTCTCCGCGGACGGAGGAGAAGCCCAAAAGATCGATCTGTCGATGGCTCGATTCCGCTACATGAGCGTCCACCCAGACGGACAGCATTTCGCCTTTTCCTCCACGGGCGCGAATCCTGAACAATCACAAGTCTGGGTCATGGAGAATTTCTTGCCTATGGGCAAGATCAAAAAATAGGCGATTTTACAATTCTTTGACAATTCGACAATGCGATTTGTTACAATGAAAATGAAATCACCCGGATTGGGCCTCGATCGCGGGATCCGCCATGAAGCCTTTTGCCGAGGGGATGCTGGCCAGGAAGAAGATCGTTCTCATCTTCGTCCTGGCCATCCTGCTTCCGGCGCTTATCGTCGGAACCATGAGCCTCGGCGCATTCTCTAAGCGGCGGGATGCTGCGGCAAATAAGAGGACAAGAAAACCGTTCGCTTGATTCACGAGGAGGAAATCAAGAATTACGTATCGTCTTCCGCCAATGACGAGAGAAAGTCAGAAACCCGGACGATCTGAACCCCCCGATATTCTTTCAGGCTCAGGAGATGGTGATCGCCTGAGATGATCCACTCCGCGCGGCCTTCGACAGCACACTCCAGAACCCGGTTATCAGCGTCATCCTCGAGGACTCTCAGCCGCGTCCCCGGCTTGACAAGGTCAGCATGCCGGCCGACAACCATCAGGGCCTCATGGATGTCCTTGTCATCCCACGCGAATTTGCCTTTCAGGATCGAGGCCAGCTCGGCCAGGATAGAAGCGGAAACGATAAGTTGAATTTTGCCCACCCGGACCATCTCGAAAACGACTCCGGGTTTCCCGCCAAAGGTGAACGCCGAAAGGAAGATATTCGTATCAAAAACAACGCGCCGGCCGTTCAATCTCGAATTCCACGAGCTTCATGGATCAACTCTTCGATATCCCGCTCGGAAGACAGTCGATACTTCCTCGCCGTCGCCCTGCCCAGGCGGCGGAGCTTTTCCCAGCGCTCTTCGTCGAGATGATCTTCATAGACCGAGACCATATCGCGAAAAAGCTCGCTTTTGGTTTTTCTTTCCAGCCTGGCCAACCTTTCGATCTCCTCATAGATCTGGGGCGGCAGAGAGACGGTCAGCGTCTTGGTTGTCCTAGCCATAATAAGCTCCTGTTGGGTCTTACTATGTCTTACTATAGTCATATTTTGATCCCTCTGTCAATGGAAAGATGTCTTCAATAGAAGAGACGCGCCAAGCGCTAAAGGATCTCATCGGCAGAGCGGCAATTTGAAGGAAGGCCGCAGGTTGATTTACAAGGATCTATTTCTTTCCCTTGATGAGGTCCTCCACCTTGACCTCCCAGATGGTCGATGTGGGACGGGTCTTGATGAAATCATCGGTGTAATAAGAAACCCATTTCCCGTCCGGAGAGAGGAAGAATCCGTCCTTCCAGCCCTTATCATCGGTCGCGAGCTCGGTGATCTTGCCCGTATCGATGGAAGCGATGCAGATCAGCGAAGAATTACCTTTGTCCTTTTCGGGCTCGGCCATAAAAGCGATCCGCTTGCCGTCCGACAGCCAATTCAGGCCCCAGAATCGTTCCGTGTATCCTCTGCCTCCAAGATCGAGGATCTCTCTCGGCTTGCCCCCGTCAAGCTGAATATTCAACATTTTCTTGTCGGAAACGGCGGTCACGGCCTTCCCATCCGGAGACCAGCAATGGCGTTCACTGGGATTCGACAGGGTCATCGTTTCGCCGCCGGAGGCCGAAATGACCTTGAGCCGGGTATCGCCCTCTTTGATCTCCGAATTGAACAGGATCCTGTCCCCCCGGGGAGACCACTTGGGCCCGCTCTCTATCTCGGCGGTCATAGTCAACTGGACCGGCTTTTCTTCCATGGCCGAGGTCAGCCAAAGATCCCCTTTATGGATCAGGGCGATCTTTTGGCCATCGGGGGACCAGGACATCTGAGTGAGGACTTGACGCCTGTCCCAATCCTTGAAGACCAGCACTGGCGGACCCGTGGTCCTTGGCCCCTCCAGCGAGACGGGAACCGTGTAGAGGTCTTCGAGATCGTTTTCGCGATCGACGGCGTAGGCCAGGCTTTTCATGTCGGGGGAAAAGGCGAGAGGCTTAGGTTCTCCCTCTGATGCGAGGCCCAACTCGAACGGAATAGGCTCCCCTCCCGAGAGGGGGATCATCACAAGCTGAGAGTCGTTCGCTCTGTGAGTGATGATCTGGTCGCCGCCGGCGGTCCAGAATTGCTGATAGGGCCACAGATCGATGCCCCTGGCGAGCTGGAAAGTCGGCCCCCCAGAAGTTGAACCCATCCTGAGAAGGGATTTCCATTCGTAAGACGAACGGCGGAAAAGCACTTTTTCGCCGTCTTTGGACCAGGAGAAGAATTCTCCGGCATCGTCAGGGGGAGTTATGCGAAAGGTGCGCTGATCAGCCATCCTGTAGAGATGGAGGACCTGTCGGTCTTTGTAGGCCAGCCACTTCCCGTCGGGGGAGGGAGAATAAATCTCGCCGACTTCCATTTCGACGAGCGTCTGCGGCTTTTCACCCTTGCCGGGCATTGAACGGATCTCGAATCTCTGCCCTCTCGTCAGGTAAACCAGGGACTTGCCGTCCGGGAGCCAAAAGGCGTTCGTTTCATACCCCGGCTCATCCGTGAGCCGAGTCAACGCGCCGTCTTTAAGGGACAGCATCCAGATGTCCCCTGCCGTCGTGTCGTCCCTCCTCGACAGCACGATCTGCGTCGAATCGAGAGACCAGGTGACGGGATATTGGAACACGTATTTTCCGTCCAACACTCTCTTGGGAGGTCCCGTCGGGCGGCCGCTTTCGGGGGAAACGGGGACCACCCAGATGGCATTCTCCGCGTAAAAGGCGGCCTTCTTCCCGTCAGGCGACCAAGTACCGCGCCAGCCCTTTTTATCATTGAGCGCAAAGGGTTCCGAGCCATCCAGGGGGATTACGGTCATTTCGGAGAGAATGAATTTTCCGTTCGGAGACAACGACCCGCCCAGCCCGAAGAGCACATCACTCTTGCCAGAAAGAACATGGATTCTCCTGAATGCCGCCCCGGTCTTCGGATCGGCGATCACCGTCTGGTCCAGAGCAGCATTTTTCTTCGCCTCCGCTTTCTGCCCTTCCTTCTCTTGCTCAACCCGGGCAACCATCAGCTGCGCGACAGGTACGATCGGACTTCCCGGGTAGTCCTTGAGGAGCTTTTTGAAGACGGATAGCGCCTCGTCGAACTTGCCCATCCGGAGGTAGGTCTGCCCGATCCAATATCGGGCGTCCTGGGCGATCGGGCTCTCGGGAAGCAGCCGAATGACCTTTTCGTAGGCAACGATCGCTTCGGAGAAGTTCTCCTGCTTGAGCAGCGTGACCGCTGAGGCGAATTGTCTCTCGGCAAGCGTATTCACCTCCACGGACTGTGTGGTTGTGGCTTGAGACGTAGGCCCGGCGTTCATCGGGCCGAATTGCCACATAAAGACCAGGCCTAAGGCCGCGGCAAAAAAGACCAATCCCTTTTTTTTCATAGTCCTCTCCTCCCCTGAAGTCGGATTTATTCGGAATTCGGCCGAATGACCCCCCTACCGGGAATCAGTCACCGAATTCGTTTACGCCTTTTCTTGCATCCGTAAACGACTGGGCGATCTCCATCAAGCGGGACATATCCGCCCGGCCGATCAAGACAAAAGAGACATGCGTATTTTTCCAGGCCAGGATCGTCGTCCCCGCTTGATTCCCCGCAATTTCAGCCGGCGAGGAGCTCATGTAAACGGCGTATTCCCTGAAGTCTTTTGCGGCAAGGCCCTGATCTCCGTCGAGGAGCTGCTCGAATACGGAGAAGTTCTCGATCCCGTTCGTGTATAGAAGATGAAGGCTCTCCCGTCCGGCAACCTTAGTGATCGTGTCGAGGATATAACCGGGATGGATCCGGGAGGGCGCCACGGGGTCGAAACTCACTTCCTTCCGGGCCTGAGGAAGCGTGAGGGCTTTGGCGCTCGAGAGACCGGAATTCGGAGCGGCCGGCCCGCCGTCGCGGCTGGATGTGGAGCCCCTCAAAATCACGCCGGGGCGTGATATTTGGCGATAATCGTCGATGAATTCGTAATACATGACGTCGTCGCGGCTCAAGGTCACCCGGGCAGCCGGCCGTTCAGCGGGCTCCATAGACGCGGCCTGCAGGACCGCCTCCTGGTGTTCCGTCATGTAGAAATTAATGGTGGCTAGCGCGTCGTCCGGCCGCGCCGGCGAGGGCTTCTGGAAATAACGGCTGACCGCGAGGGTGATGAAGACGACCGTGGCGACTTCGGCGAACCGAAGGGCGGCTCTCCCGATGAGCGCGGGCGTCAAAACCTTGCTCCACAACGACTCACGGGATTCCAATCCGGCCTTCAGGCGTTGGTATAAATCCCTGGGGGGTTCTTCGGCCTTCCAAGCCTGGAGCACTCCGGCGAGCTGTTTCAACTGCCGGAGGACGCCGGCGCAATTCGGACAATGCCCTAGATGGCCCTGGATCGTCGTTCTTTCAGCCTCCTCGACTTCGTCGTCGAGGAAGGCTTTGAGCCGCTTCCGGATGTCTTCGCATTCCATCGTTTATTCTCCCAGATATGGGGCGAGAGTGCTCCTGAGTCTCTCATGGGCCCGGTGATTGATCGATTTCAAGGTCCCTATCGGCCGGTTCGTGATCTCGGCGATCTCAGAGTATTTCAGCCCCTGGTATTCTTTCATGACAACGACAAGGCGCTCGTCCTCCGGCAGAGCCCCGACGGCCCCCTTGACGGCCGCTTCGAGCTCGCCGGCCTCGACGGACCTATCGACGGCCGCAGACGAATCGGAAACGAAATCCTGAAGCTCGGCACGACAACCATCCTGAGAAGCGAGGGGTGAGTTGAGGGAGAGATGAGAGCGGTGCTTCATCCGCCTCGTCCTGTCCCGGCAGAGATTCACGGCGATCTGAAAGAGCCATGTTTTGAACTGTGCCGTCGCCCGATACTTTCTCTTCGCGCGCACAACCCGGAAAAATGTCTCCTGGAACAGGCTCTCCGTGTCGGCCGAGTTCGGGACCAGGCGATGGATGAAATCGAAAAGTGGCTTCTCGTAGCGCCGGTAAAGCGTCTCGAAAGCTGCCGGGTCTCCGTCACGGTACCTGAGCATGAGTTCTTCGTCCGTCCGCCATGTGGTCATCGGGGCCTTTCCTATGCCCTCACTCACTTAAACGCACGAGCCCGGGCAGGGTTGAAATTATCTTATCACCGGCCGTCCCTTTGTTCCATCTCTTGACAGAATCTTCACACTCCCTTAACGTTTAGGCGGAATCAAGGGGATACGATAAGCCCTGCCGTCGGACGTCGGGATGCCGGATGCTCGAGAACCTAGGAATCGCCCTCAGAAAACAGAAGAAGCTGGTTTTCATCTTCTTTCTGACTATTTTTCTGCCCGCGCTCACCCTCAGCGTTTTCGGCGTCCGGGCCATCCGGAACGAACGTTTCCGGCTGGCCAAGCAGGAGGAGAACGAAGGCCGCAGGGCCGCCCGTTTAATCAGGGCCCATGTCCAGTCGAAATTCGAGGCGATCGCCGGCACCCTCGAGGGAATGGCCCGGGACCCATCGTTTATCGGGAAGGACCACGCCGCCATATACGAACTGGCGGAAAAACGGTTCGCCGCCGATCCGCTCATCGGGCAGGCTGTCCTCATGTACAGGAACGAGGAGGCATCGTTCCCGCTTTTGCTCATCCCGCCCGATAAAAAACCGGACGACTCTCCGAAGGCCGGCGATGCGTCGCTGGCCGCTAGGATCCGGAGAGCTGAAGCCTTCGAGTTCGTCGATAGGAATTTCCGCGCGGCCGCTGCTCTCTACCGGGAGCTCTCCACCCTGGCCGCAGGCAGAAATCTTCAGGCGGAGATGCTGACCGGCCAGGCCCGCTGCCTCCAGAAAGCAGCCGTCTACGACGAGGCTGTCCGGGTATATGCCCGGATCGCCGACGATTACTCCGATTGCCTGACACCGTCCCGCCTGCCCGTGGGCATTCTGGCCAGGCTTCAGACCATCGAATGCTACGAACGGTCCAGGGATTCCCAGGGAGCGGCGAAACACGCGCTCGACGCGTACCGTGAACTGCTCAAGAAGCCGTCGGCTCTCAGCGAAGACCAGTTCAAGACATATATCTCTCTCGTCGGGGAGTCGATCGACACCGTGCTGTCCGGGGAAAAAGGAGCACAAGTCTCCGAGGAATTCCGGAAAGAGTACGCGGACCTGAAAAAACTCCAATCGGACAGGATGAAGGAATGGGCGGCCGCGGGGCTCCTCAGAAAAGAGGTCATCCCGGAGCTCGTAAGAAGTCTGTCTCAGTCTGAAGCATACAGTCCGAATCCCTATCGCCTCTCGAGAAATATCGGGGGGAAGGATCTCCTCATTCTGGCCGCCTGGATCCCGGACAGGACGGGAGAGGGGACGGCCGGGATGTTCGGCGTCCAGCTCAACAACGATCATCTGTTGAAGGGTGTTCTGCCCGAAGCCCTCGAAAATGTTCAGTTGAACGACGGTATGGAGGTCGTCCTCGCCGACCTGGCCGGCCGGCCTCTCTCTGGAAAAAGAAGCACGTCGAAGGCGCTCCCGCTGGCCACGGAATATTTCGAGGACAATTTCCCTCCCTGGAAGATCGAGCTCTTCCAGGCCCCCGCGAAGGGCCTGGAAATCCTCGACCTCCGAAGGAATTTCTACTTCTGGACGATCCTGACTCTCCTAGTTGTCCTCGCCTTCGGGGCTTTTCTCATCGTCCGGACGATCGCCCATGAGATAGAGATCCTCAAAATCAAATCGGATTTTGTCTCGTCTGTCTCCCATGAATTCAAGACGCCCTTGACCTCGATCAAGGCCCTGATGGAAAGGCTCGTCGACGGGAAGGTCCGCGATGCAGGGAAGATGGACCAGTACTTCTCGATCATTGCCCAAGACACGGACAAACTGACCCGTTTGGTGAACAACCTGCTGGACTTTTCCAAGATCGAAGAGGGGAAAAAGGAATATGTTTGCTCCGATACGGATATTGTCCGGATCGCCACGGAGCAGGTCCAGGGCTTCAAAAACGAACGGGCGTTGGCGGACCGGGAGATACGCCTCGAGATCAGGGGCGAAATCCCAACTCTCCGGGCGGACGCGGACGCCTTGTCCCGGGCCCTGGCCAATCTCCTGAGCAATGCCATGAAATTCACGCCTCCCGGGAAGGCGATCCGCGTGGGCCTCTCGAGCGACGGGGAGAACGTCGTCCTCGAGGTCGAAGACAAGGGAATAGGGATCCATCCGGACGAGCTTGGAAGGGTCTTCGAGAAGTTTTTCCAGGGGAGAAATGCCCTCGATCAGTCCATCAAAGGAACGGGACTGGGGCTGACCCTGGTCAAGCACATCGTCGAGGCCCACGGCGGAAGGATCCTCGTCGAGAGCCGGCTCGGCCTGGGCAGCAAGTTCTCCATGGTTTTCCCGATAAAATCCTAGTCGGAGGGACGGAGATGCCGAAGAAGATCCTTATCGTCGAGGACGAAGCGGGGATCCGTCTGAGCCTCTCGGACGAGCTCGAATCCGCAGGGTATCGGGTCTTCACGGCCGAGAACGGCGAAAAGGCGCTCGCGGCCGCCGGCCGCGAGAAGCCGGACCTCATCATCCTCGACCTCATGCTGCCGGTCCTCGACGGGACCGAGGTTTGCAAAAAACTGAGGATGCGGGGAGACAGGACGCCGATCATCATGCTCACGGTCAAAGACAAGGAGATCGACAAGGTCCTGGGACTCGAACTGGGCGCCGACGACTACATGACCAAGCCTTTCAGCCTGCGCGAGCTTGTGGCCCGGGTGAAGGCCATCTTCCGGCGGACGGAAGAAAAGCCCTCGAACCTGGACGCTTACAGCTTCGGCGGGATCGACCTGGACTTCAAAAAGTTCGAAGCCTCCAAAAAGGGGAAGACCCTCGATTTAACTCCCCTGGAGTTTCATATGTTGAAGCTGTTCGTCGAGAGACGGGGCGAGGTTTTGACGCGGGACGATTTCCTGGACGGTGTCTGGGGGGAAGACAATGTCTCCGTGTCGTTCCGGACGGTCGACAGCCATATCGCCAATATCCGCAAGAAGATCGAGGATGACCCGTCACGCCCCAGGCACATCCTCAGTATCAGAGGCGTCGGGTACAAGTTCGTGGAATAAAAGGCCGCTCGGTGGGAATTTCACGATGTCTTGATACTTCCTTAACACATCCGTCTCCGCGAATCGCTATATTGGGGACGAAAAATCGATGCGGAGGGATGCCATGAACAACATGAAGAAAATCAAGTTTCTCTTTCTGGCGGTCTCCCTGGCCCTTGTCGCGCTGGGGAACGGGGCCGTTATTCAGCAGACGGCCGGAGAGCTGTTCGAAAAAGCACTCTACGTCGAGGAGGGCCAAGGGGATCTGCAGAAGGCCATCGGCCTTTATCAGGACATCGTGAAGCGGTTCCCGGAGAGCCGCGAAGTCGCAGCCAAGGCGCTGCTTCACATCGGCATGTGCCACGAAAAACTGGGCAGCCAAGAAGCTCTGAAGGCCTACCAGCGACTCATCGCCGATTATCCGGGTCAGAAAGAAGAGGTGGCCTTGGCCAAAGAAAGGTTGGCAGGGCTCGTGAAAATCGCGGCGCCGGCCCCTCGGAAACCCCTATTCCGAAAGATCCGGACGCCGTTCAGTATCCCCCAATGGAGCGGAAGCCGTCTTTCTCCTGACGGGAAAACTCTCGCCTTCGGTTCTCAGAACTTCATCTGGACCGTCCCGATACCGGGCAAGGTCGATCCCGACCTGGCCGGCGAGCCGAAGGAATTGCCGGGAGGGGCCGATGTTCTCGGTGACGGCCTGTCGTGGTCCGGCGACGGCAAGTGGATCGCGTTCAGCCGGGCCTATTTCCATGTCGGAGCGACACGTATCAATTTTAGATCGGAGGGGGCATATATTGATGTCATCCCTTCAGCCGGAGGAGAGCCCAAAAGAATACCCGTCCCCCAGTGGGTGGCCACGAAAGGCGATACATCCCGCCGGCTAAGCTTGTCGCCCGACGGAAAAACCGTCGCGTTTGATTCGGGCGGGCAGATCTATGTCGCCCTCGTAGGAACTGGCGATATCAAGCAGGTTACCAAAGACGGTGGGATAGCTCCATGTTTTTCGCCGGACGGGACGAAGATCGCCTTTCTGACGCCTCCAGTCAGTCAGGATAATCCTCCCGCCCGCCTCAATGAGGTCTGGGTGATCTCTGCCGACGGCGAAGATCCCGTCAAGGTCAGTGGCGATCTGCGCGAGAACCTGAGCCGGACGGGTCCAATATGGTCTCGCGATGGCCGGCTGATCGCATTCGGCCGGATCGTCTTGGAGCCCAGCTTTGGGTCAGAGATCTGCATCGTTCCCGTCTCGGAAATAGGCAAGCCCCTGGCCTCTCCCGTTCAAATCAAGCTTCCTCTTTTCACTACCAATTTCATGACCGGCTGGACGCCCGACAACAAGATCGGGCTCCTCCTCGAAACTCCATACCATGAGTACGTTTACACCGTCCCCGTCTCCGGCGGAAAGGCCAGCCAAGTGAGCCCGCTCGATCGCCTTGCCAGCCATCCCCGCTGGTCGCCGGACGGGAAGCGGATCCATTTCCGATGGGAGGACGGTCAATTGGGTTCCGTCGCCAGCGAGGGAGGGGAACTGAGCATTCACCCCGCCCTTGGAGGCGGCCGCAAGACCGGTTTCTTCATACAATATCCGGGGGCCGGGAATTCTATATCACCGGACGGGAAATCAGTCGTGTTTTCCGCTGGAACGGCCAAGTCCGGACCGGACATTTACACCATCTCTGCCGAGAGCGGAGAGCCCAAAAAGATCGCGAGCGGAGGGAGGCCCGAATATCCCTGCTGGTCGCCGGACGGAAGATGGATCGCCTATTTGAATTCAGAGGTCATGGCTGATGAAAAAAATATAACAGCGATATTCAAAGTCCCGGCGGAAGGCGGAGAGCCCCAAAAGATCACGACCGCATCAGACAATGTCACACAGGCGGGCATCGACTGGTCTCCGGACGGGAAAATGATCGCCTATTTTTCCAAAAAGACGGATGCTCCAGCAGGCACCTTGAATCTCGTTCCGATCGCTGGCGGCGAGTCCCGGGAAATTTGCCCGCTCCAAAACGTCAATGCTCAAAGCGATGTGTCCTGGTCGCCGGATGGACAAAAGATCGCTTTCGTCTCCAAGGGCAAGATCTGGGTTGTCCCGGCAGAAGGCGGTGAGCCGACTGAAGTGAAGACGGATGTCGATGCCGACGCCGGCAAGCTCGACTGGTCTCCGGACGGCCGGAAGATCGCCTTCTCCGGCGATAGCGGCATGGACATCGAATTCTGGTTCATGGAGGACTTTCTTCATTTATTGAAGAAATGAATCTCGGCCGGAGTTTGACGCGGGGAGGCCATTTGTTCTAGATTGCCGGGTGATGTCCGCTCGGCGCTTTCGGGAACACTTACGAGAACCGGGAACCGATCTCCGGTTTTCCGCAGCCATCTTGGCCGCAGCGCTCGTCTGGGCGGCGGCATGCGCGCCCGGCGG
>Ga0315294_10004438_pt1 | contig 15295 bp, 11 predicted proteins | sample YL17G13_40_MG_FD_203626 | JGI IMG/M metagenome (GOLD analysis project Ga0315294, IMG submission 203626) | Sediment microbial communities from Yellowstone Lake, YNP, Wyoming, USA - YL17G13_40 | ecosystem: Environmental > Aquatic > Freshwater > Lake > Sediment | place: USA: Wyoming | collected... | reverse complement strand
GATAAAACCTTTGAGATTCTTAAAATGCTTACTGAAGACAAACATCTGCGCAAACAAAGAAAAATTATGCCTGCCCCGCTGAAAATCGCTGAGGATTTTGCTCCCGAAGCAAAACTTTACCTCTTCCCTTCTCCGCATTCCTACACGGGCGATGACCTCGTTGAAATTCATTTTTTCGCCTGTGACGAAACTATTGAAAAACTTTTTTCAAAACTTCTCTCTCTCGGCTGTCGGCTCGCTGAAGGCGGCGAATTTACCTACAGGGCCTATACAGCCGGGAAAATGGATTTGTCCCAGGCCGAAGCGGTAGCGCAGATAATATCAAGCTCTAATCAGTATCAGTTGTCCGCTGCTCAGAGACTTTTCGGCGGCTCACTCGAGAAAAAGGTCCAGCAAATTCGCGAAGAAACTCTTGAGCTTCTTAGTTTAATCGAGGCAGGCCTTGATTTCAGCACGGAAGACATGGAAATAATCTCTTCAAAAAAGGCAGTCGAGACGGCAGAAAAAATCCACAGCGACCTCGACGAACTTTTGACAGGCTCAATAACATTCGAGCAGATTATCGACGCCCCTTCGGTAATAATTACAGGCTCCCCTAATGGGGGAAAAAGCAGCCTCGTCAACGCACTTGTCGGCGTAAAAAGAAGCATCGTATCGGAACAGAACGGCACAACCCGTGACGTACTTGGCCATTGGCTGAAACTGAGTAACTGCGACTGTGTCCTGTTTGATTGTGCCGGCCTTGTCGTCAAGTCTGCCGACATTATTCAAACTCTTGCCAATGCGGCAACGTTGAAGGCAATCGAAGACTGCACCGTAATAATTTTTTGTGCGGATATTACGAAAGAAGATTATTCGGTAGATTTGGAAGTTCTGAAGCGTCTTACAAAAAAACCTGCAGTTTATACAGCGGCGAAATGTGATTTGCTGTCCATTAACGATACAGTGAAAAAACTTGAGAAGTTAAAACAGATTTTCGGCCGGGATTTTCTGGCAACCAGCTCTAAAAATATGACCGGCCTTGAAAAGCTCAAGGAGCTTATACAGCAGAGTATTATCAGGCAGACTTCTGATGCGACCGAATCTGCCGAAAAAATGTCTCTTACCGAAAGACACAGACAAACCGTAACTGAGGCAATTGAAAACATTCAAACTGCTTCGACCGAGCTAACGCAGAATAATGAAGAAGTTGCAGCAATGTTTTTGCGCTCGGCGCTGCAGAACCTGTCAAGTTTTGAAGCCGAACACATCGACGAGACGATACTTGAAATGATTTTTTCGAGATTCTGCATCGGCAAATAAAATCGGCTCCTGTTTTGTCAGGAGCCGAGTGTAAAAAACATATTAGAAGTCGATAGGACGTTATTTGTCCTTTGCCTCAAATTCTGCATCAATCACATCATCGCCACCCTTGCGGTGAACTTCGCCTTCGCCGCCCTTCTGCTCAGAAGGTCTGGGGCCTGACGAGGCCTGGCCGCCGGCCGCCTGCTTCTTGGCTGCTTCCTCATATAAAATCTTGCCGAGCTCCTGGGCTGTATCGCTTAGATTCTCCATGGCCTTCTTTATTGCACTGCCGTCCTCGCCCTTGATGGTTTCCTTGAGGTTATTTACCGCAGATTCGATTCTGCCTCTCGTATCGGCTGAGACCTTATCGCCGTGCTCCTTGAGCGTCTTTTCGGTAGAGTAAATCAACTGGTCGGCCTGATTCTTAAGGTCAACCACTTCGCGACGCTTCTTGTCCTCGGCAGAGTGAGATTCGGCATCTCTTTGCATTTTTTTGACTTCCTCATCACTCAGGCCGGAACTGGACTTAATCTGAATCGACTGCTGCTTGCCGGTACCGAGGTCTCTGGCCGAAACATTTAAGATGCCGTTCGCATCAATATCGAAGGCAACCTCAATCTGAGGAATACCGCGAGGAGAAGGAGGAATATCGGAAAGCTGAAATCTGCCCAGTGTCCTGTTATCCCGTGCAAACTCGCGCTCGCCCTGCAGGACATGGATATCAACACTTGTCTGGTTGTCGGCAGCGGTCGAGAAGATTTCCTTTTTACTTGTCGGGATTGTCGTATTGCGTTCAATCAATCTGGTCATAACGCCGCCGAGAGTCTCAACACCGAGCGACAGCGGCGTAACATCCAGCAGCAGAATGTCCTTCACTCCCACATCGCCCGCAAGAACAGCTCCCTGCACGGCGGCACCGATTGCCACCACTTCGTCGGGGTTCAGGCTCTTATTCGGCTCTTTTTTAAACAGGCCCTTAACTATGTGCTGAACCTTCGGAATCCTTGTCGAGCCGCCGACAAGAAGAACCTCTGCTATATCAGACGGATTCATCTTCGCATCGCTCATTGCCTGAACGCATGGACTTTTGAGTCTTTCGAATATGGGTTCGGCCAGCGATTCGAACTTGCTGCGGGTGATGGTTATCTGCAGGTGCTTCGGTCCCGAGGCGTCGGCCGTGATAAACGGCAGATTTACTGTGGCCTCAACCTGACTGGACAGCTCGCACTTGGCCTTTTCGGCAGCTTCCTTAAGCCGCTGATGTGCCATTGGGTCTTTTCGCAGGTCAATGCCCTCGGTCTTTCTGAACTCGTCGGCAAGATAATTGATAAGCAGCTCGTCAAGGTCGTCGCCGCCAAGATGCGTATCCCCATTAGTACTCAATACCTCAATAACGCCGCTTTTATCCTCGAAACCGCCTATATCGAGTATGGAAATATCAAATGTGCCGCCGCCGAAGTCAAAGACTGCCACCTTTTCATTTTTCTTCCTATCAACGCCGTATGCAAGGGCCGCTGCGGTCGGCTCATTTATAATCCTTTCGACCTTCATACCCGCTATTGTGCCGGCATCCTTGGTAGCCTGTCTCTGTGAGTCATTAAAGTAGGCAGGAACCGTAATTACAGCACGCTCGACCTTTTCGCCCAGATAGTCCTCGGCGGTCTTTTTCAAATCCTGAAGAATCATTGCCGATACCTCAGGCGGAGTATATTCCTTGCTTCTTACGCTCACCTTCACAAGTTCATTCGGGCCGCCGACAACCTTGTACGGAACCATTTTTTCTTCGGTAGCCACCTCATTATGCCTGCGACCCATGAATCTCTTGATGGAAAAAACGGTATTTTCAGGATTTGTAACCTGCTGATGGCGGGCAATCTGGCCGACAAGACGCTCGCCTTTATCGGTAAAACCCACCACCGAAGGCGTCAGCCTGCCGCCGGACGAATTTATCAGAACCTTCGGCTGCGAGCCTTCCATCACTGCCACGACCGAGTTTGTTGTTCCCAAATCTATTCCAATAATCTTTGCCATTTTTATTGCTCCTTTTTCGACAAAAACCCTTTCTTTATTATCAGAAGTGCAAAGGCCGTGCCAGCAGAATAAAAAAACTTAACTCTTTATATAAAAACAACTTAAATACAGATAGTTTATCCGATAATGTGCCATTTTGGCAGATTTTCCAAAAAGACAAGTCCTGATTTAAACAGGCTCCATCATGTTACCGGAAATCATCAGGAACAAAAAGGGAAATAAGGAATAAGAAATCCGCCAACCCGTGCTCGCCGGCGGCGAATGGTAAAAAGCGGATAATATTTTTTATTTTTAATTTGCAGTTTTTTTGCTTTTTTATTTTCCTATATAATATAATCGCAAAATTGACTCATACATTATTTTTTGAAAGGAACCAGAAGAAATGCCAAACATCTCTGCTGACTGCCTTGTAGCTAATAAAATTTTTCTTACAAAAGGCGTCGGAAGGCACAGATACCAACTCAAATCCTTCGAAGAAGCCCTGCGAGACGCAGGCGTTGCAAACCAGAACCTTGTGCAGGTCTCCTCAATCCTGCCGCCCAAATGTAAAATCATCAGCAAGGAAAACGGCTTAAAAGAGCTTGTGCCGGGCTCCATTGCTTTCTGTGTGATGGCAAGAAGCGACACAAACGAGCACGGCAGACTTGTTGCTTCCTCCATCGGCATGGCTGTACCAAAAGACAGAAACAACTGGGGTTATTTGAGCGAGGTGCACGGCTATGGAATGAATGAGCAGCAGGCTGCTGACATGGCTGAAGACCTTGCCGCTGAAATGCTCGGCACCACACTCGGCCTTGAAGTTGACCCCAACACAGCCTGGAGCGAAAGGGAACAGGAATATAAATCCAGCGGCCTTATCATCAGAACTTCAAACGTCACGCAGGCCGCAAGAGGCCAAAAAGGTATGTGGACAACCACAGTTGCCATCGCGATGTTCCTGTTCGATTGATTTGCGGAGGGACAAATGAAACGGGATATTAATTTCGGCGACCTGCCGCAAAGATACTGTGCTTATGAGACGGCAAAAATTGTCATTCTCCCCGCCCCGTTTGACGCCACAAGCACCTGGATAAAGGGCGCGGATAAGGGACCTGCGACAATTATCGAAGCCTCGGCAAATATGGAAACATACGACATCGAAATGGACTGCGAGGTTTACAAACATGGTATTTTTACAGATGAACCGATAAAAGAGACGGTTTCACCTGAAAAAATGGTCGCTGAACTGAAGGCAAGAATCCTCAAACACCTTAAGAACAAAAAATTTGTCGTTACTATCGGCGGTGAACATTCCGTCAGCGCAGCAACAATAGAAGCACACGCTGAAATGTTCGATAAAATCTCCGTCCTTCAGCTCGATGCTCATGCAGATTTGCGAGATGAATATAACGGCTCAAAGTACAACCATGCCTGCGTAATGGCTCGCGCTAAAGAAATTGCTCCCATCGTTCAGGTGGGAATAAGAAGCGCGGCAATCGAGGAAAGGGGGCTGATACAAAACGCCGACAATGTTTTTCCGGCACAGGATATTTATAACAATAATAACTGGTTTGAAAGATGCCTGGACAAACTAACCAAAAACGTGTATTTGACTATCGACCTTGACGTGTTCGACCCTGCGATTATGCCCTCCACAGGCACGCCTGAGCCGGGGGGATTAGGCTGGTATCAAATTCTGGATTTTCTCAAACTCCTTATGAAAAAGAAAAATGTCGTCGGCTTTGATGTTGTCGAATTGTGCCCAAATCCCCAAAATAAGGCACCGGACTTCCTCGCCGCAAAACTGATTTACAAACTCTTAAGCTGCAAATTCGAGGCATAATCCCTCGTCTATTAAACCGGCAAAACAAAATCTCTTGATTTTTCAAACCCCGGGGTTTATACTGGCCGATATATTACATGGTTTCCATACCACTTTTTTATGAAAGGAGCTGGTTATGTGTTCGACTTGTGGATGTAGTTCAGGCAAGAAAAAGGCGAAAAAAGCAAAAAGCAAAGGCAAAAAGAAATAACGCCCTTTGTAAAGACTGAAGCGGCCTTTGAAAATCTTCCAAAGGCCGTTTTACTTTTGCCTGTTACAGTTATTTATTTTTCCATTTTCCTCCTGCATATCGACAATCCTACGTCGATAGACGATTATCGCCTCAATTATGGTTTTTGCAGCTTGAAGGATTCCAACTGATTGCGAATATCGTTAGCCAGCACTTCATTTTTACTGGTTACAGCCAGGCCCAGCGCCTTTTCGGCGATTTCAACCGCCCGGTCGAACTGACCTGCCGTGGCGTAGGCAATCGCCAGTGTTTGAAGAACTGCCGGGTCATTATATCCTGTTAATTTTGCAGCATTCACCGCGAGGGTAATAGCCTGGTTGGCATCGCGTGCAGTCACATCAGGATTTGTAGCCATAATGCGTGACAACTGGCACAGAACATCAAGATGATTCGGCATCTGCCGCAACGTCCGCCTGTAGTGTTCGGCAGCTTCGTTTAACTTGCCTTGCGATTGAAGAATACCTGCCAGATGATAATGTACCAGAGCATTGTCAGGTTGTATTTTCAAAACCCTGTAAAAATGGTCCAAAGCCTCATCCAGGTTTCCCTGTCTCCACAACGTCAGCCCTATGCCTTTATTTGCCGAAATATAATCGGGGTCAATTTTTAATACCCGGCGATATTGATTTATTGCCTCGGTCAACTTTCCCTGCTCCGACAGAGCCTTTGCCAGGTTGCAGCCCGCCTTAATGTCATCGTTATTTGCTTTGAGCACTTTTTGAAAGCAATGCACAGCCTCGGCCAAATTGCCTTGTGCCATAAGGGCAGTTCCAAGGTTATTATTGATTTCGACGTTGTCGGGCCAGACTTTAATCGCTTTGCGAAAACAGCTGACAGCTCCATCAACATTGCCCTGCCGCAATAATATAGTGCCGAAATTATAGTTTAACGTGACAGCATCTGGTTTCACTTGCAGCATACGGGCATAAAAACTCGCTGTGTCTTTCCAATATGTCAAATACTGACGAGTCGCACCGGCCTCAAGACCGGCCAAAATGAGCATAACTATTATCACCACTTTACGAGATACCAGCGGCTTATGTTGCCCGGAGCTGTAGCACAGCCAAATCAAAAAGGATGCCAGCAGCATCTCGAGGCCCACAGAAGGCAGGTATACAAATTTATCGGATGCAATAACATTTGAAAAACCTATGATTTGCATTGTAGGCAAAACACCCACAAAGAAAAACAACCAGCCTGTCAGCGCCGCTCTTGTCCGGAGCAGCGAAATCAACAGCAATAGAATTAGTATAGCTGTACCGATAACTCCGGCCAACACCATAGAATCCGATAGAGAAAGCGGCTGTGGAAATGCGTAATGAGAGGACAAATTGGCAGGCCAAACAATCTTGAAGAGATAAAAAACAATGTTATGACAAAGAACAAGAGGTATTCGTGCAGGTCCATACACCTGCGGCATTTCCACTAAAGCAGTGTTTTTTTGCGACAGGTAGGTAATTACAGCAAATATGCCTCCTGCTGCCAATAACGGCATTTTTTCCAAAACCTTTCTCAGGTTGAACCGTCTCAGAGGCCAGTAGTCCATCAGTATCATCAATAGAGGCACAGGTATGCTGATTGGTTTGGACATCAAAGCCAGCAAGTATAAAAAGAAAGAAACACCATAGATGGGCCAGGTTCTTTTTTTTGCGAAACAAATGTAACAAACCATACAGGCGAAAGAAAAAAACGCTGCGAGCAGGGTTTTTCGTTCGCCTACCGTCGCAATAGCTTCTACCGTCAAAGGATGCAGCCCGAACAATAAGCCTACAAGTACCGCCACCCAGATATATCCGAATATTAAATACAACAGCAGGATTACCAAGGCTGTGTTGGCAATATGAAGGATAAGGCTGGAGCGATGAAAGGGCGTATAGTTGTCCTCCCGGCCACCCATAGCATAGTCAATCATAAGCGATATCATCGAGAGCGGCTGATAGTAACCTCTGACCGTCGACGGCCTGAGAACCTCGCTCAGAAATCGACGAGTGGATATCCAGCTCGGGTTTTTTACCAGTTCGTTCTTGATAAAGTACTGTTCATCGTCGAACGACACTGCCTTAGCTGATAAAGCAGGCCGGTGAACTATAAAGACAAGGAGACAAACCGCGGTTAAAAAGCTTATCAGTAAGAAAGGCTCTGAACTTAAGCACCGATACAACCCTTTATCCCACCGGCTGTTTTCAGGCCTGCTATCAGAATCCGGTATTTTATCGGCGTAATCACCAGTTTCCTGCAACATGCAATCATTTTATAACTAAAGCCATATAGTCGCAAGACCGTGATGTCCCGCATTTGGAACAATTTCCTAATGCAACTTCTCTTGATTAGCCTTTTTTTTGTTATTCATCCCTGAAGGACACAAACAACGGCCTTCGGAGAATTTCCAAAGGCCGCTGTTTTTTAATACTTCCTGTTTACTTAATCAACTCGACAACCGCATTACCCGTAATCGTCATTGGCATCGTCATTCCATCAGGCATTTGCTGATTTGCCTCTACTCTCATCACGCCTGAAAAGTTCATCGCGACATTACTCTTGCGAGTAAGACCAGTGGCTTCATCCACTTCGCTCATCGAATTCATTGTGCCGGATATCTGCATAGACATCTTGTTGTTCGGGTCTATCTCAATAATTTTTGAGCTGTCGCCCATATCCATCTTGGCTACCGCATCAATATATGCAATTCCATCCTTGCGCTGTTTGAGCAGATAAGTCGTATCGACATCTATCGGCATAATGAAATTCATACTCATTGTATCATACCACGTATCGCCGGCAGCCACGGGTTCTGCGGGAAATCTTCCCATCATATCGCCGGTCATTTCCTTGACCTGCTTTTCATCAAACATCTTATCGAAAAATTTGTCCAATCCCTGCATTTCGGGGGTGTTGCCCACGCTTTCTTTAATCTTTTCTCTCATTTTTGCCATCATTGCCCCAAGGCCGCGAACATCCGATGTTTTGCCTGTAGGAGAAATCTTCATCTGAAACTTGCTGCCTGCCATTGCTGAAAACATAGCGGCGAGCATCTTTTCATCGGGCCTGTTTGGGTCAACCGGTTTTGGATTTACCGAATCAAACTCAAGATGTCCCATTGGGCCATCCATAGTTATCTTCATAGCCTTGTAGGTCATCTCGACATCCATTACGCCATTAGTATCAACACTCAGAACATCGAAGCCCATAACCATCTCCTGCACCTGAGTTATCTTTTGCTCCTGGCTGTTCATTGTCTGGGTTATGTTCTGGGTTTGAGTCATCTTCATTTCGTGCGATTCGCCTGCCTTAAGGCGTAATTTCAGGTCGACTTTGCCGGCCGGGGCCTGACCTTCCTGAGCAGCAAAACATATAACCGCCTGCATAACAAGAACATACACAAAAACTGAAACTATTCTTCTAACTTTCATTTTAACTCTCCTTAAAAACATTGTTTCGTTAATAAGATACCACATAAAAAGTTAATTGTTACAAAAAAATCAAGGTTTTCTCGCATCCCTCATTCCCCCAAACGTAGGCTTATCTTACCAAAAATTGCACTTCATACAGATATAACGCAAAACTATCAGGAAACCTATCCAGCACAACACTATCAGGGCAGCAACGCCCGCCGGACCAATCACTTCCATTAGCGTTTGCCTGCATGCCACTTCACAAATCATCCATCCCTGCATAACAACTATTGCGAAAGTAATCCTAATTCCGAACCATTTACTCCGCGGGAAAACAGCCGCACAAATAAGCGCTATAGGCATCAATAACAGATAAATATAAAATCGGCCGATATTCATTCCGTAATAATGAAACGTTTTTCCCTCAAAGCTGATTTCCGGCAGTAATGTTTCCAGAAAAACCGACGCATAAGCTAAAACCGGAATTAATAAACCCACTGCGAAAGTTATTACCGCCGCCAATATCAATACGGCAAAATATTTCTCATTGCGTCCCGCAGGAAACAGCAGGCTGCGGTAAGGCAGCATATCAAGACCAAGCACACTAATTACAGGCACAAAAAACAAAAAATTAATCATTCGTACTTTACCATCACCCGCAAAACCAAAAAACAAAAGAAAAAAAGTTAGCAATACAAAACCCCCAAAAACATTTTTCATCCGCCAATGCCCAAAACATTTCCCAAACACCATATAGAGATTTCCCCAAACATATCGGCCTCTGCTTAAAAAATCATACCGCCCCATTCTGCCTAAGAAAAACCCCTGGAGTTTCTCAAAAAGCTTTGCCCTCGTCTCGGTGAGATTCCGGTCTGCTAAGGCTTGTCGATATTTCTCCGCCTTTGCATAATTCCAGTTGTCAAACATCTCCATAACCAGCTTGCCGCAATACTTCCTCGCCAGAAAATCACGGCCAAGCAGCCTCCAGACCCAAACACATACAGTCCCGCCTGCCAAAATCACCAAAATTGGCTGGGAGATAATTATATTTTGTAAAACCTTGTCCCATTTAAAAAGAATCGCGCCAAGTATTAATAATGGGAAGATTCCCCCCGCCGGACTTAGTAGTTCCAAAAATCCGATATATACCCCATAAAAGTAAACCATCATGCCGGCAAAACCGCCTGCAAATACAACCAGCAGAACATAAGGAACATCAAGCCCCGGATAGGCCAGAAACATACATCCAAGAATCAAATTAACAATACCCCCTATCCAGAAAATAAACAGCCTCGGTATTTGACGATGGCCGGGTAAACAAAATGAAAATGGCTTAATCAAAACTTCTTTTTGTATACTGCTTGCCATAATTCCCATCAGCAGGCTGATTAGTAGGTATCCCAAACACCTCTCACCCTTCACGGAATAAATTGGTAATAGAGCTAATGGCGCCTGACACAGAATCATCAAATGCCAAAACCATAAGTTACGCCGTTGATAAAGATGTTTAAAATTAACCGCTAAAATACTCATTCTTTTACTCCAGCTTATTGATTCACGACTATTTTATATATTTCTTCCAGAGACAGCGGCCTGATTTGGATTTCACAGTTCAGACTCTTGGCTTTGGCCTGTAATTTTTCTTCTGTATTATTCTGCACAATTATTACAGCTTTATTGTCATTCTTTTGGCAACTTATTATATTTTGGAACGGCAAATTCGCAGGCAGACGGCCATTTAGGGATGTGAGTGTAAACTGTAGAAACTCTTCCCGCAGGTCGTCGAAGCTGCAATCGCGAAGTATTTTTCCCTCACGCATAATCAGCGTATGGTCGATTACCTTTTCAACATCGCTTAATATGTGCGATGAAATAATTATTGTTCGTTTTTCATCCTGTATTATGTGCAGCAGCAAATCAAGAAACTGACTTCTCGCAATCGGGTCCAGCGCTGAGGCAGGCTCATCGAGGATGAGAAGCTCCGGTTCAAAACCTATAGCCAGCAGTATCGCAAGCTGCTGCCGCTGGCCGGGCGATAAAGAGCCGACCCTGCCTTTGAGAGAAATATCAAAATCAGCAATGTATTTTCCCTCTAACTCGTGATTCCAGTTTTTGTAATATGTGCTTACATAGCGAATCAACTGTTTAACCGTCATCCAGCCGAGGAGTTCGCCTTCCTGATGAACATAACCGATTTTGCCGAGCTCTTTCGGAGTCAGTTTGGCGGCGTTAGCTCCGAATGTAAGGCACTCGCCCTGGTCTGCAAGATACAGTCCGATTATATGTCGAAGCAGAGTGCTCTTGCCTGCGCCGTTTGCGCCGAGAAGGCCGATGATTTGTCCGCGCGAGATATCGAGATTGATTTTGTCCAGCGCCTGTATTTTGCCGAATCTTTTTGAGAGGTCGCGTATCTGTATTATTAAATTTTCACTCGTCATTTTTGCCTCCGACTTTTATATTTTCGGAATCGTATTGCCTGTATTGTTTTTTGAAAAGCTCCACAGCCTCTTGCTCTGAGAATCCAAGCTGAATAGCGGTAACTGCCGCTTTATTTATAATGCTGTCCAGCAGTTGGTCCTTAATCTGCTCCATCTGGTCTTTTTCTATTTTCGCCACGAAAAGGCCTATGCCTCTTTTGCGTTTGACAAGTCTTTCGGCCTCCAAAAAAGAATATGCCTTGCTGATAGTCATAGGATTGACCTTCAATCTTGCGGCAAGGTCACGAACCGTTTCAAGCTGCTGGCCTTCTTTGAGTCCGTCAGTCATAATTTGCTGGCGAATTTGGCGGATTACCTGCTGGTAAATCGGTACGCCGCTATGATGGTCAATCTCGAGTAACATTAAATTTTAAACCTTTCATATTACTGTATTACTTACTTAATACACTATACATCGACTTAGTGCAACAAAAAAATGAGATTTTTTGAAGAAATCTTTAAAACCCTCGTTTTTGTCCCAAAAACCAAAAAAGGCCGATTTTGCGACAGGAAAAAGCAGAGTTTTTGTGTTTCTACAAAAAAGCCAAGCTGACCAGATTGGTCAGCCCGGCTTTCATCTGTGTAAAAGAGTGCCAGAGGTACTCCTCACCAAGGCGTATCAGCTGTCATATCAGCTCATTTATTTTCGCATTGCGCCTTCTGGCTGTTTATTGTTCGCGTCATTCGGCTCATTTGCATTTGCTTTGACGCGATGCAATTTATCGGCTACTTTGGCTTTTCCGAAGAGCTCAAGCTTCTCATCAACGCCGTACTTGAGCATAAATTCCTGAAGCTCTTTTGTTGACGCTGTCAAAACAATACTATCGCCCCCAAGCCTTTCATGTTTTATAATGTTCGGGTCGGACTTAAGCAGTTTATCAAGATTCTCAGGATTCATAACGCGGAGCTCCAGCGAATCTTTTGTCAAATACACTCTTATAAAAGAATGGGCGGCCAGAAAATGCATTTTGTAAAAACCATTTTCCGTCAGATTCAGCTCTTTGGGATATATATCGAGAAACATATTATTCTGCAATTTGCCCAGGCCGGCATCAAATCTGCCTATTTTGCTGTTGTTGTCAACATAGATACATTCGTAACCTTTACCACCTGGTTTGAACTCCCAGGTTTCATTGGAATCTGTCGGGGACCAGACGCCGACGAAATTAGCATCGAAAATCAGCTCGTTTTCGGTAAAGAGCGGATGTAACGAAGGCACACAGCCGCCTAAAACAATAGCAAGAAAATAGAATGCAGCGATTTTTACTTTTGTTTTCATGTAAATCTCCTTAAAAATTGATTTATGCTTACGCAGTACATTATGGATATACGATTTTAACACTCGGCTGATGCCGAGTTACATCGATTAGTTTTTCATCTTGTGCCATCGCATAGACAGCTTTTGCAAAATCAGAACCGCCGATTTTGCGATACAAAAAACGCCGTCTGTACATCACAAAATGGCGTTAGTTATCTGCAAAAAACTTAATTGTTATTCGAGTTCTCGCGTAAAGCCATACGGGCCATAGATAACACAGGAGGATTTCCCGCCAACTTGGCGAAACTGAACTATCATCTTGTCTTCGGCCTTTATGCCGTCTTTATGTTTGGAAATTACCGGCACGGCCGCGATTGCCCCAAGTTTCGAACTGCCCATCTTGCAGATTTGCCCAATTTTTATTAATTCAACGGCCCGGTCGTCCTGGCCTGTCCTCAAAATAAAAGACCGCAAATCCCCATCATACCAGTTCCTGGTCAATGGGCAAAGCTTCTTGAATTGTTTCACATCTCCATCAATATCAGCCTGGTAAAATTGTTTAATTATCTTTTCACAGGCCTCCTGCTGGCTCAGACCCTCAGCGGATATGCCGTCATCAGGACTGCTGAGTAAACCGATATTCTCATTAGGAATAGTCAGTGGTTTCTCCACATATTTGGGATTTCCGGGCAGCTTGACATCAAATAAATCTTTGGAAAGTTCTTTGTAGTAGGTAATTTTATAAGCCTCAAACGTCGGCCGGCCGCTTCTATCAGGATGGTCCCACATCTTCAGCGTTACGGGAAGTTTGGTTTCAGCGTCAAATTCGATTACATATTCGTTGAAGCCGTTAACATTTTGGATACTGCCGATAAGGGTAACGCGACCGCCTCCTGTTGCGAGGTCTTTACTTTTTAGTATCTTGGTGCCTTCCATTTTGCCGAGCATCTCCAACAGCGCCGGCCCAAGCCACGGCGATGCTCCCGCCGTAACGGCGTTTTCGTAATAGACGGTATTCTCCTGCGGTATGTAGGTATAGGTGCTGCCGTCTTTGGCCCACTGAATGATTCCATTAGTGATATGAGTAACGCAGTCTTGCGATGAAGTTTTCGATTTATTGGCCTGCATCCATATTTCAGTTCCTTTTTCCTGGCCGTCTATTGTGATTGTCCCAATCATACACAGACCCCCGAAATTCCGGAGGATTTCAATCGTCTCGCTCAGCGCCCAGGCAGGCGAGACTGATTTATTTAAAATGGTTATAAACATCACCGCCGCGATAACTAACACCGCTGCGACAGCTAATTTTGTTATTTTACTTTTCATAATTATTCTCCATACACTCGGCTGAAATTGAGCCGTTTCTGTTGTTTTTGATTTTTCAAACGCTGCCAATGCATCATCGAGGATTTTTTTATCCATCTTAGACGATATTGCGGCAGATGATTTTTTTGTTTTAAAAAATTCTTTAATTAACTTTTCTATATTTTCTGCAGTTTTCATTTTTGCACCTTATTTTTAGCCACAGAGTTCACAGAAAACACAGAGAAATATAATTATAAACAGTGTTAATCCGTATAAATCCGTGTCTAATTTTTTATAGAGCCGTGTTAATCTGTGTCTAATATCGACCGCAGTTTATTCAAGCCATACCGGTACCGGCTTTGAATCGTATTAATTGAAATGCCCTGCGCTTCGGCTATCTCTTTAAACTTCAATCCGCTTTGCAGATGCAGGATTATCACTTCCTGCTGCTCATAAGGCAGCCCCATTATGGCAGCACCGATTCGCTGCGATTGTTCTTTTGATATTGCCAGTCTGTCCGGGCAATCGAACTCCGGCCCGGCAATATCAAGCTCGTCCACATCCAATGCCGGCTTGTTTTTGTCCCTGCCCAAATTCCGAACGCGATTAGCAATAGATGTTGACAGGTAACCTTTCAGGCTGCCTCTCAACTGAAGTCTGCCTGCGGATTGCGCAAATGAAACAAAAACATCGTGCAAAACATCTTCCGCGCTTGTTTTATCATTTGAAAGAGCAATAGCCAGCGCCAACAGGTCGTTTTTATACTTTTCATAGATTCGGCAAAGAGCGGCACTGCTGCCCTGCCTGAGTTTCCAGAGAAGCCTTTTATCTTCAAACATTGATAATTTACCTTTTAGTTTCGAAACTTGCGATCGCCGCTATTATGACACATAAACCACCCTTTTAGTCTAAAGAAAATCGCATTTTTCACCGCCGATGCTTTCTGCCGCAAAAATCAATAAAAAAGAAGACAGGTCATAAAACCTGTCTTTCTTCTCTCGTCTGCTATTAAGTTCGACGGAAATAAAACCCCGTTTAAAGCTATTCAATCGGAACTTACGCCGAGTTTTTCTGCGATGCTGTCGAATTCATCGAGCGAATAAAACTCAATTATTATTCTGCCGCGCTGGCCGTTCTTGCGAGCCTGAATGTTTACCTTCGTGCCGAGCCTGCTTCTGATTTTCTCTTCGAGGTCTCTTATGTGCGCAGGCTTTTCGAGAATTTGTTTTTGCTTCTTTTCATCTTTTTCACTCAAGGCAAGTCTGACAAGTCTTTCAACTTCACGAACACTCAGCCGCCCTGCCAGTGCGCGATTGGCAAGTCTTTTTCTTAAATCATCGGTAGGCAGCGCGAGTATCGCCCTTGCGTGACCCATATCCAGAGAACCGTCAACAAGCATCTGCTTGACCTCAGCAGGCAAATTGAGCAATCGAATGTAATTGGCCACAACCGAGCGGTCCTGACCGAGTTTTTGTGCCGCCTGCTCCTGTGTCAGAC
>Ga0315294_10004436_pt1 | contig 15298 bp, 15 predicted proteins | sample YL17G13_40_MG_FD_203626 | JGI IMG/M metagenome (GOLD analysis project Ga0315294, IMG submission 203626) | Sediment microbial communities from Yellowstone Lake, YNP, Wyoming, USA - YL17G13_40 | ecosystem: Environmental > Aquatic > Freshwater > Lake > Sediment | place: USA: Wyoming | collected... | reverse complement strand
TCATGCAGAAGAGGAGGAGCAGGTAGCCGGGCCGCAGGGCCTCCCGGAACATGTCGGCCGCCGAGACTCCCGAGGCCGCCCGCTCGGTCAGCGGGAACCGCTGGCCGATGATCATGACCCCGTAGACGAGGGCGGCGATCAGGATTGTGGCCATCTTGACCTTCCAGCTCAGGCTCAAGGTTGCCGCCGGAACGTCCGGCGCCCCCAGATTGAAGACCGGGCTGATGGCCAGGCACAGGAGCCCGCCGATGATGAGCCCGCCGGGCCACCACGCGTGGAGGACGTTGAGCTTGCCGGTCTTGTCGTCCGGGTAAACGGTCGCCGTGAGCGGGTTGACGACGGCCTCGACGGTCCCGTTCGCGCACCCGATGACGAGGGTGGCGCCGAGCAGGAGGGGGAAGCCGTACAGCGGCGAGACGATCGTGAGCACGACGCCGGCCACGTGGCCGAGGCACGCGAGCCCGAGGAGCCTTCCCATGCCCAGCGCGTCGACGAGCGGGCCCGCGAGCAGGATCGCGAGGGGGAAGCCCCAGATGCCCGCGAGGTTGATCCAGCCCTGCTGGGTGTGCGAGAGGTCGAACTCCCGGCCGAAGGCGCTCAGGATGTCGCCGCGAATCGAGAAGGTCATGGCCGTCGTCACGAGCGCGATGCAGCTTGCCACGAACAGCCGGCGCTGGTTGATCCTCATGAACGGGTGTCCTCCGTCGGGTTGGGGATGATGGTCCGACTCACGCCCGCATGGTACGGGATGAAGGGGGCCTTTTCAACCGGGGCGGGCGGTTGCATCCGGGGGCGGGAAACGGCTAGAACGGGCGGGTGGACGGGAAGGCGCTTGACGCGCACGTGGCGGAGATAGAGCGGTGTAACCAGAGGAGCGCGCGCATGCTCTCGGTCGTGGACCTGCTGGAGGCGGGGACGCTGACGCCGGAGCTGGCCGCGTACCTGCTCGCGGCCATCGGCCAAGGCGCGTCATTCATGACGGGGGCCCTGCCCGGGAGCGCGGGGAAGACGACGGTCATGGGGGCGCTCCTGAACTTCGTGCCCGCCGCGATCGCGCTCAAGCCCGCGGACTCGGTCAAGACGATCGCGGAGGCGCTCGAGAACCCCGCGCCCCGGAGGTGCTGGATCTGCCACGAGATCGGGGCCGGCGGGTACTACGCGTACCTCTGGAACGGGGCCCTGCGCGCGTACTTCGAGCTGGGGCGGGCCGGTCACCAGCTCGCGACGAACCTGCACGCGGACACGTTCGAGCAGGCTCGGGCGCAGGTGTGCGACGAGAACGCGGTGCCTCTCGAGGATTTCGCGCGCATGAACCTCGCGTTGTTCATCCGGGTGAGCGGCTCCCGGAGGGTGGTCCACGAGGTCTGGGAATCGGACGGGGCGTCCCGGCACCGGCGCGTGTTTTCGGACGGCCGGCTCGGTCCGGAGGCCGGGCTGGCGGACGCGGGGAAGATGGCGGAGGCGCGGAAACACGTCGATGCGCTCGCGGCGTCGGGAGCCCGCACAATCAGGGAGATCCGGGCATTCCTGCTCAAATCCGGGGGGTTATAATGCCCCGTGACAAGAACTCATAGATAAGGAGAACGAATGGCTGACAAGAAGCGGGCACTGATGGTATGGGGCGGATGGGACGGCCACACGCCCAAGCAGAGCATGGAGTTGTTCGCGCCCTGGCTCGAGTCCCAAGGCTACGATGTCCGGGTCTCGGACACGCTGGACGCCTACCTCGACCGAGAGTACCTGATGTCGTGCTCGCTCATCGTGCCGATCTGGACGATGGGCACGATAACGGGCGATCAGGAGAAGAACCTGCTTGAGGCAGTCAAGGGCGGGATCGGGCTCGCGGGCTGGCACGGGTCCATGGACGACTCGTTCCGGAACAACACCGAGTACCAATTCATGACCGGCGGCCAGTGGGTCGCCCATCCGGGGGGCGTGATCCCGTACCGGGTCAACATCACGAAGCCCGACGACCCGATAGTCAAGGGACTCAAGGACTTCGACATGAAGTCCGAGCAGTATTACATGCACACGGATCCGGCCAACGAGGTCCTCGCGACCACGACGTTCGGGGGCGAGCACGCGTCCTGGATCAAGGGGCACGTGGTGCCCGTCGTCTACAAGAAGGTCTACGGCAAGGGCCGCGTTTTCTACTCGTCGCTCGGACACGTCAGGGACGACTTCGACGTGCCCGAGGCCCGGACCATCCAGCAGCGCGGGATGCTCTGGGCGAGTCTCTAGCACACGCGCACCACAAGGAGGAGCGGAACATGAAGGCAGCCGTGATCGGAGCGGGGTTCATTGGCCCGGTGCACGTCGAGGGTCTCCGGCGTGCGGGAGTCGTCGTCAAGGGCGTGCTCGGCATCGACCGGAACGAGTCCGAGACCGCGGCCCGGACGATGGGGCTCGAGCGCGCGTACCTCACGCTCGACGAAGTCCTCGGCGACAAGGAAGTCGCGAGCGTGCACATCGCCTCCCCCAACAAGCTCCACGCGAAGATGGCGCTCGCCGCCCTCGAGGCAGGGAAGAACGTCGTCTGCGAGAAGCCGTTGGCCATGACCAGCAAGGAGAGCGCTGGCCTGGTCGCCGCCTCGAAGAAGCGGCCGAAGCAGGTAGCGGCCGTGAACTACAACCTCCGGTTCTACCCGTTGAGCATCGAGGCGCGCACGCGCATCAGACGCGGCGATTTCGGCGAGGTCTTCCACGTCCGCGGCGCCTACGTCCAGGACTGGCTCCTCTATCCCAACGACTTCAACTGGCGCGTGCTCGCGGAGGAAGGCGGAGCCACCCGGGCCGTCGGCGACGTCGGGACGCACTGGCTGGACCTCATCCACTACATCACCGGGCTCGAGGTGGAATCCGTGCTCGCGGACCTGCGCGTGGTTCATCCCGTGCGCTACCGCCCGCTGGGCCAGGTCGAGACCTACAAGGACAAGGAGAAGGGGGCGGAAGAGAAGATCGAGCGCAAGCCCGTCAAGATCACGACCGAGGACTACGGCGCCATTCTCATCAAGTTCCAGGGCGGCGCCCGCGCGTCCCTGCTCGTCTCCCAGGTCACGGCGGGACGCAAGAACCGGCTCGAGTACGAGATTTCGGCTTCGAAAGCGGCGATCCAGTGGATCAGTGAATCGCCGAACGAGCTCTGGATCGGGAGCCGCGAGAAGGCGAACGAGGTACTTTTGCGCGATCCCTCGCTCCTCGTCCCCGAGGCCCGCAAGTTCGCGAGCTTCCCGGGCGGCCACAACGAGGGATTCCCCGACACGTTCAAGCAGGTCTACCGCGCGATCTACGAGGACATCCGGGCCGGCGGACCGAGCCCGAAGTCGCTCTACGCGACCTTCGCGGACGGCCACCGCGAGCTCGTGCTCTGCGAGGCGATCCTGGAATCGAACCGGAAGCAGGCGTGGGTGAAGGTGAAGCTGTGAAACTCGGATTCGTCAGCGCGATCCTGCCCGAGCTCGGGCTGGAGGAGGTGCTCGGGTTTGCGCGTGAGGCCGGGTACTCGGCCGTCGAGGTCATGTGCTGGCCTTTAGGCAAGGCCGAGCGCCGGTACGCGGGGGTAACCCACATCGATACGGCGGCGCTCTCGGCCGCCGATGCGGGGAAGATCTCGGCGCTGGCGAAGTCTGCGGGGGTTGCGATCTCGGGGCTCGGGTACTACCCGAACCCGCTTGTCGCGGACGAAGCCGAGGCCGCGGTGTACCTCGATCACATCAAGAAGACGATCACGGCGGCCAAGCTCCTGGGTGTCAACCGGATGAACACGTTCGTCGGCCGGGACCACACGAAAAGCGTCGATGACAACTGGAAGCTTTTCGACGCCCGGTGGCCGGCAGTCATCAGGCATGCCGAGTCCGAGGGCGTCCAGGTCGGGATCGAGAACTGCCCGATGCTGTTCACGAAGGACGAGTGGCCCGGGGGCAAGAACCTGGCCACCAACCCCGCGATCTGGCGGAAGATGTTCGAGAGGATTCCGAGCAAGTCCTTCGGGCTGAACTACGATCCGTCGCACCTGGTCTGGCAGATGATGGATTACCTCAAGCCCCTGCGCGACTTCAGGGACAAGCTCTTCCATGTACATCTCAAGGACGTGCGCGTGGACCGGCACCGGCTGGACGAGGTCGGTACCATGGCCCATCCGCTCGAGTACCATACACCCAAACTTCCTGGTTTGGGTGTCGTCGACTGGGGCCGGTTCTTCTCGGTCCTGGGCGAGACCGGGTACGACGGAGCGGCGTGCGTCGAGGTCGAGGATCGCGCCTACGAAGGATCGCTCGAGTTGCGCAAGGGCGCGCTGATCCAGACGCGCCGGTTCCTGGAGGGCTTCGTCTACTCGAAGTAGGAGGAAATCATGGCGGACGTGACGCTCAAGCAGATCGCGAAAATGATCGACCACTCCCTGCTCCATCCGACGATGACGGACGAGGTGATCACGGCCGGGTGCGAGGCGGCGAAGACCTTCTGCACCGCGACCGCGTGCGTGAAGCCCTACTCGACCGCGATGGCGAAGCGGATCCTGGAGGGGTCGGGCGTGGCCGTCTGCACGGTGACGGGGTTCCCGCACGGGAACTCGACCGTCGCGATCAAGGTCGAGGAGACCAGGCTCGCGATCCGGGAGGGGGCCACCGAGATCGACACGGTGGTGAACATCGGCAAGGTCCTGGGAGGCGACTGGGGGTACGTGGCCGAGGAGATCAAGGCGATCAACGCCGCCGCGACCGGCGGCGGGGCGATTCTCAAGGTCATCTTCGAGAACGACTACCTCGAGGACGCGCACATCCTCAAGCTCTGCGAGATCTGCTCGAAGCTCAAGGTCGCGTTCGTCAAGACCTCTACCGGCTACGGGTTCGTCCGCCAGTCGAACGGCATGTACGCGTACAAGGGCGCGACGGATCACCACCTCCAGCTCATGCGCGCGAACTGCCCGCCCTCGGTCGGGGTCAAGGCCGCGGGCGGCGTGCGCACGCTTGACGATTTGCTCCGGGTCCGCGCGCTGGGCGTCACCCGCATCGGGGCCACGGCGACCGAGGCGATCCTCGAAGAGGCCAAGAAGCGCGGCATCACCTGAACATGCTCCCTGCGACGAGTTAGGAAACGCAGTTGCATGATGTGCATATTCCTGTGAACTGCGAACGCCCGGGTTCGAGCTCGAGCGAGTTATGCACCTGCAACTACCCCCAGGGGGTTTGGTGAGGGATCGGCTCGGATGCCGGGCTTGACCTTGGGGGTGGATGAAGTCACAATGACCACATGAGGGGGACGGGATGGCCACGACAGTAGGATCGCGCGAACTGAAGACGAGGCTTGGGAAGTACATCCGCCGGATCAAGGAGGGTGCGACCATCGTCCTGACCGAACGAGGGCACCCGGTGGGCGAGATCCGCCCGATCCGGCAGAGCGGCGGCACTGTCCAGGACCGGCTGGACCGGCTGGCCACGCTGGGCGCGGTCACCCGCGGGTCTGGGGAGGCGCTCCGGCCGTTCAAGCCGCTCCACTGCCCCCGGGGAGCCCTGTCTTCGGCGGTCCTGGAAGGGCGCAAGGAGCGCGTCTGAAGCCGCTCGCGTACTTTGACGCGAGCGCCCTCGCCAAGCGCTACGTGCAGGAATCGGACAGCGCCGCAGTGGGCGCCCTCCTCGGCCGGGTCATCGTCGTAAGCAGCCGGTTGTCGCACGCCGAGGTCTCCTCAGCCGTCGTGAGGCGGTGGAGAGAAGGGGTTGTCACCACCGGCGATCGTGACCGTCTGCTGGGGAACATTGGCGCGGACTTCGGCGAGGTTGAGGTAGTGGAGATGACCCGTGAGATCTGCGAGCGGGCTGTCCGGCTCATGATGCGCCATCACCTTCGCACTGGTGACGCCATCCAGCTTGCCTCCGCCCTTGCGATTGCCGAGCAGATGAGTTCACGGCCGCGCCTCCGCTTCGTGGCCTTCGACGACCGGCTGAATGCTGCCGCCGTGGCCGAGGGCTTGGCCGTTCGCGGCTGATCTCGCTCGGTGATCAGGGAGGCGATTCGCTGATAAGGCAGCGTGATATCATAAGTACGAAGTGATATCGAGGAGGAAAACATGGTCAGGACCGTGATCAGCCTGGAGCCGGAGACGAAGCAATGGCTGGACCGCAAGGCGGCGCGCGAGGGCGTGCCCATGAGCCGGCTGGTCCGGAAGGCGGTCAGCGAGCTCCGTCGGCGGGCGGATGCCGAGGCGGTCCCGGTCGAGCGCCTACTGGCGCGCACGAGAGGGATCTGGAAGCGGGGCGACGGGCTGTCGTACCAGCGCGCGGTGCGCAAGGAGTGGGACCGGCGGGCGTGAAGTACCTGCTGGATTCCGTCATCCTGATCGACCACTTGAACGGCGTCGCGGGCGCCACGGCGTTTCTGCAGCGGCACTGGGACGAGTGCTCGATCTCGGTCATCTCCCGTGCCGAGACGCTCACGGGCGTGGACGGCGAGCATGCCGACGAGGTCCGGGCCCTGCTGGACCGGCTGCCCACGCTCGCGATCGACCGGGCGGCCGCGGACCTGGCCGCGGCCCTGCGTCGCACGCACCGCTGGAAACTGCCGGATGCCTTCCAGGCCGCGCTCGCTCGCCTGCACGGGCTCAAGCTGGTCACGCGCAACGTGCGCGACTTCCCGCCGCGCCGCCACGGGTTCGTGCTCGTGCCCTACCAGAAGGCCTAGTCGCCCGGGGTGATCAAGTACCTGGGGTCGAAGCGGCTGATCGTGGACAGGATCGTCCGGGCCGTGGACGCGATCCCGAAGACGAAGAGTGTCATCGACCTCTTCTCCGGCACCGCCCGCGTCGGCCATGCGCTGAAACGCTCGGGGTACCGGGTCCTGGCCAACGACCACAACGAGTACGCCCGGGTCCTCGCGACCTGCTATGTCGCCGCGGACCGGGAGAAGGTGCTGGTTCCCGCCACCCGGCTCGTCCGCGAGTTCAACCGGTTGCGGGGCAAGCCCGGCTGGTTCACCGAGACCTTCTGCGTGAAGTCCCGGTTCTTCCAGCCGAAGAACGGGGCCCGCGTGGACGCGATCCGGGAGGCGATCGTGGGGAAGGGCCTCGAACCCGAGCTCGAGGCCGTGGGGCTCACGTCGCTCATGGAGGCCGCCGACCGCGTGGACTCGACGACCGGAGTCCAAATGGCGTACCTCAAGCGTTGGGCGCCGCGCGCGTCGAACGATCTCGAGCTCCGCGTGCCCAACGTCCTGCCGCGCGCGCGGGCGGGGAAGGGCGAGGCGCACGGACTCGACGCGTTCGAAGCCGCGGCGCGGCTGGAGGCCGACGTTGCCTATCTCGATCCGCCGTACAACCAGCACTCGTTCCTGGGCAACTACCACGTCTGGGAGTCGCTCGTGCGCTGGGACCAGCCCGACGTATACGGAGTCGCGTGCAAGCGCGTTGATATCCGCCGGCGGCAGAGCGTCTTCAACTCCCGGCCCCGATTCCGGACCGCGCTCAGCCGGCTCGTGCGGACGGTGCGGGCCCCGGTCCTGATCGTGTCGTTCAGCGACGAAGGGTATCTCGACCGGGCGGCCATGGAGTCCATACTCGGGGCGCGCGGCGCCGTCGGCGTGGTCACCATGGACTACAGGCGCTATGTCGGCGCGCGGATCGGAATCTACAACCCGCAGGGAATCAAGGTGGGCCGGGTGCGCCGGCTGCGCAACCGCGAGTTCCTTTTCGTTGCGGGGCCGCGGCGGGTTGTTGACCGGGTGATCGCGGCGCTATCCTGAACTCCGGGAGATCGTGAGGCAGGAGGGCCGCGACCGACGAAACCGCACGACGGGGGGGATGAATCCATGAAGAAGCCCGGCAAGGTGGCCGCGATGCTGACCTCGGCGCTGGTTTACCTCGCCGCCGGATGCCGGTCCGGCGCCGCCGAGGTCGAGCGGGAACCGGCGCACGCGGGCGCCTTCTACCCCGCGGACAAGGCCGAGGCCGAGGGCATGTTGAAGGATTACCTCGCAAAGGCGGCGCCTCCGGCGGGGCCTGTCCCGCGGGCCGTCGTTGTCCCGCACGCGGGCTGGCAGTACAGCGGCGCGACCGCGGCCTGGGCCTACAAGGCGCTCGCACCCGGAGCGGAGACGATCACGCGCGTGGTCCTGCTCGCTCCGAGCCACTACTCCGCGTTCCGCGGCGTCGTCGTGAACGAGCGCTCGTACCGGTCGCCGCTGGGCGTCTGTCATCTGGACACGGACGCGGTCGCGAAGCTCAAGACCGGGGACTTCGCGCAGGCGGTGATGGAAGGACCGGGGACGCGCGAGCATTCGGACGAGGTCCAGATCCCGTTCATCCAGACCATCCTGCCGAAGGCCAGGCTAGTTTCCCTGATCGTGGGAGATCTGGCGCCCGGCGACGCGGACCATACCGCTCGCGCGATTTCCATGATTCTCGATGAGCACACCGTGATCGTGGCAAGCTCGGACTTCACCCACTACGGAGTCCGGTTCGGATTCGCCCCGCCGCTGGGCCCCGACCTGGCGGCGGGACTCCGGGAGTTCGACGGCCGGGCGGCCGGCCTGATCATCCGCGGGGACGGGAAGGGGTTCGAGGACTACGTGGAACGGACCGGGGCGACGATCTGCGGCCGCAACCCCATCTCGGTCCTGCTCGCCGTGTTCAAGGTTAACCGCTGGCGCGCGAACGGCAACGTCCTGAACTACACGACGAGCGGTGCCATTACCGGGGACTGGTCGTCGACGGTGAGTTACTGCGCCATCAACTTGGGAGACGTGGCGGTTCCGCCAAAGGCGATCGCGACGGGAGTTTCGGCGTCCGCCGAAACTCCGCGGTCCGTCCGGACCGAGCTGACCCCGGCCGAGGGGGTAGCGCTGCTCAAGCTCTCGCGACACGTGCTAGGCAAGTTCGTGGCGGATCACGTGTCGCACTTCACGGAGGAGGAGCTTGAGCCTTTCGGGCTGACCGAGGCGACGAAGGGCCAGTTCGGCGTCTTCGTCACGCTCAGGGAGCGGGGCGAGCTGCGCGGGTGCATCGGCCACATAGTGCCACGTTTCCCGTTGTATCGGGGGGTGGTGGAGAACACGATGAACGCGGCGGCGCGCGACCCCCGGTTCGGGCCGGTGGCGGCGGGCGAGCTCGCGGCGATCACGATCGAGATCTCGGTCATGTCGCCGCTGGTCAAGGTCAAGTCCCTGGACGAGATCGTGGTCGGGCGCGACGGGCTCGTGCTCGTGAACGGATCCAACACGGGCGTGTTCCTCCCGCAGGTGCCGGGCGAGCAGGGGTGGGATAAGACCACCTACCTCCAGCAGCTGGGGGTGAAGGCCGGGCTCGATCCGGCCGCGTACCGGCGGCCGGACACGGACCTATACCGGTTCACCGCCCAGATCTTCGACGAGAAGCCTTAACCCGATGGCGGGGCCCCTGGCTCTGGCGGCACTGCTGGGGTGCTTAAGCTGGCGGGTCCATGCGGGGAATTCCCCGGCGCTCGGCATCGCGCTGGTGTGGTCGATGCTGGTGGCGGGCGGCTACGCATGGATGGAATCCCGCGGCCGGCTGGCCCTCTACCGCCGCGTTTACTTCGCCGCGCTCGCCGTGTGCTTCCTGCTCCAGATGCACCTGCCCAGGACCGGCCCGAACCTGGAGCCGTACTGCCACCTCGCCCTCGCCGGGAATGCCGTGCACACGGGGTACAACCAGTTCCTGGCGGTCACGGGGGGAGCGTGGGGGTCCTACGGCCCGTTGGGCCTCGGCCTGCTGTGGCTCCTGGTCGTCCTCGCCGCCGGCGGCACGATATGCGGGTGGGTCTGCTTCTTCGGAGGCGTCGACGACCTGTTCTCGTCGGTCCGGAAGCCCCTGTTTCGCATTCCGAACGCAAGCCGGATCCGGATCTTCCAACTCGCGTTCCTGGTCGTGATCGCGGGGATCTCGTTCCTGCATTTCGAGCCCGAGTTCTGCCGGGTCGTCTGCCCGTTCAAACTGACGGGCGGGATCGCGGCGACGCACGAGCACCCCCTGGTCTCCAGCGTGGTCTCGTTCGGGTTGGCCGGAGGCGTTTTCGTCGTCATCCTCCCGCTTCTGACCGGCCAGCGCACGTTCTGCTCCGGGGTCTGCCCGTTCGGCGCGATCCCGCCGTTGCTGGCCGGGCTGAACCCGTACCGGGTGACGGTCCGGCAGGAATCGTGCACGGGATGCCGGACCTGCGGGTCCGTCTGCCCGAGCTTCGCGATCGACACGCGAGAGGGGAAGCCCTCGATCAACCGGTACTGCACTTCGTGCCTGCGATGCGTGGATCCGTGTCCCGCGAACGCGATCCGTCCGGCCCTGTTCGGCCGCTTCGAGAGCCGGCTGTTCCCCTGGGTGAGCCTGGCCCTGGGCGGCGCGATCTCGATCTTCTACGTGCCCGGGGGCGTGCTGGCGCTGATCCGGGTCCTGGGCAGCCGTCCGTCATGATGCTCGCGGGCGTTGCCGGGGCCCTTTCCGTCGTCGCGCAGGCGGTCCTCGTCCGCGAGCTGGCCGTGCTCTTCCGCAACAACGAGCTCGTGCTCGGCATCCTCCTCGGCGCATGGCTCGTCGGCAGCGGCGCGGGGGCGGCCGCGTTACGGGGCCTTCCCCCCGCGTGGCGCTGGCGGAGCGGCTGGCTGCTCTTCGGCCAAATGGTCCTCGTGCTCGTGGACGTGTTCGCGATCCGGTGCCTCTTCGGCGTCTGGCAGTTCCACGCCCGGCCTCCGCTCCCCGCGGTGGCCGGCCTCGCGTTCGCGCTCGTCGCCCCCGCCGGCGCGTTGGCGGGGCTCACGTTCGCCTCGCTGGCCACGTTCCGGTCCGGCCCGCTGGCCAGCGCCATATACGTCGCGGAAGCTGCGGGGGCCTGCGTGGGCGGCATCGCGTTCGCGGGCCTCCTCGCGGCGGGGTGGCACGCTGTCGACGTCTCGCTCGGCGCGCTCTTCGTCGTCCTCGTCTTCCTCATGAACGGGGGTCGCGCGCGCCCCTTCGGCCGGTTCTGCCTCTCCCTGATCGTGCCCGCGGCCGGGCTGTGGTTGTGCCTTCCTTTCCTGCGGGAGGCCGACGAGGCGGCCCGGCGGCTCCAGTACCGGCGTACTCCCCTCGTCATCTCGAAGGAGTCGCGGTGGGGCCATCTCGCCCTGGCAGGAAGCTCCGGCGCCTTCTACTACAACGGCGAAGTGATCGTCCAGCCCGACTTGGCGGCCGAGGAAGAGGAAGCCCTTTGCCCCGTGCTCGCCGCGGGCGTTCCTTCATCCGTGCTCGTTCTCGGTTTCTTCCCCGACAGCCTGCTCGAGCGCTGGCAAAGAATCGGGGTCCGGCGGATCACGGCGGTGCTCCAGGATCCGGTCATGATGCTGTTCGAGGACTACGGGTCGGGCCGGCGGGCGGGCTACTCGTTTTCGGCCCGGTTCACGGACCCGTTCCGGTGGCGGACCGTGGTCGACGACCGGTACGACCTCGTCCTGATCCGCCAGCCCCTGCCGGTCACGATCGCGGCGAACCGGTTCTACGCCAGGAGCTTCTACTCCGGCCTCCGGGACGCCCTCGCTCCCGGCGGCGTCGTCGCGGTGGCGGTGCCCTACGAGGAGAACGGGCTGGATGCGCACACGGCCCGGGCGCTCGCGATCGTGCACCGGACGCTCGGCGCGGCGTTTCCGTCGCAGGGATTCGTGCCCGCGGGCCGGTTCTGGTTCTTCGCCTCCGACGGGCCGGTCCAGCTCGGGCTCGCGGCCGCCCGGAAGCGCCGGGCGGCCCTGCGGATCCCCACCCGGTTCGTGAACGATGCCTGGGTGACCCACACGTTCGCTCCGGAAAGGACGGAAAGGTTCGCCCGCGAGATATCCGCGGCGGGACCGGTTCCCGTCAACGGCATCTTTACGATGGCGCTATTCCGCGACGTCCTCGGCGGCTGGGTGCGCCGGGATCTCGGGAACGCAGGAATCCTCTTCCTGATGGGGCTCCTGGCGGCCGCCGCGTTCGTCGCGGTGCGCTGGCGGTCCGTGCACGCGCTGGCCCGGCGCCACCCGGGGACGTTCTGGATCGCGGCCGCCGGGTTCGCGGGGATGGCGGGCGAGGTCGAACTCCTGTTCTGGTACCAGAGCGTGACCGGCGTGGTCTACGATCTCTTCGCCCTGCTCACGGGGCTGTTCATGTTCGGGATGGCGGTCGGAGGGCGGGCTGGGCTGACCCACGGCGCCGGTTCCCGCGGCACGGCGGCGGCGGGCCTCTGGCTTGCAGGATGGGTGGCGGCCGTCGGCGTCCTCTTCCTGCTCCCGATTCCGCGCGGGGGCCTCGCGGCGAACGCGATCGCGTTCGCCTTGAACGGGTTCGGCGGGGCGGCCCTCGGCGCGGTCTTCACGGGCACGGCCCGCCACCGGGAGCGGGCCGGAGCGGCGCCCGCCGCGGTAAGCGGGCTGTACGCGGCCGACCTGGCCGGGTCCGCCCTGGCGGCGGTGGCGGTTCCCGTCCTGCTCGTGCCCGGGCTGGGTTTGCCGCTCTCCGCCGCGGTCGCGGTGGCCGTCCTCGTGGCCGGCCACGCGCTGGCGGGCCGCCATACATGGGATTGAACGGAGTGGGGAAGCTGACCGTCAGCGAACGGGCCCGGCTCGGGATCTCCCTTGCGGTCACGGCAGTCTGCCTGGCCGGATTCCTGGCGGCCCGGTCGCCGCGGATCCTGGGGTTGGTGCCCCCGGCCGAGGCCCGGGTCCGCGAGGCCGCCTGGTGGCACGTGACCGACCTCGGCGTGCAGTGCGAGCTATGCCCCTTCCGGTGCTACCTGCCGGAGGGTGCCAAGGGGAAGTGCCGGGTCCGGTTCGGCGCGGACGGCCGGCTCTGGACCGGGGTCTGGGGCCAGCCGGTGACCCTCGCCGTCGATCCGATCGAGAAGAAGCCGGTCTTCCACATGCTCCCGGGCTCCGCGATCCTGTCGCTCGCCACCGTCGGGTGCCCGCTCCGTTGCGGCTTCTGCCAGAACTGGGCGATTTCGCAATGCGACCCCGAGACGGTCCGGCCGCCCGCCCAGATCGTGGAGCTTCGCCGGACGCCGGGTCCCGGGTTCCTGCCGCCCGAGGACGTGGTCGCGCTGGCGGTCCGGTACCGGATCCCGGCGATCGCGTACACGTACTCGGAGCCCGCGATCTTCTGGGAGTACATGTACGACTGCGCGAAGCTCGCGAAACGACACGGCCTGCGCAACGTCGTGGTCACGTCGGGCTGGATCAATGCGGAACCGCTTAAGCGGTTGGCTCCCTATCTCGATGTCGTCAAGGTGGACCTCAAGGGCATCCGCGACGACTTCTACCGAAGCGACGTGGGCGGGCGCGTGGGGCCCGTCCTGGACACGCTCCGCCTGCTCAAGCGGCTCGGCGTGCTCGTCGAGGTCGTTAACCTCGTGGTGCCCACCCGGAACGATTCGGACGCCGATCTCGACCGGCTGTCCCGGTGGGTTCGCGACGAGCTCGGACCCGACACGCCCCTGTTCTTCAGCCGGTTTCATCCCGACTACCGGTTCACGAGCGTCCCCGCCACGTCCGTCGAGACGCTCGACCGCGCCCGCCGGATCGCGCTTGGGGTAGGCCTTCATTACGTCTATGTCGGGAACGTGCCCGGGAGCGAGGGCGAGAACACGTACTGCCCCAAGGATCACACCCTCCTGATCGCGCGGTCGGGCTACCAGATAAACCGGTACAATCTCGTCGCCGGGCGGTGTCCCGCCTGCGGGACCCGGATCCCGGGAATCTGGAGGAGGTGACTGATGCGCAAGGGCAGGCGGCTGGCATTCGTGGACTACATTCTGGACAACTGGCACGCGAACACGTATCTCAGCTACCTGCGGGGAGCGCTGAAATCCCGCGGGTACGTGGTTGCGGGAGCTCATGCGATGGAGGAGGCCGCGGGCCGCAAGTGGGCGGCCCAGAACCGCATCCCGTATTGCGCGACGCCCGCCGAGCTTGCCGCGCGCGTGGACGCGTTCCTCGTGCTCGCGCCCAGCAATCCCGAGACGCACCTCGCGCTCGTCCGCCGGGTGGTCGGATTCCACAAGCCCATCTGGGTGGACAAGACCTTTGCCCCCGATCTTGCGACCGCGAGGCGGATCTACGCCCTCGCCGATGCGCACCGGGTTCCGCTCGAGACGAACTCGGCCCTCAGGTTCACGGGGGTGCAGCAGTACGCCCGCGAGGTCGGTCGGGACGCGATCCGGCACATGGTCGTATGGGGAGGCGGCGGCAGTCTGGTGGAATACGCCGTCCATCCCCTCGAGTTGCTCGTGTCGTGCATGGGACCTAACCCCAAGCGCGTCATGCGCCGCGGGAAGGGGGAGGAGGCGCAACTGCTCATCGGCTTCTCGGGAGGACGGACGGCGGTGGTCAACATCTACCCCCGTACCGACACGGACTTCGCCGCGTCGGTCACGACGAGGAAGGGCACGCGGTACATTCCCGTGGACGGCGGCGTGCTGTTCCGCGACGCGACGGCGGGGATCCTGAACTTCGTTGCCAAGTGCCGCCCCACCTTTCCGCGTGCCGAGACGCTCGCGATCCGGCGGCTGATCGATCTGGCACTCGCCCCGGCGGCGCGCCGGGGATTCGTCAGAGTGTAAGACCCCCGCGAGGTCCTCCTCTCCCCTGCGACTCCTCCCGCGTCCGGTCCGTAGACCGGACGATACGAGGCGAAGGTGGCGATCCAAAAGGCTCAACTGGTTTCAATCCGCGTCCGGTCCGTAGACCGGACGATACTGAACGACTTCGCGCGGGAGCACCGGGTCGAGGAGTTTCAATCCGCGTCCGGTCCGTAGACCGGACGATACCCTGCGGCTGCGGCAGCGCCGCGGGAATCGCCTGGTTTCAATCCGCGTCCGGTCCGTAGACCGGACGATACACGGCGAAGCGGTCCAAAGAGAACGACTATTTTAAGTTTCAATCCGCGTCCGGTCCGTAGACCGGACGATACTGGCGACCACGTATCAGCCCAGCGACTGCTACGTGTTTCAATCCGCGTCCGGTCCGTAGACCGGACGATACCCGTGCCGTTACGAATGATCGCAAGGGAACGGGAGGTTTCAATCCGCGTCCGGTCCGTAGACCGGACGATACTTCTACTGGGCCTTCGAAACGTCGACGACTTCGGTGGTTTCAATCCGCGTCCGGTCCGTAGACCGGACGATACGCCCGCGGCCATCGGGGCGGCACCCACTCACCGGTTTCAATCCGCGTCCGGTCCGTAGACCGGACGATACCTTGTTCTCTTAGGCAATCCGGGAGGAGGAAAAAAGTTTCAATCCGCGTCCGGTCCGTAGACCGGACGATACCGATCTTCCTGAAGCCTTCGAGGGCGGTC
>Ga0315294_10004435_pt1 | contig 15298 bp, 4 predicted proteins | sample YL17G13_40_MG_FD_203626 | JGI IMG/M metagenome (GOLD analysis project Ga0315294, IMG submission 203626) | Sediment microbial communities from Yellowstone Lake, YNP, Wyoming, USA - YL17G13_40 | ecosystem: Environmental > Aquatic > Freshwater > Lake > Sediment | place: USA: Wyoming | collected... | reverse complement strand
TCGGTATTACCAAATTGCCAACCATCAGGATCAGGTCGGAAACCAAGGTCACCGCATGTTTGCACATACTTTATGGTGACATAGTCGTCCCATCCTCCTGTCACACAAACATTGTTACAACTGTCTAAGGTAATGTCAACGCCACCCCATGACCCAATCCATAAGAGGTTCCCGGCAGAATCATACTTTATGGTCCCGGATCCAGTCACATAGACATTGCCAGAACCATCCACTGCTATGGCCTTAGCGTAATCGTTGCCGTTTCCGGGTCCATTGTATCTTCTCACCCAGAGTTCATTACCGTTTGCATCATACTTGATGGTGGCACAGTCAAAGCTTGTCCCGCTGCCATAACTGTATCCAGTCACATAGATATTGCCAGAACCATCCACGGCTATGGCGTTAGCCCGATCATCGCCATTTCCGGGTCCATTGTATCTTCTCACCCAGAGTTCATTACCGTTTGCATCATACTTGACGGTGGCATAGTCCCAGATTGTCCCGCTGCCAGGACTCTCTCCAGTCACATAGACATTGCCAGAGCCATCCACGGCTATGGCATGAGCGTAATCGCAGTTGTTTACGGGGCCATTGTATCTTCTCACCCAGAGTTCATTACCGTTTGCATCATACTTGACGGTGGCATAGTCATAGTCTATCTCGCTGACATAACTCTCTCCAGTCACACAGACATTGCCAGAACCATCCACTGCTATGGCATGAGTTTGATCCCAGCCGTTTCCGGGGCCATTGTATCTTCTCACCCAGAGTTCATTACCGTTTGCATCATACTTGATGGTGGCATAGTCCCAGTTTATCCCGCTACCATAACTGCCTCCAGTTACATAGACATTGCCAAAACCATCCACGGCTATGGCGTTAGCCACTTCCTCGTCGTTTTCGGGGCCATTGTATCTTCTCAGCCAGGCGGTGTCTCCATCAGGATAATACTTTATGGTAGCGTAGTCCCTGTGTGACCCAGTCCCGCCGCTTGTTCCCGTCACATGGACATTGCCAAAACCATCCACGGCTATGGCGTTAGCCCAATCGTAGTCATTCCATGGCCCGTTGTATCTTCTCACCCAGGCGGTGTCTCCATTGGGATAATACTTGATGGTAGCGTAGTCTGCGTTATTCCCACTGCCCTCACTTTCTCCTGTCACATAGACATTGCAAGAACCATCTATAGCTATGGCACGAGACTCATCTTCGCCGTTTCCTGGTCCATTGTATGTTCTTACCCAGGCGGTGTCGACTTGAGCAAATACTGGCACAGCCCAGAAGAGCAAGAGAACAAACATTAGAAGTTTTTTCATGGAACAATACCTCCCAAAAAAGTTAAAAGTCGAAAGTTTAAGATTCAAAATTCAACATTAAAATCCTCTTGTAATCTGATTAGAAAATAACTCAAGAATGATTAAAAAGCAAGCAAAATCTTCAAAAAATAAAAGGAAAACGGAGCAGTTTCCAAAAACATCTTGACTTTTTATGAGCCATCTTTTTATTTGAGGCGAATGAAAGGTTATCCTATGTGAATAAAATAGTTTAACGAGGTAGCAGAGTTCCTTACCCGGAGTGCACCCCGCCAGAGGCGGGACGCACTCCTGTCAATTTAATGGAGGATGAAAATGAAAAGAGTATCTAAATTTCAAAGCAAACTGTTTTCGATTTTAGTCATCAGCTCAATTCTTATTTTAGTTTTTTGTCCGCTCTCTTCGTTGGGTGAAATTGGGCTCAACCTAAAGATCGACAAAACAGTTCTGGATAATGGGCTGACTATTTTGACCTGTGAGGATCATACTGCCGGGACGGTGAGCTATCAGACCTTTGTAAATGCTGGCTCCAGGGATGAGGTTAAACCAGGAATAACCGGATTGGCACATGTGTTTGAGCATATGATGTTTCGGGGAACCGAGAAATATCCGGATTACGATCAAGCCTTAGGAAATTATGGTCCAGAGACCAATGCCTGGACGGGTAACGATTGCACTGATTATTATGTGGACATCAAAGCCGAGTATTTAGAAAAGGTGATAGAAGTAGAGGCAGATCGGATCAGAAACCTAAGGTTCGATAATGAGACCTTTAGAACCGAATTGGGTCCGGTCAAGGAGGAGAGAAGAAGAGACGAGGTGGATGATCCGGGAGGCTTTCTATGGCAGAAATTATATGAGTTGGCTTATCAAAAACATACTTATCACCATCCAGTGGGGGGCTGGGAGGAGGATTTGGAGAAAAATATTCAGGTGGGGGATGGCGTGGAGTTCAAAAACACTTTTTATTCTCCCGGATATTGCATCATCTCGATAGCAGGGAATTTTAACACGGATGAAGTAATTGAATGGATTAAGAAATATTATGGTGACTGGAAAGCTCAAGCGCCACCTAATCTTCAGATTCCTCCAGAGCCGCCCCAAACCGAGGAGAGGGTGAAGCAGTTTGTCTGGAAGGATAGCCAAATCTCTCCGAAGCTGTTGATCGGGTATCACGGACCCAATGCAAATGTTCAAACCAATGATTTAGCCGCACTCAAAATCATCAGCAAAATCTTGTTTTTAGGAAGCGGGCGGTTAACCAAGAAGCTCTATCAGGATTTACAACTGGTGGATCAGATTTGGGGAGAGATAGAAGAGCATAAAGACCCGGGACTATTTGTGATTAGCGCCAATTTGAAAAGGGATAAATCCATGGATGAGGTGAAGTCCATAATATTTGACCAGGTCGACAAATTAAGAGAAGAACCGGTGCCCCAAAAGGAATTGGAGAAAGCCAAGAACTCTTTAAAGGCAGATCTGCTTTACCGACTTGACCATCCCCATCCCATTGCAGGAACCATTGGATTTTCGCAAGTGGTGGGCGGAGATTATAATCTCTTTTTAAAGTTGCAAGAAAAATATAACCAGATCACGGCAAAAGACGTTCAAGAGGTGGCTTCCCGCCTGCTTTCGCCCACAAATCGAACCGTGGTCACCCTTATGCCTAAAAAATAATGACGAATGACGAATGACGAATGATTAATGACGGATGACGGAAAAGCAATGACGAATGATTAATGATGAATGACGAATCATTGAGAACTGGCGACTGGCGATACTGACGTTACTGACGATACTGGCGTTACTGACCTTTGTTTTCATAATTTTTTTTCATGGTTAAAAGATTCAATGATTCGTTTAGGGACACCACAAGTGGTTCGACTACACTCACCACGGGTGGTTCGACTTCCTTTGGCTTCGCTCCTTCGGACTGGGTCCTCAGGACGAAGTCAGGACAAGTTGCTCACCACAAGTGGTTCGACTATGTTTACCACAAGGAGAATTCATATTTGGTCCTCCATAAACGTGCACCCTATCCCCATCACCATCGAAGTTCTATTAAATTTGGCGGGAATCAAGAGGTTGAGGTTCAAGGGGTTAAAACAAATGACGGATAAAAGAAATGACGAATGATTAATGACGGATGGACAAATCATTCGCAGCGGAAGGAGCAAATTAAACAGACCTCACCCCCTGACCCCCTCTCCACACTTGCGGAGAGGGAGAGAAAGGGCGAGGGGCGAAGGTGTATATGCATAGGGGTTAGGTAAGCACCTAACTGAAGTTAGGTGCTGGTTTTGATCAGATAAAGAGGATTGGGGGGTAAGGGTACCCCAATTCAATGAGGGATTAAGCGGATGTAAAACGAAAAATAATGACCTCACCCCCGCCTTTGGCGGGATTTTCAACCTAACCCTCTTCTATAAGGAGAGGGGAAAACATCAGATCAAAGGGATCGAGGTAAGGGTACCCCCGATCCAACAGGTAACAGTCACCTGCCGGGTCCTCGACCTGGCAGGCACAGAAACCAAATCAAAATGGGAGGATGTATGAAATCTAAATTAATCAAATATCTTTTTCTGACCTCTATCTTATTCTTCTTTTCTTTCGGTCTTGTCTGCACCACTTCACAGGGAGTAGATTTGAAAGTGGTGGAGGTGAAAAAGCCGGGCATACCGGTGATTCATTTCAAAGTTATGATCAAATCGGGCTCCAAGGATGATTCGAAAGGAAAAGAGGGGTTAGCTTATTTTACCGCCAATCTTTTGAGAAGAGGAACCAAATCCTTTTCCCGAGAACAGATTGAAGAGATGCTCGATCTTATCTCAGCCAGATTAGATATTCAAACGGAAAAGGAGGTCATCGTCATCTCCGGAACCACTTTGAAAGAGAATCTGGAAAAATTTTATCAACTCTTCACTGAGGTGATTCTAAATCCTACATTTCCCCAAGAGGAAATCGAAAAGATGAAGGTGGATCAGATAAACACAATCGAAAATATAAAGCAGGATGATACAGAGCTAACCAAAGAGGTTTTCGAGAATTTCCTGTTTCGGGGACTTCCTTACGGACATTTGATACAGGGCAAAGTCTCTTCAGTGAAGTCTTTAACCCGTGAGGATGCACTCGATTTTTATAACAAACATTTCTTAAGCAATAATGTCATTTTGGGAATTGCCGGTGATTTTGATGACCGCATAAAAGATGCCTTTAAAACTGACCTCTCTGCACTAAAAGAAGGCGAACTCCCTTCAAGTGAAACCGTTATTCCACAATTGGCTGGAAGAAAAGTGCTTCTCATTGAAAAAGAGGGAAGAACTCAGACCCAGCTTCGGATCGGGCATACTTTGACCATAACCCGAAAGGATCCCGATTTCATTCCGCTTTATCTTGCGAATACCTATCTGGGCAAACATCGGGAGTCTTTGGGAAGATTATATCAAACGGTTAGATCGGAGAGGGGATTATGTTATGGAGCTTATAGCTACGTGGAATATTTCCAACAAGCGGGATGGTCAAAGTTAGCGGCACCTAACATTCCCAGACGAACCCAATATTTTTCCATGTGGACTTACCCCAAAAGCATAAATGCAAAGTTTGCCATCAAATTGGTCTTAAAGGAATTGTCCGATCTGGTCAACTTCGGAATAGAGGAAAAGACTTTCGACTTTACCAAGAATTTTGAGAAGAATCATCTTCCTTTCGAGCTGGAGACCCCCGAAAGAAAATTAGGGCTTTTGATGGACGAGGAATTTTATGGAAACTCCGGGTTTTGGGAAAATTTTGGAGAAAAGGTGGAGGGTGTTACCGCAGATAAGGCGAAAGAGGTGGTCAAAAAATATCTTTCACCTGAGAATTTAGCCATCGTGGCTTTAGTTTCTAACGGAGAGGAATTTAAACAAGAACTTCTATCTGACCAGACTACAATAGAATATCCGTCCGGGGTCGATCCCAACGTGTTGAAAAATGCAGATGAGCAAATCAAAGCCTTTAACTTAAATTTGAAGCCGGGGAATTTTGAGATAGTCAAAGTCTCGGAACTTTTTCAATGAAAGCTGGAGGATGAAAATCATATTTTGAGGAAAGGGTTAGATTCTCGTTGCGTTTTCTGAAAAGAATGTGTATGTTTTTTTTGAAACCTATTAACAAAAAGGAGGTTTGAGATGTCTTTAAATCACAAAAGCTTTGCTCTCTTGAGCCTTGTGGTTTTATTGAGCTTCTTCGTCTGGGGGTGTGCTACCACCTCTTACGTGAAAAAGAGGACCCAGGAGATCGAAGATAATACCAAAGCCCAGATCGGACAACTTGAGCAGAAGCTTTCTGCCACAGACGCCAAAGCCGAAGAAGCAAAAAGGCTGGCAAATGATGCCTTCAAAAAAGCAGAAGAGCTTGCCAAGTCTCAGGGCTACGCAGGTTATCAGGTGATTGGAGACAGGGAGGTAAGTTTCGATTTCGACAGGTATGACCTTACCAAGATTTCTAAAGATATTTTGGATGAAATCGGGACGATGATGCAACAAAAACCAGAGCTTATCTTAGAAATCGCAGGATACACCGATGACGTGGGTTCCGACGCCTATAATCTGATATTAGGAAACAAAAGAACAGAGAGCGTGGAACGATATTTGGCGGAAAAATTCGACATCGCCATTTTCCGAATGTTCCACATAAGCTTCGGCGAGTCCAAGCCCAAGGTTTTAAATGACACCATATCTGGGCGAGCATCCAATAGAAGAGCAACTTTGATAGTTTTGGGACCTCCGGAATAGGTATTTACAAACTCAAGGGACTACTACTCAAATATTTCTTGCACTGGTTTCGTTAGAAAGGTTTCGGTTTAGATTCGCTACGCTTCTGCCATAGGCAGATCCCTGCCCGCTAAAGATTGGCAGGCGGGCGCCTCTGGCGGACACTACAAGTCGGTTACGTATCGTTTATCGTGAAGTCGTCGTCGTTTATCGTATTGAGACTAAAGACGAAACCGATCCAATACGTTAGGGTGGGGGTTGCACCTCATTTGAGTCAACTGACCCCACCCTTGTGACGGACAGGGGTACAACCCCTGTCCGAAGTAGGACACCTCTTCGAACTCACCCTTGCGCCAAAGGCGCATCCGCCTATGGCGGAAAATCCCTCTCTTAAAAGGTTATCAACTTTTTAATTTGACAGATTTTGTGAACATAGCATTTTGTTCTCGGAAAGTTTATGTAGGGGAGGGGCTTGTCCCCTCCCGAACTGGATTTACGGGCGACCACAAGGGTCGCCCCTACGTTTCCTCTCACCACGCTGTATGGGGTTGTCATGATAATTAGTTGATGACCATAAAAGAGAGGGACTTCTCGGAAGATGAGTTCTACGGGCGGCAAGCAGAAAAATCAAATACATGTTTTCAACCTCCCTCTCGGGTGAATATCATAATTTTGTTCAAAAAATTGGCAGGTGGGGTATTGATTTTTAAGATGTTGTAATTCTTAGACTTACAAATACGCTAATGGAAAAAAGAGAAACCGGAGTGAGTCAAGAAATCCGAAAACAGGGATTGAGGGAATAGTAACTTTTTTAGTTTTAGAAACTTAGTAGAAAGCCGAATATAATATCGAGATTTTTTAGGTTTTTTGCATTTTTTACTTGACATTTTAATTTTTGATCTTATATTGTTATCGAAAGAGCTAAAGATAGCGAAGTAGTTGATAAAAGTTAGTTTTGCCCACTTCTAAAAAGGATAGACTAAGGCGCAGAAAAATTAAGGCTTTCTGTAGAAGGATACGTCTATCTCTTTTTTCAATATTCCCATTCAAAACTTCTTTATTATTTAGACATCGAAAGTATATATATCCCAACAGGATAACACGTAACTTTTTAATTTTTGTATCGAAAGGAGGTCTTATCGACCATAAATAATTCAAATAGCTATTTTAGCTATTAAAGCTCTTCAAAAAAAGAGGGGAGTTAATTAGAAGTTTAGTTTGACAACAAACGTGTTTTTTTACGGAGGATTTAAAAATGCTAACTAAGAAGAATAAATTTTTGGTAATCCTGGTTGCGGCTTTAGCCTTAATAGCCCTGGTGGTTCCTGCCCAGGCAGCAACCTGGGATACCACTAGAGTCTACACAGGCACAGTCGCAATATATGATGTTGCCGTGGGCAACAAGATAAAGGGCGCTTCGGATGATACTGTCCGGATATTCTGCGGACAAAGCGGTTCCCCTTATAGGGTTCTGCTCTTCACGGATCGTTCTTCAGCCTTACCGATGAGCTGGAGTTATGACAGCATCATGGTCGATACTGCGGCCATAAGGGCGGCCGCGATTGGTGACGTAGATAGGGATGGCGATAACGATCTCGTCTGGGGACGAAGCTCTTCGCCATACCGGCTCAAAAGAGCATATTGGACTGGTACCGGATGGGCAAACCAGATAATCGGGACCTTCCCCAGTGCCATATATGACGCCGCAATCGGTGATGCAGATAATGACGGAAATGCAGACGACATAATCCTTGCTGTCGGCACTGGTGTTTTCCGGGCCAGATGGAATGGAGCTTCTTGGGATACAACCCGAATTCTCTGGAACACGACCATTGGGACTATTTATGGCGTTGCCATTGGGCCTTACGATACCGCCTATGCAGGCAATGAGGTCGTGGCGGTCACCTATAATCAAAGGGTCTACAGGATCAGGTGGACGGGAGCGGCTTGGGATACCGCAGCTATCTACTCAACCACCAATGATTTCGACTTTTATGATGTTGCCGTAGGTGACTTCGATGCTTCCAATCCCGGAGCTGAGATTGCCATCAATAATGGCTATAACTATTATCAGTACGGTGGCGGTGCGGTCATGGAGCTATATGGTTCCGGATCCACCTGGACGATGAGAGCTCTTTATACCCCGGTATCGGGTCAATGGAGTAGCTCCGGGGAAATAGCGGTGGGCGATTTTTATACCACCAACCCTGGAGCAGAGATCATAGCTGTCAGCGGCAGCACTCCTTATGAAGCACGGCTGGTTTATGGGTCAGGAACTACCTGGTACACAGAAAGAACATTTTTAGCTACCAGCTCGACCTATGGCTGTGCCATTGGCAATGTCAATAGGTATCGTCCGGGCAATGAGATAGCCCTTACCAGCTATTATCGGGTCTTCGAGGAAGAGCAGAAACTCTTGACCAACGATATGGCGGCTATTTCCATCGACGATATGCCCGACATGGTCCCTACTGACGCGATCAAGACGCTCAAAGTTACAGTAAGGAACAACGCTGAGTATACCGCCAATGCATCTATCCCGGTCAAGCTTCGAATTGATGGTCCGTTAGGGTATGTGTATACGGATTATGATCAGGTAACTTCGCTTAATCTGCCACCGGGCGGAACCGAGCAGATCATATTCAGTCCCAACTGGAACGTCCCTGATACTCTTTGTGAGTATACCATCAAGGCTTGGACTGAGAAGGCTAGCGATGAGATCCCGGCTAACGATACCGTAACCAAGGTGGTGACGGTCTATCGGGTGGGTGGATTGGTGGAGAAGTTCACTGGCACAACTTTCCCGCCTCCGGGCTGGACAGTCTATAACTTTGGCACCACTCCGGGTGATGCCTGGGTAAGGTATACTGCATACTATTATAGTGCACCTGCGTGTGCCCAGATTTATTATGACGTGCCAAACAACGACTGGCTCATCACCCCTAGAGTTAGAGCTCAAGACGGCGATAAGCTAAAATTCGAGTGGCGAACGCACTCAACATCTTATACGGAGACGCTCTTTGTCAGGGTCTCTACTAACCCCAACGTTTCCGACACCGGTTCTTATGTGCCCGTCGATTTGGTGACTAGCACCGGCAACATCAGCTGGTTCCATAAGATAATTGACCTGTCCTCTTATGCTGGTCAAGACATCTATATCGCTTTCTTTTATCGGGCTAACAACACATATGGTATGGCGATTGATAATGTGAGCGGACCTTATTTCCCGCCCCAGATCAAAGTTGTGCCGGACAGCGTCTATGCGGAAGGCTACGTGGATAGCTTCTTCGATATCTTCTTCACCATCAGCAACATTGGTGGCGGAAATCTGAACTATACCAACAGCCTTTCTACTCCGGTGAGCTGGCTGACGATTATTCCAACCTCCGGCTCGGTAGCTTCAGGTGCAACCGACACCGATACCCTACGTTTCAACACCACTGGCTTGGCTGGGCATTATTACGATACGCTGGTGGTTACTTCCAATTCGGGTGAGAAATCCACCCAAACCTTGGTTCCGCTTCATCTTTATGTTAGGATGATCCCGAATATAGTAGTAAGCCCGGATTCCTTTGGGGTTGGCGTGGAAGCAAATAACACCTTAGATACCGCCATGTTCATCGACAACACCGGGAATGGAGAGCTAAATTACACCGTCGAGACCGAAGAGTGGAGTAAATTTGGAGCGCTCTTTGACGGTGAGCCAGCTCACAAACACAATCGGGTGGAGATGAGCGATAAAGAATTGAGCGGACTCCTTAGCAAAGACGGGATAGACCCTCGGCGAGGAGTTCCACCAGCCAAGGGTTTAGGTGGACCGGATGCCTTTGGTTATCGCTGGATTGACTCAGATGAGGCGGGTGGACCGACCTTCAACTGGATCGAGATCAACAGCATTGGAACCCTATTGAGCATTACCGACGATGGTAATGTCGGACCCTTCGCCATTGGATTCCCGTTTGAATTCTATGGCGTTACTTTCGACTCGTTCCGTGTTGCTTCCAATGGGTTCGCCTCCTTCACCAGCACCCTGGGCAACCTGACCAACGATACCATTCCCAATCCACCGCAGCCAAACAATCTATTGGCTCTGATGTGGGACGATCTCAGATCAGCTCCTGGAGGCGGGGCAGGTAACATCTATTACCACCGCAATTCCGAGAGGCTGGTGATCGAATGGGATCACGTGATCCGGTATGGGGCAACCAATTGTCCTTATACTATGGAGATTATCCTGTATCCCAATGGCAAAATAATTTACCAGTATCTACAGATGGGAGATGGTACATGCACCTATCTGAACCAGTCGACCATCGGGATCGAGAACGGAACCGGAACTGACGGTCTGGAAGTGGTGTTCAATGCCAACTATGTGCATAACAACATGGCTATCAAATTCTCTGCGGCGCCTTCCTGGTTGGTCTTCAGCCCTGAGTCCGGAGTAATCCCGGCTTATGGCTCCGATACCATTGATGTGACCTTCGATGCTACCGGCATATTGGGTGGAGACTTCTTCGGAGCCTTCATCATCAACAGCGATGACCCCGATACCCCGGTGGATACGGTTCGTGCACATATGAGGGTTTTGGTTCCCGATATGACCTTATCTCCAGATAGCATAGATACTTCTTGCACTGAAGGAGGATCCTTCTTTGATGTCTTCCTGAATATCGGCAATACCGGTGAAGCTCGCTTGGCCTTTAATATCGTTGAGAGCGTTCCATGGCTTTCTGTGATGCCTACGCTGGATACAGTATTTGTGGGCGACCCTGCAACCGTTTGCACACTCAGGATAAACTGCGGAAGTCTTTATGCCGGGAATTACATCGGTCAGCTCAAGATTTACAGCAATGACCCGGATTTTCAGCCTTATAAGCTCTACAAGGTTTATTTGCATGTAGGTCCTGAACCTGACATCGCGGTGGTTCCGGAGGAGGTCTATGTTGGAATTTACGCCGGTTATACCAAGGATACCACCATGACCATCTCCAACACCGGTGCTGGACATCTGGTATGGGGCATTGCTATCCAAGAGACTGGCGGCAAAATGCCTGACACCACTCTTTATGAAGGCTTTGAAGGGGCCACGTTCCCGCCAACAGACTGGGTGGTAGTTAATCGTGATGGTGGCACTGTTACCTGGGAAAAGTATTCCGTATATTACCACACCGGAGCTTACAGTGCGTGTTCGAGATGGGAAAGCCCAAGCCTGCGGAATGACGATTGGCTGATCACCCCGCGGATATCAGTGGGCGGAAATGACAGTATATCATTCTGGTATAGGGCTTATATGGCATCCTATCCAGAGAGCTTAGAAGTAAGACTCTCCAATACTACCAATGATCCTACTGCCTTTACTACGGTTCTGTGGGCTCAGGATGGTCTCATCAATACCACTTGGGAGAGGATGAGTATCGGACTGGGCAAGTATGGTCGAGGTAAAGTTTACCTAGCCTTTGTGAATAAGGGACTGGACGAGTTTCGCATAATGGTCGACGATGTGTTGGTAGAGAGCTATGCTGGACCGTGGCTGGCTGTGGATCCAATGTCTGGTGTAATAAATCCAGGCAAAGGAAGCCAAATCGTGAAGCTGAGTTTCAGCTCCATCGGTTATGAAGAGGACAAATCTGCCAACCTGTGGATTTCTTCCAACGATCCGGATGAAAGTCCGATCTTAGTGCCGGTCTACATGGCGATTTTAGGTCCTAGTTATTCGGTTTCTCCTCCGGAGACTTTGGAGATCGATGCTTTGGAGAACCAATACTCGGATGGTCATGTGTTTATGGAAAACTACGGTGGTCACGCTCCATTGGCTTATAAGATCACCGATCCGGTGCCTTGGCTATCTGAATCTCCAGATACGGCTGACGTTCCTATTGATGGCGCCCAGGATGTGACGGTCACGGTGGATGGAAATCTGTTGATCGCTGGCGACTATGCGACCAAACTCTTCATAAAGACCAACTACTTTGATATTCCGAATGATACCCTGGTAGTGATCGTGCATGTGGGTCCTACGCCCGGGATTCGGGTTCATCCTGATAGCTTCAGGGTTCAGGTTCTTGCTGGCAGCATCAAAGATACCACCATGTGGGTTTGCAACGATAGTGCTGGGCATCTGGCATTTGAGATGAGCACCGAGGAGACTGGACCTATGCTGGCTGGCCGGAAAGGGAGCACCGACAGAGAGATTCATGAGATTCTGAGGAACTGGCAAGAGACCACCAAGCTTTCTTTAGGAACGATGATGGAGAATCCTCGCCCTGTAGACACAAGCAACCCAGCGCAGCTGACAGTTTTGGGGACTGGAAAAGTGGGCACGGAGCTGAGTCTCTCAATGAGTCCACTTATGACCACAGCTGACGGTGAGACAGTATACATACAGCTACCTCACACTCCGAGCCAAACCTGGAGTTTTGGGACCACCGATCAAGGTGCGGGATACAAGATGCACGAAAACTTCTGGGGCGTCACCAAACCCGTTTCCAACATCAGCTGGTGGGGACTTTGTCTGATATACACTGGGACCACATGGGTTGCCGGTAATCCTAACAACATGGTATTCGACATAATGTTCTACTCGGATCCCCCTGGTGATCACACTCTGCCGACCGACCTGGTTTGCACTTACGAAGATGTGGTGCCGACGGTCGTTCCAACTGGCATATTTTATGTCACGGGCGCCGGTAGCTTTCAGCTGTATTTCTTCACTGGCGTAGAGCTAAGTCCCATCTGCAATGTGCCTGAAGGATGGGTGTCGATTCAGAGTCAATCTGCTGGTACAGGGGGTGACTGGCTTCTGTGGGCAAGCGCCCAGACCGGTGATGGCTTCTCGTATCAGCAAGGAGCGACGACCCCCGGAACGCTTTACGACCGAGCCATGATTATGCTTGGCGGTGTGGACTGGTTGACCGTTTCGCCCGAGGCAGATACGGCTAATCCGCATGACAGTACGAGCGTGACAGTGCACCTTGATGCCACAAACATTTTTGGCGGCGAGAAATTAGGGAACATCATAATCGAGCACAACGTCCCGGATAAGGGAACCACCTTGGTGCCGGTGCATATGATCGTGGGAGGTGCTATGTATGCGATCACCCCTCATTCACTCGACATAGAGGCCCAGTGGAATCAATACACCAACGCCTATTTGACTATCTCCAATCCGGGTGGTCAGGGTCCACTCTCCTACAAGATGACCGATCCGGTGGGATGGTTGACCGAGAATCCTGATACCAGTCAGATTCAACCTGATGAGCAACTGGTGGTAACGGTGAGGGTTGATGGTCACCAGTTGATTCCTGGAAACTATCTAACCTACATAGCGATCAAGAGCAATGGAGTCAATCAGCAGGATGATACTATCCCTGTCTCTGTGCACGTTTATCCGGATGCGGAGGTAGAGATCGTTCCGATGAGCCTGAATGTGGCGATCAGCCCGGGATTCACCAAGCTTGCAAAGGTGAAAGTGAAGAACCTCGGTGGAGGACCCCTGGCTTTTGAGGCGACTGTGGGACCATCTGGACCTAAGGCGAACGTGCTTTTGGTTGACGACGACAATAGTATTAACTACACAGTTTTCACCGACGTTCGTGCCTATTTCACCGCTGCTCTGACCGCAAACGGATACACCTACGACGTCTTTGAGGTGAATAGCGTGGGTGGAAATGGGCCCAATGCTACCACCATGGCTGGCTATCCTGTGGTGATCTGGTTCACCGGTGAGTCTTGGCAGTTAAATCAAACGCTTACACCCACCGATGATATAAACCTGGCTGCCTATCTGGACGGCGGCGGAAGTCTGTTCCTTTCAGCTCAAGACTATTTCTATGATCGTTATCTTTCTTTAGATCCTGGCTCCTTCTCGACTGGAGACTTCCCATATGACTATCTGGGAGTAACCTGGACAGACCAGGATGTGTGGACTATCACTTCGCCAGCCACTGGAGCTTGTGTTGGAGTGGCAGGTTCTATTGCTGAAGGAACAACATTTACCCTCTGGGATCCGTACACTGTCAAGTCTGGCCCAGGCAGTAAGGGTCCTGACGACGGACTCTATATCGATCAGCTACAGCACAATGGCGTCAATATGTTCCAGATGACCAACCCAACCCCGCTGGGGATGGCCGCTTGCCAATATGAGAGCCCTAAAGGGTTCAAGACCGTGTTCACTACGGTAGACTTCGCTGGCTTAGTCGATGGAACCCCTCCGAGCACCATGGCTGATCTTATGGGAAAGATCATGGAGTTCTTGATGGGCGGCGCCGTTGGTTGCCCGTTCACAGTTAGTCCGGAGGCGGATACCCTTAATCCGGGTTCCTTCATTGACCTTGTGCTCACCTTTGACGGTAGCGTATTTGACACCTGTGCGGCAGAAACCTTAACTTGCAATCTGACGTTCCAGACCAATGATCCAGATGAATCTATTGTAATAGTGCCGGTGACTATGCGGACTATCAGGGGAGATACAAGATTGGATGGCCTGATAAACATTGCAGACATAGTGTTTCTGCTTAACTACATCTTCGTTAATGGGCCTGAGCCCGTTCCATTCTGCTCAGGGGATGTAGACCGTGATGGCAATGTGGATTCGGACGATGCCTTGTATTTGATCAGCTATCTATTCCAATATGGTCCACCGCCGGAGATTCCGACTGCACCTATGAGAGATCGCAACAGGTAGATGCCGATTGGTTGTAAATAATTTTCTTTTCCCAAAAGGATTGGAAAGTTCAAAAGCCCCGCCGTTGGCGGGGCTTTTGTTTTTCTACCTCACCCCCTTTGTCCCCTCTCCATTTCATGGAGAGGAGGTGAGGTTTTCAAGATATCAACTTTATTATTTCTTTAAAACCCTTTTTATTATCAAAAATTCCAACTACTAAAGCGGAAAAGAAAGTTAAAAAATTCTTGCTTTCTTTAGGAAAAGAATTATAATGATTTTGTTTTTGGTTTTTTTGCTATTAAGGTCGTGTTGAAAAACTATTTTTTGAGGTGGAGGGTTTATGTAGGGACAGGGTTTGTCCCTGTCCTAACTTCAAGACGGACAGCCACAAGGGCTGTCCCTACTAAACCTCGTCCCTTGCCGATCAAACCCGGTGAGACACTTTTTCAACAGTCCCATTAGCTATGAACTGAAAACCGTGAACTGATTTTCTGGGGCAGTAGCTCAGTTGGGAGAGCACTACCTTCGCAAGGTAGGGGTCGGCGGTTCGAGCCCGCTCTGCTCCACAAATC
>Ga0315294_10004433_pt1 | contig 15302 bp, 14 predicted proteins | sample YL17G13_40_MG_FD_203626 | JGI IMG/M metagenome (GOLD analysis project Ga0315294, IMG submission 203626) | Sediment microbial communities from Yellowstone Lake, YNP, Wyoming, USA - YL17G13_40 | ecosystem: Environmental > Aquatic > Freshwater > Lake > Sediment | place: USA: Wyoming | collected... | reverse complement strand
GGGTGCGCGTCGGTGGCCACGTCGAAGTCATTGGGGACCCTGCCCAGCAGAAGGTCCCGCACGGCGCCGCCCACAAGGTAGGCATGAAAGCCCGCCCTGCGCAGCTGCCTGATCACCCACAGCGCCTCGGCATCGACCAGCTGCGGGTCGATCCCGTGCTCATCCCTCGTGTAGATGTGCGCCTTCTTCTGCAGAGTTCCGTCGCGAGAAGTCCCGTATCTGAGCAGCAATGTGCCGTCCTGGTCATTCCGTGAGGATGTGACAATCTTACCGGCAAAGGCGGAGTTGTCAAGACGGGGGAGCCGGCCGCCTTGACACCGGGGGTGGGGCGCGGATTTACTGGCTCTGGAAGGACGGAGAGGACATGGGGGAGCTGATCGAACCGCGCGTGCTGAAGGGATTCCGGGATTTCCTTCCCGAGAAGGAGGCCGAGCGGCTGGCCATCGTGCGCACGCTCGAGGAGGTGTTCCGGCTTTTTGGCTTTGCCCCCATCGACACCCCGGTGCTGGAGTACGCGGAGGTCCTCCTCGGCAAGGGCGGGGGCGAGACGGACAAGCAGGTCTACCGCTTCACCGACCACGGCGGGCGGGACGTCGCGCTGCGCTACGACCTCACGATCCCCTTCGCCCGGTTCATGGCCGCGCACCTCGCCGAGCTGCCCCTTCCGTTCAAGCGCTGGCACGCGGCCAAGGTCTGGCGCGGGGAAAACACGCAGCGCGGGCGCTACCGGGAGTTCGTCCAGGTCGACTTCGACATCGTCGGGGTAGATTCCGCCGCCGCGGACCTCGAAATCCTCCTGCTCATGCGCGAAAGCGTGCGGGCGCTGTCAGCGGGGCGCTTCGCCATCCACTTCGCCCACCGGGGAGTGTTCAACTCCTTCCTCGCCAGGATCGGCGCCGAAGGCCGTGCCGTCGAGATCCTGCGCGCGATCGACAAGGAGAGGAAGATCGGGCAGGAGGCGACGCGCGAGATGCTCGCCGAGGTCGCGGGCGCGGAGAACGCGGCGCGCATCCTCGCCTTCACGCGCATTGAAGGCTCCTTTGCCGAAACCCTCGAAAAGCTCGCGCAGGCCGCCGGCAGCGAGTGCGACGGCGTGCGCAGGCTCACCGACCTTGGCAGGTGCCTCGGAGAGCTGGGCGACGCGGCATCCTTCCTCCTCGACCCCTCGATCACCCGCGGCCTGGATTACTACACCGGCATCGTCTTCGAGACATTCCTCGGCGACCTTCCCGCGATCGGGTCGGTGTGCTCGGGCGGCCGGTACAACGACCTCGCATCCCTGTACACGAAGCAGAGGCTGCCGGGAGTCGGCGCCTCCATCGGGCTCGACCGGCTCATGGCCGCGCGCGAGGAGCTGGGGCTCGCGGGGACGCGGAAGTCCAGCGGCGGCGCCGTGGTCCTCCTGCTCGACGAGGGGCTCCTGGGCGGCTGTCAGAGGATCGCCGCCGCCTTCCGCGCGGCCGGCATTCCCGCGGAGGTCTATCCCGAGAAGAAGAAGATCGCCGTCCAGTTCGCCTGGGCCGAGAAAAAGGGCATCCCTCTCGCCGTGCTGTTCGGCGAGCAGGAGAGCGGCGGCGGGCTGATGGGTCTGAGGGACCTGCGCACGCGCCAGAGCGAGACCGGTCTCACGCTCGAAAACGCGATAGGTAGAGCGAAACAGCTTCTTCAGTGATCGCGAGCGACTCGGCCGACATCGCCTCCACCAGGTCGGCCTGCGTGTGCCACTGGGGGTAGTCGATGTCGATGAGGATGCAGGAGGCCGTGCCCCTGCTCAGGAAGGGGTAGTGGTCGCTCACGATCGCTTTGAGCCTGTCGGGCTTTTCGTCGATGAACGGGCGAAAGCCCCGCGACGCTCCCAGCCCGAACAGCTCGGCCGTCAGCCGGGCGCTGGGTCCGTGGCCGAGCGAGTGGGCGTCGAGGTCGAAGACCATCTCCGCTCCGCCCACCATGTCCAGAACGAGCGCCTGCTCTGGGGCGAGGCCCGGCAGGGGGTCGGCCGCGAGGCGCTCGGCGCCCATCGAGAAGGGCTTCCCGTCGATGTCCCCCAGATCCTCCGCGTCGAAGAAGGCGACGAGAATGTCGCGCCGGAACGACCTCCCCGCTATCCAGTCCAGCAGGTGCAGCAGGACGGCAGTGCCCGAGCCGCCGTCGTTCGCCCCCGGGATGGGCCTCGCGCGCGCTGCCGGGTCGGGCTCACGGTCGGCCTGCGGGCGCGTGTCGTAATGGGTTCCCAGCAGGAGCGGCCCCGCCTCGGCCGCGCCCCTGGCAGGAAACAGGCCGACCAGGTTCACGCAGGGAAGCTCGCGGCCGCGAAAGCGCACGCTGAACTCCTGCCTGTGCACGCGCGCCGCGCGGCGTTCGAGCCGCCCGGCTAGCAGCCGGGCGAGCGCCTCATGTGCGCCGCTTCCGGGCACGCGGGGGCCCAGTGCGACCTGCTCGCGGACCAGATCGAGCATCTCGCGGCCCCGCTCGAGGAGCGGTCCCGCAAGGCCCTGCTCAGGTGATGTCGAAGACAATCGCGTCCCCGCGCAGCTCGAGGGAGACGCGGCGCGACTCGGGCCTCGAGAACGCCTCGAAGGCGGCGTCCTCGAGGTGGCGGATGAACCCCGCCTCGAGCGCCCGGGCTCCGGTCTCCTTCCTCAGGCTCTCCTCCACGATTCTCCCCAGCACGGCGTCGGAGACGACAAGCTGCTTGCCCTCCAGCCGGAACTCGTTGGTGTACTGCGCGAGCACGCGGCGGCGAAGGATCGCCGCCAGATCCTCCCTGCTCAGCGCGCGGAAGGGAACGATCCTCTTGAACCTGCCGATGAGCTCGGGCAGGAAGCCGTACATGACGAAGTTGCGCGCAAGCTCCACGTCGTCCTCGGAGTAGGAGACGGCAATGCGGTCCTGGTCGCCCGAGAGGGGCTCGCGCCCGAAGCCGATGTGCTCCCGCCCGGTCTGCTCGATCATCCCCTTGAGCCCCGAGAAGGCGCCGCAGGCGATGAAGCCGATGTCCGCCGTGGACATCACCGCCTTGGGGGCGTAGTCGGAATGGGTGTATTCCAGCGGGACGGGCATCTCGATCGATTCCAGCATCTTGAGCAGCTCGCGCTGGACCCCGAGGCCCGACACGTCCTTTGTCGTGCCCGCTCCGGCGAAAACGGCGTTGTTCTGACCCGAGGCGAGCTTGTCGAACTCGTCCAGACACACGACGCCGACCGCAGCGAAGGGAATGCTCATGTCCGCCGCGTACAAAAGTCGGGTGAGGATGGAGTTCACGTCCTGGCCGACGTAGCCGGTTTCAGAGAAACCCGTCATGTCCACGACGACGGTGGGCAGGCGAAGGATGTCGCGGAAGAGAATCTCGACGAGGAAGGTCTTTCCGCACCCGGTGGGACCGACGAACAGCAGCGTGGGCTTCGGCGGCAGGTCCTCACGCCCGACGCCCTGGAGATAGATCCTGCGCAGACGGGAAACGTGGCGATAGGAGGCGAGCGCGAGCGCACGCACGGCCCGCTTCTGCCCGACGTAGCCGCAGGAGGCGATGTGCGCCTCGACCTCGCGGGGGAGCAGGAGGGGAATCGCGCGGACGAAAGGGGCGACTTCCTGGTCGAAGCGCTCCGCGTGATGTGTTCTGCGGGCCGGGACGGCTATGTTCGATTCCCTCCCTTCTTGAGTATATTGTACGCGTTCGACCAGTCCTTCGACAAGAGAGGAAAAATGATGGATCCCTACAGCCTGCCGGTCTACCAGCAGAGGGAAAAAATACTGTCGGCGCTCGCCGACAACCAGGTCATCGTCGTGGAGAGCCCCACCGGCTCGGGGAAGACAACGCAGATCCCCCTCATCCTCCACGAGGCGGCCTACACGGCGAAGGGCATCGTCGGGGTCACGCAGCCCCGGCGGATCGCCGCGGTTTCGGTATCGGATTTCATCGCCCGGCAGATCGGCAAGAAGATCCCGGACACAGTGGGCTACACGATGCGCTTCGAGGACCGCACCGACGAGACCACCATGATCAAGATCATGACCGACGGCATCCTCCTGCAGGAGCTGAAGGGCGACAGGGACCTGTCGCGCTACAGCGTGCTGATGGTCGACGAGGCGCACGAGCGAAGCCTCAATATCGACTTCATCCTCGGCATGCTGAAGGGCATCCTCCGGCGGCGCCCCGGCTTCCGGGTCATCGTCTCGTCGGCAACCATCAACGTGGAGGTCTTCTCGGAGTACTTCGACGGCTGCCCGATCGTCGCCATCGACGCCCCGATGTTCCCCGTGGAGCTCATCCACGAGCCCCCCGAGGTCGAGGGAGACATCGAGAGCCTCCAGCGCAAGATCCGCGAGATCGTCGCACGCATCATGAAGAAGGGACGCCGGGGGGACATCCTGATCTTCCTGCCGGGAGAGCTTGCCATCAAGAACTGCTCCCAGACCCTCGCCGACATGGACACGGAGGGGGAGCTGGCGATCCTCCCGCTGTACGCGCGCCTGTCCCACGAAGATCAGGGCAGGGTCTTCCTCGATTTCCCCGGCAAGCGGAAGCTCATCATCGCCACGAATATCGCGGAGACCAGCGTGACGATCGACGGGGTGGTCTTCGTCATCGACTCGGGCCTCGCGAAGATCAACTACTACAGCCCCAAGACCTTCACGGAATCCCTCGTGGAGGTCCCGGTCTCGAAGGCCTCCTGCAACCAGCGCCGCGGCAGGGCGGGACGCACGGCCTCGGGCGTCTGCTACCGGTTGTACGGGCGCACGGACTACGAGGCGCGGCCGATGTACACGACCGAGGAGATCCTCCGCACGGACCTCTCGGAGGTCGTGCTGCGCATGGCGGAGCTGGGCATCCGGGATTTCGAATCCTTCGATTTCCTCTCCCCGCCGGGGCAGGACGGGATGCTCGCCGCGATCGAAACGCTGCGCCTGCTGGACGCACTGGACGACGAGAGGGCCCTCACCGAGACGGGAGCCATGATGTGCAGGTTCCCGATCCTCCCCAAGCACGCGCGTATGATCGTCGAGGCGATCCGCCAGTACCCGTCCGTGATCGAGGAGGTGATCATCGCCGCGACCTTCCTCTCGGTGAACTCGCCGTTCCTCCTCCCCGCCGGCGAGGAACTGGAGGCGCGCAGGGCGCACCATTCCTTCCGCGACCCTCTGGGCGACTTCATCTCGTACCTGCAGATGTTCGAGGACTTCTCCCGCACGGCCAACAGGGCGCGGTTCTGCGAGCGCTCCTACCTCGACCTGCGCACGATGAACGAGATCGACAACATCAAGGGTCAGCTGGAGCAGATCGTGGGCTCCCTCGGCGTGCCGATCGGGTCGGGGGGGCCGTACGACGATTACCTGTGCGCGGTGTCGCGCGGGCTCATCCAGTTCGTCTGCGAGAGGAGCGGCAAGGGCGTCTACAGGAGCCTGACCGCGGACAGGATACAGATCCATCCCGGATCACTCATGTTCCGGGAAACCCCCGCCTACATCGTGGCGGGCGAGATCGTGCGCACGACTCGGATGTACGCCCGCTCGGTCTCCCCCCTGCGCAAGGACATACTGGGCCGCATCTCTCCCCTCCTGCGCGCGGCCTTCGTCAAGGGCGTGCCGTTCAAGGGCGAGAAGGAGAAAGCGCGCGAGCCGGCCAGCCAGGTCAGGATCGGCGCCGAGGTCTTCCCCGTCCGCACGCTGAAGGGCAACAGGAAGGCGGCGGTCCTGGACTGGGAGAGGCTGCGGCCCGTGCTGCAGGAGATCTCCCCCGCCAGCCTCCCCTCGTACAAGAACCTCCGCGGAACGATCGTGTGGAAAGACTGGGAGATCTTCGACGGGATGAAGCTGGGCACGATCCTCTCCATGGCGCCGTTCATCCGGCCCGAGGAAGGCGCCTGGGAGAAGTGGCCGGCGGGGAAGACCTTCTCGTTCGCGAAAAGCGGGGGGGAGATTGCGGCTCACCTCGAGCGGCTTCTCACCCTCTGCCCTGTCAGGCGCGGGAGCAAGCGGCTCGGATTCCTCACGCTGTTCACCGACTGGAAAGGGACGTACTGGTTCAAGTCTGAGAAGAGCCTGCTCACGGCGCGCCTTGAGAGCCTCGCGAGCCTCGAGAAGCTGATCGACGAGCCTGGCGATGTGCTGGGCCCCGCCGACCGCGAGACCGTCGCGCGGCTGTATCACTCGCTGTCGGACATGCTGGAAAACTAGTCGGGCCGCCCGATTAGTCGGACAAGGCGATCCCCTCCTTGGGCTCGACGAGGATCTCCTCTTTTCCCCGCGCCGAGTACGCGATGAACTCCCTCTTTATAAGGTGGGCGAGGATGGCCTGCACGTCCTTCTCGGACATGCCGAGATGCTCCGAGGCCCACTGGATGAAATCCGACACCGTCACCCTGCTGCCCTTGAAGGTCGACACGCCGCGCTCCTTCGCATACTGGAGCAGGCCGACCCACAGCTGGTTCTGCCTGTTCGTCGTCATGAGGCTCTGGATGATGGCGTTGGCCTTGCGGACCCGCTCGGAGAGCAGGCGGTTCATCTTCCGCGCGAAATCGGGGTTCGTGGCGACCATCGACTCGTAGAGCTTCTCGTTCAGCACGAGCAGGCGCGACGGCTGCGTTGCCACGGCGGTGGCCGAGCGCGGCTTCTTCTCGATGATCGCCATCTCGCCGAAAAGGTCCCCCTTTCTCAGCACGGTGAGGGTCTTGTTCGACGAGGGGCCCGTGGCCTTGCGGATCTCCACCTCACCCTGGATGATGAGGTACATCTCGCTGCCCGGGTCGTTCTCGCGGAAGACCACGGCGCCCTCGTCGAGGAACCGCAGGTGACTTTCGAAGGTGCCCTTGTCGATCTTCATGGGCTGTCCCGCTCCTCTCTCAGGTCTCCAGGACCCCCGCAATCGCCCCCTCGTCCACCTCGCGCACGACCACCTCGCAGTGCCCGCGGGGGATGGCGAGGCGCAGCCGGCCTCCGCGGCGCTTCTTGTCACGGGCGAGGGCGGACGCGAGGTCCGAGAACCGCACGCCGGCGTCCAGACGGAAGCCGTACAGGCGCAGGATATCCTCGACCTCGCCGGCGAACCGGCCGTCGGTCAGACCCAGGCGAAGCCCCAGGGCCGTCGCCCTGCCGATGCCCCAGGCGACCGCCTCCCCATGGCGCCACTGCGAAAGGCCGGTGGCGCTCTCGAGGGCGTGGCCGAAAGTGTGGCCGAGGTTCAGCTGGGCTCGGATGCCATCCTCCGTGGGGTCTTCCTCGACGATCCGTCCCTTCACGGCAAGGCAGCGGCCCACGACCTCCGCGAGCAGTCCCTCGCTGCGGGCCGCGATCTCGGCCTTCCTGTCGCGCAGCAGCTCGAAGAGGGCCCGGTCGCCGATGATCGCCGTCTTGATCGCCTCGGCGATGCCCGAGAGGAACTCGGCCTGCGGCAGATGGCGGAGGCTCGAGGTCGCGATGACGATGAGCTGGGCGGGGTAGAAGGTCCCGACGAGATTCTTGTATCCCCGGAAATCGATGCCCGTCTTGCCGCCGAGGCACGCGTCGACCATCGCGAGCAGCGTCGTGGGCGCCAGGACGAGGCCGCACCCCCTCATGTAGAGCGAGGCGCTGAACGCGGCCAGATCGCAGACCACGCCGCCGCCGACCCCGATCAGGCAGCCGTCCCTGCCGATTCCGACAGCCGCGCATCGCGCGAGAATGGCCTCCGCGCTCGCCCACTGCTTGGCCGATTCACCCGGCGCCAGCACGAGGGGGTTTTCCGCCCCCGACCCGAACAGCGCGTACGTCCGCTGGTCGAAGACGGTCACGCGCGCGCCGGCCTCGCCGATGCCGGCGAGATCGAGTGACTCGCCGATGCGCACCTCGGTCGTCCGGCCCCCGACGGCGAATCTCAGGCCGGCGCTCACGCGACCTCCCCGCCAAGCCTGCGGAAGTCCTCTGCGAAATCCGGATACGACACGCGCGCGCACTCGAAGCCGCGGACGGTCACCCCGTCGCGAATGCCGGCCGCAGCGGCGGCTGCAGCCATGGCGATGCGGTGGTCGCCGCCCGGGTCCACGACCCCGGCCCGGAGCGCCTGCGGGCCCTCGATGGAGAACCCGTCGTCGAACAGCGCGATCCTGCCCCCGAGGCTGGCGGCCATGGCCGCGATGCCGGCCAGCCTGTCGCTCTCCTTGTGCCGCAGCTCCTCCGCCCCCCGCACCTCCGTCACCCCGCTGCTGAACAGCCCCAGCACGGCGAGGAGGGGGATCTCATCGATCAGATCGGGGACCTCTTCGGCGCGCACAGTGGTTCCCACGAGCCCGGCCGGCGACACCCGGATCCTCCCCGTGGGCTCGCCGAGCTGCCAGCCGTCCTCGCTCACCTCGATGGACGCGCGCATGCGGCGCATGACTTCGAGCAGGCCCAGACGGGTGGGGTTCAGTCCGCAGCCGCGGACAACCAGCTCGCGGCCCGAGATCGCGGCTGCCGTGATGAGGAAGGCGGCTGAAGAGACGTCGCCGGGGATCCGCATGTCGAAGGGAGGGATCGCGGAAACGGGTTCGATGCTGATGCGTCCGGCCTCGAAGCTCACGGGAGCCCCCAGGGCGGCGAGCATCCTCTCGGTGTGATCGCGCGAGCCGATTTTGCCGCCGATGATCGTTCGCCCCTCGGCGCGGAAGCCCGCGAAGATGATCGCGCTCTTCACCTGGGCGCTCGCCACGGCAAGGTCAGTCTCGATCGGCCTGAGGCTCCCCGAACCCGGCAGGAAACACACAGGGGCGAAGCGCCCCCCTTCCCTCCCCTCGATCCTGGCGCCCATGCGCTTCAGCGGCTCGATCACGCGCGCCATGGGCCGCTGCCTGAGGGAGGCGTCGCCTGTCAGCACGGCGAACAGCGGAAGACCCGCGATGAGGCCCGCGAGCAGGCGTGTCGTGGTGCCGGAGTTCTCCGCGTCGAGGAGCTCGCGGGGCTCGCGAAAGCCGCGGATCCCCACCCCGCGCGCGACAAGCCCGTCGTCGACGCGCTCGAAGGAGCAGCCCAGTGCTGCGAGGCACCGCCGGGTGGACAGGCAGTCGCCGGTCTCCAGCGCGCCGCGGATGCGGCTGGCTCCCGCACCGACCGCCGCAAGCATGAGCGCCCGATGGGTGATCGATTTGTCCGGCGGCGGCGCGAACTCGCCTCCCACCCCGCGCGGCGCACGGAAGGCCGCATCCATGGAACGAGAGTATGCAATGAGGTATACTCGTGTCAAATGATCGATCTCCATACCCACTCGACCGCGTCGGACGGCTCCTGCGCGCCCGAGAGGCTGGTCTCACTCGCCCTCGAGGGCGGGCTCTCGGCCCTCGCCCTCACCGACCACGACACGCTGGCGGGCATCGAGAGGGCCCGCGAAGCCGCGGCGGGAACCAGCCTTCGCCTGCTGGCAGGAGTGGAGATCGAGATTGCGCGCGAGGCAGGCGAGTTCCACCTTCTCGGTCTGGGGCTGTCCGACCGGCGAGACGGCCTGGAGGCGGCCCTCGCGAAGGTGCGCACGGACAGGAACGCGCGAAACCTCCTCATGATCGCCCGCCTGCGGGAGGCGGGGTTCCCCGTCTCGATGGAGGAGCTGCGGGAACTCGCCGGCGGCGAGGTCGTCAGCCGCGCGCATTTCGCCCGGCTTCTCGTGCGCAAGGGCGTCGCGAGCTCGACGGAGGCCGCCTTCTCGCGCTTCATCGGGAAGGGGAAGGACTTCTACGAGTCCCGGGCCTGCTTGGCGCTCGGCGAGGCCTGCGCCCTCATTCGAGCATCGGACGGCCTGCCGATCGTCGCGCATCCGCTGTCCCTCGGCATTCGGGGCCCCGCCCTGCGCCAGGAGCTCTCCTCGGCCAAGGCCGCCGGCGTGGCCGGGATCGAGGCATGGCATCCCAACCAGTCCGTGAAGGACTGCCGGATGCTGGCCCGTCTTGCGCGCTCGCTCGGCATGGCCGTCACCGGAGGCTCGGACTTCCACGGCGAGCACATGCCCCGGAGGAAGCTCGGACGGACGGCCGGCGGCCGCGAAATCCCCGATGAGCTGCTGGACGCCCTCGCGTTGCATCGCGTCGGCGGTTGAACTATACTCGGGGCCTGAGGGAATGGTGATGGTTGCCGCGCTCGGCCGGTGGGCGAACCGCAAAGCCCGAGATCTCTCCTACGCACTGGGCTTCTTCTTCCAGGTCATCTCGGAAACCGTCCTGTTCATGCGGCGCAAGCAGGTCGCCTTCCGCGTCCTGGTGCTGCAGATCCTCTTCACCGGCGTGGAGGCGATGGGCATCGTCTCGCTCGTCGCCCTCTCGATCGGCGCGGTCATCATCGTCGAGGGCGGGACCATCCTCCCCCGATTCGGCCAGACCAGCCTCCTGTACTCCATCCTCATCGTGGTCATCACCCGGGAGCTCGGCCCGATCCTCACCGCCTTCATCATCATCGCCCGGTCTGGCACGGCGATCGCCACCGAGCTGGGCAACATGGTGGTGTCCCACGAGATCGAAGCCTACATGTCCGTGGGCATCAACCCCATCTCGTACCTCGTGGTGCCCCGCGTGCTGGGCGTGACGATCTCGATGATGGCGCTCACCGTGTACTTCAATTTCTTCGGCCTCGTCGGGTCGTTCCTCGTCTCGCAGCTCGTGAATCCCGTCCCCTTCGGGGAGTACTTCCGGGAGCTGCTCGCGACGATCACCCCGACCGACATCCTGTCCACGCTGCTCAAGAGCTTCCTCTTCGGCGTCATCACCTCGGTCGTCGCCACCTTCCAGGGCTTCAAGGTGAGCCTCTCGGTCACCGAGATCCCCCGGGCGGCGATCAAGGCCGTCGGGCAGGGATTCGTGCTGTGCTTCATCGCCAACGCCCTCATCACGGTGATCTCCTATGTCTGAGCCCCCGCTGATCGAGCTGCGCGAGGTCACCGTCACCTCGGGCGGGTACGACGCCCTGGCCGAGGCGAGCGCCTCCTTCCCCGAGGGCAGAAGCACGGTCATCATGGGGCCGTCGGGCTGCGGGAAGAGCACCCTGCTCAAGGTCGCGGCCGGCCTGGTCCCGCCCGATCGGGGGAGGGTCCTGTACAGCGGCGAGGACCTCTTCGGCCTCTCGGCCCGGCGCATGCACGCCCTGCGGGCGGCGAGCGGGTTCGTCTTCCAAGACGGCGCGCTGTGGGAGAACAAGAGCGTCTTCGAGAACCTCGCCCTGCCTCTCCAGATCCACGCCTCCTCGCTCGCCCGGACCGACGTCGAGAAGAAAGTCGCGCGGATGCTCGAGCGCGGCGGACTGGCAGATTCGGCGAACCTGCGGCCGGCGCAGCTGTCCGCCGGGGAGCGCAAGATCGTCTCGTTCCTGCGCGCGCTCATGAACGAGCCGTCCCTGGTCTACCTCGACGAACCGACAGTATCGATCGACCATGTCGCGGCCGAGAAGATCGGCCTGATGATCCGCGAGCTGAAGGCGCGCGGCTGCTCGATCGTCGCGGTGACGCACGACTCCCGCCTCGCCTCCACTCTGGCGGACAGGATGGTCGTGCTCTCGGCCGGACGGGTGCTGGCCGAGGGGGAGTTCGACGCGGTGAAGTCGAACGGGGACCCCCGCGTCCGGGGGATCCTCTCCCAGGTCCTGGGCGAGATCGCCTCCTTCGACACGGATCTGCTGGAGCTGCTGGACACCCATGAGAATTGACAGCCGGCGGACGGCGGGAGTACAGTCGGGGGGAGAATGAAGTTCAAGATCCGTTTCGCGGACCAGATCGTCGGGATCTTCGTCCTTGTGGCGATCCTCGCCGTCGCGGCGATCCTGATCTTCATCGGGATCAACCAGCGCTGGTTCGCCCGCAACTACAACTTCACGAGCCGCTTCGACTCCGCGGGCGGGCTCTCGGCCGGCATGCCGATCATGCTGAAGGGCTTCGAGATCGGGAAGATCTCGCGCATCGCGCTGAACGAGGCGAACCAGGTCGACATCGAGTTTTCCGTCCAGGACACCTACTACGACAAGGTCCTTCCCAACTCCGTGCTGGAGCTGACCTCGAGCCCCATCGGCCTGGGGGTATCGCTGAAGTTCCACCCCGGCGCAGGCGGCGGGCCGCCGGTCGAGGAGGGCTCCTTCATCCCGTCGCTGGACTTCCCGGAGGGCCGGCGCCTCGTCGAGGAGGGGCTGGTCGTGATTCCCAAGGGCGAGGACGTGATCGGCTCGGTGATCGCCAAGGTGAACCCCCTCCTCGAGGAGGCGCGCACCAGCCTCACCCAGATCAAGAAGCTGGTCGCCACGGTGGACACCGCCCTGGCGGGAAAGGGCGGCCCGGTGGGCGAGGCGGTCACCGGCCTCGCTGCCACGCCGGTGAAGGTCAACAGGGTCATCGACGACCTCGGCGCGAAGGTGGGCGACATCACGGGCCGGGTGAACGCCGTGCTGGACAAGATCGACGCGGTGTCCGTCGACCTCGGGGAAATCTCGCGCACGACAAAGGGCACCCTCGGCACGCTGTCGACGAACCTCGAGAGCATCACGGAGAATCTGAAGGTGACCTCCGAGGGTCTGAAGGACACGCGGGGCCTCGCGACCCGGCTGCTCGACCCGAAGGGGTCCCTCGACACGATCCTGAACGACCAGAACGCGCTGTACAAGCAGGTGGACAGCGCCCTGCAGAGCACCAATGCCATCATCGCCCAGATCAAGGGCTTCGTGGAGTACATCAACAGCACCCGGCCGCAGATCTCGAGCATCCTCGAGAAGGGCCGCGACACCCTCGATCAGGGCAAGGACGTGCTGGAGGCGGTCAAGAACAATCCGCTGCTCAAGGGCGGCGTTCCCGCGCAGAAAGAGCAGACCTCCACGCTCAAGAGCTACAGGGACGAGGATTTCTGATGAGCGCGCGACCGTTTCCCGCAGCCCCCCTCCTGCTCGCCGCCCTCTGCCTGCTCGCGGTCTCCTGCTCATCGGCCCCGAAGAAGACCGAGACGGTCACGGAGTCGAAGAACAGGGCGGCCGAGGCGACCGACATCGGCAACGCGTACTTCCGTCAGGGCCGCTACGACCTGGCCCTGCGCTTCTTCACGCAGGCCCTCGACACCAACACCTCCGTCGACAACGAGGAGGGGATCGTCCAGTCCTCCAACTCCATCGGAAAGGTCTACATGGCCGTCGGCTCCTTCGACGCCGCCGAGGAGATCTTCACCCGCGCCCTCGCCCGCTCAGCGGGCGGGAGCGTGGAGCTTTTCTTCGTGTCGTCGAACAATCTCGGGGAGCTGTATTTACAGAAGGGGGAGCCGGCAAAGGCCCTGGCGACCTTCGAGCAGGTCCTCGCCCCCCCCTTGGGGGCGCCCTCGGGGGCGCCCTCGGGGGCGCCCTCGGGCGGGCTCAGCGACGTGCAGCGGGCCGTGTTGTACCACAACATGGGAACTGCTCACAAGAACCTCGGCGATCTGGCCAGGGCGCGGGAGGATCTCGAGAAGTCCCTCGCGATCAACCTGGCGCACAAGCTGGCCGAGGAGACCGCCGCCGACTACTACATGCTCGCCTCCGTGGATTCCAAGCAGGGGGACCTCGAGAGCGCGATGAAGAATGCCCAGCTCGCCCTTGCGACGGACAAGAAGATCGAGAACTCCGTCGGCATCGCGATGGACCTCTATGCGCTGGGCGTCATCTCTTCAAAGCGCAAGGACACAGCGGCCGCATATGACTATTTCCAGCGCTCGTATCTCGTTTCCACGACCCTTTCGATGAAATCCGACATGCGCAAGGCCCTCGTGGAGCTGATCAGCGCGGCCGACGCGCTGGGCAGGAAGGCGGAGGCCGAGAACTACCGCCAGGCGCTCGCAGAGCTGGATTCCCCGCCGTGACGCACATCCCCTCCAGAATCCTGAAGGGGTGGATCTCCCTCGCCCGTCGGGCGGGTTTCTTCCTCTTCATCGCGGCGGGGAGCGCGGCCCTCGCGCTGGCGATCGCCCTCCCCCTCTGGTACGCCTCGACGAGGCGGCCGGCGGCGTATTCCATCGCCGTCGTCGCCCTCCTCATCGCGGTCGGGGTTTTCTCCGCTGTCCGCTCCGCCGTGCGCGCACGCAGCCTGCCCCGCGACCCCTCCCGTCCGCGGCGGACCCTCGGGTCGGTCCTGCTCGCGGTGCTGGGCATCATCGTCCTTGCCGGCGGCCTGTACGGCGCGCTCTTCCTCGCTTTGCGGGGCATGTGGGCCTTCGCCGTCCCCGCGATCGCCGTCTGGCTGGTGCTGCTGGGATGGGCGGGGTCCCGAAGAAGCGCGGGAAACACTCGATAGCCCCCGGGAAACTGCCGAAAATAAGGGGAAGTGAAGCACCCCGGCGTTCACCTCCTCATCCTCCCGCTGCTCTTCCTGCTCCCCGCCGCATCGGGATTCGCGGTCGACTATCCCGAGATCCGGGTCCTCACACGCGACGACCTGCTGTTCATCCAGCAGCAGGCGGAGCTGGAGGACTACTACCGCCTCTCGAGAGCCGTCGGCGAGCCCGAGCTGCCCTCGGTGAGCCTCTTCACCTACAGGAAGAGAGCCGACGAGGACATCTTCTCCCTGAACGCCCGGCTCGGTCTGCCCTACGACACCCTGGCGACGCTGAACGGGGCGGCTGACGCCCGGTCGTTCAACAGGCTCACCCGCGTTCTCGTGCCGACGCAGCCCGGCATTTTCGTGCATGTCCCCCCTCGCAACGCCTTCGAGGACATGCTGCTCTCCTCCCGGCTCGCCGGCGGCAGCACGCCGCGCTCGCTCCTGGTGGCCCGGGCCGGCAGGGCGGAGAGCATCTCCTTCTTCCCCGGAGAGACGTTCAGCTCCGTGGAGCGGGCCTACTTCCTCGGCATCCTCTTCCAGTTCCCCATCACCTTCACGGTGGCAAGGGGACAGATCACCTCGCGCTACGGCATGCGGGCTGACCCCTTCTCGGGGCACCCCGAGTTCCACAACGGGGTGGACATCGGCGCGCCGGAAGGCGCGGCGGTGCGCGCGGCGCGCGACGGGGTGGTGAGCGAGAAGGGCTCGAGTGATATCCTCGGCACCTACCTCGTGCTTTCCCACCCGGGGGGGTGGGAGACCGTGTATGGACATCTTTCCTCGATCCGTGTTACTCTTCACCAAGAGGTGGCGGCTGGACAGGAGATCGGGGCGGTGGGGAGGACCGGCCGGGCGACCGGTTCACACCTGCACTTCGAGGTCAGGAAGAAGGGAAGCACCACGGATCCCTTCCCCCTTCTCGCCCTTGCGGGAGGAAAACGCTAAAGGTTTTCGTGGCATGATGACGATAAGAAAGGTGTTGGTGTCCAAGATATAGTTCCCCTCCCAGTTTACTATATTCGGAAGACACCACACCAGGAAGGCCGGCTCCCTC
>Ga0315294_10004432_pt1 | contig 15305 bp, 13 predicted proteins | sample YL17G13_40_MG_FD_203626 | JGI IMG/M metagenome (GOLD analysis project Ga0315294, IMG submission 203626) | Sediment microbial communities from Yellowstone Lake, YNP, Wyoming, USA - YL17G13_40 | ecosystem: Environmental > Aquatic > Freshwater > Lake > Sediment | place: USA: Wyoming | collected... | reverse complement strand
AAAGTTTCAAAAACACCAGCGCCTTTTAAAGCGCTGGCAGGAAAGGAAGGGACCTTTAACATAGAATTGAGGTCCTTTTCTAATACCTCCATGGGAAGAATTTCAGAATCTGTCCCGTCCAAATCTCGTTTATTATATTGAATGACAAGAGGAATGGACCTAATGCTGACCCCTTTCTCTGCCAAATTCCTTGCCAAATTGATGAGGCTCTCAATATTTTTTTTCCTTTGCACTTTCAATGAATCCCCGACAAAGACGACCCCGTCCACTCCTTTCAAAACCAATTTTCTTGTCGCATCATAATGGACTTGGCCTGGAACAGTATAAAGTTGAACCCTGATATCAAACCCTCTAATTTTTCCTAAATTCAAAGATAAGAAATCGAAAAACAGAGTCCGATCTCCTTTCGTATCAATCGAAACCATTTTACCTTTGATCTCCTCAGTCGTTTGACCAAAAATGTATTGAAGATTGGTGGTTTTTCCACAAAACCCCGGACCATAGTAAACGATTTTGCACTGAATCTCGTCTTTGCTAAAGTTGATAAAAGGCATTAAATTCTTTCCATCTCATTCAGAAGGTTGAGTCCAATCACTTAGGGGAACCTTCTTTTTTTCGAAAATGGAAGATAGAATTTTAGAAAGCTCATCGATGATCTTATTAATCTGCAACCGAATCACTCCCAAAGAAGTATTATCGTCAAATAGAGTGACCATAATGACATCCTCACCGATGGCCGAAAAATAAACATTCTCGCTCTTTCCCTTGTGAAATAAGAGGGTAAACTCTTCTTCTCCCAAAATCCGGGCGATTTCGGCAGTGGCTCCGAAATTCGCAGCGGTGAGAGCGGAAAGTGATAAAATATCGATCCCTGGTGTGTTTCCATGTTGGGCAATGAGTTGACCCGATCGATCAATTAATAGAGCGGAATGAGCACGGGATGAGGAGACCACCTGATTTAAACAGAGGTCTATTTTTTCAAGATCTTTTTTTGTAAGGATAATATTCATCTTCCGTTATTTTAGTGTGTTTGGAGAAAACATCCCCCAAAATATTTACCCTGTTGTTGCATAAAGGTCCGATCGAATTACCCGAATGTCTTTACCCCGTTAGAAAGGACAGGGCTTTCTAACGGGGTTTGTAAAGAGCCAGTTTACCCAGCACCTCGGAGGTGCGGGGTTTATTCCCTTTTGATGATACATTTTAAAAGTTACTTTTAGACTAATCCAGCCAATGACATTGAGTTAACCCCGTAGTTGCATAAAAGATTCGGTTGAATTACCAAAATGTCACCTATAGAGTGATTCAGCGAGTGTGAATTTATTGCAACAGCGGGGTTAAGGTCCGCCCCTCAATTGGCAAAGGTTTTATGATTACGAACTCAGAATTTAATGCAACAAAAGGGTTTATATTTTTTCATCGTTCCTTCGCATGGCATCGATCAGCAAGTATTCCCAATTTTGATAGATCGTTTGAACGGGAGGGATGAAACCGATATTTGAAACAAACTCCCCTTCTCGCCAACTCAGAATGTTGTAAAAGGCCTCTGCTCCTTTCTGCTCCCCACATTCAGCATGGATGATCTCTCCTTCATTTAAATAGATGATCCCCTTTTCCCCATCTCTTATAATGATCAGTGCTGTGGTCAATCGGCCGAGGCAATTCATTTGAATAATATCGGTCAATTGGAGGCCAAACAATTTACACCGAAACCCTTTTTTCTTACCGATCAAATCGATAATGATTTTTCTGATTTCCGATATCTCAAAAGGTTTTTCAACGTAATAGAGAGACCCTCTTTGATTCGCCTCTTTCTGAACATCAGAAGATCCATATGCAGTCATAATAATGACCTTTGTTTGAGGGTACTCTTTTTTAATCTTAACCAGAAGATCTAAACCGTTAATATCTGGCATTCGTATATCCGTGATGACTAAATCTATTTTATTCTTCTCCAGTTGAGCCAAAGCCTCTCGACCATTATTTGCAATGATCACTTCATATTTATCCTTATCCTTTGAAAGACTTCTTGCCATGCTCCATGTTAAAGTTTCTTCATCATCGACGATTAATACCATCTTTAAATTCTTCGCCATATAGAAATCTCTATAATATTATTAGGATTTTTAATAGAATTAGCAAAATAAGTGCCAATTTTTGTAAAATTTTCCATTATTTAATTCATCAAAGAGTTCGTATACTTCTAAAATTGAATAGGTTTTGAACATTATAATTGAAACTACAAATATGGTCAATATTTGACCATTGGTAAAAAATTTCTGCCATATCTATTATGAACACATCCGGATTTACCCTCCTTCGCAGAAACCCAACGGGCCTTAAGACCGTGGATGAATGCGACGGAAGGGTACCCCCCGAAGCTCGTAAGTAGCGTAGTGGGGTATGCTTCGGAGAGTTCCGCCCTCTGAAGTATGTGAAGGAGCCATGGGCTTTATCCCGTGGGGCTCCATTTCTCTTGGGATTAATTAGCGACAACAATTCCCCGCTCAAATGAGACCATTCAAAAACTTTTAAAAGGATGAATTTGTGTGAAAAAGGAAATTAAGATGAATAAAAAAGATCATGAGATGCCAGGATCAATAACGCACCTTTCATCAATTATCCCTCATCTTGACTTTTTTATGACCATTGGGTAAATATTATTTAAAATATTTCATCTTTTGAGGGTTATTTTGGATATCGATAAAGAAAAAATATTAAGCCTTGCACAAAAATACATCCTTAAAGGCCAGTCAAAGAAGGCAATTCAAGAATATTTAAGATTGATTGAGGTGACGCCTAAGGATAAACGATTATACCTAAAATTGGGGGATCTCTACTTAAAAAATGGGGAAGATGGGAAAGCAATAAAGGAATATTTAAAGTTAGCTGAGCTTTATACAGAAGAAGATTTGAATTTCCGAGCAATCGCAATCTATAAAAGAGTTTTTTCGATTGATCCAAAATTCATGGAAGCATTTTATAAGATAGCGAAATTGTATTTAAAGGAAGGATTGGTGGGAAGCGCAAAAAGCTACTACCAAGGTATTTTGGAGATAAAACCTGATGACCCAGAGGTATTAAAAGCCCTTCAAGATATCGAAGACCATCAGAAACCGAAAGAAGTCCCTAAAATATCTCCACCATCAAAGCTCTTTACTCCTAAATATCAGCATCCCGCTGAAAAAAAGATGGCTGAAGAAAAGCCCTCTCATGCACCTCCTCCAAATATTCCTCCGATGGTACCCTATGAAACTGAAACCCCCTCTTCTGATAAAGATTCGGAAATGCATTACCACTTAGGAATTGCCTATAAAGAAATGGAGCTCTTTGATTATGCCATACCTGAATTTGAATTGGCTTCTTCAAATTCTTCTATAAAATTTGATTGCTATATCATGCTTGGGAGCTGTTTTATGGAGAAGGGGGATTACGATAAATCAATTGAATATTATAAAATGACTTCTGAAATACCAGGATTATCTGATGAGAAATTGGCTCGACTACACTTCCATTTGGGTTTGGCTTACGAAGCGAAAGGGATGGTTTCAGAAGCCCTCGACACTTTCACTCTTGTTTTAAAATTGGATCATTCCTTTTTAGAGGCTCAGGAAAAGATTAAAAAGCTCCAAAAAAAATAAATTAATCATTGTCAATTGGCCACCCTCGAACTATGAAAATAGTTATTGGGTTAAGGTTAGGAAGTCGGTTTGGTTTAAGGTCAAGGGGTTAAGGCTAAATATTTTTTAGACAAACTACCTAACCCATTGACCAAACAGGCATCTCGTAGAGTCGAGTCTTCGACTTTACCCTAACCCTCAGACTAAAGACTTTCATTTTCTATGCAATCTTATGGTATGACTTCTCGCCAGTAAAGAATTTCTTTCGATTTGGAAGGAGAGAATATTTGTGTTGAAAAAACTTGACCACTTGTTGTTCCAATGGTTACTGATGCCTTGCCTTTTAAATCCGCTTTGATAACCGGGGAAGACGGAACTCCCACACCAATCTTTTTTGAAGGTGGAGAGGGGGTTCCTTCTAAATCACTCAAATCATCAACTTCTAATGCTCCTGCTCCTGAAAGATATTCAACGATATAAAGTTTTGCTTCACCCAACACGGAACAAGGATTTGCTGTGGCAGTACATGCATAGGTAGTAAAGTAAACGAGTTTATTAAAAACCACTGGTTTTGCCAGTACCTTTTCTAATTTTTGAGTAGTTTTTTCCAATCGGAGATACCATCCATCTTTCGATGTGGGGTTGAATGTATTTGAAGAGGTCACGTCTGACAAATCCGTTTCTCTTCGTGGATAATTCCCTATCCCATTGTCTTTAACCGCATAGAACCTCTCGGCAGGATTCGATAAATCATTAGGATGTTCTCTATCCCCTGTCCCGAAATAGACCCAGGGGTTTCCATATCGATCAAATGCCACAGCAGGTTGGTAGTAGATTCGATGTTTTTCGGTGTCTGAACTCGGAGCTATAAAAAGTCTTTTTCCTGTCCATTGACTATTGCTCTTCTTACTTCTTTCATCAAATGAAAGATCGAAAACCCACATCTGTCCTCCCAGATCACCAATATAGATTTTATCGACATACCCATCTGAATTGTTATCGACAGCTGTTGGAGGGGCTGCAAATGAGTAATTCATATCTTCCATTCCGGAAAATTCCTTGATGATATCCCCGGATTTAATATCGATCACAAAGAAAGCTTTTCCTGTATTATTGGTGTAGTCAAAACCCCCACCAATGAAGGCCACCCATCTTTCATAAAGTTCGCCTCCTACCTCGACTTTTACTCTTCCGATAGCAGGTTCAGACCAACTCTGCCCAACTTTTGCAAGCGTTACAGAATCTGTAGATTCCGGAAATTCCCAGAGATATTTTAGATTCAAAGTATCTGTAATATCCAAAGCGAAATAGGTTTTCCCCCCTTTCCTTAAACCACAGATTAAAACGGTTTTCCATTCATCAGCACTTTTTTTTACATCTTTGGGGCTATTGTAAAACCATACATCAGTCACTTTTGGTGAAGAATCCACATAATATGTATGTGCCGACGCCATAAATTTCAAATTCTTCAGCAAACTATTTGGGATGAAAGCCCATTGCTCATTTCCAGTCGCCGCATCAAATGCATGGAGCATTCCATCGTTAGCGCCGGCAATAATCACTTTTGCTCGGTCCTTTTTCGCTTGATAAAAACCACCTTTTCCACTAAAACCCACATCTTCGAAAAAGCGAGATGGTTCACCCACGATGATTCCATTCGAATGAAAAATATCGCCCAATTTTAAGTTTCTGACATATGAAATTAAATCATCACGTTCTTTATCGGTTTTTACATCTAAATCTTCTTTAGTAAAATTCGAACTGGTAAAATCTTTAAATTCACCGCGCCTGTAGGTCCTGATCGTTCGGCTACTGGGAATAGAGGCAGTCCATATCGGTAGATCGAGAGGATTTCCATCTCCATCGACTTTAAGGGTCCCATCTGTTTCTAATTGATAACCCCTTAAACTTCCCTCCCAGAATGGAGTATCCTTTGGAGTAAAAGAAGATAAATAGACGACCTCTTTGTCTATTGTTCGAACATTGGGGACTGTCGAAGCGGTAAAAGAAAAAGATTTTTCTTGAATGTAATTTATAATACCTTTTATGGCTGTACTCAGTTGAGTAGCATCCTCTGCCAAAAAGGCATATCCAGACAAAGGGTAAGAGGCAGGGTCTGCAGCTGTATTGGTTGGATCAACTGAACAAGCATTGCCATACTTTGTAATATCATAGGCGCCTGGATCTCCTGAATTTAGATCCAAAGGGTTATCGGCACCTCCATATTTTGCAGCCCAGTTTAATGTCCTCTTCAAATGATCTGGCATGGCTGCGCCAAATCCCACCACGAAGACTTTGATCCCAGCATCAAAAAGTTCTTTGGCCCTTTGGACAGTTAACATCCTCCTTCGATTCATATCAGACTGTCCCTCTGATCCATCACCGTTACAGGCAACAGTATCAGCGCCATCTGTGATCAAAATGATAAATTTTTGTCTGCATGCAATGGCATTATCCTTTGGATTGACATCCCTCTGAAAATAGATTTTGGCTTCTGCCAAAGATGCAGCTAAGGGTGTAAATCCAGCAGAATCTTTCTCTTTTGGGTCATCAATTTCTTTCCAGATGTCTTTGTAAGAACTCCCGATTTCTGAGAGAACCCTAATGTTACCTTTTTTGGGTTCATTATCATCATTGTCATAAGCCCCAATATCTCTGAACCTCATATATCCTAATCGGATGTTTAAACTTTTTTCGTCCTTTTCATCGATTTTATTATCATTATCATCGTCGAGAAGGTCAAATATTACATTTCTTGCAATATCAATTCTTCTATTTGGATACGAAGCCGGATTTCCTGCTGGGTTCCAATTCATACTTGACGATATATCCAAAAGAATAAGTGCGTTTGGAGGGACCTGTAAAATAAAGAGATCCGCATCATCACCATGAATCTGGGCGGAGCCGATCAGCATGGCAACTATCATGAATATGAAGAAACTCCACTTTTTCATTTAACGACTCAAGGTTTATTATTTGATGTTTTGACAACAATCTTTTTCGCAAAAAAACCATTTGGATTCCTGAATGCCTCTATTGTTACATTCATTTTTGGTTTTATGTGATTTATTTTTAGAATATCTCCCTTCTCGTCGGTTATTTTTGTATTTGGAGATATAAAAATCCTTACTTCATTTACAACAATAAATTTAAAATTTTCGTGGATACTTTCAATGACCCCAGGAAATGAGATCGCCTCTCCTGTCTTAACCTGTGAGAAACTGGGGTCTCGTAATAAGAGAGTAACCACGGAAATGACAAACCCAACAAATAAAGCCTTTTTTAATTTCATCTTACTTTACCTTTTTAACGTCTATGAAAAGCCATTAATGATATTCCGTACCAGCACGCAAGGGGCCATAACTCACCTGAACCTCTATCTCTTTTGTTGCTCCAAAGGATTCGCCTGCCGTATTTACTTGAAATCGTTTGAATTCCCAAGAGGAATCAAACCCCGCCATTTGATGTAATCCAAAAGATTTAAAGCCTTGAGGATTTCCTTTATCTTTGGCCGTTCCACTCCAATAGTAAGAATCTTCTTTAAGTTTTCTTTTTTGGATAGGGTTCGTTTCTGGGAGTTGATTCATCCCCACATGAATTCCGGCTTCGGCGACATAAAAAGCATCAGTCCTCACCCTTTCATTTCCAGAAATACTCGTTTCAAAAGTAGTCGTGCTAATCGAACTGATTCCAATAAGCGTTAAAACAAGCAGCATCAAAAGGGCAAGGATTAATGCAACCCCTTTTTTCTTTTTTAAAATATTTCTTTCCATATTACAGAAATCCTCCTATCTTCCAATTGCTTAGAAAATAAAAGTCTTAAGTCCAAAGGTTAGGGTAAAGTCGAAGACTCGACTCTACGAGATGCCTGTTTTGTCAATGGGTTATGTCGTTGGTCTTTAAATCTTTAGCCTTAACCCCTTGCCCCTAAACCAAACGGGCCCTGAACCTAATATGGTACAGGGCGGGCTTCCTAACCCTAACCCAAAGACTATTTCCATGGTTCGAGGGTAACGAAACCGTCATGAGGGATTAAGGAGCTAACCCCATATTCCTTATATAAATATTGGAAGCAATCTGTCTCCTCCGATACCCATCTCCTCCCCTGAATTCGGGATCTGCCATATTTGTTCTTGCACTGACCGTTACTTTGACCACCCGAATGTTTGTAGGATTTGCTGTTGGGTTTCCTTGAGCATCGAAATATTCAAATTGGATATTCTCTATGTTCTCTGCCAGAGGTTGGGCACCTCCCCCTGTATTCTCATTTCTTCGAAGTACAGGTTTACCACCACTCAGACCTTTCGTATAAGTAACTGCCTGAATTTTAAATATGGGGGTATCTTCGGGATGGTGAAGTTTAAGGTTACTGCTAAGCGTCAGAACCCTTCCATTTCTCTGTAGAACGGTACTGCTTTCAACACCCCCGATCGAAATGAATCGGTGAGCCGGTCTGTCGAACTCGTCCGTTGCGTAATTCAGGGTGATCGTATTTCCAGAAGCTGAAGAAATTAAAATAGGACTTCCATTGTCTCGCCGGATTTGCTTAAATCCTCCGACGATCGTGATCGTATTCGGTCCTGGTGTAATCGCTTGAGTAAAGCCATTCACTTCACCGACCAAATCTAATACGTCCCCAACATTCCCAAAACCTGCCATCCTGATTTCACTCATCATTCGATTGATGGCTACCCTCACATTTTGCTGCATATCTGTGACTTGTTCCTGAACTATATAGGTTTTCTGTTGACTAATAAATACTTGATATAAAGCAGAAATGAGAATACTGCTCATGACCAGAGCAATCATCAACTCAATAAGGGTGACCCCCTTGCTAATCTTCAATGTACTATCCATATTCCTATTTAGAAATTAATACAAACGCATAAAATAATTTGCCATGTAGCGCAAGGCTTCAGCCTTGCCTTAAGCAACCCTAAAGGGTTGCGCTACAAAATACATAATGTGTTTGTATTAGCATAGGGCATAGAGCAGAGCGCATAGCGTAACAAATAAATTAATCATGGCCAATTGGCCACCCACGAACCATGAAAATTGATAATCCCCCCTCGCCCCCTTTTAGTAAAGGGGGGAAGGGGGGATTTGAAACTTATTTTCCATGTAAATCAAAAGCCTGTTTCATGCTTATGGGTGTCGAGACGACAATGACTGATTTCATTTTTCCCGCCGAGTCAGGATTCCAACGTGGTGTCCCACTTAATATAAATCGTCATTGCGACCGGATGGTTGAAAAGGTGATATTGTGATTTAAACCATCGTTCCACGTCACGGTATAGTGGATCGTCCTAAGATCACCATCGGCAACGACGGTATAGGACTGGTTAAAGACAACACCTGAAATGGTTATGGGGTCAGGATTATAATTTCCTGCTTGTAATTCGGGAGAATCCAAAGGCAAATATTTTAAAAATTCTAACCTGTCCTGAGCCACATAGGTGGCTTGCATCAAATTATTACTGAAGATATTACCCTTGATGGAGGTGGCTTGCAAAGCCGCTATGGCAAGAAGGCCGATTGCGAGGAAGATCAACCCGATAAGTACCTCGATCAAAGAAAAGCCCTTTTGTTTTTCAACCATCTATTGTGTCTGAATTCTACCGGTCGAGGAAGCGACAGTCACTCTTCTTTCTGTTCCACGGGTATTCTGTAACGTGACACTTCCAGCAAAGGCAGTCGAATTAGAGTTAAATTGTGCGTTGTTTCCGAGGAAAGTAATTGCAGAAATTGAAATTCCTGTTGGAAGGGTTTGGGTTGCCCCTTCCGTCACCCAAGTTCCAGGGGGATTTTCATATTGAAGGGTGTAACTCGGGGGGGCTTGAGTGAATGAGACCCGGTACGCCATATTTGTAGAAACGGCTTTCATTTGCGCGGTTCTCATTGTGGAAACAATGTCCCTTGCCGCACTTCTCAAGCGGAGATTAGGCAACCAGGCACCGATATTGGGAGCAAAAAATGCTGCTAAAATGCCAATAATCACCATAACCACTATCAATTCAATGAGTGTCACGCCTTTTTTGTTCATGGGTTTCACCTCCATTCGCTGAATGGAAAGGTCTCAGCCAAAACGAACATTTATTAACAGGAGCATTTAATAGATGACATTCGCCAAGTCATACCCCTCACCCTAACCCTCTCCCCAGGCCTTGGGGAGAGGAGAGGGTGAGGGGAACTCATGTAACCATTTTAATGCTCCAGGTAATAAGAGGTTATAAACATTTTATTGAATTAAAAAACTTTGTCAATATCAAAAAGTAAAGAGCTTTAAAGGTTTAAAGGTGCCTTTTAAAAAGATTTTTTGCGGTCCAATGTAATGGAGGAGTGGTTCTACTTAAAGCATGAATTGAATCGTTTATCTAATTTCCACATTCAAAACAAACCGTTGGAAACTTTTTGCTCCTTCTTTGTCAGAGGCTTCAATCTCAATTGAATGGGTTCCCCTATCTTGACCTCGGATGGCCCACCGGATCAAACCTGTCTCCTTATCAATCTCCATTCTTTCGGGAGCAGATTTTAAGGCAAAAGAGATGGAATCATTATCCGGGTCATAGGCTTTTACTTGATAAATATAATCGTTCTCTTCTACTGAAGTCGGAGGCGACGAGACGATGATAGGTGGACTATTCAGTATTGTGATCGGTTCTGATCTTTTAGAGGAACCCTGGCTTTCTCTGTCATCAGGCGTCACTGTGACTGCAATCGAGTCTCCCTTCTTAAATCGACCTCCCTCCAAAACTTCGGCTCTCTCTTCGGCCAGAACCACTCCATTCTTTTCCCATCGATAGGTATAATAAATGGAGTCTCCATCGACATCATCGCTTTTTATATGGACCTTTAGACGATCATTGGCATAAGCCATCTTTGGCTCAATCCGAACCTCTTGTATCACGGGTGTGGAATTGAGAATCTTCACTGGAACAGATAGAAATGGCTTTCCCTCCACTTTCCCATCTGACGGGGTCACCTTCGTTTGGATGAGATCTCCTTTTTTAAAATTTCCACTTTTTAATATACTCTTATTCTCTCCTACGATCTCTTCATCATTCTTCATCCATTGGTAATAATAAGTTACAGGATCTCCATCCGGATCTTGACTTCGAATGACAAGATCTAAATCACTCTCTTTATTGGGATTTTGAGGTAAAATAACGACCGAGGTGATGATGGGTAGGGCGTTGGGTCGGATGTTGGGTTGGAACGTCACCCCCTTCTCCCTTTCACAAGAGAAATTCAAAAAAAGGAATGTGAGAAGAGTACAGAAGGTTATCGCTTTAATAATTGAACATAATCTACTGCAGTGCGTCCAACACTTCTTTACATGATTCCCGAAGCCGTCATTCCCGCAAAAGCGGGAATCCAGATTGAAAACAATGGATTCCGGGTCAAGCCCGGAATGACAATCAAAGTAAAGTGATTTTTGACACAGTACACTACGATGTTTAATTTTTCTCAATGAATGGATAGAGGTGCAACTCCTTTCGGTTAATATATTTAGGAATCAAGTAGATCTTTTTTGCGATCCATCTCTTATGGGCCTTATCATTTGCACCTTCGATATAGACCCAGGATTTAGCCGATAATTTCTCCACTGTTATAGGCTTGCCTTTATCGTCACTGAAGATCGTCTTTTCATTCCAGATAAAGAGCCTCTCGTTGATGACCACCGTGTTTTTCTTCAAATCCAACTCCATCACTCTACCTTGGATTTTAACTATCCCTCCCTCCTGGGCAAAAGTCAAATGGGAAAAGACCAGGGCGAAGAGAATGCTGAGAGGTATTCCTGTTCTCACTGAGACCTTACCCATGATCTACCCCCTTTAGAAGATGATCCGCCAGGTCATTGGAATGAGAGGGTTTGTGGTTGAGAGCTGAGGAGAGTAGATCCCTCCAGCCACACCTGAATACCCTACCACCTTGCCTCCGAAAACAGCAATGATGACTCCGGATGGGATGCCTGTACCAACGAAGAGACTCCGGTCTTCCTTCTTGATGACTTCCCCTCCTACGTCGTTCGTGTAATCCAGGTTGAATACTGCATTTCCTGTTTTATATTTCAAGACATAAATCTTTCCTGTACCTTCCCCGATCTGGCAGGGATCCTCTGAGACTATGACTGTAGGCGAGAAGGTCGAACAGTAGACAGCCCCGCCAAAGGTAAGTGCTTCAGCAAGGACCTTTTCACCGTTTGAGCTCAGCTGGATAAACCAGCCATTGCTCGAGCTCAGGGCATTAAGCCGAGCCTGCTCCTGTTCCTGTGTAGCATTTGGATCCTGCAGAAGACAGTCCGTCATTTCGGTCAACGTGCTCTCTTTGATTGAAGTTGACGGATTTTTATCCTTGATCGCATAGATTCTGTTGACTTCGGTAGTACCCTTGGGATGTTCCCGATCCCCTGTTCCGAAGAGTAAAATCTCATAATCTCCACCACTATCTCTTTCGAGGACCACATCGGGCGGGTAGAAGATCTTCAGTCCAGCAGGGGACTCGAATATCAACTTACCTGTCCAACTCCCTTTATTCGCTACATCACCGATATCGAACCTCCAGATCCTTCCTCCTGTATCTCCTACATAGAGGCGGTCCACGAACCCATCTCCATTGATGTCGATGCTGTTGACATCTCCAGGAATGCAATTCTTCATCGATGAACTGTTATCTGACGTGAATTTCCAGACAAGATCCCCTGTCAGGAGATCGGCAATGTAGACAGCGCTTCCCTTCTCCTGAATCGAATCGGGTGCATCCTTGTCCTGGTTCGTGTCATACCCTCCACCGAAGTAGACTATCCACTTCGCACCCGCTCCATCCTTTATCTTGCCTATCTTCGGTGCGCTCCATGTCTGTCCTAATTCCCCATATCCTGTTCTATTAGGGCTGATCTCCCATAGAAGTGTGGGACTGTCCGGGTTCGTCACGTCCAAGGCATAGTACCGGTTTCCTCCTCTTCTCTCTCCGAAGACGAGGATGGTCTTATCAGAGTCCTGATAGGCCCTCAGAGAGCCGTCGACGAAGAAAAGGAGTGAAAGCTCTGTTTTAAAATCCTTCAGATTTGGCAGGAGATTGGGCGGTATGAAGGCCCACATCTCTTCACCTGTTGAATCGTCGAAGGCATGAAGCATCCCGTCGTTGCCTCCTACATAGATAACCGTTTTATCGTGTTGAGAAGGAGATGGATAATAGAGAACGACCGGTCTCGAATGGATGAAGGCGCCCAAGATCCAATCCCTTTTTTCGGTGGTATCGCCATTCCTGTTCCCATCATAGGCGTCATAGCCATGGGCAAAGTCGATCACTTGGTTTCTTCCTACGGTGTCACCCGCCAGGAGTCCCAATACGGTGGGTGTAACGGCAGTATTCGACAATGAGAAGGCGTTCGAGGTATGGGTTAGATCCGTACTGTTTCCGGTGAGATAGGTGTAGATCTTTCTTGAGTTGCTGGATAAATTCCTTGCCTGGAGCATCGCACCAACCCCTCCCTTCTCCACCTCTCCTCCATCTGCGGTTGCGCTCCAGTACGACATTGATCCGTCTTTGATCCTGTTCCAGGCGTCCGTCACGCGTTGGGCTGGCGTGCTCGCATCGATGATATCTCCGATATTATAGTCGGCCGTATTCTCTGTGCCAATGCCGAACTTCTTGATATTCCCATTCCAGAAGCTCGTCGTCTGCGGTTTGAACATGCCCAGATACATGCGGTTTCCGGAGCCCGTCTTCTCCATCTGGCTGATGGGCACCACAGGCGCCACATAGGAGGTCGATTTTTCAAGGATGTTAATAATGTAGTCTCGGATGTCCTCAATAGCCTGATTCAGCTGCTCGGGGTTTTCTGCAAAGAAGGCATATCCATCAAGGGTCGCCTCACCAGGATCGTTCAACGGTTTCTTATTGGTATCTGCTGCGTAACAGTAACAGCCCGTGTTACCCGCGGTACAACTCGTCTTCTTCCCCTGGATAAGGTCTGAATACAGGTAACATGCTGTCTTCGTAGCTATCTGGCATTCGACGACTCCAGTGGGATAAATTTGTCCATAAGGAATTGGGTAGTCTGATAGACTCCCTGAATTGGTTACCCGAAGATTGTCGGTTCCACCATAATAGGCAGCCCAGCTAAGGGTGTTTTTGAGGTAGTACGGCATGTCGGCCCCAAAACCGACCACGAAGACCAAATAGCCTGCATTTGCCAGGGCCTTCACTCTTGCCACTGTCTCCCTTCTCCTCTTATACTGGTCTCCAGCCCATTCATTGTCTGGGCCTGAACAGCACATGGTTTCCTGACCGTCTGTAATTAATATGGCATACTTCTTCCGGCAGTTCTTGGCGACATCCTGACCCTTGTGATAATCGAGATAGAGCTTCCCTTCCTTGAGCATGTTTACTACGTAGGTTTTTCCCCCAAAAGTCTCGGCGTTTACGTGCGACCATATCGTCGCATAAGACTTGGTAGTACCGTCAGCATTGGTAAAACCGTCGATCAATTTGGAACAATCACTACTGTAATTGGTTCCCGTATCTGAGCCGCAGTTCCAAAACCTCATGTAGCCGAGTCTCATATCGAGGGCTTCCTGATCCTGTGGGTCTGTCACTCCCCCACTCTCATCGGCATCAAGGATGTGAAAAATGGCTCTCTTTGCAATTTCAAGGCGGATGCAGTTGGTAGTGTATCCCGGCTTTGAGGTCACGTAAAAAGCTCCTGTACAGGAGGTGTCGCTATAGTAGGGAATTACATCCCACACCCGGCACAGGTTTGTGCGGCCTTCTGCTGGGCTTAGGTAGTATGCTGTTCCACTCGGACAATTCTGCGAGCAGTGGTGGGTCTTGCACCAACTATACGAATCTTTGGAATTGATGCAATTGACTGTATTATCGATGTACATGAACTCCCCGGCCGCGTTCCATTCCATGCTTCCGGATAAGTCGAGCATGATGAGGACGTCAGCCGGGACCTGGGCCGTGCTCTGATCAAGGACATAGATGTCCGTGTCTTTGGCCGAGGCACCATATAATGGAATGAAGCAGACCCATAAGATTAAAAGAAAAATTATTTTCCTCATAAAAATTATCTTTTTCATGGGCTCAATACCCTCCTTATTGCGCAATAGGCAATATCCTGACCACCCTCTCTTGAAGGCGGCATGTCGATTTCGTTCCAGTCGTATCGAGTTGATCCCTGCCAGTGGAGTCGACCATGAAGTGTTCGAACTCCAAATGGACAGCGCTGAATCCGAATCCCCTGGGTGGGCTTTTTTCGGCGACAAGATCGGTGATGGTCACCTCTGCATTTGTTGGGTTGATATTCGCAGCATCGGTAAAAGGATTATACTCATGGGTGCTCGGATTGTAGTTGCTCAGAACGAAATTCTCAACCCTACCCCCCACCACCTGAATTCCACTGTCCGCCGCATAGAAGGCATCGGTTGATCCTCTTTTATTTCCTGCGATCCTCATTTCGAAGGTCGATGAGAAGATCGAAGCAAGGCCGATCAGCGTTAAGACAATCATCATGACGAGAGCGATGACTAAAGCAGCTCCGGATTGGTTTTTCAAAATGGAATTCTTTTTAATATCCATAAAAGTTTCCCCTTTTCACCCCGTTAGAAAGCCCCGACATTTATGCCAGCCATGCTATAAATAGTAACCATCAGCTCCTTATTTAGGACGGGGGCAAAG
>Ga0315294_10004431_pt1 | contig 15306 bp, 13 predicted proteins | sample YL17G13_40_MG_FD_203626 | JGI IMG/M metagenome (GOLD analysis project Ga0315294, IMG submission 203626) | Sediment microbial communities from Yellowstone Lake, YNP, Wyoming, USA - YL17G13_40 | ecosystem: Environmental > Aquatic > Freshwater > Lake > Sediment | place: USA: Wyoming | collected... | reverse complement strand
CGGTTCGGGGTGAATCGTGATTAAATCCATTGTTCCTAAGGTTGGGCCGGCGGTTCGAGGACCAGCGCGCTGGCGACGACTTCGACGACCGTTTTGACCTCCAGGTCGAGCTTGTACTCCCGGCTGAGTTCGGAGAGTTGGTCAATGCAGTTGTGGCAGGGAGCGGCCACGATCTTGGCGCCGGTTTTTCGGATCTGATCGGCCTTGATACGGCCGGCCTTGAGGCGACGCTTGGCGTAGCGGGTCATGGAGAGCTGTCCGCCTCCCCCGCCGCAGCAGTAATTTTTCTGTCGGTTGGGCTGCATCTCGCGGAAATCGGCGACCGCCCGTTTCAACAGGAAACGCTGCTCCTCGATCACCCCCCCATGGCGTACCAGGTTGCAGGGGTCATGCAGGGTAACCGGCTCTTGATTGCACGCCGGGTTCAGGCGAATCTTGCCCTGGCTGACAAAGGCGGCGACTATCTCAAGCACGCTCTTAACCGGGAAGGGCGGCCTTTTTTGTAGCCATTGCGGCGCTTCCCATCGGTTGGCGTTGAAACCGTGCCCGCATTCTCCCAGGACCAGCACCGCGGCGTCCAAATCCGCCATCGCCTGATAGAGCCGGTCGGAGAGCATTCCGGCGCGCGCATCGTCCCCAGAAAAGAGACCGTAGTTGGTCACATCGTAATAGTCGCTGGAAAACGTCCAGCTGGCCCCGGCGGCATGGAAGACCTTGGCGGCGGCGAGCAGGGAGAGCGGGAAGAACTTCGGTTCGCGCGGGTTGACTGTGTAAAGGAATTTGGCGCCCTTTGCGTCGATCGGAATGCGCGCGTTGCGGTCGTGGGTTTCCGCCTGCAATTCCTCTTCGATCCAAGCCGCCGTATCCAGCCATTCCTGACGAGAAATACCCATGCTGTTGCCGTGGTTAACGGCGGTCATAACGGTCGACTGGAGCTCGGGCGGCACCAGGTCGGCGGCGGCCAGGGCGCCGCGGGCCATGCGGATCATGGCCGCAATGTTGATGCCCGAGGTGCAGTTGATGGTGCAACGGCCGCATCCGGAGCAACGGCCGAAGAGCGTATCCACCCACTGACGAACCAGGTCGCGATCGAGCTTCCTGGCCCCGGTCCAGCCCGGTGCGATCTTGCCGCCGGCGGTAAAGTGTCTCTTGATGACCTTCAATACCAGGTTCAGCTTGTAGGCGGGGAGGTCCTCAAGCTCGCCGTTGGCCAGGTAGTAGTGGCAGGAGTCGGCGCACAGTCCGCAACGCACGCAGGATTGGACGAATGCCGCCTCGTCGGCGGATAGACGGCGCTCCAACTCCTTTAAAATTTTTTGCAAATCGGCCTCGGAGAGGGTCTCGAGCTTGACTTCGAGAGCGTCTTTTTTTTCAGGTACGGCTTCCATTGTCATGCCTTGGGCGCCGAACAGGGATAGACACCGCGGCGGCCGAAAAAAATGCCGAATAAGATGCGGGTATAAAAGAAGAAAAAGCAGTGGCGGATTTTCCCGAGGGGGATGTAGATGAACAGGGCGATGGCGGATAAGAGCAACAACGGCTCGCTGCGGGGGAGATACGTGTGGCAGAGGGAAATCACCAGATAGAAATCCACGAACAGGTTGGCGAAATAATCGTCCGGGCAGCTGAGGCGGCGCAGATGCGGTTTGACGGCGCGCTTGACGATCAGAGCCAACCCGGCGGCGGCGCCAAGGAATAGAGCGATGCGGAAAATCCAGAGCGGCCTGATCGAAGCGGGGGCAAGGTTGACCCAAAAGAGATAGAGGAAGGCGATGAAAATGGAGGCATGATATAAAATGCCGCCGATGAAAGTCGGCAGGTGGCCGCTAGCGCTTTCCTTCTCCCAAGGCATCATGCCTTGGGAGAAAGCATAGACGATGCCTCTGCCGGCCGAGCCACGGGGGGCGGAAAAGTGTTCCTTGCGGCCGAGGGCGTTGGTTCGGACAAGAAGAAAGACGAGAGAGACAAGGCAGAAAACAGCGGAGCCTAAAGATACGGCTCGTAAAAGGTGAATCAGGCTCATTGATCCTAGACGCAACCGTCGGGTTTGGGCAGACCGGCGATCTTGCAAGCGCCTTTGGCCGGCCCCGAGGGGAAAAGGTCAAATATCTGCCGCAGTTGCAGGCCGGTGGTCTTGCAAATGGAGCGCACCATGGGGGCCAGCTTCTTTTCCTGATAGTGGCTTCGAATGAAGCGGATGACCGACCAATGCGCCTCGGTCAGAGCATCCAAGTTTTCTTGATTCTTGGCGAGGAATACGGCGAATTCCTCATTCCATTCGTTGAAATTGACCATGAAGCCTTCTTCGTTTAACTCCAGTTTTTTTTCATTGAATTCAACGAACGGCATGTCGATTTCTCCTTTTCAAGGATAGGCGCAATAATATAGCACAGTTTATTTTCCCGGTCTATGCGCCGCAAGAATTGACCCCGTCCCGTCTGTGTGCGATAATGAAATTTCTATTTTCACGAAAAAAAGGCCTCATAGTCATGGAAAAAAATTTAATCGGGATCCGGCGCGAAGACATCAATCCCTGGGAGAAGAGAGTCCCGCTCATCCCCAGCCACATCCGGGAATTGATGAGGGACCATCCGCTTGAGTTCAGGCTCCAGCCGTCGGCCCGCCGCGTCATCCCCGACGAAGAATACGCGCGTGAAGGAGCCGGGATCGACGAGCACCTTTCCTCCTGCGCGATCCTGTTCGCCATCAAGGAGATCCCGCTCCATCTTTTCGAGAAGGACAAAGTTTATATCTTCTTCTCCCACACGGCCAAGGGGCAGGCCCACAATATGCCCATGCTCAAACACATGGCCGAGCTCGGCTGCACGCTCATCGATTACGAGAAGATGGTCGACGACAAAGGACAGCGGGTCTTGTTTTTAGGACGACAGGCGGGCTACGCCGGGATGATCGACACCCTCTGGACCTACGGCCTGGCGTTAAAGAACGACGGTCTTCAAACGCCGTTCGCCCCTATACGCCAGACGATCCGCTACTTGAATCTGGTCGAGGCCAGGGAAGCCGTCCAGAAGGTCGGCCGGGAGATCCGGGTCAAGGGTTTGGACCGGCGGCTCCTCCCCTTCGTCTGCGGTTTTGCGGGCTACGGCCACGTCTCCCAAGGAGCCCAGGAGATCTTCGACCTCCTGCCCTTCGAGCAGGTGGCGCCCCGCGACTTGGCCGCCTTCGTCAAGGAAGGAAATTACTCCGCGCATCGGGTCTACAAGGTCGTCTTCAAGGAAGAGGACATGGTCGAACCCAAGAATCGCGGCGCCCGGTTCGAGCTCCAGGACTACTATAAATCTCCCGAGAAATACGCGTCCCGATTCGAAGATTATCTTCCCTATCTCAATATTTTAGTCAACGGCATTTACTGGGCGCCCAAGTACCCGCGCTTCGTGACCAAGGACATCCTGAAACGGCTCTACGCGCCCGGCGCCCAGCCCCGCCTCCGCGTCATCGGAGATATCAGCTGCGACGTCAACGGGGCCGTGGAGTGTACCGTCAAGGCGACCGACCCCGACCACCCGATCTACGTCTATGATCCCGTCCAAGACCGCGCCCTGGACGGAGCCGAGGGCCGCGGCCCGGTCGTCATGGCCGTCTACAACCTGCCGGCCGAGATCCCCCTCGAGTCCTCCGTGTTCTTCAGCCAAGCCCTCAAGCCCTACGTCCCCGCCATCGCCGCGGCGGATTACAGGGGCGACTTCGCCCGCTGCAATCTCCCCGACGTCGTTAAAATGGCCGTCATCCTCTACCGCGGACAATTGACCGCGGACTACGCCTATCTTCAGAAATTCATAGGATCATGAAAAAAGTCCTCGTTCTCGGCGCAGGCTATGTCTCGGGCCCCCTCGTCCATTATCTCTCGGAAAAGGCCGGTTTCTCCCTGGTCGTTGCCGACGTCGACGCCGACAAGGCCGCCAAGCTCGCCGCCGCCCACCCCCGGGTCGAGGCCCGCCGCCTCGACCTTCAGGATGAGAGCCTCTTAAGCGGCGAAATCGCCGGCGCGGACCTCGTCGTCAGCCTCGTTCCCTACACGTTCCATCCCGTAGTCGCCCGGCTTTGTATCGTCCACCGGAAAAACATGGTCACGACCTCCTACGTCAGCGACGCCATGAAGGCTCTCGACGGGGCGGCCCGGTCGGCCGGGGTCACCATCCTCAACGAAATCGGCCTCGATCCGGGCATCGATCACATGGAAGCTGTTCGGATCATCCACGACATCAAGGACCGGGGCGGCCGGGTGGACGGCTTCACGTCCTACTGCGGGGGCCTGCCGGCGCCCGATGCCAACACGAACCCGTTCGGCTACAAATTCTCCTGGAGCCCGATCGGCGTCCTGCTGGCCGGCACCAACCCGGCCCGTTATCTCAAGGACGGCCGCGAGGTCTCCGTCCCGGCCCAGGATCTTTTCGCGCATACCACGGCGATCCCGATCGAGGGTCTGGCCGAATTCGACGGCTACCCCAATCGGAACTCGCTCCCTTACATCGAACTCTACGACATCCCCACGACGCGAACCATGCTCCGCGGAACCCTGCGCTACAAAGGCTGGTGCCCGACGCTCAAGGCGATAGCCGACATCGGTCTCCTCGGCCGGACCGAGCAGGACTTCGGCGGGCTGACCTATCGAACGCTCCTGGCCCGCCTAATCGGGCGTAGCGGCGCCGAGGATGTCCGTCAAGCCCTGGTCGACAAGCTGGGCCTCGACGCGGGATCGAGCGTCATCGAACGCATCGAATGGCTCGGCCTTCTCGACGAAGAGCCGCTGCCGTTGGCCCAGGGCTCGCCCCTCGACATCCTAGCCGGCCTCATGATCCGCAGGCTTCAGTACCGGGAAGGGGAGAGGGACATGATCGTCCTCCAGCACACCTTTGAGGCCTCGTTCCCGGGGGGGCGTCGCGAGACGATCGTCTCCTCCCTCGTCGACTTCGGCGTCCCGGGCGGATTCTCCTCCATGGCCCGGACGGTCGGCTACCCGGCCGCGACCGGAGCCCGCCTGCTTCTCGAAGGCCGCATCGAGCGCAAGGGTGTCCTGATCCCGATTCATCCCGAAATCTACGGCCCCGTTCTGGACGAGCTCGGTACCCTGGACATCCGATTCAAGGAACGGCGGGACGAGAGCTGACGAGCGGTCTTCCCCTCCAAGGTTGACCGGAGGAGTCGATTTTCAGCTTAATTTATTTATAATTAATTAATTACGCATTTTCCGCGACGGCCTAGCGATTGACAATCTCCCGCCGATAATGCTATAAAAGATTAAGCTTTTGGCATGAAAAACGCGACGCTTAAGGAAAAAGACAGACAGATTCTCAATCTGATCGTCGAGAACTACCTCAAGGTCGGCAAACCGGTCAGCTCGGGACTCCTTTCCCAAAAAAAGAGAATCCTCGACTCGCCGGCCACCCTTCGCACTATCATGGTCAAGCTCGAAGACATGGGGTTCCTCCATCAGCCCCACACATCGGCCGGCCGCATTCCCACCGACAAGGGGCTCCGCTTTTACGTCAATCACCTGTTCGCCACCGTACTTCACGACGGCGGACAGACAAGCCCCTTCGGCGGGGAGTTCGCGCAGGAAAAGGGCGATTTCGATTCTCTCTTGGTCAAGGCCTCCAAAGTCCTGGCTGAGCAATCGGACAACCTCGGGTTCGTCGTCTCGCCCCGCATCTCCAGGATTCAATTCCGCTACCTCCGATTCATCAAGGTCGGCGAGGACCGGACCTTGGTCATTCTGGTCACGACCTTCAACATGGTCCTGACCGAGGTCGTCAAGACCGACATCTACTTCAGCCAGACCGAACTCGACGGCGCCTCCGAGTACGTCAATCAGAACTTCCGGGGGAAAAACCTCCAGGCCATCCGGGATCACCTGTTCCGGGAGCTTCCGACCTTCCGCCGCAGCTACGAGATCATCGTCAATAAGCTCATCGTCTTCCTCAAAACCTATTTTCTCCAGGAGGAAAAGGAGGGCCGGATCTTCCTCCAGGGCGCGGCCCGGCTTATCGACAAGCCCGAGCTGTTCGACATGGAACGCCTCAAGATTCTCTTCCAGAATTTCGAGGAGCGGGCCAAGCTGGCCAACCTCTTGTCCGAGTTCATCGCCCTGGACAGGGTTAAAGTCCTGATCGGTTCCGAATCGAACGTCCCCGATATCGAGGACTGTTCGCTCATCCTCTCTCATTACGGAACCCGGAACCAGGTCCTGGGGTCCCTGGGCATCCTGGGTCCCAAACGGATCCCCTACGACCGGATCATCCCCCTCGTTGACTGCATCGCCAAACAGTTGAGCCATACGATCAGCCACCATTCATAGAGAGGACGGCATGACCAAGAAGAAGCACCATCCCAAGCCCGAAGCCAAGGAAGCGACGCCGCCTCCCCAGCCGACGCCCTCCATCCCCGAACCCGAAACGTCCCCCGCCGCCCCCGGGCCGGCCGAAGGGGCGGCCGCGGACGACAGCGTCGAGGTCGTGCCCCTTCCGGTCGACGAATACGAAGAGCTCCGTAAGGCCTTCGCGTCCCTCGAGCACGATTTTCTCCGGATGAGACAGGAACGCGATGAGCTCAAAGACAAGTACATACGGAAGCTGGCCGAGATGGACAACCTCCGCAAGCGGGTCGAACGCGAAAAGTCCGAGTTTCAAAGCTTCGCCCTCAACGACGTCCTCCGGGACATCCTGGTCGTCGTCGACAATTTCGCCCGGGCCCTGGCCGGACCGGCCGGCCAGGATGGGAAGAGCTTCCAGGACGGAATGGAACTCATCCACAAGCAACTCGCGGATTTCCTGATTAAAAAAGGGGTCACGCCGATCGAGGCCAAGGGTCGGATCTTCGACCCGACCCTTCACCAGGCATTCGACAGCGAAGAAGCCGAGGACGTCCAGGAACCGACCGTTGTCGAAGAGATGCAGAAAGGCTACCTTCTCCACGGTCGGCTGCTTCGGCCCTCCCTGGTCAAGGTCCGGGTTCCCAAGAAGGGGGGTTAACGACGATGGGACATATCATCGGCATCGACTTGGGCACGACCTTTTCCTGCGTCGCCTACCTGGAAGGCCAACGGCCGCTCGTCATCCCGAATCTCGAAGGCGCGCGGACGACGCCTTCGGTGGTGAGCTTCACGACTTCGGGCGAGCGGCTGGTCGGGAATCTCGCGCTCCGCCAGGCCATCACCAACCCGGAGCACACCATCTTCGCCGTCAAGCGGTTGATCGGCCGGAAATTCGATTCCCCGGAAATCGGCCAGGCCTGCAAGAAGGTCGGGTTCGGGCTGGGGGCCGCCGACAACGGCGACGTCCAGATCCTCGTCGACGGCCAAATCATCTCGCCCCAGGAAGTCTCGGGCATCATCCTCGATTACCTCCGGCGCTGCGCCGAACAGTTCTTCGGGGAAAACGTCACCGAGGCCGTCGTGACGGTGCCCGCCCACTTCAACGACCTCCAACGCCAAGCGACCAAGGACGCCGCCCAGATCGCGGGCCTGGAGGTTCTCCGGGTCATCAACGAGCCGACCGCGGCCAGCCTGGCCTACGGACTCGAAGTCAAGAAAAACGCGACGGTCGCCGTCTTCGACATGGGCGGGGGGACCTTCGACATCACCCTGCTCGAAATCCAGGACGGCGTCTTTCACGTCCTGTCGACCAACGGGGACACCTACCTGGGCGGCGAGGATTTCGACCACCGCATCGTCGAATGGCTCGTCGAAGAGTTCTGGAAGGAAAATCGCGTCGACCTGACCCAGGATCGGCTGGCCCTCCAGCGGATCAAGGAGGCGGCCGAACGGACCAAGCGCGAACTGTCCTTCACCCTGGAAAGCGAGATCAACCTCCCCTTCATCTGCGCGTCCAAGTCGAGCTCGCTTCACATCAAGAAACTCCTGACGCGCGCCAAGCTCGAGGAGCTGACCGACGACCTCGTCCATAAAACCCTGCCCTGCATCGAACGGGCCCTCGATGACGCCCGCCTGTCTTTGAACCAGATTCATGACATCATTCTGGTCGGGGGCCAAACGCGGATGCCCCTGATAAAAAAGACGATCGCCGATTTCTTCGGAAAACCGTCCATCGAGGACATCAACCCCGATGAGATCGTCGCCATGGGGGCGGCCATCCAATCGGGGATCCTGGGCGGAAAGATGGACGACCTCATCCTTCTCCTCGATGTGACGGCCTTCTCGCTCGGAATCGAGACCGAGAACGACTCGTTCGAGACCATCATCGACAGAAACACGACGATCCCGACCAAGGTCACCAAACCGTTCACGACCGTCGAACACAACCAGCGCCAGGTCCGAATCCACGTCCTCCAGGGCGAAAGCCGGGCCGCCCACGAAAATAAATCCCTGGCGACTTTTTACCTGACCGGGATCGAGCCGGCCCCCGCCGGCGTCCCCCAGGTCGACGTGACCTTCGAGATCGACGCCGACGGGCTGGTCAGGGTCCACGCCCGGGACAAAACCTCGGGGAGCGAACAGCGCGTCGAGGTCAGGCCGTCCTCGGGTCTGACCCGGTCCGAACTCCAGAACATCATCGAACAGCACAAGTCCAAGGAGCCGAACGGAACGAGCGATGGAAAAAAAGGATTATTATAATATCCTGGGCGTTTCCCGGGCCGCCTCGCCGGAGGAGATCAAGAAGGCCTACCGGCAAGCGGCCCTCCGCTATCATCCGGATCGCAATCCCGGGAACAAGGAAGCGGAGGAACGATTCAAGGAAGCGGCCCAAGCCTACAGCATCCTGGCCGATCCGGACAAACGGTCCGTCTACAACCGCTTCGGCCACGACGGCCTGCGCGGCGAGGGTTTCGGCGGGTTCCAGGGCTTCGATTCGTCGATCTTCGGCGATTTCGAGGATATTTTGGGCAATTTCTTCGGATTCAGCTTCGGGGATCTGTTCGGGATGGGTTCGGGACGAAGGAGGGCGACGGCCCAACGGGGCCGGGACCTGGCCCTTGAGCTCGAACTGACGCTCGAGGAGGCCGCCCACGGGGTCGAGAAGGAAATCCAGGTCGCCCGGGCCGAGCTCTGCCCGGCCTGCCAAGGGCGCAAGACGGCGCCCGGGACCCGAAAATCGACCTGCCCTCACTGCCAAGGTCAAGGGCAGGTCCGCTATCAACAGGGCTTTTTCGTCGTCTCCCGGACCTGTTCTCGCTGCGGCGGGACGGGCGAGATCGTCGCGACGCCCTGCTCCGAGTGCAAAGGGGGCGGCACCCGCCGGCAGAAAAGAACGCTGACCATCCGGATACCGGCCGGCGCGGCCGATGGAACCCGGCTTCGGCTTCAAGGCGAGGGCGAGGCGGGCGAGAAGGATTATCTGCAGGGCGATCTCTATGTCGTCACCAGGGTCCGCAAGCACCCGTTTTTCGAGCGCGACGAGCACAACCTGACCTGCAGGATCGAGATCGCCTTCAGCCAAGCGGCCCTGGGCGTCACGGTCGAAATCCCCACCCTGGAAGGGAACGAAACTCTCAAGATCCCGGCCGGAACCCAGCCCGGGGAGGTGTTCCGGATCAAGGGCAAAGGCCTCCGGGACCTGGACGGCCGCCGCAAGGGCGACCTGTTCGTCAAGATCGACGTCCGTGTTCCCGGGGATTTGTCTAAGGACCAGAAGTCGCTGCTCCGCCAGTTCGCGGATTCCAGGGGCGAAACGCTCGAAGGGGTCGAGAAGGGTCCGGCCCAGAAGGCCAAGAACATCTTTCATTAGGAACGAGGTCCGCCCTTTGACGTCCGATCATTTCTTCGTCCCCAAGGACAGCATCGCCAAAGAGAGGACCATCCTCGGACTGCTCGAAATCCTTCCGGGCTCGGCGGGGGAGGCGCGGTTTGTCCTGTCCGAGAACGTCGGTCTCCCGCTCAAGACGAGGCTGCTGGAGACCCTTGAGACGGGCCTCCCGGCAACGGCCCTGATCGCGATCGCCCTGATCGATCATCTCTGGAACCTCTGACATGTTCTTACAAGGACAGAAGGTCGGAAAATACGAAATCATCCGCTCCTTGGGGAGCGGCGGGTTCGGGTCCGTGTTCCTGGCCCGCGACACCTGGCTCGACATCAAGGTCGCCATCAAGGTCCCCCACAAGCAATCGGCCGAGCTGTTCAAGCTTCTCAAGGAGCCCCGCCTCCAAGCCGCCCTCAACCATCCCAACATCGTCCGGATGCTGGCCGCCGAGAAGGAAAACAAGGTTTTTTTCATGGTCATGGAATACGTCAAGGGCCCCACCCTGGAGAAGATCCTCGAGAAGGAGAAAGTCCTGGAGGCCGAGGCGGCCATCGACTACATCAAGCAGGTTTGCTACGGAATCGACCACGCCCACAAGAACAAAATCATCCACCGCGACCTCAGGCCTTCCAACATCATCGTCTCCGAGGAGGGGACGGCCAAGATCACGGATTTCGGGACTTCGGCCTGGCTCCAGAACGTCCCTTATGCCTCAACCCGGATCGGATCGCCGCCCTACATGGCGCCCGAACAGTTTCTGGGCAAGGCGACCTATGCCTCGGATATCTATTCGATCGGCTGCATCTTCTATGAAATTATCACGGGCCGGCCGCCCATCTTCGACCCCGACCCGTTCAAGATTCTCGAGAAAGCCCAGGAAGGCAAAATCACGCCGCCCCGGATCAAAAACAGCCGGGTCCCCAGGGAGATCGACGAGATCATCATGCGCTGCCTGGCCTCCAAAACCGAGGATCGCTACCCCCGTGCCGCCGATATCGTCAAGGCGCTGTCCGCCCTCAAAGGCAAGCAGACTCCCGGGTCGGAGATCGACGACATCCTATCCCGGATCCGGGCCCGGGAGCGGACGAATACCGACCTGTGCTGGAACTGCCGGAGGCCGCTGCCCCTCAAATCCCGCCAGTGCCCCCACTGCGGCGAAACGATCTGAGCCCGGCCGGCGGGGAGGGCCCGGGTTTGACATCAACGCTCGGAATTGGTTAACATGAACCGTCGGGAAAAGGAGCCGAGCTCATGGAAATCGACGAATTGCTTAAGATCGCCATCGAACGGGACGCGTCCGACCTTCACTGCAAGGCCGGCAACTACCCGATGATCCGCGTTCACGGAACGCTTATCCCGCTGACGACATTTCCCCGCCTCAACCCCGAGGATACCCAGGAGCTGGCCGGCCAAATGATGACGGACTACCAGAGGGCCCGTTTCCAGACCGAGATGGACATCGACCTCGCCTACAGCCTCCAGGGATTCGGCCGTTTCCGGGGCAATATCTACCTCCAACGCGGATCCCAGGCCATCTCGATCCGGATCATCCCGCTCGAGATCAAGGCAATCAAGGACCTCCTCCTCCCGGCCGTGCTGGAAAAGATATGCCTCTACCAGCGGGGCCTCGTCCTGGTCACCGGAACGACCGGCAGCGGCAAGTCGACGACCCTGGCCTCGATGATCGACTTCATCAACCTCCAGCGCAAGGAAAACATCATCACGATCGAGGACCCGATCGAGTATCTCCACAAGGACAAAAAGAGCACGATCAGCCAGCGCGAGGTCGGGATGGACGTCATCAGCTTTTCGCGCGGCCTGCGGGCGACCCTGCGCGAGGACCCCGACGTCATCCTGGTCGGCGAAATGCGGGACCTGGACACGATCGAAACGGCCATCCTGGCCGCCGAGACCGGCCACCTCGTCTTCAGCACCCTCCACACCCTGGACGCGCCGGAGAGCATCAACCGCATCGTTTCCGTGTTTCCGCCCCACCACCAGCGCCAGGTCCGGCTCCAGCTCTCGAGCATTCTCAAATCCGTCATCTCGATGCGCCTCATCCCCCGGGTCGACGGCTCGGGCCGCGTCCCGGCCGTCGAGGTCATGATCACGACGCCCTACATCGCGGAGTGCGTCCAGGAAAAGGATAAAACGGTCCTCATCCGCGACGCGATAGCCACCGGCGTCTCCCAATACGGGATGCAGACCTTCGACCAGTCCATCTATCAGCTCTACCGGGACGGCTACATCTCGTTCGAGCAGGGCCTCCGCTACTCCTCGAACCCCGACCACTTCAAGCTCAAGGTCATGGGGATCCAATCGACCCTGGACATCGCCCTCGAGTCCATGGAACAGGGGATGTCTCCGATCGAACGCAAGGAAGGTCCGGTCATCGTCCCGATCGGGGAGGACGAGGCCTAAACGACGCAGCCCGAAGCCGGGAACATCAACCCCATGAAATCACAAGACATCCGCGACGCCTTCCTCCAGTTCTTCGCCAAAAAGGACCACAAGATCGTCTCCAGCTCGTCCCTGCTGCCCAAGGACGATCCAACCCTGTTGTTTACGAACGCCGGGATGAACCAGTTCAAGAACATTTTCCTCGGCATCGAGAAGCGAAGCTACCGCCGGGCCGCCACCGTCCAGAAGTGCATGCGGGTCAGCGGCAAGCACAACGACCTGGAGACGGTCGGCCGGACGGCCAAGCATCATACCTTTTTCGAAATGCTTGGAAATTTTTCCTTCGGAGATTATTTCAAAACCGAGGCCTGCCTCTACGCCTGGGAGCTGGTGACCGAGGTCTTCCGGCTCGACCGGGACCGGATGTACATCACGATTTACGAGGAGGACGACGAGGCATTCCGCATCTGGAACGAAACGGTGGGAATTCCCTCCAGCCGCATCTTCCGGTTCGGAAAGAAGGACAATTACTGGGCGATGGGGGAGACCGGCCCCTGTGGCCCCTGCTCGGAAATCCATTACGATCTTGACCCGGCCCTCGAGTCCGGCGCCCCCCGGGACTTGATCGAAAAGGGGAGCGGCCGCTTCCTCGAGCTCTGGAACCTCGTTTTCATGCAGTTCAGCCAGGACGGACGGGGCGGAATCGCCCCCCTGCCGTCGCCCTCGATCGATACGGGCATGGGCCTGGAGAGGATGGCGGCCGTCCTCCAGGGCAAGGCCGGCAACTACGAAACCGACCTCTTCCGGCCCCTGATCGGGCTCGTCTGCGAGATGGCCGGCCGGGACTATCCGTCCGGGACCGATAGCGACGTCTCGGTCCGGATCATCGCCGATCACATCCGGGCCGTCACCTTCCTGGTCGGCGACGGAATCATGCCGGCCAACGACGGGCGCGGTTATGTCCTGCGCCGACTCATCCGCCGCGCCTTCCGGCACGGGAACCTGGTCGGGCTGGAGAAGCCTTTTCTTTACCGGATGGCGGGCGCCGTGGCCGATATCATGAAAGACGCCTATCCCGAGCTCCTGACCTCGGCCTCTTACATCGCCAAGGTCTGCCTGTCCGAGGAGGAAAGGTTCTCCTCGACCCTCTCCTCCGGCCTGCGCTATTTCCACCAGTACGTCGACGAAGCCCGGCAAGCGGGGAGCGGCGTCCTGGACGGGGCCAAGATTTTCAAGCTCTACGACACGTTTGGATTTCCCCTTGACCTGACCCAAGACCTGGCGGTCGAGGAGCGGTTGGCCGTCGACGAGGCCGGCTTCAGGTCCGAGCTGGAAAAGCAGCGCCGGCAGGCCCGCCAATCCTGGAAAGGCGAGGCCAGGCTTAAGGAGAAACGCGTCTACGAAGGCCTCCAATCCATCAAGGTCCGGTTCCTGGGCTACGAACAGGATTCCGTCCTCGACGCCGAAGTCAAGGCCTTGATCAAGGACGGGCGGCCGGCCGACGAAATCCGCGAGGGCGACGAGGCCGAGGTCGTGCTTGACAAAACGCCCTTCTACGCCGAGGCGGGCGGCCAGGTCGGCGATAGCGGCATCCTCAAGAATCCCCGGTTCTCGGCAATGGTCGAGACGAGCAGCGCCCCCATCCCCGACATCATCAGCCATAAGGTTAAGGTTTTATCTGGGTCCCTCGGACTCGGGGACCGAGTCGAGGCCGCCTTCGACGTCCGGCGCCGGAACGCCATCCGGCGCAATCACACCGCCACCCACCTTCTTCACGCCGCCCTTCGCCAGATCCTGGGCGATCATGTCAAACAGGCCGGCTCGCTCGTTTCCGCCGCGCGGCTCCGGTTCGATTTCACACACTTCGCGGCCCTGAGCCGGGACGAAGTTCTCCGGATCGAAACCCTGGTCAACGAGAAGATATGGGCCGACCTGGCCGTCGAGACCAGGATCACCAGCCTCGAACTGGGGATCCAGGAAGGCGCGCTGGCCATCTTCGAAGAAAAGTACTCCGAACAGGTCCGGGTCATCACCATCGGGGACTTCAGCAAGGAACTCTGCGGGGGCGTCCATGTCGCCGCGACCGGCCAGATCGGACTGTTTATAATCGTCGGGGAATCGAGCGTGGCCGCCGGCATGCGGCGGATCGAGGCGGTCAGCGGCGAGGAAGCCCTCCGCTTCGCCCAGGAGACGGACGGGATCTTGTCCGAAATCCAGGATGCCTTCGGCTCCTCCCGGCCGGATCTTAGGACCCAGATCGATCGGCTCAAGGAAACGGTCAAGGAGAGGGATAAAGAGATCAAAGCCCTCCGCCTGAAACTGACCCGGAGCCAAGTGGCCCCGGCGGCCGAGGAAACGACCCGTGAAATCAAGGGCGTCCGCGTCCTGATCCGGAAAGTCGAGGGGCTCTCCGCCAACGAGCTCCGGGAGCTCTCCGATTCTCTCAAGCAAAAGCTCGGCAGCGGGGTCGTCGTCCTGGGCACGACCGAGGGCTCCAAGGCCGTCTTGATCGTCTCGGTGTCCAAAGATCTGACCGGCCGTGTCAAGGCCGACCAGCTGATCCGGAAAATCGCGCCTCTGGTCGGCGGGGGAGGGGGGGGCAGGCCCGATTTCGCCCAGGCGGGCGGGGCGAATCCCGAGGGCCTCGACCGGGCGCTCGAGGAGAGCGCGGCCGTCGTCGAATCCCTCCTCTGAACGTCCTCCCCAAAATCACCCCTAAAGGGGATTGCTAAGCGCGCCCGCTTGGGGCATATTAATAGCGGATCGATGGACGTGAAGCGGACACAAAGAATCGTGGCGGTTGCGACGGCTGTAGGCCTGTTTCTTCTGGGGACGACGCTGCCCACGGCGGCCGGCCGGGTCGATCATCCGCTCAAAAAAACCTACGAGCCCATCGTGAGCGCCAGCTCCTACCGGCACAGCATCCCGGTCGATCTCGTCCACTCCATCATCCTGGCCGAATCCAATTATGACGTGAACGCCGTATCGGCCAAAGGGGCGATGGGTCTCATGCAGCTCATGCCCGAGACGGCCCAGGCCTACGGAGTCGTCAATCCATTCGACCCGAGCCAGAACATCGAGGGAGGGGTCAAGTATCTCAAGGACCTGGTCAAGCTCTTCGACCGTTCGACGAGCAAAGTCCTGGCCGCTTACAACGCGGGGCAGGAGGCCATCAACAAATACGGAGGCGTC
>Ga0315294_10004429_pt1 | contig 15310 bp, 15 predicted proteins | sample YL17G13_40_MG_FD_203626 | JGI IMG/M metagenome (GOLD analysis project Ga0315294, IMG submission 203626) | Sediment microbial communities from Yellowstone Lake, YNP, Wyoming, USA - YL17G13_40 | ecosystem: Environmental > Aquatic > Freshwater > Lake > Sediment | place: USA: Wyoming | collected... | reverse complement strand
GTAGCCGAAGCTCGGTAGATTTTCGCAAAAATGAGAAATTACGAACCAGGTAGGAAAAAGGTAGCGATAACGCACCCATGAGTAGCAAAAACGCAACCATTCTCGAGAAGATCGACCCGGAGTCATGCCCGACGAAATCGCTCTCAATGCTGCTCGGGGTGACTACTCAGGCGATCGACAAGTGGCGGGAGGAGGGTTGCCCACACCAGGCGCCCCGCGGACGGCGACGGCAGTTTCATTTTTCGGTCCCTGGGGTCTGGTCATGGCACCGGGCCCGGCTCAAGGACTTGTATCAGGACCAGGCGGCCGACGCCAAACATGCGGAGGAGACGCAACGACTTAAGAACCAGAATTCACTGCTCGAAGTGCGGATCCAGAAGGCGCGCGACGAGACGATCGACCGGCACACCGTGGAACAGGTTGCCAAAGAACAGGCGATCGCGCTGCGCACGTTCTGGACTGACGCATGGAAGCGAAACATCAACGCGCTTCTGACGGCCATGGGCTCGGCGCCGGAGAACGCCGGCAGAGTCTTGGACGTGGTTGACGGATTCGTCAAGGAAGCGCTCGAAGCGTTTGTTGAAGGATCACGCCCGATAACGCCGCACACAGAACTGGACGCGGGAGAGACAGGTGAGCCAATCAAAACCGAGTAGCTGGAAATTCGAGAAATCCGGATTCCCGGTCTACTCGAAGGACCATTCGGAATCGTTCAGGGTTCCCGATCGCCCGCGGATATCCGAATGGGCGGAGCGTGACTTTCGGATGTCAAGCGCCTATGCGGTGCAGGGCCGCCTCAAGTTGTTCCCCTGGCAACGGGAACCGCTCGACGCGATCGCCATCTACGACGAGGTATTTCTCGTCGGCCCCGTCCAGACCGGGAAATCCCTTCTTGCCGAGGTGATAGCCGCGTGGTTCATGGCGTTCGAGACGCTCAACATGATGTTCTGCTATGCCAAGAAGGAGACCATCGCCGATGTGTTCGACGAACGCATCAAGCCACTTATCAAAGGCATTCCGTGCATCCGGAAGTTCTGGGACGGCGACGATTCAAAACTCACAAAGCGTCGCCTGAAGCTCTCCCATATCACCATCCGTATCGCAAGCGCCAACGTGCGCAGCGACCTGGCATCCTACAACGCCGGGTTCATTTACGGATCAGAATTGGCGAAATGGCAGAACAAGAATTTTGATCCGGTGAAGATGCTTTTCGGACGGCAGCAGGCATCCCGGATGCTCGGGCGCAAGGTCAAGGCTGTCTTCGAGACAAGTCCTATCGAGGAGGGTGATAAATCATTCACCGAGACGCACCGATCGGGGGTCCTGTTTCTCACCCCGCATTACCCATGTCCACACTGCTTGGAATGGATCGAATATTCCGACGCGCAAATCAAGGAACTCCCGAACGCGGAAGGAAAGTACGATCACGACGCAAACCGGATTCGCTTGGACAAGGCCGCGCGCTTTGAGTGTCCGAAATGTAAAGCGACCATCACGGAGACCGAACGGCTGGCGATCAACGATCGCGTTACCTGGTTGGCAAAAGGCGAATCCTACTCCGAGGGAATCATCCGGGGTCGGACGCGCGCCACCCGCGTTGTCTACAACTGGAACCGCCTCGTTGACACATCATACTCATCCGCCGAATGCCTGGCCCGATACTTCGAGGCGCTGCATTCCCCGGACCCGAACGCCCTGGCGACCTACCAAAATGAGGACATGGCGCGGTGGATCCGCGTCTTCTCGCAGCGCGGGCAGGAATCGTGGCTCAAGAGCAAGACGCAGAAATACCTCCAATACGGCCCGGACGCCTACGTTCCCGACGCGGTGACGCTTCTTCTCTGCGGGGTTGACACCCAAGACGACGGTTTTTATTTCATCGTCCGCGGCTTTGGCAAGGGAATGGAATCATGGCTTGTCCGGTGCGAGTTCGTCGCGTGTGACATGAACATCGACATGAACGCAAACCCGGCCGAGGTATGGGCAACGCTTAACAAGGAAATCCATCGCTGGCCCTACCAGAAGAAATCTGGGCGCAAAGTCCAGATGCTTTTCGGGCTCATCGACCGCGGAGGACATCGCTCGAAAGACGTTGATTACATCGTATCCCATAGCGGGTTTTTCGGCGCATACATCGGCAGCGCCAGCAAAGGCCAACTCATCGATCGAAAAGAATCAGGGATCTTTTTCGGCAACACGGAACAGCTTTCGCGCATCGTCAAGAAGCAGATGGAGACGAGCCTCTGGCATCTGCCGGAGGACATTCAACCGGCGTACCTCGAACAGGTGCTCAACCAGTACGATGAGGAATACACGGACCCCCGCGGGAACAAGCGGAAGCGCTGGATCAGTGGGGATACCTCCGGGCAGCCGGACCATTTCCGAGACTGCGAGAATTACATTGTCGGGGCATCGCTGATTCTGAATCTTCAGGAGCAGCTTTTCGACGAGACGGTTGTCGCGGCATACGATCATGCGCAGGAACAGAAACCGGCGGTTGAGAATTCAGCGGACGCAAACCATGGGCGCGGAGCCCCGGAAATACAGAGCAACTACATGGGCGGAACCGTGAGAGACTTTCTCAAACAAGGAGGATGGTGATGGAAAACGAGAAGACGCTTGGGCCAACTACCGGAATGCTTCCGCCTGGAGATCGAGAGGCGGCGAAACAGGCTTTCATCGATCTCACGTCGAAGCCGAAGCGCGGCCGGCCCGCGGGCTCGGTCGAATATTACCGTGACCTGCGCATGGAAGGCGCTTGGCACCGCACCTTCATCAAGCAACTGAACGATATGCGGCGCGAGGGCTGGGCATACCGGGCGGTGTTCAATCTCGGACCCATCGAAGGGGTTATGGTGCTGTTCGAGAAAGTGAAAAAGAGTGACGACGATCCTATAATATCAATATGACATAGTCGAATTTATTTGCCAATTAATTCGGCGATTGTTTCGTTTTCGCTCCAGCCGTATTATCTTTGTGCCAATCGCAGATTACCCGAAAGGGCTTTGCATTGGCAATCGACTCCGCGTATCTATCTGCCGTCGAGGCCGCTCTCGTTGCTAATATAGGGCGAGACGGCGCCATCTCCGTGAGCATCAACGGGCGGACAATCCAGTTCGCCTCACTCGAATCTCTCCAGAAGCACTACGACTGGGCGCAAGGCCAGGCGAACTCCACCGAGTACGGCGGCTCAATCCCTATTGCCTTCAGCGAGGCGACATAGGGAAATGAGCCGACCTACCTTCTTTCAACAGGTCAAGTTTCTGATGTCCGATATTCGGGCGATGCACCGGGGATTGCCCGCGCATCAATACCAGGTCGAGAACATCGAGTCTTTCCTCGGGGATCTCCGAAAACTCTACAAGTTCGCGCATCATGAAGCAGCCGACACGAGCCGGATCTCCGCCGATTGGTCCACGCACTACGATACGCCATACTGGAACGTCCGGGCGAACTGGCGCACCATCGTTGCCCGCAGTATCTCCCAGGTCGATAACGATCCCCACGCCAAAGGGATCATGAATACGCTGCTCAACAACGTGATCCGCGGCGGGATGAAGCCAATGCCGCGCGTCAAGATGTACAACGGCCAGCCGGTCACGGGACTCAATACGCTCCTATCCCGGCTATGGGAACGATATCACGACGAATGGGACGCCACGGGGAAGCGCTCGTTCTCCGAAGCCCAGCGGATGATCTTCGCCGAGATTGTCAAGAGTGGAACCGTCCTGACGAACAAGGTGGCGGCGCCCGCCGGCCATCTTCTTCCGGTGACCACGCAGGTAATCAATTGCTTGCGCCTCGATGACGGATACGACATTGGCGCGCCGACAGTCTGGTCGAATCCCGCGGTGAAACAAACGCTTTTCGGCATTTCCTTTGACGAGAACGGCCGCCCCGTAGAGTACCGCATCAAGGGCGTTGATAGGGCGATAAGCTGGCGGTACATGAAACACCACTACCAAAGCGACCAGGCCGAGGAGTACCTCGGTCTTCCGTGGTTTACAAGTGCGCTTCGGTATCTCTGGGCGATTCAGCATCTCATCGAGGATAAACTGATTTCCAGCAGATTGCAGGCAATGATCGGGCTTTTTGTTCCGAACAGCATCGCCGCGGGACTTATCAAGAAGCAACTCAATTCAAATAGCCAGATTACGATGGAACCCGGCAAGATCTACTATGGCGACAAGGGCGACAAGCCCGAGATCGTGCAGGCGGACGACTCGATCCAGGCCGTTCTCCAACCTCTACAGAAGCTCATACTTCACACAATCGGAATGACGTTCGGCGTGTCGTATATGACGTTCACCCGCGACGTTGACGCCATATCTTTCGCATCGGGAAAGATCAACAAGAACGAGGACCAGAAGGCGTTTCGCGGGATGCAAGGATGGTTCGCGCGGGAGGTGTGCGATACCGAGTGGCATGAGTTCGTTTACAGATGCTTCGCGGCGAATCTCATACCGGGATATTCGCTCACCGACTATCTCGCCGACCCTCGATACTACGACCGTGTACAATGGTCCTCTCCCGGTTTCGACTTCATCGACCCCGCGCGCGAAGTGCAGGCGATCTCCCAACTCTACGGCAACAAGATGATGACGCTGCATGAGTTCTATTCCGAGCAGGGCCAGAACTGGAAAGACCAGATCGACCAATTGGAGGACGAAGCCGGCTACATCTTGTCAAAGAAGAATATCATCGAGATGCAGCAAAGGGGACTTACTACAAATGCGAACGGACAAGTTCCAGGACCGAAACCGACAGCCGGAGATCAACCGCAGCCAAGCGGAAACAATTCGGGAAATAGTGACGGTAGCGGTGACGGTTCTGTCGAGTAACAACCTCGCCCGACCGAAGACAATTCGGTTGAGCATCGAATCAGAGGAGGATGAAGATGCCGGTATCAAAGACAAAGTTCAGAGCCTCCGTCGCAAGGGGAATTGACAAAGCGTCTTTGACCGCGGAGAACAAGGCCGCACATATCCTCGCGGGGTTCTCAGTGATCTCTATCGGCGAAGCCATAGGCCATGACATGGAGATTGACGATACCACGCTCAACCAAGTTGTGGAGCATGGGAACAAATCCAAGAACGGCGTGAAAAGCCGCTTTGGTCATCCCGATATGTCAAGCGACGCGCTCGGGACATACCTCGGTCGGGCAAAGAACTTTCGTAAAGACGGCGATCGCGTTCGTGCCGATCTTCATCTTGACGAAAGCTCATTCGATACTCCGAACGGAGACCTCGGCGGATACGTAAGCCAACTGGCCGAAAGCGACCCTGATGCTTTCGGAGTATCGATAGTGTTCAAGGGCAAGACCGAGCAACGACTCAATGAAGATGGAACCAGGCAACGCGACGAGGCAGGCAACGCGCTTCTCCCGCTTGCTCGCGTCGAATATCTGTACGCTGTGGACGCCGTTGACGACCCGGCTACCGGGGACGGAATGTTCTCGCAGTCCGTCGGGCTCTCGGCCTCCGTAAGTTCACAGCTTGACAGGTTTCTTGACGATGAGGAATCGGTTGAGCATGGAGTTGCCTATCTGAAACGCTTTGCAGGAAACCGCGAACTGTCCGTAGATGATCCGCGCATGGGGAAGTTATGCGCCATCATGGACGCATTTCGATCACAATTCAAGCAGGAGGAAACCGCCATGCCCGCAGAGAAACCGGAAGTCGCCGCTGTGGCAACCCAGACCCCCGCGACGGAACAGATTGACAAGAGCGCGTTGCGCAAGGCCGAACGCGCCCGCATCGACACGATCCGCAAGCTCGGCGCCCGCATGGGCATCGAGGGAAAAGTCATCGAGGACGCGGTTGACGGAGATCTCAGCATCGAGGAAGTCGCCAGCAAGTTCTCCCGGATCGAGACTTCATCGTTGATTCCGGTCGCCCCCGGCGCCGAGCATCCCACGGTGCAGGTTGCGAAGGACGAGACGGACAAGTTTCGCGCCGGCCACGTCAACGCCTTCGCCGTGCGCACCGGGATGGATTCGAGCAACGAAGCGATCACCGCGAACCGCAAGAGTGAGTTCCGCGGCGCCACACTTCTCTCGCTCGCGCGTGAGTGCCTGTCCCGCGCCGGTCTTCAGGGTATCGTCCGCATGCCCGCCGAGGATGTGTATGCGGCGATCATTCGCCAGACCCGGTTCGGCGGCGGCATGTCGCAGCAAACCGACGATTTCACCAACATCCTCGGCGCGACGCTCAACAAGTCGCTCGTGCGCGGATGGGATGCGGCGCCGGTGACGTACCCGAGATGGTGCGCGCAGGGTTCGCTGTCCGATTTCAAGACGGCCGACCTCGCCAAGCTGTCGGATTTCTCCGATGTCGAGGAGATTCCCGAGGGGCAGTCCCCGAAGGAAGGCACCTTCAGCGATACGAAGGAAACGGCAAAGCTCTCGACGTGGGGAAAGTTCTTCACCCTCACTCGGCAGGCGCTCATCAACGACGACCTGAATGCGTTCACGCGCATCCCGGCCAGCATGACCGGCAGCCTCCGCCGCAAGATGAACAAGCTCGCCTACGGCATGCTGTTCAACGGCAATGGAGTCAATGCGAATTTTGCCGGACCCACGATGCTGGAAGATTCGGTGGCGCTGTTCAATCTGGCGTCCCACGCGAACGTGGGAACCGCCGGCGCGATCAGCAAGACCACTCTGGACGAGGCGTTCGTCGCGTTTGCCAATCAGACGCTCCCGTCGCCCGATGGCGGCCGGTCCGCTGCGATCCGAACGAACATCCGGCCCCGGTACATGCTATGTGGCAACCGCAACGAGATGCTCGCCGCGCAGACGTTCTCCTCGGCGCTTCTGGCGATCACCGCCGACGCCGTCACCGCGGGCACCGATCTCGTCAACATCTACGGGCCGGGCCGCCCGCGGAATCTGGACATCATCGTGGATGCGGAGATCGACAATCTGAGCGCGACGAAGACCGCGCCGTGGTGGTTGGCGGCCGATCCCGTGCAGCTCGGGACCATCACCCTCTATACCCTCAACGGAGCGAGCGCGCCTTACACGGCGTCCGCGCCTTCGGAGATCGGCGAGGCGGATGGCATGAAGTGGTATGTCCGGCATGACTTCGTTTTCGCAGCGGAGGACTTCCGGGGTCTGTTCGTCAACCAGGGAGCATAAGCGCCTGGAGAACGCGCGGGGCGCGTGGAATATCGCGCCCCGCATTTCGATGCTTGTCACGCTCATTCTCACCACGACAACCGAAAGAGAGGCTATTATGGCTCGGGAAGGAATCGAAATTCAGGTTCTTGAGGAAGCGGTCCAGGTCAACTACACGAATAACACGGCCGCGGCTATGGCCGTCGGCGAGATCATCGGCATTGCCACGACCACCGGCAAGCGTATCGCGGGCATGGTGCTCGCAACCATCGCCGGTGCGGCAACCGGCGCGGTGCTCATCTACGGGCGCGTAAACGTCAAGAAGACGACCTCGCGCGCGTTCGCGCAGGGCGCGGATGTCTATTGGGACGCCAGCGCGAACCAGGCCGACACAAAGGCGATTGCTTCGCAGCATGGCGACTTCTGCGTCGGTATGTGCACAAAGGCAGCGGCGGCGGCCGACGGGTTCGTTGAGGTGGATTTGAACCGCGGCACGACCACCAGTATGCCGTCGTCGTCCAGTTCGAGCAGCAGCTCAAGCAGTTCGTCGAGCAGCAGCTCGTCCAGCAGTTCCAGTTCGTCGAGCTGAACGTAAGCGATCACTGACGGGCGCGAGGGGACGCGCCCTTTTCTTTCACATTGACGTAGGAGATGCCCCATGGCGCGCGAAGGAATCGAGATCCAAGTTGTCGATGCGGCAACGCAGATCAATTACACGAACATCACCGGGGCAACCATCGCCGTCGGAGAGATGATCGCCATTCCGATGACCAGCGGAAAGCGCATCGCCGCGATGTCTCTCGCTGCCAATGCTTCCGGGGAAACGAAGCCGGTTCTCATCTACGGCCGTGTGAACGTGAAGAAAGCGGCGGTCGCATTTGCACTCGGTGCGGATGTCTATTGGGACGCGAGTCTCAATCAGGCGAATACCAAGGCGGTCGCCGGTACGCATCTCGATTTCTGCGTTGGGATGTGCTCGAAGCCCGCCATCGCCGGAGAGGGTTTCGTCGAGGTGGATCTCAACAAGGGCACAACATTGGCTCTCCCATCATCCTCGTCATCATCCTCGTCCAGTTCGTCGAGCAGTTCGTCGAGTTCAAGCAGTTCTTCGTCCTCAAGTTCGTCAAGCAGTTCGTCATCATCCTCGTCGTCTTCGAGTTCTTCTTCCAGCACGTAGCCGGAGCAACGGATAATGGGGATAGACTTCGACAGATTGGCGGAAATCTCCCTCGGGGTTGGGTTTGAGGAAACGATAACCTACACCCCAAGCGGCGGTTCCGCTGTCCGAATCTCCGCCATTGTCAACCGCGGCGGGATCTCGTCGCCATCCGGGAAAACCGAGAAGGACCGCAAGTTCGCAATCGACGTTGTAGTCTCCACCGCGGATGTTCCCACCGTTCTTGTCAATGCCGACAGGTTTGCAGTCAAGAAGCGCGCCGACGATGTGGCCGAAACCACCTACCTCGCCGCCGGACTGATCTACTCTGACCAGGGCGCGCATAGAGTGGGACTTGCGTAATGGCGCGATTTCAGGCATGCATCTACGGCAAGGACAATATCGACAGGGGCATCCATCTCGCCCCCTCGCTCTATACTCGCTTCCTCAAGGCATGGTTGATAGATGAGAAGGCGCGCTTCATCGGTGGCAAGGGATCGCGCGGAAAGATCTTCGCCGGGTATCGGTCGGCGTTGGCGCACAAGAAGCTGTCCGGCCGAGAGGGCACCTGGAGCACGCGCATTACTCATCTGTTCAAAGGCTACGTGGATGGCGAGACGATCGCCACGCTGACGATGCGCGCGGGCGCCGGGCTCAATCATCCGAACCGCTTGACCGAAGGCATGAAGCTCATGCACACGGGCGGGCGCACAACCACAAACAGCTTCATGCCAGTCCCTATCTATGAAAACCTGAAGCGCATCGGTTTCAATGGTCCCTGGCAACAGGGTAGCCTGTATTCTGGAATGCGGTCAACTGTCTATTCGCATTTCGGCAGAACTCAGAAGCGCCTGGAAGTCATAGAGAAGAACGGAAAGCTCTACTATTTCGACAAGACACAGCGACTGCCAAACGGGAAATTCCCTCGCGATGCATTGCTCATGATCGGCGTAAGTTCGGTGACGATTCCCAGAGTCCTCAAGGGCAATCTCGATTTCTATTCGCGTTGGCAGAAGCAAACGCCGGCGATCATCAATCGGGGGCGCGCAGTCGTCAATCGCGCAAGCGCATCCGTATTCGAGAAAGGAAATCTCGACTGATGGACTATCGCGTCGGTCAATTCGTCTGCACCACGGACTCCCTCACGCCGCTGGGCCGCATCATCAAGCTGGGTGAGAACCAACTCGCCCATGTCTTCAGTCCCTACATCGCGTCCCATTGCGCGAACGTAGCGCGGTGGAGGAACGAATATCTGGACATCCTCGACAACAACGACTTGAGATACGACATCTGCAACAACGCCCCGGACCTGCACGATGGCGATCTCTGTTTCATCGAAGCGACGTGGCCGCGCTGCACATGGCGGAAGATCGAATACTATCCGCAGGAATGCCGCGCCGGGCGTCACGTTGTATGCGTCTGTCAACCGCAATCGCTTCGGGTCGAAGACGAGGAGAAGATCAGCGAATTGCTATGGGGCTTCGTCGGCAAGCCGTATCAATGGCGGGTTTTTCTCCAGATGTTCGGCGCACCGAATCAGGACCGTGACGATAAGGCGGAATACTGTTCCGAGGTTGTAGCGCACATGCTTACAGCACAGGGCGCGGATATCCCGGTAGAGTGGCTGAAGTATGGCGTAACGCCGCTTCAAATTCAAGCGCACGCGGAAGCCGCCGGGTGGGTGAAATGGCGTTGCGGATACGATCCAAAAAAAATCTTTGGAGGGACAAATGGCTAACAGCATCAAGCGGAACGTGTCGAAGGGGATCACGGTCGCGGCGCTCGTGGCCGCAGTGGGGATTGCGGTGTTAGTCGTCGATCATTTCGTACCGATTCCGCCCGAAGTCAAAGCGGCAGCGGTCGTGGCGCTGTGTGGCGCGCTCTATGCGGGGGTGGACGCGATAAAGCATCGGGGGTAACCATGCGCTGGAACTCTCCTGGTTTCATGGGGCCGCTGAGTCGGGAAGTTGAAAACGTACTGAGGATTTTGGAGCGCATCGCAGCGAAGCAAAACGAGGATTTATACATCACGCATGGGCGCGACGGGCGGCATGGATGCGGGACTCTGCACTATCAGGGAGACGCGGTGGACATCCTACCAATGAAGCGAATGACGGCGCACGACATACAGACGGCGGTGACGATGAAATGTCCGGGGATACAGGTGGTTGAGGAAGCGGATCATGTTCATATTGAGTATGATCCGAAATGAGGAACCAATGAACCATTGTGCAGATCATTCCGGTTTTTGCGCGCGGCTTGACGCGCATGAAAAGGCCATTGACCAACTGTGGAAAGCCGTCAATGGTATAAAAGCATGGATCATCGCGGGCATGGGAAGTATGATTGTCTATTTTCTGACGGTCGCGGGCGACAAGATTTTTCATGAGGTTGTGAAATGAAACTCGTTGATGGACAGTACCACATCGGCCTCAAGTGCTGGCGCGTGCTGAGCGACGACGAATTGCGCGCATACTCGCTTAACATGCCCGCCGACGCGAACCCGGACGACGTGCTCACTGAGGCGCAGCGGCTCGACGACATGGCGACCGCACCGATTCCTGCGCCAATCGTTCCGACGCCGGAAGAGAAGCTGGACGCGGCGATTGTCGAGTACGTGACTATCGGCGGTGCGCTGGAAAAAGCGGCCGACGCGGTAGTTGCGAAAATGGAGTCTGCCAAAGCAAGCGCGTATCTCGACCAGAAAGCGGTTGATGTGAAACCGGAACCGAAGCCCGGCGAAAAGCCTGCCGTGCATGTCCGCAAGGATCAAAAGTTGGCCCTATGCGAATACTTCCTCGGCCCGTATGCATGGGCGTTCGCGGACGGGAAGCAGGCGCAACTGGAGATCGACGCGCGAGGAGTCGTTGAGATATGTCCGAAGTGCCTTGACATCGCGGGAGTGAAGTAATGGCGATAGTACGAAGCAAAAATACAGGTGTCGCTACTGGCGGATCGGGGGCGGACTTCGCCGCCAACGCCATGGGCACAATCAACGAGTGTACGACTGCCGCAGTAGAGACTCGTCTGCTCGCATCCACCGACACCAACATGGCTGGTGTGACCGTCGCATACGCCAAAGGAACGGCTGCGGTTCCCAACCGATACCTGCCGTTCAACGCGGGTAACCTGTCGAGTTTTGCGGCACTGATTACTGATTGCTTGTCAACAAGCGGGTGGGTCGCCAATCCTGCGGGCGATGTTGCGCTTTCATACCTTGTCGCTACGCACACCAAGTACGGCACCGGCAACAAGATGAAACTGACATTCGATGCAGTACCCCAAGTCAATACCTTGCAGGCATACTGCCCTGTTGCTAACCTATCGCTTGCCGCATTTCAAAATGTATGCGCGTGGATGCAAGATTATGTGGGAACGTGCCCGGCAAATTCGCTTGTTATCAAGTTGTGTACTGGTAACGATGGCGTGACTGGCGTTGTGGCGACTATGACATGGACTGAGGCGATGGCTGCGCTATCCGTAAATACGCCTGTTTGTCTCAACAATGGCGCGGCATTAGCGAATGGTATCAACTCGATTGCGATCTACACGGGTGCGGTTGCGCCCGCAGCGGCGAGCGTGTGGGCCTTCGATTGTTTCTACGCCACAGTCGCAGGCTTTGACCTAAATAGTCTGCTCCACAAACCTTGGAAAACCGCATGGATCGCTAACGAAGTGGTCGGCGCTGCCGCGATTCGAGTACCAACATTCGGCTATCGCGCACCGCTGAAATTTCAGACTACGCTTGGCGGTACTTGCGGAGCGACAGAACCCGATTGGGACACGGCAATGTTGCCCGCATTGGGCAGCTTCGCCGCGCAGACGATCACCGATGGCACGGTTATCTGGACGTGCATGGGCGATGATGAGGCGTATTATTTCTGGACCATCAAGTCCCTTGACATAGCGAATAATCGCATTGAGATCGACAACCATTGCGCCAACGTGGGTGCGGCTGGACGCGGATACTACGGCACTGACGAGACTGCGGGACTGTCGTACCTCACGCCGTTCCTGTATCCGATGCCTGCGGCTGCGGGCACTCATGGTGATAGTGTAGGGGCAAACGGTATGGATACTGCACCGAAAATTATCTCAGGCGGATGGACTTCGCCCGGTGGAGTTGATACCATAACCGGAGTCACCGTTATTAGCTTCCGAAATGGCCTTGGAGATATATATAACAACAAACAAAGCATTAAGTTTACTGGTGGAATCGTACTCGTCAGGGCATATCGGTTTTATGACACTGGTGGAATCAACTGGATGTCTGTGCGTCATTTTTTCGTCGTTTCATCCACCGCGACTTCGTTTTATATGGCCTTTGCATCGGGGACATATTATTCGATCCGCCTTTTTCAGTATTGTTGGGGATTCAATTCGGGGGCTATTGGCGGTAGTGATCATTCTTATGCAGCGTGTCTTTTTCTGGCTTCTTTCAGTTTGAAAAGTTTTGGAAGTTTTACATCGGGAACGTCAATCGCGTTTGTAGCCTGTTCCGGCAAGATTTATGATGTCTGTTCTTATAATGGAGTGGGATATGGCATGAGCACAATAGGCCCTGCTCTTCGTTTAATTCATGTTCGCACCTTCTTTGCCACGATTGCGGCGTTTATAGGCTCTATGCTTGGGCGTAGTGGAATCAAAAATTTCTTAACTGATAGTTCATCTATTATTGTTGGTCCAGCCACTTCCTATGGATATGGCGATAGTCTTTCGGTCCAAAGCTTCAGCGGAGTCACCGGCGATAACCGCGCGTACTACCCGTCAATGGGCTACGCCACATTCGCCACCCCGACGTGGATCATCGCAGTCAACAACGTCAACGCCTCGGTGCTGATTCCCATGCGCCACAAGGTCGGAGTGATCGCCTGCCGCGTCGCAGGTGTGCAGTACACGGTATCGCTCGCAGTCAATCCGAGCAACACCAATCTTGTCGCGGCACTCAAGATACTCGGCAACACCATCGCGGGAGTCGTCGCTAATCTTTCACAATCGTCAAGTGGATCGGGCCTACAGACGCTGACACTCACATTCACGCCGCTGGAAACGGGCCCGGTAGAGGTATACCTCGATTTGTGGTTGACTAATTCCACGCTCACGTATACCTGCACGTACTCGCTCAATTCGTTCGCGGGCACGCAGGCAGGCGTGGCGATGCGCGTGCGGGCGATCGGGGACGAACTTTTCGGCGACGAGCGGGTGATGGCGGAACAGATTGCGACGTTCCCGGATGCGACCAAAGTTGTGGATGTTGCGACAGGTGGGCCTGCTTCATGGGGATACCCGGATGGCTCAACATTGGGGCCGGGGACGGCGGTTTCCGCATCTTCGGTGATCCTTCCCACCGCCGGAGAGACGTGGGACGGCCGCGCGCAGTACGGCATTCCGGGGTCGCTCATTACTCCGACGCGGGTGGATGCGATTGTCTCTAAAGTGCAATCCGGCTATAAGTACGGCGACCCGGCGGCGCAAAAGACGGGAACGCTGGTCCTTCTGACTCCCATACGCATATCGTCAATCAAACCGATCTATGCCCCAAAGTCTGGCGGTGCACTCTGCGAAATGGTCATGCGCGACGCGGGGGCGACTGCCGGGACAATCGTATTGACGATGCCCGATGATTCTTTCGAGGCGATCACGCCGATCCGCTGGGAGAACGAATTGATTTCTTTCCTTGTCCCCGCGTCCGCCGAACTCGGTCTCTGTGACATCACGGTCACTGCGGACGACACCACAACCGATACGGTTGACGCCGCTTTCGAATACGTCGAGGACGACTGCATCACCGCGCGCATCACCGCCGACATCGTGGCGACACTCGAAACGCTCGACTCATACGGTGGCGTCCCGGGCAAGGTCGAGGAAGAAAAACTCATCCACGCGCCCAACGGACGATACCCATACGTCGAGGTGTGCGGTCCGGTCGGCTCTCCGAATCCTCAGACCACCAAAGTCGCAATGACTGAACTCCGCTACACCATCAAGCATTACACGCAGGCCAACGACGAGGGCGATGCAAACCCGGCGATCTCCTACCTCGCGCGCAACATCATTGCCGATATCGTCAAGTGCCTGATGGTCGATCAGACGCGCGGTAACATCGCTCTTTCGACGGAGCAAGAAGAATTCGGCAACGCCTTCCTCGTCGATGAAGCATCCGGCGCCGTCGAGTTCTGTGTCTATGTCAACATCATGGTCCGAACACGTATCGATGTCAACAATCCCTATTCACTTGGGTAAAGGAGTCCCGCTATGGTCAACGCAAAAGCCCTGTTTCTTCTCCGCCTCCAGGCCGACGAACTCACGCCGGAAACCACGCTCACGAATGGCGATCTCTTCGAGGCGGATCCCAGCAGCAAGCTCGAACCGGACATCCGCACCACCGAGGTCAATCTCCTCGGCGCCGGGTTCGACCAGGACGCCTCAGTCGTTGGCCGGCAATTGGCGACCGTCACATTGACCGCGCCGATCCGCCCGTATGGCGCGAAGGATTCGCTCGTCGTCCCGGATTGGGTGAGGGGCATGCAGGCCGCCGGGTTCGCGCGCTCGGGGAACAATGGGTATCACATCCTTCGACCGTCGAATACCGTCTTGACATCGGCGACCGTCTGGCGTTACGGCGGGGATCTCAACTCGTCGCAGTGCCTTTTGGCGAAGGCCGGGAACGTCAAGTTCGATTGGAAACTCAATTTCGACTTTTCGGGCGAGGTCATGGGCAAGGTCGAACTCACTGGCGCCGGGCAATATGGCGGAGCACCGACCACGCAGAGTCAGCCGACCGTCCATAAGAGCCGGTACGCGGTCCCGCCGCTCACCACTGCAACCGTGAGTATCAATGGCAGCAGTGCCTACCGCCCGATCAGTCTGGAGATCAGCGGCAATCAAAAGGTGGAAGCGACGGTCATGCCCACAGTTGCCTCGAACGTCGGCCGATCACGCATTACCGATCGCAAGATCAAATGGTCCGCGAAGGTCTACCGCGAACTCACGGCGACCGTGGACCCGGAAGCCGCGGTCATCGCCGGCACGCTCGG